>ERZ773073.918-NODE-918-length-14505-cov-16.416471_pt1 | contig 14505 bp, 10 predicted proteins | sample MGYA00580616_ERZ773073 | MGnify/ENA primary metagenome ERZ773073 (study PRJEB29015, sample SAMEA2737960) | human oral metagenome | biome: human oral; feature: human-associated habitat; material: dental | place: China | collected 2131 ...
GCCAGAATCTTCGTTCGTTTAATTATATCTTTCATTACCTATATATTTTAGCACAATAACGATACGTTGCACGAGGCGAAAAAGCATTCTATTTATCACTCATCGCGTATATCACGAATAGGATTACGCATCGTGTTGCGTACAAGCGGCTGCATACTCGCAACCAGACTAATAACTACTATCGCTGCAACCACGACAAACAATAACGGCGAATCAACATTAAATAAACGAACGGCTGGTGCACGATCAATAATGCCAAATGCCGCCGCCGCTGTATCGGTCAGTGCTCCACCGTACGAGCAATCGACTGCTAAGGCTATTACGATTCCGACTATCACAGAAACAAGCACGACGCGCAAAGCAATGAGCATAATATACACAACATAAATATGAGCAATGTCGCGACGCTTCGCACCCATTGCGCGGTACACAGCGGTTTCTTTACGGTTCTCTGCCATGATACGCGAAACTGTAAACCAAATGATAACCGCAGCAAGCCCGAGCGCTACCGGAAACGCAATTGCGGCAATTCTAGCGAATAGCTTGCTGATTTCATCAACGATGAGATAGTTTGAACCATATGGTGCAGCGAGAAATTTTTTGCCGCACTGCGTGCTCGACGACGGACAGGTTTCGTTGTCAAGAAACGCCCGAGCCTTTTCGGGGCTGGCAAATTCAAGGACACGCGCCGCGAAATCTTCATTCGCGCCCATAGATCGCGACGACCGCGCACTATGCTCGCGGCGAATATCCTGAACTTTCAAATGTTCTGGCAGTGCATCGTACAGCTGGAGCGGTATATCAAGCGTCATTGATGTATTCTGAGCAGTCAGCAAACTCTTTACATACTCATCTAGCCCCTTGGTGTAATCAATATACGGTTGGGCATACTTAATACCAACAATTTGAAATGTAACAAGTTGATGTCTTGGCGCAACATACGTGCCAAGCTTTTTCTGCACGTCGTCAGCGTTCATATCCGCCTGTTTTTCGGCGGCGGTGCGCAAATCTTCCTTTACGACGACGTCGCCGCACGGCTGCGTCGGATAGTCGTAAAGCAAGTGCGGTTTTTCGTAACCCGCCGCGCCTTCGTTATTTTTCATTTCGACGTAATCGCGCTGAATTTTTTCTAGCATAGTTTGCTCGGCGCTATTGCGATAGCACGCTTGATAAGTCTGCCCGTTTAGTTTTTCTTGCACCGATTTCAGCCACGCGCGTTTTTCATGCGGCGCAGCCGGCTCTTTGCCGATACCCGCGTTTTCACCAAACAACGCAGCGGCTTCTTGCGCCGTTATAATAACCGGAATACCTTTTAGTTCGGACGCCTTCGTCGTTAGCAAGTAGCGCGACAACAACCGCTGGTCGCTAAAATTATACGCGCTATTGTACGCCGAATTGATGTAAACCTCATACGCCGACGCACCGCCCTTTGGCTCTGACACACTGAAATCCTCTTTGCCGTTTTGGATGATGCGCATAGCCGGAATTTGCGGCAGCAGGCTTGGCGTGCCGGCAATATAGTAACCCTTGGCGCCGTATTTGCCGCCGATTTTTCGCAAATCACTTAGCTTGTTCGTCGCAGTTTTTGCATATGCTTCAATTTTTTGCGCCTCCATAGCCTGAATGACTGGCGAAGAAGAATTGACTACGACGCGCTGTTCCTCAGGTAAGGTTTTATCCGCCCACGCCGCTGGTTGCAATGCAGGAACTTCAGAAGCTTCATTGTACGTAAGTTTAAGCGATGCATATTTTTCTCTAAGCATTTGATAATACCGCTTTTCAAACACTTTTATTTCACGAACTTCTGCAAGCGATAGCCTCTGCGAAAAAAGTATTTTCTCCCGCGGTATATTTGGTTCCGTTTTGACAAGATAGCTATTATTCCCTGCTTTTTCAATAAATCGCTGTGCACTCTTCTCTGCACCAGTAAACACAATAATTGTTGCGATAAGCACCGCAAACAAAAGACTCGCCACGATAACAGATGCTGCAAGCATGCCACGTTTAGAACGAAGTTTTGTACGCGCGAGCTTCAGTGCGTAAGACGGCCGGATCATATGATAGCCCCATCTCGTAGCTCAACGATACGATCCGCCCGACGAGCAATTTCCATATCGTGCGTCACAATAATAACAGTCGTACCAAATCTATCGCGAATCATGCAATCGCTGCCCGCTGGATTTGCCCGCCGGACAACTCTTTCGGAAAATGTTCAGCGCGCTCAGACAAACCAACCCGCTGCAGCAATTTATTAACATTGGTATCAATATCTTTCTTCTTTTTATTCGTAAACATCGCAGGCACAGCGAGATTATCTTTCACGCACAAAAATGGCTGCAAATAAAACGATTGAAAAATAAACCCGATTGCATGCTGGCGCAAGTCGCTCAGCGCACTATCACTCAGGCGTGTCGTTTCTTTCGACTCAATTACGACTCGTCCAGACGTCGGCTTGTCAAGGCAGCCAATTATTTGCAAGAGTGTGCTTTTCCCGCTGCCGCTCGCGCCGGTAATTGCGATAAACTCGCCCTTGCCAACACTCAGCGTAACACCACGCAGCGCGTCAACCGTCTGATTGCCAAGCAAATAGTGCTTTGATATATGCTGTACGGAAATAATTTCATCACCGATCGATCGAAGCCGGCGATTTGCATGAGAAGTTGCAATAGACGCGTTCCGTCGTTGCTCATAGCTATCAAGCGCTGCACGAGCAGAGGTAATATCGCCATCGAACAGAGAGATGAATTCTTTTATTTTATCGTCTGAGATAGTTGTCATATGCTATTTATTTTGCCTAAGCTACACCAAAACTCATTATAACAACAAATCGTTTACAATAATACTTAGCATCGCGGCATAGATACTGCCTCATGCGTAGATAATTATGAGATAATAAGAAAGGTGATGTCTGTGCTTAAAGCAGGAGCTGATATAATCTCCAAAATACTTATCGAGAATCATCACATCTCCGAGCTGTATCTTTTTGGCTCGCGGGCAACAGGAAGAAACGATGAGTTTTCCGACATTGATTTAACTGCCGTTACGCCATATCCGGCCGCCGCCGAAGCCTATGCTCGCCAAAGTTTGACGGATAAGTTCGGTGTTAACGCTATATACACGATTACGAATAACGAGCATGAAATCGCCCGCACCTTCTGCCTAGCTGGCGTGAACCCATTTCATAAAATTGATATCGGTTTTTCGCTGCCCGATACGACTAATTTCTTTTCAAATTCACAGCTAATTTTTCGCAATGATCACGTACGCCCGCCACGCGAAAAACAAATTAAGAAATGGTCGGAACCACGCACCGAACACGATTATTTCGACGTGATGATGGGCTCGCTGCGCTACATCAAACATCGCCGCCGCAGTGAAAATTGGCAGGCCTACAAGTGCTATCGCGGCTTTATTGAGCAGTTGGCACATGCGCGCGCAGCGGATAGCTCGCCGAAAAACAGCTACAAAACATTAGACTCGCAAAATAACGATGAGATTTTAGCACTATTTTTCATCGGCGACCTTCGCGAAAAAGAGCGAAAATATTACGAATTTATCAAACACCTCGCCGAAAGCGAGCGACTCCTGCCGGAATTTAGCAGGGATTCATTGAAATGCTGGGAAGAATATTTACATACGGGAGCACCTATCTAACCTTATGTAGTTAAGCGCTAACGAGAAAGGCAATCAACGACCCGTCATGAAAGAGGATGATGAAGCTACTCGGCTATATGAATTGCTGCGGTTAATAACAATCCGCTATTTTGACAAAGTCGCACTCTAGCGAACCTTCAAACTATCTTCGGTATGTGTAATGAGTGGGTCAAGGAAAAATTCAATCACACGCCGCTCGCCGGTGGTGATTTCGGCGGAGACGCTCATGCCGGGTAGTAATTTGAGGTCGGCTTGTTTGGAGCTTTGACTGCTGTCTAATTTGATTTTGGCTTTGTAGACCAAGCCTTTCTTTTCATCTTCGATGGCGTCTGGGCTGATGGTTTCGACTTCACCCACTAAATAGCCGTAGCGCTGAAACGGATATGTAGCAATTTTGACAACGACACGCTGACCTTGTTTGACGAAACCGACGTCTTGGTTTTCTAACGTCGCATCGACGTAGAGTGGCACTTTTTCGGGCACGACCTGCGCCAGTTGTTACCCGGCATTCACCACACCGCCCACGGTCTTGGTCGCCAGCAGCAGAACCGTCCCGTCAACCGGCGCCGTGATGGTAGTGTGCGCTAAATTTTGCTTGGCTTTGACCAGGCTGTTTTCGAGTTCGGTGATGCGCTTTTCGGCGGCGATAATTTGGCTACTCATCGCGCTGTTAGTCTCGGCGATTTGGCTGCGCGATTGGTTTTCGGCTTGATTGAGCGCCGATTGCGATTGCAGCAGCTGCTGATTCTGGCTAATCACCGCGCTGTCGCTGCTAGCGATACGTTGCTCGAGCGTGCTAAGTTCATTCTGCAGCCGCAACCTATCAACTGGGCTGGCTTCTGGCAGTTGTTTTTCGATTTCGGCTTTTCGATTTTTCAATTCCTGCAAATTCGTCTCCAGTCGATTTTTGGTTTGCTGATTAAAATTCAGTTGCTGCTGGTAGTTATTGATATTGCCGCTCAAGGTTTGCTGGCGCGCATTTTTTAGTGCCGCCTGCGAGCTGGCAAATTCACGCAAAATCGCCTTGGTATCAATAGAAAGTTCAGCCGAATCGATGACGTCATCAGTGCTGCCGCCGCTAGCTAAACGCCGCAAAATATCGCGCTCGACGCGGGCTGTATTTAGGCTTTGGGTGGTGGCAGCTAAGTCTTTTTCCGCCACGGTTTTATCGAGCTGAACCAAAACGTCGCCTTTCTTTACGGCTTGCCCTTCGCGCACTTTGATTTCCGTCACCACGCCCGAAACTGCCGGCTGGATAATCTTGGTGCTGCCTTCGGTCGAAACTTTGCCGCTAGCGACCGCCACGATGTCGAGCTTGCCAAAATACGACCAAGCCAATGCCACCGCAATCAGCAAGGTGACTAAATAAATTACAATTTGCCCGAGCGGCGCAGCTGGTTTTTCGATGATTTCTTCGGCGGCTGGCAAAAATTCATATTGTAAATCATTTACATTTTTTGAAAATTTCATGCCTCGGCTCCAAACTGTTGACGATACAAATGCGCGTACAAACCGCCGCGTTTTAGCAACGTGCTCGGCGCGCCGTATTCGACCAATTGCCCGCGGTCAATCGCCATAATTTTATCGACCGACTTGAGCGTCGACAAACGATGCGCGATGATAATCACCGTGCGCCCGGCGGCGATTTGCTGCATGTTTTGCTGGATGATATTTTCCGATTCATAATCCAGCGCCGACGTCGCTTCATCAAAAATCAAAATTTTCGGATCGTGCAATAGGGCGCGAGCGATAGCGATACGCTGCTTTTGCCCGCCGCTCAAACCCTCGCCTTTTTCGCCGACCGACGTATCGTAACTTTCCGCCAGTTCAGTGATGAATTCGTGCGCGCCGGCGATTTTGGCAACGCGAACAACTTCTTCCATGCTAGCGCTCGGTTTATGCACCGCGATGTTGTCGCGAATAGAGGCGTTAAACAAAAAATTTTCCTGCAAGACAACGCCAATTTGCCGGCGCAGCCAAGCCGGGTCGGTGGTGGCGATATCGACGCCGTCGATCAAAATCTTGCCGGATTCTGGCACATATAATCTTTGCAATAATTTCGAGATGGTGCTTTTGCCCGAACCGCTGCGCCCGACCACGCCGATCACCGAACCGGGACGAATGCCAAACGACACATCGCGCACCACCTCGGGGCTGTCTGGACTGTAGCGAAAACGAACATTTTCAAATCGCACGTCGCCTTTTATCGCCGGCAGCCGCGACTTGCTCGGGTCAAGCGTCGGCTCTGGTTTGGTGTTGAAAATATCGCCCAGCCGCTTCATCGAAATCCCAGTTTGCTGAAAATCTTGCCACGATTGCACCAGGCGCAACACCGGCCCGCTGACTCGACCGCTCAACATGCGAAAGGCAATCAGCCCGCCGATCGTCAAACTGCCCGCCATCACCATATGCGCGCCCGCCCACAAAATCGCAATGTCAAAAACTTTCTGAATCAATTGCCCGAACGCGCCAGCATTGCCAGACAGCAGCTGTGTTTTGTAATTTGCCCGCACATAGTTACTAAGGCGCCCTTCCCAATTTTTCTGCAGCTGCGGCTCGAGTGCAAAAGATTTGATGGTTTGCGCGCCGCTGATAGACTCCACCAAATACGACTGCGCGTCGGCGCCGGTGTTAAATTTTTCGTCCAAACGGCTGCGCAACATCGGCGTAATAATCGCTGAAAGCAGCGCAAAAACTGGCAAACTCGCCAGCACCAACCACGTCAAATTCGGACTATAAAACCACATCACCGCGATGTAAACGAACATAAAACTGATGTCGATAACCGTCGTCATCGGCGTGCCGGTTAAGAAGCTGCGAATTTTCTCCAGCTCCAAAACGCGCGCCGTAGTGTCGCCGACGCGCCGAGTTTCAAAATAGCGTAGCGGCAGCGCAAACAAATGCCGAAACAGCCGCGAGCTCAAAATCACATCAATACGGCTGGTGGTGTGGGTGAAAATATAGTTGCGCGCGATACCGAGCAGCGTCTCAAAAATCGCGATAATCACCAGCCCGCCGACGATTACATCCAGCGTCGAAACGCTGTGATGGCTCAAGGCTTTGTCGATGACAACCTGCATGAGAATCGGCGTGAAAATGCCGATAATTTGCACGATCAATGCCGACAGTAACACCTGCAGTAGTGGCTTTTTGTACTTTAGAATCGTCGGGATAAACCATTTGAGATTAAATTTGCGATCGGTTTCTTGCCAAAATCGCGGCGCAAAAAGCAGCACTCTACCCGTCCAATTTTTCTGAAATTCTTCGGCAGAAATTACTTTGGGCGGCGTGCCACCCGGCATCAACATCAGCATTTTGCCCTCAACAATTTGCGCTAGGATGGCGTACTTTTCTTTCTCGAGCCCGACGACTGCCGGCAGCGGCAGCTTCGCTAATTTGCTGTATTTTACGGTCGCAGCGCGGGCTTTGAGCTTGAGAGATTTGGCGGCGCGCAGCATGTCGCCTTCGCTCATGCCCTCATGCGAGTCAATCGCCAAAGCATGCGCGATCTGCTCCGGATCGGCGGGAATACCGTGGAAGTGAGCGATGTTGATGAAGCAAAACAGTCCAGGGTCGGTTGCCATAGACTGCTTTTCCTGCGACGCGCCAACCTTAATACCCTCTCGACCATCCGAGTTTTTCGCGCCGCGTTTGTCATTGAACGATTTACCATGCTTCACTTGAATGCCCTCTAATTGCCTACAATATAACAGGCGCTGCCGATAATTCAAAGCTTAAGCGTGGGTAAAACGATAGCTCTAGAAAAGTTTTTGTATAATTGTAAATAAGTCATGCGATTAATATAGGGAAAGATAGTGCGCGAAAAATTGACCAAAAACTCGTACATCGGCGAAGTGTTTTATCTAGACAGCTCCACAGGAAAAATAGTCGCCCAAGGGCACGGTCATTTAGACATCTCTAAACTGAAACTAAAAGCTAGCATGTCGGTCGTCAAGCCAGGCAGCTTCAAAAGCATACTTGTTGTTATAAAAACACCAGACGGCTATATAGCTCCTTTCGCGTCATACAAGCAAACTTTGCTTAGCGGCGAGGTGCGCGACGTTTCATATGATATTCGCGCTTATTTGCATTGGTCAATTAGCCGTGGCATCACTTTTATACTTCACGCTGCTGCGCCGTCAATTAGCATAACTATTCACGCCCAGCACATTCCAGACAGCATCCATTCAGTCGTCAATACAGCTGGCACATATGAACGTCTCACCAAATTTGCATTGTCGAAAAAATTGGAATCCGCAACCTACAAAAGTGTCGACGTGAATAATTTCGCCGGCTATTCAATCCGTCGACACAGCGAACGGGCGCGTGATAAATCTGATGCGCGGCTCGCCACATTATTAAAATATCAATTCGAATGCAGAGACAAACCGCTGACATTTGTAGATCTAGGTAAAATTTTACTAGCATTTAAACTCTACTGGATTTGCTACTTCGACCACATCGACTGCCAGATAGATTCCATAAAACTCGGTGACGATATTTCCCTGTATCTGGCTAAAAACCACCTGTACGCCATGGATTCTGGCGCTTCGGAATACCGAGCAATTTTACAAATCAACCGCGAGCTGCATTCGAAAAACTTGGCGAAAATGACTTATTATTTTTTGAACCCAAAACGCAACAAACGCCTGGGCGCCACTAGCAAACTTGGTCTAGCTTTTGCGCGAATCACAGATTATAGATTTAGCGAAAGTTCAGAAGTATTTTTCATGGATGTAACTAGCCTAATTTTTGCTTTGCAAAGTTTCGCCGAAGCGGTTGCCGAACGAGAATTTAAACGAATCAACAAACACAACAAACAAGCCAATTGCGAGTCTATTCAAAAAGTTATCGCCGCAATTAAAGCAATCGAAGCAGAGATAACTAGCGACGTACGCGACTTTTACCTGCGCTCCGAAGCAGAAATATATGCGCTAATGACCAGACCAACTTTTATGAAATCTCTAAAAATTGCGCTGGATAAATTAGGTATCGACATTAGCGATTATAAGTCTCTTCTGAAGTCCATAAATTCAGCTCGCCGCCAAGTAGTTCATAGCGAAGGCTACGACGTAGAATTTTTATTGAGCTTATTGACGGACACAGCTACTCAAGGCAATCTCAGAGGAAAGGACGCAGGCTACCACCCAAGAATCATACGCAAAAATAGCGAAATCAACGAACTATACAAACTACTTCGTTTGATGATAAAACGATTTTTCGACACATTTTGATCAACGCTGTGCCAAGCAAAATACCAACACGTACACTACACTGTTGGCACAGTCCAATACTCTTGAACGATTGAGCGAACTTGAGACGGCTGTTCGGACAGCGCCTGTTCCCATGTCATGCCCGTGTCGTTCTGTAACGACGCCATCGCCTGAATGAGGCTTTCGATTTGCGTGTGAGTGATTACGTTTCCGTCGGTAGACTTGAAAGTCTCAATCTTGTATGCGTCGCCGTTGTACCACGAGTCAATCGTAATCGCATCAAGCGACCCAGGCATGCGAACGCGCAGACTGCTGTTGACTCTTTCGAATACCACATCGATAGACTCATGACCCAGGCGAACTTCGTCAGCTAGACCGTTCGCGTCGAATATCCTATCTTCCCCATCCCCCTTGTTGAAGATGTAGGTGTCGTCGCCTTCGCCGCCTTCGAGATAGTCGTTGCCGGTGCCGCCAACAAGAGTGTCGTTGCCCTCATAACCATACATAGTGTCATTGCCGTCATCGCCGTAGAGGAGGTCGTTGGCAATGCCGCCAACTATGGAGTCGTTGCCACCGAGACCGCGGAAGGTGGTGGCAGACTTGTCGTTGACGTAAAGCGTGTCGTTATCTTCGGTGCCAGACATGTTGTGGGCTTTGTCGTGGATGGTTTTGGTATCCCAGGTTGTGCCATCGGCGAAAGTGATTTTTTCTACTTGGTAGCTAGGTGTTTCTTCGTAGCTGTTGTAGTTGTAGCCAAAGTGTTGACGTACGGTTATCTTGTCATCTGTACCTTTTATGGATAGCTCAAGGTTTACATAGTTGCTATCTTGCACTACTTTGGCGACTATGTCATCTGGCGAGATTCCTTCGCCGAACTGAATAGTGTCTATGCCGCTCGTGTCCACAACCGTGTCCGAGCCATCCCCCTTGTTGAAGATGTAGGTGTCGTCGCCTTCGCCGCCTTCGAGATAGTCGTTGCCGGTGCCGCCAACAAGAGTGTCGTTGCCGGCGTTGCCTTCGAGAATGTCGTTACCGGCGTCGCCATCTATCAAAGTGTACAAATCACCCGCACTGAGCGAATCTCCGTTGGACGTACCGCGTAAAACTTGTTCGCCAGCAAAATCAATAATACGACCATACTCCGCAGATTTACCAGCATAATAACCTCGCAAAACAGCAAACTCTTTACTACTCTTTAATCCATAATATTTCATCGCCCGCGCAAATTCGCCCAATAAGCCAGAGCCAGCAACAGGATCTTGAGCAATAGCGGCATCTATAACTTGTTTAGCTTTCTCAAATGAAATCTCATCATTGCCATCAGCCACGCTATTCACTATATCTTTCAACTGCGCCTGAGAAATCAATGACACATACACAACTTCAAACAATTTAGTATACGAAGATTTTAGCAAGGGTGCCGAGTTGGCGTTTGGCGACCCTTGAAATTCTGCACCGAAAAACTTTTCCAATACAGCCAATTTCCGGGCATCAAACGCATCGCCGCGACTCTTTGGATCAACAGAATCCGCCCCAGCCCAAAGCGCCAAAATATCCTCAGTCAACGCCTCACGTTTTGCAACATCCTTTTCTGCAATAAATTTCCCTACCAAGCTACGCAAAGAACCAGATTTATCCTGCATTATCGCTTTATGCAGTGAGCCAACATTTCCTGCTCCCTGCACATTTGGCAATAACGCAACGCTATCAGAAATCTCTATCGGCGACGAATCTACCGAATGTACTGGATTACGATTTAGTAGGTATTCCCCAACTGTCCGAGAACTGCCATCTGCCAAGGTAAACGTTCCTGTCCGCACTTGGATATTATTAGCACTGTCGGTCACGCCAGTGTTGCTATACGACAACCCAATAGACACAATTCCCAGATCAACCAATCGCCTTAACTCGCCAGCAGAAGCAATACCATCGCCATCAGAATCTTGCCAAATTCGCAACAGCGCATATATTACGTCATTACTGTCAATCTTACCGTCCTTATTATCGTCATACTCTGCCAAGGCAACAAAACCGCTCGACGCCAATGTCTTACCATCCTTCATTAAAGTACGGTCGCCAAACAGCTCATTGCCGCCGTTAATTATCCCGTCGCCATTTTTATCATATGCCAATAAACCTTCTTTAGCACCAACCCACGAGGTTTTTTCAGCGAAACCGTTGTTATCCAAATCAAAAAAAGCGTTTGATTCTTCAAGTGAAACTGTCGTTATCCCATCACCATCCAAGTCAAACACCAACGGATCAATGCGGCGGTTTTGCTCGGCTTGGGCTTTCTGGAAAATAACCTCAATATCTTTATATTCTCCACTCGATAACATCCTTTCAAATTCTTTCAGTACGTAGTTTGCATAGCCAATTTGAGCGTCTGTATAGCTGTATTTAGCTTTGCCATACTCTTTTGCTGGAGGATTACCGGGCATACCTTCATATCTACCAGACCTATGCTCTTTCCATTTATAGAAAGGCAATTTATTGGTCAGTAATGACTCCTTATAATTACCTTCTCTTTTAGCTACTTCAATAACTTTGATAGCTCCAATAAGCTTCTCGATCTTGTCCTGGTCGAGCTTAGCCAAGCCGGCTACATTCTCCTCTATGGTATCTGTTATATTACCTGTTGTCCTGTCTATTAGAGTGTCAAGCATATGATACCTTGCAATACCCGAACCACCCCCGCCGCCAAAGAATCCTGCGTATGCCAGCATAGTACTCCTATATTCATCTCCGTCTTTTAGACCCTTTTGAATGTTCTTTATTTTAGCAAGATAATCAACATTGCGATTCTTGCCCGTAAGGCTATAGACCTTATACATAAGCATAGTTGTTAACGCCTTGACGTTCACCGATTGAGCTCGCACTCCACTCAATGCATCGGCGTGATAAACTTGCCTGCCCAGTCTCATGCCGTAATTACCAGTAAGATCTCCAGAATTAATATGATTCGTTGAATTATACTTATATCCATTATCCCATATTTCAATATCCCAAGTGTTCTGACCTATACCAACGCCATTAAAGGTTACTGACTTTACCCCTATATCACCACTTTCCATATCAGAAGTTACGTATGTCATATACTGAGCCAACCCGCCACCTAGCGAGTGTCCAGTAAAGCTAACATTACTATTCTGATTGAGAGCCTTGAACATAGCATCTTTAGTCTCGTAACATACTGGACCGTGTTCGTTTAAAGTATTAAACACAAAGTCTTTTGCTTGTTGAAATTGGCGAATAAATACCTGTGGAACAAAAGACGCTATTTGTATGTCCGTACCCCAATCTTTTATATTATTAGTACCACGAAAGGCAAATACTATCTCACCTGTTTCGGGGTTTTGAAAAGCAGTACAAGAAAAGGGGATAGAGCGAGCAACAACCTCCTTTCGTTTATACCCGCGATAATTCACGACTTTCACTTCACTGACACTAGAAGGAGATTGGGCTATAACTTTCCAGGAGCGAAGTGGGTTGGAAGAATTTTGGAGGGCAGAGAGTTCTGGACTATTAAGGTCTTTTTCTGAAATGACTTTATCTTCTATGAGCTGGGCTATGTCTTTTCCTATTGATAATTTATCAATATCTAAATAAGCTATTGCACTTAGATTTAAATATCCTAGCGTATTTAATGCCATATTATTCCCCTATCTTATTAATACAATCATTTAAGTCTTTTTCGGACCTCAAGTCTTTTTTATCTAGAAAAATTGTACATCTGCCAGTTGAACGGCTTTTGCTATTTGTGTTTATTTTTACACTATACACGCCCTCTTCTCGCAGCTTCTCTACAATTTTAAATATATAAGAGGCCTTTTGGCTGTCGTTTGGGGCGTCTATTATTAATCTATACAGGAAGCCTTTGTCCTTGGTTTTATTGTCCTCATACTTAGACTGTTTATTCACAAAATCTACCAAATCTTCAGATAAGACAATTTCTGCCCGTGCACTATCTGCTTTATAGCCATTGCTGCTACTGGCATTAACTTCTTTTACTATAGCTTCTAGCTCCTTACTGGCTTGGACTGACCAGATGGCAGCGATGTATTGATCGCTACAGTCAGAGGGATTCAAATAGCTGCAATCAATGTCAAATTTTAGTTTTGGGTTTGACACTAGGTATGCTTGCGACATCCATATACCGTTGACCCCAAAACCTCCGTGTTTATGTTCGGGTCTTTCAACCTTAAAGTCTTCTTTATATTTATTTTTCAGATACTCAGACATCCCATTCTGGGCATTAGATATTTTATTTTCATTTTTGATATGTAAGACAATCGCTATAGCAACAATCAATATAACCAGACTACAGAGGACTATCAATAATTTGTATATTTTATGCTTCTTTGTCTTACTGACTTTCTTTACCATCGCCCCCTCCGGTTACTTTCTAGATATTATTATTTTAGCTTAAGCACGACCCATACACAAGAGAGCGCTGCTATATGGGTCCGCCCAACGAACCTAAAAATAACAAAATTAAAACAGCAATTAGATGCAATGCGGCTAAAAAACACAACTAAAGAATAAAAGAACAGCTCCTTGTTTAAAATAAGTAGTGTAACAACCTTAGACCAAGAAAGGGGACTGTTTTCATGATCTGTAACGTTTGCGTTTATATTTTTATTTGCTAGAATAATAAGCAAGGTGTAATAAGACACAAACAGTGAGGGGAAAATGAAGATTCATCAGCGATATAAAAGGTTTATACCAAAAGTTGTCGGCATTACTGCTGCCGTCATTGTGGCGTTTGGCGCTATAATGCTGCAAATACCGTCGACCAAGGCGGCCTCTTTGCATAAAAAATACCAGTTTATTGACACAAACTACAGTATTCCCTCCTCTAATGTGGCGTGGGTAGCTCCGAACGGTAATGACGCTACGGGCAATGGCAGCGAAAATTCGCCGTATAAGACCTTTGCTAAAGCCTTGGCGGTTCTTCCAAGCGGTGGTACTGTAGTTGCGAAAAGCGGTATTTATCGCGAGCCGCACTTTTTTGTGTCTAAGAATAATATTACGCTGCAGGCCGCGCCGCATGCTGAAGTTTGGCTGAAAGGAAGCGATATCGTTACCAATTGGACGAGCGACAATGGCGTCTGGAAGACTACAGGTAATTATCATAATTTTTGCCATGTTTGCACGACGAATTCCGATCCTGGCAAAGAAGGCGTAGCTGCGTATCCGGAGCAAGTGTTCATCAATGACGAGCCAATGCAGCAGGTCGCTACTAAAGCCGAGGTAACCCCGGGCAGCAATACGTTTTATGTCGAGGATAAAACACCGACTACGCTAAAAGTGCCAGGTGATAATTCTAAGGGTTATAACATCGGCGCTCAGGATAATATAACGTACTATATTGGTAAAAATCCGACTGCTGGCCAAGTCGAGATTTCCGAGCGGCCGAGGGCGTTCACGGCTACTGGCCAAAACTTTACAGCCAGGGGTATCAATGTCGCCCAATACGCATCAGTCCAGGCGTGGGGATTTGCAGATCCTGTGTATGGCAAGGATATTTCTGGGCCGACAGCGGTGAGTCTGAATGGTAATGATTCGCTTGTGCAGAATATGATTATCACTCAAAATTCAAACCAGGGATTGTTCTTTAATCAAGCGAAAGCTTCGG
>ERZ773073.919-NODE-919-length-14490-cov-3.925875_pt1 | contig 14490 bp, 11 predicted proteins | sample MGYA00580616_ERZ773073 | MGnify/ENA primary metagenome ERZ773073 (study PRJEB29015, sample SAMEA2737960) | human oral metagenome | biome: human oral; feature: human-associated habitat; material: dental | place: China | collected 2131 ...
AGTCATACATGGTCACGATGTTGGGGTTCGCTATCTTCGATGAGGCGCGCGCCTCATCGAGTGCCTCGCCAATGATCTGCCGCGACGTCATCTGGTCCTGTGGGGCAAGCGGTATGCTCTTTATGGCGACGCGGCGCTGCAATCGCGTGTCCCAGCAGTCGAGCACCGTTCCGAACCCATCGGCGCCACGGGTCTCCATGACCTGGTAGCGATTGAGCAGCAACTCCTGCGATGACTGCTGATCAGAGGCAGAGGCGCTGCTCCGACGCTCGCGACGCTCACCATTCCTTTGGCGGTAGCGCACCTCACGCTCGCCGCGGCCACGAATGCCCTGTTTGTGAAACCTATCCCCCACGGCGGCCCCCTGTGTGTGTTTAAACGCGTTGCTCGTCTGCCGTGACGATATGAACATTCTAGCGCGAAGTTGCCCAGCGCACCTGCAGAATCCTGATGATTATCGATTATCGCCAATGATTGTGCACGCATTACCCGCAGTCGGGCTGGGCGATGCCCCTAAGGGCGTTGTCTCGCTGCGCCCACGTCACGAGCGGCCCCGCTGCGGTGGGCGGCGTAAGCCACAGGTCCGTTGCCACCCATTGCCACAGACGCGGCCCAGTTGCCAAAAAAATACCATTGCTTCGTGTAAGGAGTTGGGGTAGAGTATGCAGTCACGCGGGCGTGGCGGAATTGGCAGACGCGTACGGTTCAGGTCCGTATGAGAGCAATCTCATGAAGGTTCAACTCCTTTCGCCCGCACCACTGCATGCTGACGCCTCTTGGTCTAATCCAGAGGCGTTTTTTGTGGGCTCCTCGCGGTTGTGTGAGGGGGCGCGCCCCCTCACGGCGAAAGTGCCCCGGCGTCCCGCCCCGGCGCGCCCCCTCACGGCGAAAGTGCCCCGGCCCCCGGACGTCTCGTGACGGCGAAAGTGCCCCGCAGATTCTGGGGTACCTAAGATTTTTGCTCAACTGGGCAAACGTCGTCGCGAAGGTACCCCGCAGATTCTGGGGCACTAAGCGCGCGCGGCGCAGCGCGCGGGAAGCGGGCGCGGCGTGCGGGGCGGGGCAGGTATTTCGGCTACGGAGGGAGCCCGATGATAGGCTGGCTGCCTACGGCTCAGTCGTCCTCCTCTTCCTCCGCCCCCTGGTCCTTATACTTGGCGCGGGTCCTGAACTCCAGGATAAACGAAATGATAAAGAAGAAGACGATGCCACCGACGACTAGCGCCAGCACACCTGATCTTGTCCCAAAGAGCCATTCAAAGAATTGCGCTACCTGGTCCATCGAGTTCCTTTCGGTGAAGGTTGTCCTTACGGGTCATTGCAGACCCACTCAAGCACACCCGGTCAAGTATATACTGGGCACGGTGCGCACAGTAGGGCGCGGTACACACAGGTGCGGGGCGTGCGACGGGAAGCTCCGTGAACGAACCAACAATCGAGAGGACTCAGATGCTCGACATCAAGTTTGTTAGAGAGAACCCTGACGTTGTGGACAAGGTCTGCGAGTCGAGGCAGAACGCCCACTGGGATCGCGAGCGCTTCTTTGAGCTTGACGAGGCGCGCCGCTCCACTATCGGCGAGGTCGAGAGGCTCCAAGCCGAACGCAACGCCAAGTCCAAGCTCATCGGCAAGCTGATGCGGGAGGGCAAGAAGGATGAGGCGGAGCGGGCGAAGGCCGAGGTCGCCGCCAACAAGGGTCGCATCGCCGAGCTCGACGAGAGGCGCGCAAGCCTTGACGGGGCGCTCTTCGATCTGGTCTCTGCCATTCCCAACATCCCACATGAGTCTGTTCCCTACGGCAGGGACGACTCTGACAATCCCGAGCTGCGACGCTGGGGAGAGCCACGCGAGTTTGACTTCACGCCCAAGGCCCACTGGGACCTTGGTACCGCCACGGGCATGATCGACTTCGACCGTGGCGTCAAGCTTGCGGGTACCCGCTTCTACCTGCTTGGCGGTGTCGGCGCCCTTATGGAGCGCGCGCTTATCAACTTCTTTATCGACCAGCACGCTCAGGCTGGCTTCAAGGAGTGGTGGCCACCCGTCATCACGAATCGCGAGTCTCTTTTCGGGACGGGCCAGCTGCCCAAGTTTGACGAGGATCTCTTCCACGTGAGCGGCGGCATGTATCTTATCCCGACGGCCGAGGTCATGCTCACCAACATCCACCGCGACGAGATCCTCGACGCCGACGTGCTGCCCCTTCTCTATACGGCGTTCACCCCATGCTTTCGCGAGGAGGCGGGCTCGGCCGGCCGAGACACGAGGGGCATTATCCGCGTGCACGAGTTCGACAAGGTCGAGATGGTCAAGTTCGCCAAGCCCGACAACTCCATGGACCAGCTCGAGTCCATGGTCGCGCAGGCCGAAAGTTGCCTGCAGCTCTTGGGCCTGCCCTACCACGTTGTGACGCTCTGCACCGGAGACCTCGGCTTCTCTGCCGCCAAATGCTTTGACCTCGAGGTGTGGCTGCCCAGCTACAACTCCTACAAGGAGATCTCGTCTTGCTCCAACTGCTGGGACTTCCAGGCTCGCCGTGCCAACATCCGCTACAAGGACCCCAAGGCATTCAAGGGTACGCGCCTGGTGCACACGCTCAACGGCTCCGGCCTGGCGGTCGGGCGCACGATGGCCGCCATCATGGAGAACTACCAGAACGCCGACGGTTCGATCACGGTGCCCGAGGCTCTGCGCCCCTACATGCGCGGCATGGAGCTCATACGGTCCGATGGGGCATAGGGCCATGCGGGTCGTGTCGTGTCGTCCGTAGCGTGCCGCGTATCGTCCGCGTGACTGAACGTTGGCGGCGGTACGTACAGATCTGTCTGGTAGGGCGGCGTGACGGTCAGACGGTGTTGAGTGCGGTCGAATCGCCACGCCTTTCCTGGGTCATCCGTCGTGTCGTGGGAGGCCCACCAGCATGGGGATCTGCCTTAGGGTGGCGTGGCGAAGCTCGCTCTGCCTCCAGAAAAAAAGATCATTTTCGCTTGTAGTATAGAAACAGAAGTTCTATACTACGCATAGTGTTAGTTGGACGATAGGAGGAAGCATGAAGGAACGGTGCTTGATCTGGCGGGAGGACGATGGAGAGGAGTCGAGGGAGGCTGCGCTTGTCCGTCGGGGCGATCGCCTGCGCATCGAGGAGATAAGCCGAGGCCCGCTGACGAGGGCGATGTTTGGCGCCTCTCCCTATGGTCGGCGCATCGTGATTGAGGGCGAGTTTGCGCCTGCGGTGCTCGCACACGCGCTGTATGCGGACTCCACCCAAGACCTCGAGGTGGTGCTCCGGCAATTCTTTCAGGTGGGGGGCGGCAGGCTCGTCGACATTGAGGACGCGCTTGATCGGGAGAACGTTCCGTATGTTTATGCGGCCTACACAAAGGACGAGGTTGCCTTCAGACCTGCCTGCTAGCCCCGGTGCCATTAGCTGCAGATACGAAAGGACCCCTTTCGGGGTCCTTGCTAGAGTCTGTGGTGCGGCGTACAGGATTCGAACCTGTGACGTTCTGATTCGTAGTCAGACCCTCTATCCAGCTGAGGTAACGCCGCGTGCAAGAACTAGAATGCCATCCCTAGGGGGCTAAGTCAAGTGGAATTGGAAAATACTTGCTTGGCTCCTTTTGGGTTCCCTGTGACTGTTAGACGGACACTGTGGGAAGACGTGGCATGCCAGGAATCAAGGAATTGCTATGCTCATTCGTGCCTACGCCTTCAAGGGAAGGAGGACGATGGACGAAAAGGACAGGGAAAGGAGCGTGACGAGGCGCTCTCTAGAAGACACCTATCGTGAGGTCTTTGGCGAACCTCGCAAAAGCGAGCGCGCAGCTGACGACCGTCGGCGTGGCTTTGAGAAGTTCAGCCTCTACCATCAGTCAAAGATGATCTACTCGGCTGGCACAACGGTCGGTCGATGACATCCAAAACCCAGGCTCTTTGTGAGGCGGGTAGCCATCCTGCGAGGCTGGCGCGGAGAGGGTGGGTGCCCGGATGGCCCGGCCCATGAGCAAGGTATGAGCCAAGCGCGTGCGGCCAAGCGCGTGCGGAGCGATGCGGGCCAAGGAGCGGGTACGCGTCCAAGGCGGGCGAGGCAGCGAGACAGATAGAACGCAAAGCGCCTACCCGCGATCCTGCGGGTAGGCGCACTCATAGTCTGGCGGAGAGCTGGGGATTCGAACCCCAGATAGTCTTTTGGACTATACTCGCTTAGCAGGCAAGCACCTTCAGCCACTCGGTCAGCTCTCCAAACGAATACTTGCACATCATACCCCACAATGTGCCACTCCGCAATGGCAACCTGCCGTCACGTCCCAAAATTCCAAGGGCGTCTACGATGGCCGTGCGCTTGGCCCAGTAGCTTCATGCCCGGTCACGCAGTCGTTGTGCGTACCCTCCGGACGAGCCGTCGGGCTGCGTCCGCGCCGTCCGAACTAGCCGTTGGCTCGATCCTTGGCTAAGAGAGAAAGTCGTCGGTCACGACAGCGTTATTCCTTCGCGTGCGCACCTTACCCCAGCTGAAGCGTGGCAGCAGCTCCGTTGGCGAAAGCTCCTCCCCTTGCTCGGCCAGGCCCACCAGGCCTGCCAGGCGCCCTATGACGCGACGCGGACTGACGCCTCGGTCCCGTATGGCGCCAAGGTCAAGGTCGTGGTCCCGTTTCGAGAGTCTCCTGCCGTCGGGGCTCATGAGCAGAGGGACGTGCCCGAAGCGTGGCGGTGTGAGGCCCAGAAGTCCAGCCAGGTATATCTGGCGCGCGGTCGAGCCCAGAAGGTCACATCCGCGGACGACCTCGCTGATGCCCATGAGGCCATCATCCACGACGACGGCCAGCTGGTATGCCATCACTCCGTCACTCCTCCTTATGAGGAAGTCTCCGCAGTCACGTGCGAGCAGCTCTTGGTGGGGGCCGTAACAGAGGTCGTCGAAGGTGACGATGCCAGCAGGGTCGTGTGCGTCTGGTACGCGCAGCCTTGTCGACGGGGGGCGCAACCGAGCCCTTTCGGTCGCCTCTTGGGGCGAGAGATCGCGACACGTCCCCTGGTACACGTAGGTGCCGTCCGAGGCATGGGGCGCCGATGCGGCATGCAGCTCGCTTCGTGTGCAGAAGCAGGGGTAGGTGAGGCCCTCGTGCTTGAGCTGCGCAATCGCGTCCCGATAGAGCTCGCCCCTCTCGCTCTGGTAGTAGGGTCCTTCGTCCCAACTAAGACCAAGCCAGTCGAGGTCCTCCATAATGAGATCGGCTGCTCGCCTGTCGTGTGCCCTTGGGTCCAGATCCTCGATGCGAAGGGCCACGCTGCCGCCCTGAGAGATGGCCGAGAGCCAGGCGATGAGGGCAGAGAGGGCATTGCCCAGGTGCATGCGGCCCGAGGGGGTCGGCGCAAAGCGGCCCTTGGGCGAGCGCTCCCTTGGGCCAAGCCAGTCCTGCGCTGCGGGGCGCGTGTGCGGGGAGGCGGTCATGGGTACGGGTATCTCTTGTGCGCCTTACTGGGGTGCGGACGTCACCAATATGCCAACTTAAACAGTATACCCCTTCGCCGGGGGCGTGCTACGGAGCTCCCCGTACGGCAGCTCTCGTCCCGCGAGCGCCGTTCCCCGCCTTCTTCAGTTGACTATGAGGGACATCTCAGCTAGGGTACAGCATAGGTGGATGACAGGCATCGCAGGGTGGCCGCGCGGGACCGGCGGCCGGGCCCTGCGGGCGTGTGGGCACCCAGGCAGGTCAATCCCTTGGGAGGGCGGAGCTCATGTCTCGTTTCCTGGTGGCTCGGTATCTGAGAAGGGCGGCGCCGGTGGCCGTTGCACTCTTGGCGGCTCTTGTGGCGCTGTTGTGTTTGCCTCTCGTGGCGTGCGCTGAGGAGGTCTTCGCACTGGCGGTGCCGGGGAGCGACTTCCCAGGCGCTATTGTGGCTCCCCTCGTGATCGGAGGGGTTGTCCTCGTGGGGTTTGCCGGCTTCCTGAGGAGGAGGGCCGTTCCCGCACGGGCGTTCCTGTTGTGCCTGGCGGGTGGCGTGTCTTTGCTCGTCGCTGCGGGCGCTCTTGCGGCTGCACCGCGCGGGGTCGCCTCCGTGACCATCGACAGGTCGAGGCTAACGTCAGTCGAGGGCCTCAACACCTACTTCCTGAACGAGGGCGAGGGCCTCTCCGGCACCCTGGACGCCGGGGGCCGCGAGGCGCGGTCCCTCACCCTGAGGGTCTCCGACGACAGGGGCAACGTGATAGACACCCGCGAGATCCCGGTGGCAAGGGAGTGGTCCGTGTCAGACTTCGGCCTCCTGAGGGGGACCAACACGCTTCGCGTCGAGTGCGCCCTCGACGACGGCTCCTCCGCGTCGGACACCCTCACCCTCTCCTACGGCAAGGAGGACAGGGTGGGCGCGCTCTCCATCGACAGGGGGGACAGCGACGGCGACGGGCTCATCAACTACCTCGAGACCTACTACGGGACGGACCCCCTTAAGGCCGACACCGACGGCGACGGCTTAAATGACTACCTGGAGATCGCGGGGCTCGGGTACGATCCCCTTAGGGCCGACTCTGGTAGCGTGGGCGACGGGGATAAGGACCGTGACGGCGACGGCGTGGGAAATGCCAGGGAGGTCGAGCTCGGCCTCGACCCTGCCTCCAGCGACACCGACCTCGACGGCCTGAGTGACGGCAAGGAGCTTGAGCTGGGCACCGATCCCTTCAAGGACGACACGGACGGCGACGGGGCCGAGGATGGCTGGGAGGTGGAGAACGGCACCGACCCGCTCACGGCCCAGGACCGCTTCAGGGTGTCCGCATCGCGGTCTTCGCACGGGATTACCCTCACGCTCGAGGCGAGCGTGCCCGGGCGGGAGGTCTGGCAGGTGTGGGCCCTCCCCGCTACCGGGACGGCCATCAAGCTGGACGAGATACCGGGCTACGTCTGCGACTCCGAGCTTAGCGTGCCGGGTGACTCCGAGGACGCGACCGCCTCCTTCGACCTCTCTGCGACGCTGGCCGAGAGGCCCTCGCTCTCCCCTGCCGTCTACCGCTACAACAAGGAGACGCAGGCCCTGGAGGAGCAGGAGTCCACGCTGGAGGGCACCACCCTGCGCTTCGCCCCGCGCCACTTCTCCGTCTACCTCGTGGTGGACAAGGGCTCCTTCGAGAACGTCTGGGACCACGACATCAGGGAGCCGGGCAAGGAGGTGGAGAGCACCCCCTACGACTTCTGCTTCGTGCTCGACCGCTCCTACAGCATGGCGTGGAACGACCCAAACTGGATGAGGAAAGGCGCCCTCAACACGTTCGTGGACAAGTTCAGGGACACCGACTGCGCCTCCATAGTCGAGTTCACCGCCTCGGTCTCGACCGGGCTGGGCTTCACCTCCAACAAGGGGTCTCTGCACGTCGCCATCGACGGCATGACCAACGACGACGGCCATAGCGCCAACAGCGGCACGAACGGCATGGAGGCGCTGAGGCACGCCATCGGGCTCTTCGACTCGTCGGCGAGACCTAGGTCCGAGAAGGCCATCTTCTTCCTGACGGACGGGGACGACAACAGGACGTCCGAGTACTCCTACAGGCGACTCGGCGACATGGCAAAGGAGAGGCGCATCGCCATCTACACGTTCGTGCTGGGAGATGACGTGAGCGACGCCAAGTACAAGGAGCTCGAGGCCATGTCCCTCGACACCGGGGGCAAGTGCTATCGGGGCAGCCAGGACGACCTCGCGGGCTACGCCGGGATCATGCTCGACGAGACGGTCGACTACACGACCGACTCCAACAAGGACGGCATCAGCGACTACTACACGGGCCTGATCCGCGAGGGCAGGCTCACCCTCGCGAACGGCGCCACGCCCTACAGGGGCATCAACTTCTCCTCGAGCGCCGACTACGACGGCGACGGCGTCCTGAACGGGGACGAGCTGCGGGTCTGCGTCTACTACTCCCCCGACGGCAACCGCTACGTCTACCTGAAGGTGCTCAGCGACCCGTGCTCGGGCGAGGGGAGGCGGAGGGTCGACTCCCGCACGCTCGCGATCCTCTCGGCGCTGTCGTACGAGGACGGCACGGAGGCGATGCGCAGGTCCGGGTTCTACGGGGAGATCGTGGGGTCCCCTCCTAAAGAGCCGGGCGAGAGATACTACTTCCTCGACGGCGCCTCGGTTAAGCCCGGGGGGTCGGACGACTACGTCAGGGACTGGGTCGTCGCCGGCTACGTGGACGCGGGCGTGCCCCTCTTCGCCGGCACACACTTCAGCGCCACGGTGTACGCGCACGGGGACGACATCATCCTCGCGTACCGGGGGACGAGCGAGGACCCCGAGTGGCTCAACGATCTAGGGGGTTTCCTTACGAACTTCACCCTCGAGGAGCCCCATGCGTTGCTTGCGGCGCTACGGGTAGCCAAGAGGTACGCCGCGTCCGGGAAGAGCGTCTACGTCACGGGCCACTCCCTCGGGGGCTACCTCGCCCAGGTGGGGGCTGCAGGGGTTATCCGCAAGGGATACTCAGACAGGCTGAAGAGCTGCGAGTACTTCAACGGCATGGGGCTGGACTACGCCCCATGGGCCCAGTCTACCACGAACGACACTCTATTCACCTACGTTGAGGAGCGACGGCTTCTTAAGGCATACTCTGACGCCGGTGGCACGCTCGTCCTGCACAGGATGTACGGCGACTTCGTCTCCCCGTTCGGCACCCACTCGGGGCAGGTGAGGACCTACCAGCCCCACCCCGACTGCGTCAGGAACCACATGGAGATGCATCGTAAGAGGAAGGAGAAAGGGGCCGTGGATGACACGTTTGACTTCAATCTGACGGTGACCTTGTCCGGTTTTGACAACAACGGGTGGGAGCTGTTCAGGTATGGAAGGAGCATGGGGCTGTACGGCGAGGACCTCCTGTGGATCGTCCACGAGACGGACAGCTTCCTCTACGACATTACGAAGGGGCCGTATCACCACGAGGGAGGCGCATGATGGGGATGCCCGACGGCACGGGGAGGTGTCCCGGCGTGGGCGGGGGTACGGTCAGGGTGAGCTCGCGTGGGGTAGTGTCCGTCGTCTTCCTGTGCGTGGTCCTCTCGGTCATCGTGCTGTCGGCTCCTCAGATCTTCAGGCTATTGAAGGAGTACTGGGACGGCCCGAGCGTCCAGGGGGCGCTTGACTCCTACATCGTGCAGAACGACAGGGACGGGTACGGCCTGACGTACCGCTTCCTCTACGAGGACACCGACGAGGCCGGGCAGGTCCGCTACCACTTCGTGTCGACCGAGGGCGGGAACATACCTCTGGTGATCACCTGCGAGTTCCACTGGTTCGGGAGGTGGGGCATCTTCGAGCGTCGCGATGCCGGCTGGAACTACATCCGTTCGAACTCGGAGGAGTGGCTTCGTGCTTACGACGCATGGGAGTTGAGCCCGGGGTACGACGGGCCGAGACGCCATCTCTTCGACAGGCAGCCTTGACCTGCGGGATGCCTCTGAGCGCGCTGCAGAGATATGCGCGCGCCATCCGGCGGTGGGGGGTGGCGTGCTCGGCGGCGCCGGATGGCGTAGGGATTGACATATGCGCAGCTGTCGGGAAATAGCGTGCCACTCGGTGCAACCGAATGGCACGTGCATCGCGCATTCGGCACCACTGGGTGGTGCAGCCGAGCTTTGCAAGCCCGGCGTTCGCGTCCCGCGCTCCACTGGGGGCGGGGACGACGTCGCGACGGGATGCCCGAGCTGGCAAGAGGAGGCGTGTGGACTGTCCGCTGACCAGGTGCTGGACGCTACGCTAGCCTGAGAAGGCGTCGCCGGCCCACCTGTTAACGGTGGCACGCCCTGTGCCAAGACCTCACCCTTGCGTCTGTTGCGGCCGACTGTCTCGTGCGCGTATGCGCTATGATGGGACTATGGATGCGCGAGGGGGGTTATTGGCATGGTGGCGGACGGCGCGGATATGGTATGTCCCGAGGGCGGCGATCATCCCCTCCCTAGTTATCGCTGCGATGATGGCCGTCTATCTCGGTGCGATGATGGGGTCCTACCCCGAGGGCCCGAGCGTTGGGAATGTGCTGGGTTCGTGCAAGGGGCGGTGGGGCGAGGAGCAGTACAGCCTGACGTAGAGCTTCCTCTCTGCCAAGACAGCGATGAGGCGGGGAGAGTCCACCGCCACCTCGTGTCGGGCGACGGCGGGGACCTGGCCCCGATCATCGCCTGCGAGCTCCGCTGGCTCAGCGGGCCTGATTTCCTCGGCCATCGCCACGCTGGTTGGAACTACGTCCGCTCGAGCCTGGAGGAGAGGCCTCACGCGTACGGCGCTTGGAGGTCGAGTTCGGGATACGGCAGGTCGGGGCCCGGCGCCTGGTGTGCGGTGGGCGAGGGCCTCGAGGTCGGACTCCGGCCTTTCCATCCGCGTCGGGGCGCGTGTCACCCGTGGCGTGGCGTCGGGCGCTTGGGGGCGCGCCCCTCGGGGTGGGTCGCCGCGTCGTCGGGGTGGGGCTGACTGACCATGAAGGACACGAGATACCTCTCCCGCGCCTGGGCGCTGCTCACCAGGGACAGGGGCTGGCCCGTGGTCGTCCTGATGCTGTTCTCCTGCGCGTTCGTCCCTGTGGTGGGGTGGGCCTTCGCGCTGGGGTACGAGGTCGAGTGGGCCTGCCTCATCGCCCGGGGTCTCGAGGAGCCCCCGGGTCAAAGGGACATCGACGCCGGCCGATGCCTCAGGAGCGGCTGCCGGTCCCTCGTCGTCGCCCTTGGCTGGTGCGTTGCGTGTGCGGCCCTCTTCCTTCTTGCCATGACGGTGACGGGCGGGTCGCTTCCCAGCGCCCCTCCTCATGACCCGAGGGAGGACGACCTGTGGATCTTCTCCCTCTCGTTCCTGGCCGCCCAAGCCGCCGGCTCCACCACCTTCTGGCTGCTCGTCGCCTCGGGCTCGCTCTGCGCGACCCTGGCGGTCGTGGCGGGCGTGTGGGCGGCCGTCTGCCGCAGCGTTGCCGCAGGATTTCGGGTCGCTCGCATCATGGGGATGGTCAGGAGCGATGTGGGTGGGTATATTGGCATCTCGAGCGTTGCCGTGTTCGTCTTCCTCGTCCTCTTCGCCCTTCTTCCGGTGTTTTTCTTCCTGCTCGGCGTAGCAGCCTTCTCCTCACTGTTCGTTGGCTGGGACTGCATAAGCATGACGGATCTCGCGTTTCGTCTGCTGGTGGTCATGGCCTGCACCCTCATGTCGTTGATGCTCCACGCGATGGTCGGCTTGTGGCTGAGGCAGTTCGACATCCCGCTTGGGGGCGCGAACGGGGCGTTGTCGCTCATGGCGCTGCAGTCGCAGGACCGGCCTTGGCGCGTTGCGCCCTCACGCTCGACCACTCTGCGGCGCGGGGCCCCACCCTTTTCCGAGGACCCGGTTGAGCTCGCCATCGAGACACTCGCGTTACCACCTCCCAACCGACGGCCGACGAGGGCCCGTGGGAGGGCGGGGGCGTCGTCGGGCGAGGACGCAGAGCCGATATCAACCGATGGCAGCCGATGGGGCGAAGACAACCCTCAACCCAGCTAACCGTGCGGGGGCGTCGATGTCGGTACGGCCGTCACCTCCATCGGGCGGGGCAAGTGTTACCGTCGGGCTCATTTGGGGCTAAATGGGCCCTACGGTAACGCAAGGGCAGAGTGTGAACGATCCTGTGGGGGCTTGCGAGCGATGGCCTGCACGAGAGGCATGGGGATAAGCGCTACGTGAGGCACGTCCCGAGAAAGCGGCTGGGCCATGGAGGACGGCTCCCCCGCGATGGACGCGACCGAGCTCGCCACATGCTACGCTCCCGCCCTCGCGGGCACCTGGGTGCGGGCGCGGGGGCGCGGCCGGGCAATGTCATTAACCCGTGATTCCCGACCCTGATTCTTACCACTGGCGAACGGAACCTCCACCGGACACTTGGCGCCGATCGTCCGATGGAGCTTGCGCGCGACCGACGTGGGCTTGCAGGTGGCTGTCTTGTCGTCGCATGCCTCGCGCCTCTGGTTGCGCGCGGCCGCCAGCGCCTGCGGCATCGGCGATGCCCTCGCGGGGATCTCCGGCCGTGGGCGGCACTCCACCTGCAGGCGACCGGCTCGGCGCTCGCCTCCCGAGGTGGCGCAGGATCCTCTCCTCGGGCTCGTCCCTGCTGGAGACCCGGATGCCGCGCGGCGTCTGGCGGGTCGTCCTTGAGAAGAAGCTCTCGGCTAGGTCCGGCCGGGAGCCGTGTCTGAGCGCGACCGATTTGCACCTTGTGGGCCTCGGCGCGAGCGAGGTGGGATTGCCATGGTGCCGGATGCCCGTCACACCCCTATAATCAGGCACAGGCGGTGACCGAGGACGTACTTATCATAGGTTTGTCCGAATGGGGGCGTGACCGTGGACTATTGCTCTAACCAAGGTGGGTCCGACTATAGAGGACATACCGACGCTCAGGGTGCATTGAGGCTCATCTCGATCCTGCATGTGATCATGAGCTTCGTTATCCTCGGGCGGGGTTTGCTCGCTTGGCTGCTCATGCTGTCGGCGGTTATCTGCGGCATCCGCGCCTCGGTTGACGCGAGAAAGTCGATGCCTTGCGTGGTGCTGTCAGGCGCCGTGCTTGTGCACCATATACACTATACGGTGACCTCCTTTCAGAGGCGTCCCCCCGTGGTCGTCATGGGCGACCTGTTCTCTCCCGAGGAGGCCTTCATCTTCTTCATCGCTCCCCTGATAATCTGCATCGTGGCTTGGTTTGCCCTCTCGGCGGCCGCAGTGGTGCTTGGCTTGATTGTCAAGAGGCAAAGCGAGGGGTCGAGGCCTGAGCCGGGTTAGCACCTGATCTGGGATCCTGCGGTGAGAGGGGCATGTGGGTTCGGGGCGGTCGGTGCACGAGTTCGCAGGCATCGGAAACTTGAGCGGAGGCAGGAGGCTCGTCGGCCCTTGCGCCACTCGATGCCACTGGGTGCGTGGGGTCCGTTGCCTGCGGGCGTCCTGCGCGGAAGGCGAGGTGTGTGGTGGAGTGCGACCTCGCTCGCTGCTTGCATTGATGGTGACAGGGTGGCATCGAGCTCATCGCACGGTCTGACGGCAGGTCTCCATGATGGTTACAGTAGGCCATGTGAACCAAAGTATGAGTTACTCGTTACTCAGAATCTACAGTGGTAGAACCGGCAAATGCCGATTTTCGACCATTCAGAGAATCCAATAAAAATGTCACACACACGCTAAGGATAAGAGGTACCTTCATGGCGTAGGCGCACAGAGTTAGTGAGGGTACGTGCCGTCGTAAACGGTACCTACAGCAAAGGAGACCAGACATGTCAAAACCCTATGGCAAGCCCAACCGCGTCGTCATCGCCCTTGGCGGCAACGCCCTTGGCAATACCCCAGAGGAGCAGATCAGGCGTGTGCGCGAGGCGGCGCCCACCCTGCTCAGGGTTATCGAGCAGGGCAACGAGATCATCATCACCCACGGCAACGGGCCGCAGGTCGGTATGATCCAGAAGGCGTTCACCTTCGCGAACCAGACCGATCCCAAGATTCCCACGATGGACCTGCCCGAGTGTGGCGCCATGAGCCAAGGCTACATTGGGTACCACCTGCAGCAGGCCATCGGCGCAGCCATGCACAAGGAGTACAAGCGCTGGCACGTCGCGACCGTCGTCACCCAGATCGAGGTGGATCCCGATGACCCAGCGTTCCAGAATCCCACAAAGCCCATCGGCGCCTTTCTCACCAAAGAACAGGCAGACGCCGAGATGGCCGCACATCCTGACATGACCTTCGTCGAGGACTCCGGTCGGGGTTGGAGACGTGTCGTCGCCTCTCCCGACCCCAAGAAGATAGTCGAGTACGAGAGTATCCTGAACCTCCTTGATAACGAGTTCATCGTCATCGCCTGCGGTGGGGGCGGCATCCCCGTGGTGCGCGACTATGGGGACAAGGGGGCCTACAAGGGCGTCGCCGCCGTCATCGACAAGGACATGGGCGGCGAGCTGCTCGCCGAGGACTGCCACGCCGACACGCTCGTCCTGCTGACCGCCGGGCGCCCGGTCCTCCCAGCGGGCGACGCGTCCGACGTCGTGCCGCCCCTCAGCCCGCTGACCTGCTACTACCCCGCAGCCGCGGTGGCGGCCACCGCCGTCCTCCCCGTCCGCGGTCGGTTCGCCTACACGACGGCGCTCGCCCTGCCCCTGACGTGGACCTATCCCGTCCACGGCGGGTACCCCGCGCAGGCCCCGCTCGAAGAGGTCCTGGTCCACCTGGCCTTCAACCTGGGCACCATGGGGATGCTCTCGTGGCTGCTGCAGCAGGCGGCCGATCTGGACGACTCCGGCGCCCGACGCCGCGCCCTGGTCACCGGGCTCCGCATCGACGAGTCGCGCTCACGGGCGCAGCGGGAGGCCGACAACTTCATTCACGACCACATCCTGTCGGTCCTGAAGGCTGTCCCCACCGTGCCGGCGGCCTCCCCCCGGCTGCGCCGCGACGCCGACGAGGCGCTGGCCTCGCTGGACGAGGCCGCGGAACGGCGGG
>ERZ773073.928-NODE-928-length-14424-cov-2.942654_pt1 | contig 14424 bp, 14 predicted proteins | sample MGYA00580616_ERZ773073 | MGnify/ENA primary metagenome ERZ773073 (study PRJEB29015, sample SAMEA2737960) | human oral metagenome | biome: human oral; feature: human-associated habitat; material: dental | place: China | collected 2131 ...
TCATGGATGATGCCATCTCCGCCGACGGCGACGATCGTGTCGACGTCGGTCGAGTGCGCCGCGAGGGACGTCGCATCCCCGGGGCCTGCCGTGAGATGACGCCCTATAGCCGCAGTCATGCCAGTCGAGGCGAGAAGCTCCTCGACTTCCCGCGCTGCGTTCGCGTTTTTCCCGCTGTGGGCGGCGGGATTTGCTACGACGAGCGTGTTTCCAAAGTTGACCTGCGCCATGCCATCCGCTCCCTGTGTGCCCGTGCCGTCTTAGTCATTGTACGGTAGGCGAGGGTGTCGGCGCTCGCCAATCGGTCATGCGGTGACGCAACGCGAGCGAGCGTCCCAGCTCACGGTGAGGAGCCCGTCCTTGCGACCCCTCGACTGCAGTCCCTACCGCGTCGCCCTCACCCAAGCCCGAGGGCCGCATCCAGGCGTGCCTTGAGGAGCTCGTAGCGCAGACGCTTCTCATCTGCGGCAAAGTGTAGCTCGCGAAACTGTTCGGGGTTCTCTGTATAGTCGAGCGTACAGTCCGAGAACTGCTCGCTCGTGAGATCGAACGCACGCCCACTCACCACGTTGTAGCAGTGGAAGTTGCCACCAGGGCGCAAGATGCCGAACACCTTCCCACCAAAGATGTCCTGGGCAAGAAAGGCCGTGATGGAGCACTGGCCGAGCGTCCTGTCCTCAGGCGACCACTGTGCCCGTAACCTCGGAGCGCAGGTCTTGGCACACCAGAGTTCAGAGAGCATGTCATAAAGGTCCCGAGGGGTCTTGACGCGTGCGTATCGCGGGTTGGCGGGCGGCATGTCCGCATGCTCCCAGCCATAGAATCGGTATTCCATAGGTCTCTCCCCAAGGCGTCGGGTCATCTGTCGAGTACCTAGGATACCGCGTACGGAAGGCGTCTGTCGCCGACGCCTGCGCGGCAGGTTCCTGCGGGAGCTTCGTCGAGCTTGGCCCTACGTTCTGCGCCTGTCTCTCAGCGTCCTCTCAGTTGCGTCCTGTATCGTGTGGCCAAGGTACAAGAGAGAAGAGAGAGGAGCGGGACATGAAGACCAGTACGTTCGCCCAGGCGTCCTTGAAGGGACGCGCCCTCATCGCGGTGGTAGTCACGGCTGTGTTGGTGGTCATCGGGGTTGGTGTCGCGCGTGCGGCTACGGCGGGCGATCCCCAAAAGATCGCATCCGCAGCTGCAAGCACGACGGGCGATTCCAAGGGAACCACGACCGCGCCCGCGACCTTGGAGGAGATCATCGAAGACGCGAAAAAGACCACGTTCTACGACACGGACCAGTTCCTCTGGGAGCACTACGGTATGACCGAGCGGGAGTTCGAGCAAACCTACGGCGTCGACGATGACGTGCTTGATCCCTACGAGGCGCCACGACCCTCCGTCGCACAGGGTGGAGGTACGCCATCTGGCGGCACTGCCCCAGATGGTGGCCAAGATGGCACTACCTTTGCAACCAGGCAGGAGTACGAGGCGGCAAAGGATGCCTGGAAGGCCGCCCATCCCGGTGTCGAAGACGACGTCTGGGAGGCCCAGCACCCCAATCCGTTCGATTGCGACGACCACGACGACTGAGGGCGACCGGGGCGGCTGAGGACGACTAAGGTGACCACGACGACTGAGGGCGATCGGGGCATCGGCCAGGGGCACAGGCGGGGTGCGTCGACGGGCGCACCCTACGCCATTCCATCAAACGGGCGGCAAACGACGAGTCGCCCGCAGCTGCGTCGACGGGCGCACCCCACGCCATTCCATCACTCCTGTATCATGGAAAGACAGATCACCCGTCAGTCATCACTCGCGTCATCACTCGCGACGTCACGACGAACAGGATGGCCCTATGCGTGTGCTCATTGTCGAAGATGACCAGAGGCTCGTCTCCTATCTCAAGAAGAGCCTCGAGGCCGAGGGGCTCTCGGTTGACGTGGCCTTTGACGGTAACGTCGCGCTTGACAAGGCGCTCGCGCAGTCGTACGACGTGATTACGCTTGACATCATGCTTCCCGAGCTCAACGGGTACCGGGTCTGCCAGAACCTGCGCTCCTCAGGCGTTCCCACCCCCATCCTCATGCTCACGGCAAAGGACGGCGAGTACGACGAGGCGGACGCCCTCGACGTCGGGGCGGATGACTTCCTGCGTAAGCCCTTCTCGATGGTCGTGCTGCTTGCGCGCATCAGGGCGCTCGCCAGGCGCGGCGGCGCGGCGGCGGGCAAGGTGCTCTGCGTGGGAGACCTCAGGCTCGACATGGCCTCCAAGCGCGTGGAGCGGGGAGGAAGTCGTATCGAGCTCACGCCGCGCGAGTACGTCCTGCTCGAGTACCTCATGCTCAGACGGGGCATCGCGCTTACCAAGGCGCAGCTTCTCGAGCACGTCTGGGGCGCACGCTTCATGGGAAGCGAGAACGTAGTGGAGGTCTACATCGGCTATCTGCGCAAGAAGCTCGACGGGAGCAGTCGCACGTCACTCATCGAGACCGTGCGCGGCGTCGGGTACCGAATGGGCTGATTGCATGGTGCCAGGACCCAAGACCATACGGGGCAGGGTGGTGTTGTCCACGCTGTGCGCCACGACCGCCGTGATGCTCCTGTTGCTTGCGGTGGCCTCCTGTGGCGTGATGCAGGTGGTGCGGCAGGCTATTTCTGACAACCTTGTCGAGAGGCTCGAACTTGCCCGATCGGCCGTGGAGAGGGGAGATCTTGCCTCGGCCGTCGACTCGTCCGGCCCGACCATCGTGCAGGTGGTTGGCGCCGACGGCAGGGTCATTATGGCGAGCGAGAACGCACGCGGCCTCGCACCGCTGACCGGGCTTGCGATCGGCGCAAAGGCGGAGCTCGACGACGATGTCGAGCTTGAGCTCGACGACGAGGATGATTTGCGGCCTGGGGAAGACGAGGATGCCAAGGCAAAGAGAGGCGAGGCCACCGAGCGCGAGGGTGACCATGAGGGTGGCCGTGAGAGGTCCGACGACGCAGATGGGCAGGCGCAGGATCGCGACGATGCGGACCTAGGCGAGCGTGACGGGCGGATACGGGATCGCGACGACGGGGACCGTGACGATGCGGACCACGACGATGCGGACGAGGACCGTGCTGCTGAGGGGAGTCGTGCAGGCTCTCCCGCGCTTTCCCTCATCGCGGCTGCGGCGCGGGCCACCAAGGCCTCGGCACCCCCAGCACTCTCCCTGAGGGCCTCTGAGGTCCTCGGCGTCGAGGGTCCCTTCCTCGCTATGGAGCGCGAGGCTACAAGCCCCACTCACGGCAGCGTCACCATCGTCGCTCTCACCTCGATCGCGCCTGCGGTCGCGACGGGACGAGGGGCTGCCCTTCTACTGGCGGCAGTGTTCGCCCTCCTACTGGTCGTGGTGGCGCTGTTCTCTTGGCATATGACCGAAAGGACGCTGCGGCCCGTCGAAAGGATGCGCCAGAGTGCCGAGGCGATCACGGCGAGTGATCTCTCGCGACGCGTGAGCGTACCAGACGGCGACAGGGACCTCTCTCGCCTCGCTCGGACCTTTAACGATCTGCTTGCGCGAGTTGAGGCGGCGATGGACGCGCAGCGTCGTTTCGTCTCGGATGCGTCGCACGAGCTCAAGGGTCCTGTTGCCGCGACCAAGATCATGCTCGAGACCGCTCGGTCCCATCCCGAGGCGGTCGACCCGTCCACTCTCCTGAGCGATCTTGCGAACGAGAACGAGCAGCTGCAGGGCATCGTGGCCGACCTTTTGGCCCTCGCCCGTCAGGATGAGGGACGCCTGCAGGTCAATCTGGCCCCCCTTGACCTATGCGACCTCATCTACGAGGAGGTCGCAAGTCTCGAGAGGCGCAGCGCCGTATCCCTTGACGTGAGCGACGTGGAACCACTCGTGTGCGCAGGCGACGCGCAGCTCCTAGGACAGGCGTTGCGCAACCTTCTCGAGAACGCGGTGCGCTATGCGCACTCGCATGTGGCTGTGACCTGCCACGAGGTGTTGGGCAGTACGGGTCGGCTCATCCGTATCCGCGTGAGCGACGATGGCCCTGGCATCGCCCCTGCGGATCGCGAGCGCGTGTTCGGGAGGTTCGTGAGGCTCGGCCAAGATCGCGGGCGTGCCACTGGTGGCACAGGCCTGGGCCTTGCCGTGGTCAAGGGTATTGTGGAGCGACACGGCGGCAGAGTCTACTTCTCCGATCCAGAGATTGGCGGTGCCACGGCCGTGATGGAGCTTGTGGGTGAGGCACCTGCGCGATGTGAGTGATTCACTCACATCGAGAATACTTTCAGTAGCGCTCTGACCTGCTCATATGTAATTTTGCTCACTCGCGTCGCAGCTGGTTTGGCAAAAAAATCACTCACTTCATGATGCTGAAGTGAGTGATTCACTCACATCGCGCAATCGGCGGGCGCCGAGCTGTACCAGTTGCCGAGAGGGGCGTCGATCTGCGACGGCCAGCCAGCTCCTTATGCCCGAGCGCCCTTCTGGCACAAGGTGGCACAGCCCAAGGTCCTCATCTTGTCCAAGCGTTAGACTATAATCGACTTGGCCCTGCTCATGACGAGGGTCAGCGGGCATGTGTCCATGTACGGTTTGGGGTGCCATCATGAAGAAGCTCATCAACAAGGCGGAGAACGTCGAGGCCGAGATGGTCGAAGGTCTGGTCAGGGCCTTTCCCGACATCATTGCGGGCAGGGGCGATGGCATCATCGTCCGTACGCACCAGAAGGTGGGGAAGGTCGCGCTGGTGAGCGGCGGTGGGTCGGGCCACGAGCCCGCTCATTGCGGCTACGTGGGCAAAGGGATGCTCGATGCCGCTGTCGGCGGTCCCGTCTTCACCTCCCCGTCGGCAGACGCCGTCTACAGGGCGATATGCGAGGTCGCGACCGACGAGGGCGTGCTTCTCATCGCCAAGAATTACACGGGCGACGTGCTGAACTTCCAAATGGCCGCCGATATGGCGTCCGATGATGACATTGACTGCGAGTGTGTGGTGGTGAACGACGACGTTGCCGTGGAGAACTCGACCTTCACGGCGGGACGACGTGGCGTGGCGGGCACCGTCTTCGTCCATAAGATCGCGGGCGCCAAGGCGGAGTCGGGCGCCTCCCTTACCGACGTCAAGGCCGTCGCCGAGCGGGTTATCGCAAACGTCCGCAGCATGGGTGCGGCGATCGCTCCCTGCACGGTCCCGGCTGCGGGTACGCCGGGCTTTGAGCTCGCGCCAGACGAGATGGAGATGGGCATCGGCATCCACGGCGAGCCGGGCGTTCGTCGCGAGAGAATGCGACCTGTAGACGAGATCGTCGACGAGCTGCTCGAGCACATCCTGTCGGACCTCGACTTTGTCGGTCGAGAGGTGGCGGTTCTGGTGAACGGCTCCGGTGGCACCCCTCTCATGGAGCTTGCCATCGCCAACCGTAGAGTGGCGAGGCTGCTTGAGGACAAGGGGATATCCACGTACCGAACCTTGGTTGGCAACTACATGACGTCGATAGAGATGCAGGGTTTCTCGCTCACCCTGCTGCGCCTAGATGACGAGCTCAAGGGGCTTCTTGATGCGCCTGCCAAAGCCTTTGCCTGGAGGGGATAGCGATGGGTGAGGATACAGTGGCCACCACGACCGATGGGGCGAGGCTGATCGCGGTCCTTTGTGCCGTTGCGGACGCGATCGAGGCCCACAAGGACGAGCTCACCGAGCTTGACAGGCCCATTGGCGACTCCGATCATGGCATCAATATGTCACGTGGCTTCTCGGCCGTGGCCGCTGAGCTTCCGGGGGAGATCGGCATGCCGCCTGCAGACATCCTCAAGCGCTGCGGCATGACGCTCGTCGCGAAGGTGGGAGGCTCCTCGGGACCCCTGTATGGGACCTTCTTCCGCAAGCTGGGGGTGGGCCTCAAGGGCCTTGAGACCATCGACCTCCCCTCCTTTGTGGATGCGATGGATGTTGCGGTTGGTGCTGTCATGCAGCTCGGCAAGGCAACTGAGGGCGAGAAGACCATGGTCGACGCCATGGCTCCTGTCGTGGTGTCCTTGAAGTCGTCGGTTGCCAGGGGCGAGGGTGCCCGCCTGGCCTTCGCGAAGGCGGCAGACGTCGCCTTTGCCTCCGCAGTCGCCACCATTCCTCTGCGCGCGACCAAGGGGCGTGCGAGTTACCTGGGGGAGCGCTCCGTTGGACACCAGGATCCTGGCGCCACCTCCTTCGCCTATATGGTGTCAGCCGTCGCTTCCTGCTACTGCTGAGAGGAGGGGGCTATGGTCGGTATTGTCTTGGTGTCCCACTCTAGGGAACTTGCAGAGGCGACGGCAGCCCTGGGGCGTCAGATGGCACCCGACGCACGGGTGGTTGCTGCGGGGGGCTTGGAAGACGGAGGGTTCGGGACGAGTTACGAGCGCATAGAGGCAGCGATAGGGCAGGTCTTGGGCGATGATGGCGTTATCCTCATCATGGACATGGGTTCGTCTGTCATGACCGCTCGCATGGTCGTCGAGGATCTGGAGGATGACAGGGTCCACCTTGCTGACTGCCCGTTTGTGGAGGGCGCCGTCGAGGCCATGGTTGCCTCCCAGGGAGGAACCTCTGCTGATGACATCCTTGAGGGGCTTGGACGGGCCGCGCGGGCGAGCAAGTTGTAGGCGAGCCACGCGCGGACAGAGACGCGGTGGCGCATAGATGCGGTGGCGCAGAGTGCGCTTTTCCGTCGCACCGCGACCGCAGAGTGCGCCTTTCCGTAACGTCGCGCGACTCAAACTGCGTCTTTCCGTGAGACACTGCAGCCAGAATGCGCTTTTCCGTAACACCGCAACCGCAGAGTGCGCTTTTCCGTAGAATGCGCTTTTCCTTACCTGGGCAAACGTCGAGCCATCTCACGGAAAAGCGCATTCTGAGTCCGCTGCCTCACGGAAAACCGCATTCTGCATGAGGCGGTCAGAGAGACTCCACGTACCTACGGCAACAGCATGACACAAGCAATGGCAACGCCAAAGCATAGCGCCGCGATGACGTAGGTGATGCAGATGGATCTTTTGCCCTCTCCCTTTACGTTGCCTGTCACTACGCCTATAAGGGCGACAAGTACGGAGAAGCTGCCCACGGTTGTCAGATTGAGCGTGAGTACAGCCTGCAGGTCTACCTACGCTGCCTGACGTTGACGTTCACGAGGGTGAAGATGCCTGCCAGGATGGCCATGATTGCCATCACGTTGCCGTACATCCTTCTCTCGACGGACTTGATCTCGCCAGCTGTGCTTTCGACCTGTTTAATCTCTTCGCGGTAGACGTCCTCATAGCGGCCCATCCCGCGAAACTCCATCTCGTCTTGGAAGGTGCCTTCGTACGCATTATCCACGGATTTCTCCACCCGTTCGAATGCGATCTGCGCAATCGGTTGTGCGCTGTCTAATATGATCGTGTCTGCGCTCACGTTAGTCACCCTATAGTAGACTACCGTCCGGTGGCCGGGAAAATAGAGCGGTGCGTCTAAGGTAAGACCCTCACGGATGCGCGAGTTCTTTAGCAGCACGCGGGCAGCTATGGTGTGGGGAAGTTGCACGCCCTCGACACATTCCACGAACGCAGAGTCACCGTGCTGCAGCCTGCAACTTGCACGGCTCGATCCGTCTGAAAACACAAATCTCTTGGTCCTCAGGTCGCAGGTGATTGTTCCAACATTGTTCTTGTCGGCGTTAACGAGCACATCTTGCTCGATTAGCTCCCGTATCTCCCCGTCGCTCAATAACATGGCATAGCCTCCAGTTACAGACATATCTTGTATTGTAGCCCTGTTCGGTCGGCCAGACACGACATGAAGTTTTCTGCGCAGCATTACAAGGAGAGAAGCTGATGGGCCGAGCCTCAGCTGAACAGGGACTTCGGAATACCTGCGTCGGCTGTGGAGCTGCAGTCATCTTCACGTCTGTGGAAGGCAGTTCTGCTATCGAAAGGCTTCGCCACACCTCCACGGTCGGTCGTTCTGCCCCCTTGGCTAGCCGGGCGATCACGGGTTCTAGCGGCCCAGGAGGTAGGTGGCGCCCAGGCGAACGTGTGGGATCAACAGCATGCGCATCTCCGTGGAAACGGGGTGCCAGTAGAACACGCTTACGACCTTGAAGCGCAGGCATTGTTGTTCGGGGCCATGGAGAACCACATCGACTAGGCGGGCGACGTCGCGTGGCTCACGGATGGGGTGGTGACCAGCTGAGATGACTCAAGGGAGGCTGGCCTGAGGGTTCCCAACCCTTCCATCACAAGTACTCAAGATTATCTTGATTAATCAGAATAGTCAGGAAATACGGGTATAATGAGAACACGGCAACATACGATGACACGGGAGGTAGTCATGACGTACGCAACACATCATTACCGCCATGGGGCGGGACCGCAGGGCGGCAGGGATCGTCGCGGCAACGGATACTTTGGACCACGCGGCCCCCATGGGAATCACATCATGGGCACCGTCACGGTTGACGGGCGCGGTCAGCTCGTCGTTCCCCGCGAGGCGCGTGACGCGCTCAACATCCAGGCGGGGGACCGCTTCGTCGTCTTTGGAAACGAGCGCCGCAGGTCGTTGCACCTCGTGAGCGCTGACTACTTTGACAGCTTTGCCGACATGCTCCTGTCCCGCTCGAGCCACCTGGAGAGGCTTGCGCGCGATCTCCGTGGCATGTCTTGGGGCGAGGGTCCCGAGGAAGACGAGGGCGCAGACGAGGACACGGGTGCCAGGCCAACCGATGGCGATGCGTCCCGGTCGACTCCGGACGCGGGCAGGCCAAAGGAGTAGCCATGGACAGGGGCCGCTACGGACGCGTCGTGCGTCTCTTCACACGCTTTGGCCTGGAGCTCTGGTGGCTCGATGCGGGCAGGCGCCTGCGCTCGGCGGGCAGGCAGAGAAGGCTCGAGCGCAGGACCTACGCGCGTCAGGCGAGGCGGTTCAGAGAAGTTGCCGAGGGGCTCGGCGGTCTCATCATCAAGCTTGGCCAGTACCTGAGCGTTCGCGTTGACATGCTGCCGCGCGAGTACACCGAGGAGCTCAGTGCGCTCCAGGACAGCGTGCCGCCGGTGCCGTTCGAGGACATTGCCGATGTGTTCGAAAAGAGCGTCGGGGCAACGGTTGGCGAGGCCTTCGCGACATTCGAGCGAGAGCCCTTGGCTGCCGCCTCGCTCGGACAGGTGCATGAGGCCACGCTCGTCTCTGGCCAGCGCGTGGCCGTCAAGATACTGCGCCCGCATATCGCCGAGACGATCGAGACGGACAATCTTTGGGATGGCGCAACGCTATACGAGGCTGGGTGACACCATCGACTTCGATCAGCTCTATGGCGAGTTCGAGCGCACGGTCTCAGCCGAGCTCGACCTCATGCGCGAGGGCAGAAGCGCCGAGGCAGTGAGGGAAAAGCTACACGACTTTCCGAACGTCGCCGTGCCGGACATCCACTGGGAGACCTCGTCGTCCGAGGTCTTGACCATGGAGTACATGGAGGGTGTCAGCATCTCCGACATCGGCGCCCTGGATGCCATGGGCATCGACCGAGCCCAGCTCGCGACGGACCTCATTGACGTCTTTGCCGAGATGATCCTCTACGACGGCCTCTTTCACGCGGACCCACACCCCGGCAACGTCCACGTGCAAGCTGGCGGCACGATCGTGCTGCTCGACTTTGGGATGATGGGTACGATCACCGATGACATGCGCAAAGGCTTCATGGGAGTGGTCACGGCCATCTTCTCGCGGGACGCGGCTTCCCTGGTCGATAGGCTGGGAGATCTTGGCTTCATACGCCCTGGCACAGATACCGAGGGCTTCACCAAGGCCGTCTTGGCGCTGCTCGGACACCTTGATGTGGGCGATCCCGACAAGGCCATATCTACGCTCGAGAACTACAGTGATGAGCTGCGCGACTTCATGTACGAGCAGCCGTTCCAGCTGCCCGCCAACGTGGCATTTTTAGGCAAGGCGGTGGCGACCGTCGCGGGCATCTGCCAGAGGCTCAACCCTGACATCGACCTTGTCAGCGAGCTCACGCCCCTCGCACAGGACCTGGTGGGTGGCGAGGGAAGGGCCGAAGGCCCGTCTGGCCTGCTGTCCCAGCTCAAGGACATGGGCGAGGCCGCCATCCCGGCCTTAGGGCAGCTTCCCGGCCTCATCGAGAGGGCGTCTTCGGGCAGGCTCGTCGTCAGGCTCTCGAGGACCCAGGTGTCGGCTCTGACGGACGGGCAGCGCTCTGGCACCGACCGCATGACAAGAGCGATACTGGGTGCGGCGCTCTTCGTACCCGGTGCGCTCTGCGGAATGGCCGTGGGCTGGTCGCCTTTGGCCGTCGCGCTGTTTGTGATGGGCCTTGTGCTCATGGTATACCAGGCGTGCCCCGCAAGACGCAAGGGGGCGCGGGGACGTCGGGGCCATCCCTCATGGTTAAGGCGTAGCGACGCGTAGGTCACCATGCGCCCTGGGAGCACAAGCCCGGCGGTCCTGCCACGGGTATCACCGGGACCGAGATTCCCGTCTCAGTCCCCGTGTGGGCGACGCAACCAAAGCTAACGAAAATAGCCGATACCTGCCACGTGTTGTTGGTGGAACTGGGCGCAACCAAACGATACCGTATTCATATAAATCATACTCTCTAAGGAGCGGCTATGAACATCGTTACCGTCCGGGACCTGACCAAGGCGTATCCCGGCTTCACGCTCGACGCGGTCTCGTTCTCGCTTGCCGAGGGGCGAGTCGCCGGCTTCATCGGCCGCAACGGCGCTGGCAAGACGACGTCCATCAAGTCGATGCTGAACCTGACCCATCCCGATCGCGGCGAGATCGACTACTTCGGGCTGCCGCTCGCGGGCAACGAGGCGCAGATCAAGAAGCGCATAGGGTACTCCACAGGTACCATCAGCTGGTATCCGCGCAAGAGGATCCGCGACATCAAGAGCGTCATGAAGCTCTTCTACGACACGTGGGACGACGCGAAGTACGAGGGCTACCTACGCACGTTCGCGCTCGACGAGGGCAAGGCCCCGCACGAGCTCTCCGAGGGCATGAAGGTGAAGTGCAACCTCCTGTTCGCCCTCTCCCACGGCGCGGAGGCCCTCATCCTGGACGAGCCGACCAGCGGCCTCGACCCGTTCTCCCGCGACGAGCTCCTGGGGCTCTTCGACCAGATCAAGCAGACGGGCGTGGCCGTCTTCTTCTCCACGCACATCATCTCCGACATCGAGCGGTGCGCCGACGACATCGTGTACATCTCCAAGGGGAGGATCGTGGCCTGCGTGCCCAAGGAGGAGTTCGCCGACCGCTATCAGAAGCCGGGCGAGACGCTCGAGGAGTCCTTCCTTCGCCTGGAGGGGGAGATGCGCAATGCGTAGCCTGCTGATCAAGGAGATGAGGCTCTCCGCCTCGGTACTCTCGTACGCCTTCATCGTGTTCGGCCTGATGTTCCTCCTCCCCGGATACCCGATCCTGTGCGGCGTGTTCTTCTCGTGCCTCGGCATCTTCCAGAGCTTCCAGAACGCGCGAGAGGCGAACGACCTGGTGTTCTCGGCGCTGCTTCCCGTTCCCAAGCAGGATGTGGCACGGGGCAAGCTGTACTTCTCGTGCGCCGTCGAGCTCTGCACGCTGCTGCTCATGGCGATCGCGACGGCCACTCGCATGACCGTGCTCGCAGACTCGCCGGTATACCTCAAGAACGCCCTCATGAACGCGAACCCCTTCGCGCTCGGTATGGCGTTCCTGATGTTCGGGCTGTTCAACCTCATCTTCATCGCGGGCTTCTTCAAGACGTCGTATAAGTTCGGGAAGCCCTTCGTGACCTTCACTGTCGTTGCGTTCGTGGTGATCGCGGCCGCCGAGGCCCTGCACCACGTTCCCGGGCTGGGGGCGCTGAACGCCTTCGGCTTCTCCCGCCTGCCCCTGCAGCTCGGCTTGCTCGCGATGGGCGTGATGTGCTATATCGTCCTCACCGGGATCGCGCTGGGACGCTCCGCCGCGCGCTTCGAGAGGACAGACCTGTAGGGAGGCTTGCATGCTCAAGGACAACCTGCTCATGCTGCGAGGCATCCACGGCCTCTCGCAGGAGGAGATCGCGGAGAGGGTCGGCATCTCCCGCCAGGCATACGCGAAGTGGGAGAGCGGCGCCACCATCCCCGACGTCGAGAAGTGTGCCCGGCTGGCGCGGGAGTACGGCACCACGGTGGACGCCCTGCTGAGGACCGAGGAGATGGACGACGGCCGCGTGTTGCCTCCCGCGCCAAAGGGCAAGAACATATGGGGCTCCGTGTGCGTGAACGAGCGTGGCCAGATCGTCATCCCGAAGGCGGCGCGCGACCACTTTGGCCTTCGCGCGGGCCAGAGGCTCATCCTCGGGAGCGATGACAATGAGGGGTTCGTCCTGATCCCGGCCGAGATCTTCGAGCGAAAGATTGAGCTCATGAGCCAGATCCTGTCCCCTGCCGGCGAGTGAGGCGCGAGGGGGGAAACGCCGTCTGTCAGAGGGTCCCTGCCACCCGCCCCGCGCCTGTGCTTCTCCCGTCTCTGCTCGAGGTGCTCCAGCCTCTCCCGCTCGCGCCGCTTGCGAGCATCGCCTTGCGCTGCTGGGCTGGCGCTTCACGGGCGGGGCCCTTCTGCCTCTGAAACGTGGTGCCCTTGCCGGCGATCTCGCGCCGCAGGGTGCGGGAAGATACGCCAAGCCGCCCCGCCGCGTCGCCGACCCCCGTCGCGTTGCGCCACAGGATCATGAGGGGATACACGCCCGTGATCCCCGTGGCCACGGCCTGCAACGCAATCCAGGCGTTATTGGCCCACACGGAGAGCCCAAACTCGGCGTGCGTGTCCTGGTTGTAGTACTCCACGAAGGAGGTGTGAGCGTAGTTGCGCAGCTGCTCGGGTGTTCCCAGCTCATTCATTGCGTCGGGGGTGGTCATGAGGTAGTGGGCTTGGATGGCGCCAAGCACGACGAAAACGGCCGCGACCGCCAGGGTCCCCCACCGAATCTGATACAGGGTCAGAGGCAGGGAAACACGGAAGAACCGAGCGATCGCAGCGCCGGTCAGGCCGCCCGTTCCGGCGAGGCGCATGACCTTGTCGAAACAACCGGGTGGGAGACTGGCGGCCGGTCCACAACGTCTACCAGGAGGCCCACCATGATCAGGATTGCGATTAACGGCTACGGGAACCTCGGCCGCGGCGTCGAGCGGGCCGTGAGCAAGGCCAAGGACATGGAGACCGTCGTCGTCTTCACCCGGCGCGACCCGGAGGGCGTGGACACCCTGGGGGCGCCCGCCGCCCGCCTCGACGACGCCGCCGACTGGGTCGGCAAGGTCGACGTGTGCGTCAACTGCGGCGGCTCCGCCACCGACCTCGGCGAGCAGACGCCGGCCGCCACCGCCCTGTTCCACACCGTCGACTCCTTCGACACGCACGCGCGCATCCCCGAGCACTTCGCCGCCGTCGACGCCGCCGCTCAGGCCGCCGGCCACGTCACCCTCATCTCCGCGGGCTGGGACCCGGGCCTGTTCTCGATGCTGCGGGTGCTCGGCGACGCCGTCCTGCCCGACGGCGAGGTCACCACCTTCTGGGGGCCGGGCGTCTCCCAGGGCCACTCCGACGCCCTTCGCCGTATCGACGGCGTCGTCGACGCCAGGCAGTACACGCTGCCTGTGCCCGCGGCGGTCGAGCAGGCCAAGACCGGCTCTGTCGCGGGGCTGACGACCCGTGAGAAGCACACGCGCGACTGCTACGTCGTCGCCGCCGAGGGGGCCGACCGGGCGGCCATCGAGGCCGAGATCGTGGCGATGCCCAACTACTTCGCCGACTACGACACGACGGTCACCTTCGTCACCGCCGAGGAGCTGGCCGCCAAGCACTCCGGAATCCCGCACGGCGGCCAGGTCATCCGCCGTGGCACCACCTCCGAGGGCGTCCACGCGACCATCGGCTTCGAGCTGGCGCTGGACTCCAACCCGGAGTTCACCGGTGCGGTGCTGGTGGCCGTGGCGCGCGCCGTCGCCAGGATGGCTGAGCGCGGCGAGACCGGCGCGCGCACCGTCTTCGACGTCACCCTCGCCGACCTGTCCCCCCGGTCCCCGGAGGAGCTGCGCGCCAGCTTCCTGTGAGTTGAGCGGCGGCCGCGTCGGAGCGGGTGCTCGCAGTGAGTGGGGTCACTTCGTTACGGTTGGTAGGCGAGTTCCCCGGCTCGTGCGCAGTGTCGCCGTTCCTGTGTGAGGTGTGCTGATGGCCACTGGCCCCGATGACGTTCCCGTGCCGTCCGACGTGCCCGGTGGGTCCGGGCAGGGGCTGAGTGGATTGTCCTGGGTGTGGTGGAGGGTCTGAATCCATGGGGGATTGAGTGGCCGTGCCCGCGCCCGGGAAGCGCCCCGATGAGCCGGGGGCGTGCGATCGGGTTGGCGCCGGGGCGCCCTGGCCCGTCCCGGACCGGCCCGGGGGTGGGTGTGTGCGGCG
>ERZ773073.930-NODE-930-length-14411-cov-6.168431_pt1 | contig 14411 bp, 14 predicted proteins | sample MGYA00580616_ERZ773073 | MGnify/ENA primary metagenome ERZ773073 (study PRJEB29015, sample SAMEA2737960) | human oral metagenome | biome: human oral; feature: human-associated habitat; material: dental | place: China | collected 2131 ...
TAATACCATTTGGAGGTCACACAGGAGTTCTTTGGCATAAGGATGTGGCAAATTTAATAGTAGATAAATTGGAGGAAAAATAGATTATGGCAGGGGAAAATAAATTATTAATACTTGGAGCTATGTTTGCCGTTACAGTAATTGGAAAAGCTGAATTGATGGATATAAAAAATGAAGATACTATAATGTTTTTAGAAGAAAGTAATAAGGAGACAAATGATGATCTTTTTGTTGAATTTGTGGATGGAAAGACAGCACAAAAACCAGATAAAAGTATTGATTTAGTTGCACAGACAAATATAAAAACAAAGAAAAATAAGCCTTATAAAAATAAATATATTGCACTTGAACAAGATGGTTATGGAGTATTGGCAGAAAACCTAGAAGAACTGGACGAAGATTATATTGTGTCAAGTCAAGTATTTCAGTTGACTGGAATTGATGATTCGCTAGAGCCATTTAATAGAAGAATGTACGCTTTTAATACACAACTTGATAGAAAGGTACTTTATCCTGTTTCCCGTGTTTATTCAGCAGTTATTCCAAAACCGGTAAGAAAGGGAATTTCAAATTTTTATAATAATTTTAAAGAGATACCGACATTTGTAAATTCAGTTTTACAATTAAAACCTGGAAAAGCTGCAAATGCACTTGGAAGATTTGTAGTAAATTCAACTGCTGGATTATTGGGAGTAACTGACGTTGCTAAAAATATTGGATTAAAAAGTGATCCTGAAACAATGGGGGATACTTTGGGACATTATGGAATAAAAACAGGTTCTTTTTTAATTTTGCCAGCATTAGGACCAAGTACTGTTAGAGATGCAGTTGGAACTGCAGCAGATACAGCAATAGAGGGTGCAGCAAGAGGAGTTGCAGAAGAAAAGCTGTTCTTTGATACAGGAGTATTTGATAAAAATGTTTATGGATTTACAAGACCAGTTGTGACGGGATTAAATGCACGTTCTATGTTTAATCTAAGATACGGGGATTTAAATTCTCCATTTGAATATGATTTTGTAAAGGCACTTTATTATAATTATAGAAAAATACAAGTTGCAAAATAGAGAGTTTATTTAGTTTAATAAATAAAAAAATAGGAGGAAATTTAAGATGAGCTATATAAAAGATGTTGATTTGGAAGTGTATAATGCGATTACGGAAGAAGAAAAAAGACAAGAAGAGGGGATTGAGTTAATTGCATCGGAAAACTTTGTTTCAAAGGCTGTGATGGAAGCAGCTGGGTCTGTGTTTACTAATAAATATGCGGAAGGTTATCCTGGTAAAAGATATTATGGTGGATGTGTAAATGCTGATGTGGTGGAAAGTCTTGCGATTGAAAGATTGAAAAAACTATTTGGGGCAAAATATGCTAATGTTCAGCCACATTCTGGATCTCAAGCGAATATGGGAGTTTATGTTGGATTGCTTAATGCTGGGGATAAAATTTTGGGAATGAGTCTTAGCGCTGGTGGGCATTTGACTCATGGTTATAAAATTAATTTTTCTGGGAAAAACTATATTGGACTTGAATATGGATTACATCCTGAAACAGAATTGATTGATTATGAAGCGGTAAGAGAAATTGCATTGAGGGAAAAACCTAAAATGATAGTTGCTGGAGCAAGCGCTTATTCAAGAATAATTGACTTTAAGAAATTTAGAGAAATTGCTGATGAAGTTGGGGCATATTTAATGGTGGATATGGCTCATATTGCTGGACTTGTTGCAGCTGGACTTCATTCAAATCCATTAGAATATGCAGATGTTGTAACTTCTACAACTCATAAAACATTGAGAGGACCTCGTGGAGGAGTAATTTTGACAAATAATGAAGAAATTGCTAAAAAAATTGATAAAACAATATTCCCTGGAATTCAAGGAGGGCCGTTAGTTCACATAATTGCGGCAAAGGCTGTAGCATTTAAAGAGGCACTTAGTCCAGAATATAAAGAATATCAAGAACAAGTTGTAAAAAATGCAAAAGTTTTATCTGAAGAACTTACAAAAGGTGGACTTAGAATTGTGAGTGGAGGAACTGATAATCATTTAATGCTTGTAGATTTACGTCCAATGGGAGTTACAGGAAAATTGGCTGAAGCAAAATTAGAAGAGGCTGGTATAACTTGTAATAAAAATGCTATTCCAAATGATCCTGAAAAACCATTTATTACAAGTGGAATAAGATTGGGAACGCCTGCGATTACAACTCGTGGATTTAAGGAAGAAGAAACAAGACAGGTGGCACAATTTATATTAACAGTTTTGGGAAATATAGATGACAGCGAAAAAATTGCCCAAGTAAAAGAGCAAGTTTTTAAGCTAACTGAAAAATTTCCGCTTTATAAAGGAAAATAAAAGGAAAATAATTGGAATTTAGGAGAAAATGTGAGAAATAATAATAGAAAAAATGATGAAATGCGAGAAGTAAAAGTTACTAAAAATTATATTATTCATCCAGAAGGTTCAGTTTTAATTGAATTTGGAAATACAAAAGTTATTTGTAATGCTACAATCGAGGAAAAAATTCCGAGATGGCTAAAGGGAACAAATTCAGGTTGGATAACTGCTGAATACAGCATGCTTCCCAGAGCTACGCATACACGTGTCCAAAGGGAGTCAGCAAAGGGAAAGCTTAGCGGAAGAACTATGGAAATTCAGCGTTTAATCGGAAGAGCATTAAGAGCGGCAATAGATTTGGAAAAACTGGGAGAAAGAACGGTAATGATTGACTGTGATGTGATTCAGGCTGATGGCGGGACAAGAACAGCTTCGATAACAGGAGCTTATCTTGCTTTGGAACTGGCAGTTGAAAAATTGATTGATCAAGGAAAATTAAAGGAAATTCCAATAAAATCAAAAGTTGCAGCAATAAGTGTTGGGAAAGTGCATAACGAGCTGCTTCTTGACTTGGAATATGAAGAGGATTCAAAGGCTGACGTGGATATGAACATTGTAATGAATGACAAGGGTGAATTTATTGAGTTACAAGGAACAGGAGAAGAGGCAACGTTTACACAAGCTGAACTTTTAAAATTTATTGAACTTTCAAAAAATGCTTTTGATAAATTATTTAGTTTATAATTTTTTATTTTTTTATAGAAAATCTAATTATTTGTTATATCTGATTGACAATTATAGAAAGTAAAAGTTTTAACAGGATTATAGATTTTTGTAAGCAATTGTGGAAATTAGGAACTTTAAGAAATTAAAATTGGAGAAATTTAAATGGAAAATGATATAAATAATAAATTAATAAAAAAAAATAATGAAAATGTACAAGAAAATATAAAAAATGAAAATCTTGTAATGTATGTGGATAAATTTTTATATTATGAGGAAGTTATTCTTGGTAAGAGTTTTAACACAATTAGAGGTTATCGGCGAGATTTACTGCAATTTATGGAATATCTTGAAGAATATGAAGAGATTCATAATTTTGAGGAAATTGAAATGATGACTTTTAGATCATTTATTGCCTATTTAAATTCTCCTAAAAGGCTTGAAGAAGTTGAAAAAAATGATAAAAATGTAAAAAGTATTGAAAATATGGAAAATTCTGATAAAAAGGCAAAATTAAAGCCAATTTCTAAAAGAAGCATAAATAGGAAAATTTCAGCACTTAGGACATTTTTTAAATATCTTCAGGAAATAAAAGTAATTGAAACAAATAAAGCTTCTTATATAAATGTTCCGAAATTTGAAAAGGAATTGCCAAATGTGATTAATCGAGATGATTTGAATAATTTAAGGCATGTTATAAATACAGAGAAAATTACTGGGATTCGTGACAGATTGATTATTGAACTGCTTTATTCCAGCGGTCTTCGTTCAATTGAACTTATCAATTTAAGTGAATTTATGATTGATATTGAAGAGCGGGAAATTCGGGTTGTTGGAAAGGGTGACAAGGAACGGATTACTTTCTTTAGTGAAAATGCTAAAAAGTGGCTTATAAAGTATATTGAAGAAAAAAAGAAGCAGTATGCTAATTATACTAGGGAAGTGCTTATTGTAAACAGTAAAGGGAAAAAATTGACGACACGTTCACTTAGAAGGCTGATTTCAGCACATGCACATGAGGCTGGAATAGAAAAGGAAATAACGCCGCATGTATTTAGACATTCGTTTGCAACGGAACTTTTGAATAATGGCGTGGATATCCGGTATTTGCAGGAGCTTCTGGGGCATAGCAGCATTGCTGCGACACAAGTTTATACACATGTGAGCAAATCTTTGTTGCGGGATATTTATATGAGTACGCATCCGTTATCTAAGGAATAAGTTTATTTTGAAGATTAAAATTAATAAAATAAATATTCTAAAATCGGAAATTGTTATTTTTTTGAAATAAGAAATTATGTTATCGGACGTTGGACGTTTATTTAGATATTATTAAATTAAAAAATTTAGAAGAAAATGGAGGAAATTTTGATTAAAAAGAAATGTAGTGGCTGCGGGATTGAGCTGCAGTTTGAAGATAAAAATAAGGAGGGGTATGTTCCTGAGGAAAAATTTGTGATGCAGGATGATTTGCTTTGTCAAAGATGTTTTAAGATTAAGAATTATGGAGAAAACCTTATAAATAATTTTAGCAGGGAAGATTATTTGAAGGAAGTAAGTAAAAGTGTGAAAAAGTCGGATGTAATATTGCCAATATTTGATATTATTGATTTTGAGGGTTCTTTTACTGAGGAAATTTTGGATTATTTGAGGGATTACAGATCAATAATTTTGGTTAATAAAATTGATCTTATGCCTGATTTTATACATCCGACCGAAATTTCCAACTGGGTAAAGGATAGACTTGCTGAAGAGGATATTGTGCCTGATGACATTGCTTTTATTAGTGCTAAAAGTAAATATGGAATAAATGGTATTGTTAGAAAAATAAAAGATATTTTTCAAAATAAAAAAGTTAAGGCAACTGTCCTGGGAGTTTCAAATGTTGGAAAATCTTCAGTTATAAATTTGCTTTTGGGAAACAATAGAATAACAACTTCAAAATATTCAGGGACAACTTTAAAATCAATTAATAACAAAATTCAAAATAGTGAGATTACGATAATTGATACGCCTGGGCTTATTCCAGATGGAAGAGTTTCTGATTTAATTAGTGTAGAAAGTGGATTGAAACTTGTGCCAGCGGGAGAAATTTCAAGGAAAACTTTTAAATTAGAAGAAAATCAAGTTTTTATGTTTGATGCTTTCTGCAGATTTAAAGTGCTGGGAAATGAGCTTCTTGAAAGTGGGAGCAAGCCGATTTTCTCTGCTTATGCTTCAAAAAGTGTGAAATTTCATGTGACTCGTGAAGAAAGAGTGGAGGACTTGTTAAATGGGAACTTTTTTGAAATTTTGCAAGGGAGTGAAAAGAAAAAGTATTTCCAAAATGAATTTGTAACTTGCGAAGTGGAAATTGAAGAAAATGAAGAGCTGGCAATTGCTGGGCTTGGATGGGTTAATGTGAAAAGAGGACCTTTAAAAATACAGTTGGAAATTCCAAAACAGGTAAAGGTAATTGTAAGACCATCAATTTTTAAAAATAAAAAATAATTTTTTAAGTTATTGTAAAAGTAAAATTATCAAAATTTCAAAATATTTTTTTGAAAAAATATAAGAGTATATAAGTTTAAAATTGAAAAATATTGTATTAAGGAGACTTTATAACTTTTACAAATGATTAGAAGTAATTTTTAGAAGGGAGAATATGAAATTTTTAAATTTCATTCAATAAAATGGCTTTTGATAATGATTATTATTATGGAAATAATAGGGCGAAAATAACTAGAAAGATTATTTCACGAGGAGTAGTTTTTCTTATAGTTTTATTTATTGCAATTTTTAATGTTGTTATACTTTTTTCAAGAAAAGTTGATAAACTTATAAATGCTGATATTCAAGTTGAAACTGTGAAATTGCAAAATGCAGTAAAGAAATTTAAGGAAATGACAGGTGCAAATCCTAAATTGGCAGGGCTTGAAGATAATCTTAGAAGTGTAAAAAGTGCGGATGGAAAATATAATTTTGAAACTTTTTATGGAAGTGAAAAGATTTATGAAATTCCTGAAAGTTTAAAGGATGACAGGGAGCAGAGCAATAGAATTGTGATAAAAAAAGATAGAAAAGGCGGATGGGTTTACGATGAAGCCAAGGGAACTATTTCGCCAAATATTTAAAATTTGAGAATTTTAAAAGTGGGGAATTTGAGAGTTTAAAAAAACAAAAACTCGGTTAGAAAGAAGATTGAAAAATAATGAAATTTTCAAGTTTGGGAAGTGGAAGCAGCGGAAATTCCAGCTATATTGAGATGGGGAATAAGAAATTTTTGGTGGATGCAGGATTTAGTGGAAAAAAAATTGCAGAAAAATTAAATAATATTGAAAAGAGAATAGAAGATATAAAGGGGATATTTGTAACTCATGAGCATTCTGACCATATTCAGGGGCTTGGAGTTGTGTCGAGAAAATATGATATTCCAATTTACCTTCATGAAATGACTTATGGCGTTATTAGGGAAAAGATTGGGAAAATTGATAAAAAGAATTTGAATTTTATAAGGGAAGATAAAATTATAATTGGAAATTGTGTAATTAATAATTTTGAAGTGATGCACGATGCGAAAAAATGTTTAGGTTACACGTTTGAGTATGAAGGAAAAAAATTGTCTTATGCGAGTGATGTTGGGTGTGTGAACAATATTATTAAGGAAAATTTGAAAAATAGCGATGTAATCGTGTTGGAAAGCAATTATGACTATAATATGCTAATGACAGGACCTTATCATTGGGAACTTAAAAATCGTGTAAAGGGGAGAAATGGGCATTTATCAAATTCAGAAGCATCAAAATTAATTGCTCAAGTATTGAATGAAAAATTGAAAAAAATTTATTTGATGCATATAAGTAAGGATAACAATACTCCAGAATTGGCATATAATTCGCTTTATGAAATTTTGGAGCGGGAAAATAAAAGTCATTTGGAAATTGAAGTTATTGATGAAGAAGGAACAGGAATTTATAAAATATAAAAAATAAATAAATAAAGGAAAAGTTATGTGGAATGACTTAAAATTAGAAATTGATATTTGTACTAAATGTGTTTTGGAAAAAACTCGAATTAATCCGATTGTTGGAGAAGGGAATAAAAAGGCAGAGGTATTGTTTGTATTGGATAGTGTAAGTGAGGAAGAGGATATAAAGCAGCAGCTTCTTGCCGATAAAAATGGAAAATATTTCAAAAGATTTTTAGAATATTCAAAACTGGATTTAAAAAAATGCTATTTTACAACACTTACAAAATGTAGTTCTCATGGGAATATAATTGAGCAAGAAAGCATTTTGCAATGCAATGAGTTTTTGATAACGCAAATTGCCTTGATAAATCCCAAATATATTGTAACAGTTGGAGAAAGGGCGACTAGATCGCTTTTGGAAAATGATGAGAAAGAGGATATAAAGGATTTAGTTGGGAAAGTATTTGATTTTTATGGAGAAATTAAGATTGTGCCGATTTATGATATTTCTTATTTGTTTAAGGCGACAGACAAGGAAAAGTGGAAATTGATAAAAATTTTGGAAAAATTATAAAAATTAGATTTATTTAGAAGATATATAAATTTAAGATATAATGAAATAAATAAAATAAAGTTTATAAATTGTAAAAAAAGAAAGGAAATATAAGTAGAATGATAGGAATAGGAATTGTAGGATTACCAAATGTAGGAAAATCAACATTATTTAATGCAATAACAAAGACACAAAATGCAGAAGCAGCAAATTATCCGTTTGCGACAATTGAGCCAAATGTGGGGCTTGTGAGTGTGCCAGATCCGCGGTTAAAGGCTTTGGAAAAAGTGATTAATCCAGAGAGAACGATTGGAGCGACAGTTGAATTTGTAGATATTGCAGGGCTTGTAAAAGGTGCTTCTAAAGGGGAAGGGCTTGGAAATCAGTTTTTGTCAAATATCAGAAATACGGCTGCAATTTGTCAAGTTGTAAGATGTTTTGACGATGACAACATTATTCATGTGGAAGGAAGCGTTGACCCAATTAGAGATATTGAAACAATTAATGCGGAACTTATTTTTGCTGATTTGGAAACTGTCGAAAGAGCAATTCAAAAAAATCAGAAACTGTCTCGTGGCGGAAACGCTGAAGGAAAGGAATTACTTGCAGTTCTTGAAAGATGTAAGGCACATTTGGAAGAATTTAAATTATTAAAAACTTTGGAGTTTACTCAAAGGGAAGAAGAATTAATAAAAGTTTATCAATTTTTGACAGTAAAACCAATGATGTTTGCGGCAAATATTTCTGAAGATGACTTGACAAGCGGGACTGAGAATGACTATGTAAAAAAAGTTAGGGAATTTGCAAAACAGTATGACAGCGAAGTTGTGACTTTTTCGGCAAAAGTGGAAGCAGAACTAATTGAAATTGAAGATGAAGAGGAAAGACAAATGTTTATTGATGAACTTGGAATTAAAGAACCAAGTTTAAATAGATTAATTCGTGCTGGATTTAAATTATTGGGATTAATTACATATTTTACGGCTGGAGTGAAGGAAGTCAGAGCTTGGACAATTAAGCAAGGAACAAATGCACAAAAATCAGCTAGTGAAATTCATACGGATATTGAAAAAGGATTTATTCGGGCAGAAGTTGTTTCGTTTGATAAATTTATTGAATTAAATGGATGGAACGGAGCAAAAGAGAAAGGTGCGATGCGGCTTGAAGGGAAAGAGTATATTGTGCAAGATGGGGATGTTATGTTCTTTAGATTTAATGTTTAAGAAAAAAATAATTTTTCTTTTTCTTCTTTTATTTAGTTCAGTAGTTATATTTGGTAATACAAATAACCAGACTTTAGAAGTTTGTAAATATTTTAAAGGTGGAGATAGTAAGAAAAAATTTAATCCATTTGGGGAAATGTATGTTGATAAATCTTTTGGATTTGGTAATGAAAATTCTTTAAAATTAAATTCAGTTCCTTTATCTACATTAGATATAATAGTGTAATTCAAATTATTTAAGTCGTGGTAAACTGCTCCACCACCTGAAATTCTTCTAACTACGTGAATACCGTGTTCTTTGATATATTCAGAATTTATTTCTTCTACTTTTGAACCAACAACTTCAATAAATGCCTTTTCCATTATTATTCCAAATTCTTCACTGTCAGTTAAAGGTCTATTTTGATAATTTTGTGCTTCACTCAAACTTTCAGTTACATCATAAAGTACACTTTCATATAAATTATCATCATGATATTTAACTGCTTCTAAAGCTCTTTCATTGTCAATGTTCCACATGTAATATGCACCAGCTAAACTTTCTTCACTTAAATGATCACAATATAAAGCTATTCCAAAATCATAAGCACTTATTTCATTGCCATTTTCTTTAGTTTTATTAAAACTTGAATATTCTTCACTAATTTGATATGAAATTTCATTCAAAATTTCAGTTTTTGCTAACTCATCTAAAGATGGTCTATTATTCATTCCCATTTCAATAAATTTGTCATTTATTTCTTCTAAATTTATTTCTCTACCTTCTTCTAAATCTTTTTTTCTGTTATCAACAAAACTTTGTAATCTTTTTATTTGTTCTTCAATAGTTTCTAATGTAACTTCTTTTTTTAGTATAGTAGCCATAGTAATTTTCTCCTTTTTATATTATTCGTCTTCGTTTAGTTTGTCTATGACTCTGCCTATGGTATATAGTGCAATAGCAATTGGAACTAGTGGCATTTTGATCTCCTTTTTTAATCTAATATTTCGTCAACGGCCTTTTTGGCAACATAAAACTCAACAGCTGTAGTAGCAATAGCTTCTAGTGCTCCAAGTAAAAGAAATGGCATTGTGATCTCCTTAATATTGTTTGAAATAAAGCTTTTTTAAAGCAACGCGGGTTGATTACAGTCACCGACGGTGATTACCATTTGATAACAATGGTTATATCAGAGCTAATCATTTGTTCTCCTTTTTAATCGTTTTGAATGCACAAATTGTAATATATCAGAATGCGCTCATTTGTCATTTTTTTAAATAAAAATATTTTAATGATTTCGTTGTTTTGATGAATGAATTATAATATACACAGTGGACACATTATGACCCTTTTAAAATAAAAGTACGTATCCTATCAGTCAAATCTAAAACTAATCGATTTTAATGTTTTGATCTACGTCTACCACCTTTTTATGCGTGAGGTCGATGTCCTACTAGAGTTTGTATTGCATTAATAGCGCTATGCTTTGTCGTGATCGTTTGTGCATCGACGTTACTCTCATTTTTTAATCTCCGTATCTCTCGAAGGTATTTTTAAAGTGCTTGAAACTATCAAAGCGCATTGAGCTTCTAAATCCGTCATCGACGTTTCGCAAAAATACCTCCAGCTGCTCGCCCGACTTCTCTATTTTTTCGATTTTTAGCATATCGGTTAAGCCTAGCTTGTCGTTGTGTATGCGTAAATATCTGCCTAAATACTCCTGCGTTTCGTCTATCTCTTTGCCAGTGATAGGGTTGCTGCGCTTTAGCTGTCTTAGCATATCTTGGCGCTTGATGTCGTTGGCGACAATAGTTAGACTTTTTTGCGCTTGGTCTTTGAATTTCGTATCTTGCATTTGCGGCAGAAAGTAAAAGCTAATGCCTATAATGGGGCGTCCCTTGCTATTTCCTCTATGCTTCTCATAAAAAAGCCCTTTAAATGGCGCTCTTGTTTGGTCGAATAAATTGCGCTCCGTCATAAGCTCTTTAATTGCGGGTTTTAAAATGTCTTTGTCGATGTCGCACATATTCATTTTTGGCGGAATATCCATAAGTTCTTTAAAGCGCTCCCAGTCATTCTCAAAAATAGTGCAAATTCCTTTACTTCTGAATTGCTTTAAAAGGCGGTAGAGAGTTTGAGCGTATTTGCTCGTTAGATTGCTAAATTCAGCTATTTCAAAAGCCGTGTAATTGTCTTTCAGGTTGTTTAGCATAAACGCAAAGGGCTCCGAAATTTTGGCTTTTATATAGTAGTCATCTTTTTTTGGCACTTCTAAGACCTGAAAAAGCGTAAAGAATTTTATACTTTCGTCAGTTTCATATTTTACAATACTACGTGCTATTTTTTCGGCAATTCCAACAACAGATTTTCTTATAATTTCGCTATTTTGTTCGAAGCCAATAAGCCTTTTTAATTCGCTAAAATCGAGTCTTACTTCGTTTACCCCCTTGTCTCGGAGCTTGTAAAGCAGCGCAAAAAATACGTCGTTTTCGACTTGCGACATACCTTTAAACGCTATCATATTTAGCTTATTGTCGTATCTTACAAGCGGTGCTAATTCTTTTTTCTTTGCCATATTTATCCCGCATAAAAAGATTTTTTGAAGTATAACATAAAAGGGTCATAAAATAAATTACCCCATTTATAAAAGTGGGTGTCGAGCTGTAAATTCCCCCTTGATGAGCTGTAAATTCCCCCTTGATGAGCTGTAAATTCCCCCTTGATGAGGTCAAAAACCCCTTGGCATTACGGCTCTAGCGAGCCCCTAAAAGATATAAAAGAATTTAAAAAAAAGGGTTAAAAGGGCGCTTCGCGCACTCGCACATACGCACGTAACACGCTCACGCATACACGCACGCGAGCAACGGAAGAAATTCGGAACCGGGGCGGATCTACACCCTTGACGCTTTGCGTCTGCGGGTCGCCCCCTTACCCCCTTGTTTTAGCCTTGCATTGTCGCTATCGCTCCGCAAGGCTGCTTCTTTTAAGGGATATGGTATAATTTTGCTAAAAAGGCGTTGATTTGGAAAAGCTAAAATTTAAGCTTGAGCTGCTATCAAGACAAATCGACATAGTCAAAAGTAAACTTCTCGTTTTTTCTGCAGGGGTGGCAGGATGTTGGGCTTTTATATCCTCTCATTACGAGAAGATCGATTTTTTAGTTATAGTTTCGCTAATTTTTGTTTTCATATTCGGTTTTGGCGTAGGAATGAATTTGCTAAAATTTAGCGATTTGGCGCAAAAACTAGACGAGCTAGAAAGGAATTTAAATGACTGATATTAGCTTATTTGTACCCCTAGTCTTACTTGTGAGCTTTGCGGCGGCATACCTCTGGCATAAAAGTGGTAAAAAAATACCCGATTTTTTCTAAGAGCCTTTAAAAACAATAGCCCCATAAACCCACCTAGATTGCCCTACAATCAATTTTAATACATTGGGTAGTGTTTTACTATGTCTTGAACTCTAAAATTGATTTACGGGCTTCCTAGAGCTTATTTTTTTACATACGCATTTTTGAGCCGCTCTCTTGCTCCTCGTCTATGGTTTGGGTTTGAGTATATTCGACATTCCCCTGCTGCCTTTCTTGTCTTTGCTGCTCTCTATCGATATTGGCTGAAATTCTGGCAACTGTATCCCCAATCGCTCGTATAGCGGTTTGAATTGTACTTGAAATTGCCCTAGAAATTGATTGAGTAAGTTCGCGAAGTCCTGCAAAACGTCGTCTTGTCCGCTCTCTACTCCATTGCTCAAAGCTCTCAATAGCTCCATCAAGCCAACTTCCAAATTCTGCATTCTGCTCAATATGGCGTTTCTCTCTAGCTCTTGTGCTTTGTATATATTCATCAAGGTGTTGTTTAGATCGCTGATTAGCCTCGCTTGACTTTCTCGCTCTTTCTCTAGCTCGCTTAATAGTTGCGTCGATAAGTTCTCGTAAAATTCTTTCTCGTTCATTGCTGCCCCCTAAGATATCGTTTTGCAAAGGATATAGCCCGCCGCCAAAAATACGACTGCGACTACTATTATCAGCCCTTGCTCCTTGTTCATATACTCTAGCGTTTGGCTCAGGGCTTTGTATAGGCGCGCCCTCTGTTCGTTCTTGTAGGTCTTGCTCGCTTCTAGTTGTAGGCTCTTGTTGTTCTTGAATTCGGTTAGTATCGTTTCGGATAGTTCGGCTCGTAAATTCCTGATTTCGCTTACTGCTTCGCTCAAATCGTCCGTTGTTTTCTTTAGCTTTGACAACACATAGTCGTTCAAGTTTTGCGTAAAGTTCTCTAAGCCTTGGGAAGCGGTTTTCGATACGCTCTCTTTGATAGTCCCTAACTCTTGCTTCCACTCGTCCAAATTCTGCCTCAAGGCTCTCAAAGTTTGTAAATCGCTCATTAAAAATTGCTCCTTTTAATCTTGTAGGTTTTTTTGCTTCAGGTAGTTTTACGCTTATGTATTCTTTGCTTATTTTCGGCACTTCTACGCCGTTTTCTCTTAGATAGGCGATAATTTCATCTCGTGAGTTTAGATAGCGGCTTAAAACCTGCTCTTTTATGATATTTTCAAGCTCTTGGGCGTTTTGAAAAAGGGCTTTTTTCTTTCGGCTGCCTATTATGGTGCTTTCCCTTATCGGATCGTTTGGATCGCTTAGATCGTATTCGAGATTGATGATTTCTTTGAATGTATCAACCCTCGAAAGATCGGCTTTATGGTAGTATGGTGTAAGGGCTTTTAAGCTCTGAAGCTCTATTCTAGGGATTACGAAATTTAGCTCAAGGTTTTCTTTGTCGGTATGCTCTACCCAAAGGATATTGTAGTTTTTATCCCTTTCAAGCCCTGCCAAAAGCATTTTTTCAAATCTGTTCATTATGTCGGTTTTTATTTTGTCGGGTAGATTTTTTTCCGTAAAATTTAGGCTGCCAAAGGTCACTTTATGCTTAAACTCGATTGCGTTTATTAGGGATAGAGTTATCTCTTTATCTCCCCTTAATAGCTTTGCCGTGCCTTCTTGCACCCTATCGTTGAGTAAATAATAAACGCTGCCAACGCTGCCGCCCTTTTCGTTCTCAAAAAACTTCACAAGCAAATTTATTCCCCCTTTAGGCGCTCTAAAAGGGCTCGAATTTCAACGATCTCCTTTAAAACAAGGGTAGATATTACCCCTTGTCTGTTCTCGTTTATACGGTGCGTTATTTGATTGAGATTGTTGCCTATGCGCCTGATCTGATCTACTAGGTCATATTTTGATCCGCTTATCTGTGCTAGATGTTGGATTTTTTGCATTTTTTTGACTTGCTTTACCTGCTCTTGTTGGCTTAGAAAAATTTTTGATTTCACAAGTTGGCTAAAAGTTAGATTTGTTTCGCTCAAAATTTGATTTAATTTTTCTTGCTCCGCCTCGTTGAATTTTACCGATCGGACAAAATATTTTTTCTCATTTTGCTCAGCCAAAATTGCTCCTTTTAGCAGGGGTTCAAAGGGGGCGGCAGCCCCTTTTGTGGGTCAAGGGCAAAGCCCTTTGCGAGCCTCAAGGAATACCGCTAGGTATTACCTTGAGTATGCTCGCCTATAATAAAAATATACTAATTTTGTCGGACATTTTCGGCGTTAAAGCCTATCCTGCAATCAATAAAAAGATGGGGTATGGGGTTATAACC
>ERZ773073.932-NODE-932-length-14403-cov-5.390298_pt1 | contig 14403 bp, 8 predicted proteins | sample MGYA00580616_ERZ773073 | MGnify/ENA primary metagenome ERZ773073 (study PRJEB29015, sample SAMEA2737960) | human oral metagenome | biome: human oral; feature: human-associated habitat; material: dental | place: China | collected 2131 ...
GAAGCTCATTGATGGAAGAAAAAGTACATACGAGAAGTTTTTCTAAAGGTACCGGAGAATATACCGATATCCTTAATATCTTAAAAGAAGGGTATGAAGAGGCACACTATATAACAGGAGAAGAGGGCGATGACACAGTGCCTGATTTTTTGGTTCAATATAGAGAAAATGACTGGAACTTTATACGAAGAATTGCCGCTTTGAAGAAGACAGTAGTAATGCCGGACTATCAGAGTAAGGGAGTAAAGTATTTTTTCGGTATGCCAAAAAGAGATACAAAAGTCCTAACTTCACAAGATGTACGAATCGTTGTAAATAAAGAATATACAGTGTATGAAGTTAGATCAAGGGAGATACACAGTTTAGGAGATAGGGTAAGTTTTAACAGAAAAGATTACCGTATAGTAAAAATAGTATCCAAAACTGAAGGAAGTGAACTTTATCACACCTATTATTTAACACAGGATATAGACTATATAGTGAAAAAAGAAAGCAAGTTTGACTTGAAAATAATAGGAGCATCACTTTATGCCAAAGTTACAAAGGTAGAAAAAGAAAAGGTTAAGATAGCAATAGAGGAAATAGAAAATAAGGATGAAGAAATAGGAAGATGGTTTGATTTTTCTACCGTATATTCTTCAAAGGACGGAGCAGGATGGTATTGCATGCCGGAAAAGGGAGACAGTGTAAGGCTTTATTTTCCTACAGAAAATGAAGAAAATGCCTATGTGTGCAGTGCAATACATGAAAATGAAGGCAGCGGAGTAAGAACCGATCCCGAGAATAAGATCTGGAGAAATAAGTACGGAAAAGAAATAAGACTGACACCGGACGGAATACGAATAAGTGCAGGCACGGGTGATTATATAGAATTAAAGGATGATGAGGGAGTGAAGATAGTAAGCAGCGGAAATATCTATATAAAAGCGAAGGATACTCTTGAGATAAGCAGTGAGGAGTCAAACATATCCATAGCAGCCGCTAAGAGAATCATGCTTTTACAAGACGGTACGCAGATCATCTTAAAAGATGGAATAAGTGTAAGCGGAGACGGAGTTCATATAAGTTAATTGTAAGATATCAGAGCTTTAATGCTTATCTTATAATAATTAGGGGAGATCGTATTTATGCTGATCATAGAAAATTTAGAAATAGAGGTAAAACTGCCGATTTACATGGTGGAGGGTTTTATTATAAGAACAGAGCCGAACAGACATGCAAGCCTTGATATGTTTGGAGTACTTACAGTAAATCCGGTAGAAAACATTTTTACGGATAAAAAGGATATAGATATCAATGTAAAGTATGAGGGAAAAACTTTATTTAGGGGATCTGTAGAGGAGATTAGTGTAGACTCCGATGCAGATGTACATAGATTTCAACTTAGTGCATACTCATACAGTAAAGAGTTGGACAAGGATAAACATACAGAACTTTTTCAGGATATAGATGAGACCTATATAAGTATCACACAGGATATAATGAAAAAATGTCCCGGCACCATGGCAACCTATGATGTAAATGATAAAAGGATTGAAAAGCCGCTACTTTGTTATGAAGAAAGTGCTTGGGATCTTGCAATAAGAATGGCTGCAAACTTAAAAACCTTTATATACTCCGATATGGCATCGGACAAGCCCGGTATTTCCATGGGGTTAAAAGAGGGAAGACTTGTTGAGCCTAAAGATATCATAAGTGAGAGCAGAGAGATAAAAAAGGACAAGGGAAACACACAAAGAAGCGAATATAAGTTACGAACTTACGGCTCTTATGAGATAGGAGATCAGGTAAGAGTGGGGGATAAAGTTTTGCTGCTATATAAAAAAGAAGCGGAATTTACAAAAGAAGAACTTATATTTAATTTTCAGGGGATAGAAAAAGCCTACATAAAAGAGCTGATAAAGCCGTTTTATAATGAAAATATCATAGGGCTAAGCCTTATGGGAAAAATCAAAAAGTATAAGGATAAAAAAATACACATAAGTCTTGACTGTGATAAAAAGGAAGCAAAGTATGGATTTGAGTGGTATCCGGAAACCGGAAATGCACTGTATGCAGTACCTGAAGTAGGAGAAAAAGCAGAACTTTATGTATCGGGAGTTAAGCCGGGAGAGATGTATATACTTAGGACTTTTGCCTCCAAAGGAAAAGATGCAAAGCAAAAGATGATGGAAAGCGGGAAAATAAGTTTCGGTTTATCTTGCGAAGGAGTGTCTTTTAAGTCTGAAGATATGATATTTGTTGATGATGAGTGCCTAAAACTAAACGGAAACGGCGGTATAAGCGTAAGTGCAGCCGGAAAGATAAGTATAAAGGCTAGAAATATAAGGATGAACAGTAAAGATGAGATAGTGTATGTAAGTGAGTAAAGAGATATAAGGATAGTAGGTAATGTAAATCTGAAGAAAGAGGTGCAAAATGGCAGATGATAATTTGCAAAGAATGTACGAATATCAGGAGCTTAAGGGAAATTCCGGATCTGAATATGTAGTAAGAGGTGCAGAGGTAGTTTGTGGATATGGGGGTAGTTCGTGTGTTTTAAATCTGCCAAGTGACCATGGAGTATATACTTCTGATGGAAGACCTTTAATTACAGTAAGCGACACTAAAGCAGAAAATATAAAGGGCTTTGGTACATGCAAGATAAATAAGAGAAATTCGTACAGATGCGAACTTAAACTTGGAACTTGGAGTGTTGTAAGTAATAAAGATATGAAGATCAAGGACCCTGCTACAGGGAAAATAGAATACGCTGTAGAATGTAGTGCCACCGCATTATGCCTAAAAGGAGGAGTGGTAAAATTTAAGACATCCGGGCAAACATCGCCAAGTTATAAGAGTACAAAAATATCGGATGCCGTAGAAATAGTTGAAGATGTGAAAGGGAGTTGGATACGAACTGCTAATAATAAGGACTTTTTAGGCTATATAAAAGTAGCAAATCCGGGATTATATAATTTTGGGATAGGTTTTCAAGGAGATAGTGCAGAAAAGGTAATTGGCAGTATATTTGTATATGAGCCTGATTGGGGGAAACTTAAATTTGTAGGCTCCTATAAGATAAATCTGTGTCAAAGTGGTAATTATAATGGCTTTAAGTGGAAGTACGCAGCTGATATTGAACTTAACTTTAATAGATATTACTATTTTGAAATTGATTGTCCGATTTTAGACAAGTATGAATACATATTAACCGGAAATCAAGAAAGGATAAGTATTGCAGGGGACATAGGTCTGGCAAAATGGGTATTATCAGATAATTGTAAGGAATGGTTTACTAGGAATGTTGGCTTTTTCACAATGAAAAAACATATTATATATTTGGATGAAATATTTACCTTTGTTTTATTCAATTCATTATTAGAATTTCAATTTAGAAAAAGAAAAAAAGAGGAAATAGGAAATGTTATTGCATCTGCTATAAAAACAATAGGTATTACAAAGCAGGGAATAGAAAATACAAACTTAGGAATATTTGCTACAGTATGTGATTTTATAATAGTAAATTTTAATAAATCAGAAATAGATACACTATGTGAGCAGCTTCTAACATATATTGATATGGAAATTTGGGAAGCGGATTTTGTAAGGGTAGTATTATATGAAGAAAATAGTCGTTATGCCGAAATGACTAATAATGCAGTATATCCTAGAACAGAAGTTTCTTTATGGAATAGCTTTGTAGCTTATGGTGAAAAATATACTTGGGGCGAATGTATCAGCATTAAAAAAATGGGTGATATAGGTAATTTTAGAAAAATAAAGTCAGTAATAGAAAATGAAATTATTTATCAAGATGATTTTTTGAAATAAAAGGACTATAGGTATAGATACTATGTTAAAAAAACTAATGAGAAATCATACATATAAAATACATAAAATTATTATTTTTAGTGTATTAATAATTTTATTGATATACATAGGTTTAAATTTTAATGGGCATACAATTGTAAAAGATAATATTTTAATAAAATATAGGTTAGGAATTATAGATAATATAAAGAAAGATGTAGCGGTGTATATTCCTGAAGGAGTAACTGAAATTATGGATGGTGCTTTTTCCGAGTGTAATTCCATAAGTAAAATACATATACCCTCAAGTGTGAAAGTAATACATAAAGAGGCTTTTAAAAAATGTGAAAATTTAAAAGAAATTAATCTGCCTGATTCATTGGAAATAATAGAAGATGAGGCATTTTCCGGTTGTAAAAATTTAAACGAAGTAAACATTCCAAAAGCATTGGTATTTATTGGAAAAAGTGCATTTAGTGAATGTAGTAATTTAAAAGAAATATCATTACCAAATACAATTAAAGAAATAAAAGAACATGCTTTTTACAAATGTGAATCATTAAAAAATATAGAAATTCCAAATTCTGTTACAAAAATAGAGGCAGCAGCATTTTTAGGTTGCAATAGTCTTGAAACTGTAGAACTTCCTTCTTCTGTAACAGAGATTGGAGATTCTATATTTGCTAGTTGCATAGGTTTAAGAAGAGCAGTTTTATCTGATAATTTGGAAGTTTTAGAAGCTGCAACATTTTATGAATGTACAAACCTTTCATCTGTATATTTAGGAAGCAATATTGAAAAAATTGGTGATTATGCTTTTTATGAGTGTAAAAATCTTAAAGAACTGGATATATCAAATAGCATTAAAGAGATTGGTATGGAGTGTTTCACTGAAACAGAATGGGTTAAAAACATACCGGCAGATTTGAATGGTTTAAAATGTTACAATAATATTTTGTTAAAATCAATTGATCTTAAGGAAGATATTATAATCTCATCAGATATTACTGTAATTGCGGGAAATGCATTTGAGGATTCAAAAAAAATAAAAAGTATCATATTACCCGAAGGATTGAAAAATATAGAAGCTTATACTTTTTCAAATTGTGTTAATCTTGAAGATATAGAGATACCGAAAACAGTAGAATATATAGGGGAAGGAGCGTTTGCTAATTGCAAAAGTTTAGCTGATATCTCAATACCGGAGTCTATTATTAATATATATAATAATACTTTTAAAAACTGTGAGAGTTTGAAAGACATAGTATTGCCAAAAGAACTTGAATATATTGGTAAAGATTCATTCAGAGGTTGTATTTTACTAAATAATGTAATTGTTCCAAAGAATGTGAAGCAAATAGATGATGGTGCTTTTAACCTCTGCATAAACTTGGAATATATAATGTTTGAAGGGAATTTACTATATATTGGTGATTCTTTTTATAATACAAAATTTTATAATAACATTAAAGAAGATGAGTATGGTTGCAAATATATAGGAAACCATTTTATAGAGCTTGCAGATAAAAAAAGAGAAGAGGTTGTAATCAAAGATGGGACTGTCAGCATAGCAAATAAGGCTTTTTCGAAATCCGATATAAGTAAAGTGGTTTTCCCAAAAGAGCTAAGGATAATTGGAGAGTCGGCTTTTGGTCATTGCTATAACTTAAAAAATATAGAATTTCCGGAGGGATTATTATATATAGATACATTGTGCTTAACAGACTGTAAAAATTTAAATAGAGTTTATATACCAAAGTCAGTAGTTGATATAGGAATGAGTATATTTTTAGGATCTGGTAATCTAAAAGAAGTAATTGTGAGTAAAGAAATAGCAGATAAGATTGATTTTTATGAAAATGTGAAAGTGAGGTATATTGAATAAAATGTCAAAAGGATATATTGACGAAAAAATCATACCTATGAAATTAGAAACTGATAACAGCATTTCCATGTCCTTAGAAGACGGTTACTATATATCAGGTAAGCTTGAAACTTTTACGAAAGCTTTATACTTTAATGATTCTGTATCCATATACAATCCTTCATCGTTTATAGATATGCCGGATGAAATAAAGGAAATAAAGTATCCTACCAGCTTCAGACCGGAGATAATAAAAACCAACCTTGCAGGAGATGTAAATTTAAGTCTAAGTCTCTTGGAAGAAGGCAAAGATGCAGATATAGAAACTTTGTTAAGTGATCTTAGAAGCCTTCTTTCAAAGGCACACAAGGGTATTAGGTTCCTTGAAGCTAAGAAACTTAACAAAGAAGGCTTTGTGGAAATTAATTGTTTCGATTTTATTCTACCCGGAATAGATGAAAAGATCTACCACATGATGGGAATGGGAAAAACCGACAGACAAATAATACAGGTCATATTTAATTGTATGGAACCGGATGCCAATTCATGGAAAAAAGCTGTAATTGATATATTTCAAAACATTGAATTTATAAGAAAGTAAAAGATGAACAGAGAAAATAAAAAAATAAAGTATTTCGAAGCTCTCAGGTATAGATGGATAAGCGAAAAGATCAAAGAGTACAAAATGTATTCTACAGAAAGTTTAGAAGAGGAATTAAAGGCACTTTTATCAGCTGCTATAGAAGACAAAGACAAAACAAAAGAAACGACCCTTTTTTATATTGCCCTGTTTTTTCTTAATACAAGCCTTTATACGAGAACTCATAAATATATGCTTGTTGCAGCAGATGAAAGTCTGTATATAAATAAGCCGCTAAGTATAAGGTACTGGGTACCTGATTTTATAAAAAAGGATGCAAGTCTTATTAGGGAAGAACTTATACAAAACAAAGCAAAGATCCTTGACCTAAGCGAACCTGAAATAGAGGAAGGGTTAAGGTTTGTTCTAAAAGGATATGAGGGTATTATTGCAGTCCTTTGGAAAAAGGCGGTAGAAAAAGTGCTTTACAGTGATATTTTCAAAAATAAATATATAAGGCAAACACCTCATATCCTTGTTGGAGAGTATATGGGGGAATTAAGAAAAGTAGAAATTTAAGATAGAAATATAAATTTAAGCGGAAAATAAAAAACAGAAAGTTAGGTAATTACAGTTCCATAGAAAAAACATCGTAAGCGTTAATGGAGGTAGTGTCTGATGAAGAAGGTAAAGAAAAGTTCCATAAAATTAAGCGGGGAGATAAATATAGCATCTAAAGAAGTGGTGCTTAAGGGAAAAAAGTCAAAGACATGGGAAGATCTGAAAGAACCGTACAAAGATATGTCAAAGGACTTTGAAAAGCTTTTGCCACAGATGCTTGGAGGATTACCGGTAACGGCAGGTGTACCAAGTGAAAAAGATAAGCTTATGTTAAAGCTTATGGGAGGGCTTGCCGCCTGTGCCAAAGTAAATATCACTAAAAACCCTAACGGAAGCTACAGCGTATCCTATACCAACGCATTAAACAGGGTAAGAAACAATGCAAAACCTGTTATAGGAGAACTTAATGAAGAAGGGTTAAGACAAGAGATCTATAAGATCATATCGGCTATGCTTGAAAAAGGAGGTCCTGCATTTGCCTCATGGAACGCTTTATTAAAAGACCTTATGAAAAACCATGGAATGGAAGATTTTCTAAAAGGTGCAAGAGCGGCACTTTGTGCCATGACGGGAGATCCTGTAAATGCCAATACGGGAAACTTCATCTACATAAAAGAAGACATCAAGATACAGTCAAGGATACCTTTAAGCCTTACAAGATCTTATAACAGTAAGGAAGAAAAAATCGGAGTGTTCGGAAAAGGCTGGAGGCATAGTTACGAGATCTCCATAAGCAGGGAAGAAAACGGATATATAGTACATCTGTCGGACGGTCAGGATGAAGCCTACCTTTTAGATGATGAAGGAAATATAGTATCTGTTTTTGATGACTTTGACCGTCTGAAAAAAACAGAGGACGGATTTGAGTATAAAAGCATAGAAGGACTTTCCTATCTTTTTAACAAAGAAGGCAGGCTTCTTTGTATGGAAAGAAAGGACAAAGTAAAAGTAGTACTTTCTTATGATACAAAAGGAAGACTTTTAAGCGTATCAGATAAAGCCGGAAACAGCCTTAATCTTTCCTATGATGATCTTGGAAAACTTAGAGAAGTAAAAGATCATACCGGAAGAAAGATAGAGTACAGATATGAAAGCGGTCAGCTTGGGACGGTATACTATGGCGGACAAAGGGCGTATGATTACTTTTATGACAAAGAGCTTTTGGTAAAAATAAAAAATCCAAGAGGAGTGTATGTACTTGAAAACCTTTATGACGGTGCGGACAGGGTGAAGATACAAAGATTTGCCGACGGAGGAATAATAAGGTATCAGTACGACAGCGAGGAAAGCAAGACCTTTGTTATAAACCAGAATGAAAATATAGAAGTACATATACATGATGAAAACTTCAGAAACATCGAAAGCGAGTATGCGGGAGAGAGCGAAAGCTTTACTTATGATGAAAGAAACCTTTTGACATCATATACTGATAAAAAGGGAAATACTACTACATATAAGTATGATAAAAAAGGAAACTTAACAAGCTGCATCCACCCTGATGGAGAGGTGGAAAGCATGGATTATGATGAAAACGGAAATGTAAGTATATACTATAAAAATAAAGAAGAGATAGAAAGATATACCTATGATGATAAGGGAAGGCTTTGTGAAAGAAAAAATGCTTTAGGAGAGATCACAAGCATAGAGTATAAAGAAAGTGAATATAAAAAAGATAAGGAAACTAAAGAAAGCGTTATCATAACCCTTCCTGACGGTTCAAAAAGTAAAGTCTCCTATGATGAAAGGGGGAACATATCTAAGATAGAAGAAGAGAGCGGAAGTGTACTGGTATACGAGTATGATGCCTTAAACAGGGTAAGAGCAAGCATTGACAAAGAAGGAAACAGAACAGAGTTTTCCTATAATGATAAAGACTTGCTTACAGGAGTAAAAGATGCTATGGGCAATACCTGTAGATATGAGTATACCGAAAACGGCAAGTTATCCCTTTTTGAAGACTTTAGAGGAAGCATTACAAAGCTTAACTATAACGAAATGAATAAAATAAAGGACTTTACCCTGCCTGACGGTGAAAACTTTAAGATGGAGTACGACCTTTGCCAAAACCTTACAAAAGAGATCCATCCTGACGGTGGAGAGGTAGAGTATATCTATAATGCAGTGAATCTCATAGAAAAGAAGATCCTGCAAAACAAGGGAGAGTATGAATACCGTTATGATGCAAACTCAAATCTTATATCGGTTACGGATCCTCTGGGAGGCATAGAAGAGTACTCTTATGATGAAAGAAACAGACTAGTATATCATAAGAATAAATCAGGTGCTGTAACAGAGTATGAATACGGTAAAAGAAGCCTAAAGATAAGCAATGAACTCGGAACATATACCTGTAACTACGACATACTTGGAAGGATAGTGCTTGAGACAGATATGCTCGGCAATACAAAAAAGTATGAATACAATGAGCTTGGGCAGGTATCAAGCATAAAGACAGGGGAAAAAGAGACCGTATATAAGTACCGTAAGGGTGGACTTTTACATAAAAAGATATATCCTGACAAAAGGTATGAGATATTCAGCTATGACAAAAATCAAAATCTTATCAAAAGAGAAAATGACAAAGGTGAATTTCTTGAAATTACCTATGATAAATTAAACCGTATCACCAAAGTAAAAAACAGCTTTTTACAGGAACAAAGCATAGAATACGATGCCATGGGCAATGTAATAAAAGAGATAGATGCCCTAGGAAACAGCACAAGTTATACCTACTCTCTTGGAGGGAAACTTACCTCTGTTTTAGATGCTATGGGCAACAGAACAGAGTACGGATATGATAAGGCGGGAAGGCTTGCTACGGTATACAGACATGAGGGAAGCAGGGAATTACTTTCATGTATTGAAGATGAAGAAAGAAAACATTCATTAAAAGAGATATCAAAAATAAAGGAAAAGTACGGCGGGGAAATATCCGAAAGCCTTAAAAAAGCAAATGTTTTAAGGATAACAAGATATAAAAGAAACCTTATGGGAGATGTTGAATGTATCATCAATGCCTTTGGAGAAGAGGAGTACTTTTCATACGATCTTTTAGGAAGAGTGATACTTAAAAAAGATATGGACGGGTATGAAACAAGGTATTCATACACCAAGGCAGGAGATATAAAAACAGTTCTTTATGCAGATGGATATAAAGCGGAGTATGAGTATGACAGCTTAGGAAAACTGACTAAGGTAAAAGATGCCCTTGGAGTTATAAGTATAGAAAATGATAAGCTCGCAAGAACAACGAAGGTAACAGATCATAACAGTAAAGAAGTAAGATACAGTTACGGAAAGTTCGGAGAAAGACTAAGAACCATATACCCTGACAAAAAAAGTATCAATTACGGATATGATGAAGACTTAAGACTTGTAAGCCTTATATCAGGAGATAAAGAGATAAGGTATTCATATGATAAAGAAGGAAGACTGATAAGAAAGGACATGCCTGATGAGATAAGCAGCCTTTATTCGTATGATGAAAGAGGACTTTTAAGCAGTCTTTGCCATATGAAGGGAGATAAAAAACTGGAAGAATACATTTACGGATATGATCTGCTTGGAAATAAAACAAAGGTAGTAAGACAAAGAGATGTAGACCATAAGGGAATAAAAGAGGACAAGAATAAAGAAAAGATCATACATAAGTTGTGGGAAGACTCATCGACCTTTAACTATGAGTATGACAGCCTAAGCCGTCTTGTGGCAGTAAAAAGAGGAGAAAAAGAAGTCTGCACTTATACCTATGATGCCTTTGGAAACAGAAGCAAGATGAAAAAAGACGGCATAGAAGTAGCCTATACCTATGATGCTCTTGACAGACTCGTAAAGATAAACAGCCTCCATACAAATGAGAGCTATGAGTACGATAAAAGAGGAAACCTTATAGGAGTAACTGACAGAGGAAAGAAGATAAAAGCCTATGAATACGGTGCGTCAGGTAGGCTTGGTTTAAGTTACTCAAATTTAGGAAATGCAAGAAGTTATGATTATGACGGAATAGGTAACAGGATAGGGTGTAAGGAATATAAGTTTGAAAGTAAAGGTCTTGGAGAAGACAGGCTTAAAAGCATAAATGAACTTGACCTAGCTAAAAAAGAGCCTGTATATGAAGAAAGATATGTACTTGACAGGACAAGACCTTATAACAACATGCTGCAAAGAAGTATCTTAGACAGGGGAAAAGAACAGACACAAAGCTATGCATGGGACTTTAATGCAGTATTTATGGAGGAAGAAGAAAAGGTTTATACATACTTAAATGATGAACTTGGAAGCACTATCCGTCTTCTTGAAAAAGAAGGAAAAAGCCAAACGATATACGGATATGACGAGTTTGGAAAAGACACCTACGGCACACAGGGACAGGTACAGCCCTTTGGATATACGGGATACAGATACGATACGGTGGCTGGCACCTACTTTGCTCAGGCAAGAGAGTATGTAGCGGGAGTGGGAAGGTTTTCAGGAGAGGACTGGATAAAGGGAAGTATCAGTTATCCTACTTCACTGAATGCTTATGGATACTGTCATGGAAATCCGATGGTGTGGGTGGATAGGGATGGTAAGCTAAAAAAAGCGGGAGAAGTAGTTCCGGAACGAATAAAAAAAGCATCTGCTGAAAAAGATGTGTTGCAAAATGATAACGGTGCTCCTTATGTTGGAGTGTTTTATCTAAATTCCATATCAGGTGCAGGTGGTAACGGACATATAGCCATGCTGTTACTTAGAAGCGATGATACCGGTGATTTATACAGTTATGATTGTGTAGATCCTTCCTTAACAGTTTTGGCAGGATATAGTGATGCAAATGTTAATCATGCATATGGAATAGACTTAGGAGAAATATGGGGTGTTAAAGATGACAATAGCGAATATCGTTTTACTGAAGTTATTAAAGCAAATGGGAAAAAAGCATCAGATAAATATAATAGAGGCATTTACTTTCCTATAAAAGATGAGGATGGAAAAAAGATGGCACAGGCAGCAAAAGAAACCATACTAAGTGTAAATGGTATAGGTTATGATGAAAAGGATTATCATTTGTTAGCAAACAACTGTGATATAAATACCAGAAGATGGATTCAAGCAGGTGGAATAAATATAGATACATGGGGGCGTATAGTACCAAATGGAGTGTATGATTATGTTACCGGTGAAATTGATAAAGGAGTAAAAGTTAAATATGTAAATGCAATGTATGGTGATTTACATGATATTTGGAGTGCACTTCATCCTCAATTGTATTTTGTACCTACTGATGAAATAAAATGTACTACATGTGATTAAGGAGAGTTAAATGAAGAAAAAAGTAATAATCACAATTCTTTTTTGTATAGCTGTTTTATCTATATTTTATGTATATAAAAGTCAAACAAGCAGACATATGATAGATAAAGTTTCAAAAGAGTTACCTATAGTGTTCTCTGCCGAATTTGAGAATGGAGATAAAGGAACATTTAAATACGATATAAGTAGTGAAAAGTACGAAAAAATTTCCGACTTTATTTTTTATGAGCTGTCATATAGCGAAGATCATGAGAGTATTATCGGAGCTGTATCTGAGGATGAATTTCAAGGAATAGCGGAACTTAATATGAAAGATAATACATTTACACCTATCATAAGCCTTAGTGATCTAAATGCCTGTGCTAAAGAGTTGGGTTTGGATGAGATCAAGTACTCCGGACCCGGATCAACAAGTATACATATGCCTAAATATTACAAAGACGGTTATACATTTTCATGGAAGAGTTGGAGAAATATTATATGTTACCTTACTAAGGAGAACGATACTTGGCATATGGAAGTATTGCATAGGTATAATGGTAGGAACTATAGTTATTTTATAAAGGAAGAAAACTCCGAAGAAGTCATATTTTTGGAAACAAGCGGAGAAATTTTTAAAAGAAAACTCGAGAAAGGAGTAGATAGAGCGCTTGACGATAGTGACTTGGAACTCGTGTTAAATATTCCTAAAGCAGATTTTGATGACTTAGACGGAATTATGGAGATGTCCTCTGACAAAAGCAAGCTTGTATACTATAAGGAACCTGAGATCTATATATATGATTTAGAAAGTAAAAAGAAAGAACATGTTATCAATCAATTTTTGTTTTTTCAGCATATTTTAGATCTCAAGTTTTCGTATGATGAAAAATATCTATTTTATACTGTGGCAGATGTCCCGTATATGTGGGATGATATAAAGCAATTACACTTCTTTATAGTGGATTTGGAAAGTAAAGAAAAAATCGAATTAACTAAATGGAAAAGATGGGATATATTTTATGGGATCGATTGGTAGGAGGGTTTTAAAGAGAAACCATAGTAAGTGTTAGTGTAGTTGGTGCTTAGTAAAAAAATATTAATGTGATAAAGGAAATAGATGCTTTAGGAAACAGCACAAGCTATACCTACTCTCCCGGAGGGAAACTCACCTCAGTATTAGATGGCATGGGAAACAGGACCGAGTACGGCTATGACGAGTTTGGAAAAGATACCTACGGCACACAGGGGCAGGTACAGCCCTTCGTATATACGGGATATAGATACGATGCGGTGGCTGGTACCTACTTTGCTCAGGCAAGAGAGTATGTGCCGGGAGTGGGAAGATTTGGAGGAGAGGATTGGATAAAGGGAAGTATAAGTTATCCTACTTCGCTGAATGCTTACGGATACTGTTATGGAAATCCGATGGAGTGGGTGGATAGGGACGGTAAGCAAAGAGAGGTGATATATAGAGGTTATATAAAAGAATCACCATATGTAGGAGTATTTTATCTTAATGCAATAGGTGGGGCATTGGATAATGCTCATGTGGCGATTATGTTAGTTCATGAAAATGCAAAAGGGGACTTGTATAGTTTTGTAGGTGAGTCAGGAGGCATTAAATATGCTACAGCAGTATGTGGATATAATGATGCACATGTTAATTGTGGATACAGATTGGATATTAATAAAGCATTAGTGGTAAAAAATAATAATGGATATAGTTTCAATGTTAGTAATAGAGATGGACTTCCAGAAGAAGATTTCTATAACAGAGCAATATATATACCAATAGATGATAATAAGGGAAAATTAATAGCACAAGAGGCAGAAAAGACTAAATTTGAGGTTAATAATAATTATAAGGACAAAAAAGACTATAATTTAGTCACCAATAATTGTGATATAGAGGCAAGAAAATGGCTGAGAGCCGGTGGAATAAAAATATATCACGACGATATGATGCCTAATGTTACATATGACAATATTGCAGAAGATATTAGAAAAGGTAATATAAAAAACTATGAAAATATGAAATATGGAGATCTATATGATGTTTGGACAAAGTTACATCCGGAATGCTTATCAAGCTATTAAAAAACAATATGTTTATATAATTTTGCTTATACTAGGGTGTGTCTTAAAACTTAAAATTGTACAATACCTTATTTTTTGATAAAATATAAAAAACAAAGTATTGGAGATTACAGCCATGGAACAAAAACGCTATGAAATGTCAGATGAACAATGGGAACAAATTAAGGATTTATTT
>ERZ773073.934-NODE-934-length-14381-cov-20.092489_pt1 | contig 14381 bp, 18 predicted proteins | sample MGYA00580616_ERZ773073 | MGnify/ENA primary metagenome ERZ773073 (study PRJEB29015, sample SAMEA2737960) | human oral metagenome | biome: human oral; feature: human-associated habitat; material: dental | place: China | collected 2131 ...
TGGTGGCATCATTTGATGAAAAAGAAAGCAAAGAGTTTTTAAATAAATTAGAAAACAGTAAGCTTTATGAAGTTATGAGGAAATTGGAAGAATAAGTTCAAATAAAAAGTTAAAAATTTAGTGATTGGGAGAGATAAAAATGAGAACAGCAATTTACTGCGTAAGCAAAAACGGATATGAAACCTGTCTAAAAATACGAGACAATGTTTATAAAAATTTGCATATTTATGTGTCACAAAGAGTGGCAAATATGCTCAATCTTGAAAGTGAAAATGTGGAAAATTTATTTGTGATAAATGAGCGAGTGCCAATTTTATTAGAAAAGACATTTGATAAATATGATTTACATATTTTCGTTGCAGCGACTGGAGCAGTTGTGAGAATTATTGAAGGGAAATTTAAGAGTAAGGACACAGACCCAGCAGTTATCACAGTTGATGATCACGCTAATTTTGTGATTTCACTGCTTTCAGGACATCTTGGAGGGGCAAATGAAGAATGTAGAAAGATTGCGGATGGAATTGGAGCAATCCCAGTAATTACAACAGCATCTGATGTTGGAGGGAAAATTGCAGTTGACACATTGTCGCAAAAAATTAAAGCAAAATTGGAAAGTCTGGACGATGCCAAAAAAGTTACTTCGCTTATTGTAAATGGAGAAAATGTGAGCATTCATTTGCCAAAAAATATCGTAGAAAACGACAAAAATTGTTCTGGAGCAATAATTGTTTCAAACAGAAAAAATATTGAAATTTCTAAAATTATTCCCAAAAATATCATTCTTGGAATCGGCTGCAAAAGAAATACACCGAAAGAAAAAATCATTGAAAAAATAAATTATGTAATGGAAACTCAAAATTTAGAAATGGACTCGATAAAAAAAGCTGCATCCGCTTGGGTAAAATCTGATGAAATTGGACTTTTAGAAGCAATGACTGAATTAAATATTCCAATAGAATTTTTTGAAAAAGAAAAAATTTTGAAAATAGAAAATTTAGTCGAAGAGCGTTCAGAATTTGTAAAAAATCAAATCGGAGTGTACGGAGTTTCCGAGCCTTGTGCCTATCTAGCTTCGAGTAAAAAAGGAAGTTTTTTGGTAAAAAAAGTGAAGCTGGGAGAAGTTACGATTTCAATTTTTGAGGAGGAAATGTGAGAATGGAAATATATAAATTGTCATTTATAGCAATAGTGTTGTTTATGATACACGAATTTGAAGAAATAATTTTTATAAAAAAATTTATAGAAAAAAATAAAGTTGTAAAAGATATGAAAAATGAATTATTTGTGAAGAAAAAGGAAAGTTATCCATCTACAGAAACAACTTCATTAATGATTGCCGAAGAATTTATAATTTTATCAACATTACTTTTTATAGCAAGCGAGTTTAGGATGTATGAAATAGTTCTGTCATTATTTATTGTATATATTGCACATTTAGTACCTCATATATATGATGCGCTTAGATATAGAAAGTTTTCCCCAGGAAGTCGGACTTCTTTTATAATTTTCCCTTTAGGAATTTTAATAATCTGGAATGTTATTTTAAATAAAGAAATTAATTTGGTTATTTTTATTTTATGTGTTATAATAATCGGATTTCTGATGATTTTAAATTTGATATTTTTACATAAAATTAGTAAAAAAATTGATAAGTATCTGTGGAAATAAAAAAATTATAAAAATATTTAAAACAAAAAATATATTTAAAAAATTTAAGAAAGGAAAATAATATGAAAAAAATATTTCTAATCATAGTCCTTTTTTTAATAAATCTAAATTTAGTTGCCTTAACAATGAAAGAAAAAATCCAGCAGGATTTGTCCAAGCTAAGAATAAACCAACAAATTATTTCAGAAACATTAAATTTATATGCTGAATATTTTGAATCAGATCTTAGTATTTTAGATGAAGAAGTAAAAGATAAGATAGAAAAATTGCTAAAAAAAGATGAAAGAAATTTTTATTTATCAGAAATTTTGATTAATCATTATGTAATGATAGCGAGAGATTCTGAAGTTAAAAATAATAAAAGAAATATTCAAAAATATTTTGATTTGTATAAAAAATATAGTTTTTATGACTATCTAAAATATTATTACGGTAATACTCCTTCAAATTATGATAAAAATATTTTCAAAAGAATGAAAAAGGAGTTTTCAGGGACAATTTTTGAAAAAATGGCTCCTATTTGGGAAAAATTAGTTGAATCTGATATAAAAAAAGTTGGATTGTCAGAAGAAGAATCAAAATTAATTGAAGAAATTTTAGTAGAAATTGATAAAAAGGAAATTCAGGAGCAAGTTAGATTATCAGAAGAAGAAGTTTTCAATTTAAAACTGGAAATACAATTGGCAAAAATTCAAAATTATTTTTATAAAAAAGAATATGAAAAAGGAATTGACTATTATTTAAGCATAGCAAATGTGAAAAAAGAAAGCTTGAAAAAATTTGTTTTATTTAAACAAGAAATGATGTGGTTATTTGTCGCTTCAAGTGTTGGTAATTTAGAAATACTGGAAAAAGCCAGAGAAAAAATAAAGAATCTTGAAGCATTAGACATATATAATAAAATTGTAAATTAATTTTTTAATTAATTAGATAATAAAATTTAGGAGGAGAGAAAAAATGAACAAAAAAGGAAAAATTTATGTAGTAGGAATTGGGCCAGGAAAAAAGGCAGATATGACTTTTAAGGCTTATGAAGCAATGGAGAAAAGCGATATAATCGTTGGGTATAAAACTTATACTGACTTGATTAAGGAATATTTTCCAAATACGGAAATAAAAAGTTCAAGTATGATGAAGGAAGTTGACAGATGTATTGAAGTTTTGGAACTTGCAAAATCTGGTAAAAATGTTGCTTTGATTAGTAGTGGAGATGCTGGAGTATACGGTATGGCTGGAATAATGTATGAGGTTATTGATGAAAAGGATGATGTGGAAATTGAAGTAATCTCAGGAGTTACAGCAACAAACGCTGCAGCCGCAATCGTTGGAGCACCAATTATGCACGATTATGTAACAATTAGCTTAAGTAATCTTTTAACAGACTGGGAATTAATAAAAAAACGTCTGGAACTGGCAGCACAGGGTGATTTTATCATAAGCTTATACAATCCAAAAAGTAAAGGAAGAACAACACAAATTGTTGAAGCACAAGAAATTATGCTAAAACACAAATCAAAAGACACCCCAGTTGCAATAGTAAGAAATGCAGGACGTGAAACTGAAGAGCATGAAATCACAACGCTTGAAAAAATGCTTGATTCTGAAATAAATATGCTTACAATTGTATTAATCGGAAATTCAAATACATTTGTTAAAAAAGGGAAAATGATTACACCTAGAGGGTATGAGAAAAAATATGAATATTAATACTTTTTAAAAAGCTAGAAATAAAATTTGATAATATACTCGAACCCATTTAAAATTGAACTGCTAGAAATTATATAATTTAGGGTTTGAGTAAAATAGTCATAATTTTTGAGTTCTATTTTAAACTAGTTTTACTATATTTATAAAATAAAAAAATTGGACTATCGTATAAAGTTAGTCCATTTTTATTTTCAAATCTGTCATTTTTATTTCTTCTTAAACCATTCAAACACTTTTTTCAGCGACAACACTGGTTTATTTCTTACAATTTTTTCATTTCCAAGAAAATCACGCATTGTCTTTAGTGTTTTTCCAGCATTTTTTACAACAAAGTTATACGATCCTGCATTTTTTGTATCTATAAAAAATCCTCGAATATATTTGTCCTTAAAAAAAATTTGGGCTCTTACTCTCACAATTTCACCCCAAGGAATTTGTATATAATCTTCAGGATTACGATTGTTATAAAATTCAAACGCCTTATCTCCCACAAGTATGTCCCCATTTTTATTTCCAAACATTCCACTTAACGAATTTGCCTTTGTTGTAAATAATACTTTTGTATTCATTGAAATAGCCACTTTTATTCCTCATTTCTATAACTTATTTATTATTAAAACTTCTGTAATCAAATAATAACTATAAATAAACAATCTGTTTTTAAAAAATTTCAAGTGTAAAATTAGAAAAAAGTTGGCTTTTTAGTTCCAACTTATTTCCTCTAAATAGATTTTCTATTTATTTTAAATTGAATTTTTAGTAGTCATTCCTTATTTTTAGAATATTCCAACTAAGTGTCCTAAAATTCCCACTGCAAATAATCCAAAGATAATTACAATTGGACTTACTTTTCTCTTAAGCAGCCACATGCATAGGAAAGTTAGTAATAAAGCTGCTAATCCTGGTACTAACTGATTTAAGTTGTCTTGTAAAGTCGTTACTTTTTCAGGAGAAAGAGATAATCCACCTGCTATATCTCCAAGAATTTTTTGTAACTGAGTACCATCTACAGAACCTTTTGGAAATTCTATATAAGCTCCTTTTGCTAAAGGAACTTTTGATACAACCATTGGGAAATTAATTGTTGTCCAACGTTGAACTAGTATTCCCATAACGAACATTCCTAAAATGGATGCTCCTTTAGTAATTGTTTGTAATAAACCACCTGATAAGTCTTTTGTAATTTCAGCACCTTTTTGGTAACCAAATTCTTGAGTATACCATAAGAAAGCCACACGAATTACATTCCATACAATGAAGAAAAATAAAGGAGCTATAAGTGATCCACCTGCCGCCAATGAAGCCGCAATTGCTCCTAAAATTGGACGTACTGTAAACCAGAATACTGGATCTCCAATTCCTGCAAGTGGTCCCATCATTCCAACTTTTACCCCTTGGATAGCTGCATCATCAACTGGAGCTCCATTGGCTCTCTCTTCTTCCAGAGCTAAAGTTACTCCTAAAATAGGCGCGGCAATATATGGGTGAGTATTAAAGAATTCCAAATGTCTTTTTAACGCTGCTGAAGCATCATCTTTATTTGGATATAGTTTTTTTAATGCAGGAATTATAGCATAAGCCCATCCTCCATTTTGCATACGTTCATAGTTCCAAGAACCTTGAAGAAATTGTGAACGTAACATTATATTAAAACGATCTGATTTTTCTAATTTTACTTTCTTATTTTCTGCCATTTCGTATTCCTCCTTTAATTAATAGTCATTTAAAATGTCACCTAACGGATCTCCAGAAGAAGATGCTCCTCCGTCTCCTCCACCGTTACCTTTGTTGTTTGTAACATTTAAGTAGATAATAGCCGCAGCAACACCGATAATTCCTGTAGCAATTAATGTAAGCTCTTTTACTGGCGCTAATGCAAAACCTAGGAAGAAGAATGGCCATACTTCTTTAGTCGCCATTAAGTTAATAACCATTGCGTACCCTACCGCTACAACAAATCCACCACCAATAGCCATTCCTTCAGTAAACCATTGCGGCAATGAACTCAATGCTCCTTGAATAACATCTGAAGGAACAAATAATAGTAACAAAGCAGGAATAGCAATACGTAAACCTTGACACACAAGTGCTATCATATGCCATAATTCGACACCTTTGAAGTTACCTTTTTCTGCTTCTCTATCAGCCTGGTGAACAATAACTACTGATAAAGTACGGACAACCATAGTTAAAACTAGTCCCGCAGTTGCAAGAGCGACAGCTGTTCCAATTACGGTACCTTGATCTTTAAAATTATTTTTTGCAAAAATTATAGCTGAAGCTACAGAAGCAAGAGCCGCATCAGGCGCAACAGCCGCTCCTACATTTGCCCAACCTAAAGCCATTAATTGTAAAACTCCACCTAGCATAACACATTCTTTTATGTGCCCTGTCGCAACTCCAATTAACGAACATGCAATAATTGGCTGATGGAATTGGAACTGGTCAAGGATACCTTCCATTCCTGCTAGAAATGCGACGATTAATATTAAAATAATTGATAAAATATTAAAATCCATAATAACCTCCTAAAATTAAAGTTTTAATCCTTCATTTTGTTTTTCTGAAATTAATTTAAATAAATCTGCCTTCTTGTCAGCGGCAACTTTTCTTACATCAAATTGAACACCTAAATCTCTAAGTTTCTTATAAGTGTCAACATCTTTCTGATCCATTGAAAGCACATTGTTTACCATTACTTTTCCAACAGTATGCGCCATCGAACCTACGTTTAACTCTTTAATGTCCACACCTTTTTCAATTACATAAAGTGCATCCTGAGGATTTTCAAATAGTAATAATGCTTTTGTATTTCCAAATCTTGGATCTTTTGAAACTGCTACTAATTTGTCAAGCGGTATAACGTGTGCACGTACACCCGGAGGTGCCGCCTGTTCAATTAATTTTTTCCGTAATTCATCTTTTGAAACTGTGTCTGAAACAACAATTATTCTGTTTGGATTTGTCGCTTTTGTCCAGCTTGTTGCAACTTGTCCGTGTAACAGACGTGTGTCAATACGGGCTAGAACAAATTTTATTTTCCCATCTCCGATAACTGTTCCTTCTGGAATTGCTCCTTTTGGCGTGTCATCTTGAGCCGCTGCTTTTGCTGCTGTTTCTTTAGGCTGTAATTCTTCAGGACGAACCTTGACTTGATCTCTTCCTTCTGGAACAATAGCTTTTGCTACTTCGTGAGCTGTATCTAAATCTTCTCTTTCTGATAAAGCTGCTAACAGCATTGGCAAGTTAAGTCCTGCTACAATTGCTCTTTTTTCAGGTGCTTCTTCAAAGAAACGATTTGATTGGTTGAAAGGGCTTCCTCCCCATAAGTCAACTAAGAAAAGAACTTCTTCAGTTCCTAGTTTGGCAATGGCATCTTGAATTTTTTTATATAAGTCATCTGGTCCTTCACTTGGCATAAATACAACTGATTCCAGCAATTCCGCCTCACCTAGAATCATTGAAGCCGACTGCTTTATACCAGCCGCAAATTCACCATGACTTGCAACGATAATTCCTACCATTTTGAACCTCCTTTTAAATAAAATTTATTTTTTATGTTTTCACTTTACAAAATTTTAACATCCTTAATTATCTCTAAGAATGATTTTACTGAAATTAAAAGTGAACAACCTCATACTATAAGTCTACCACATTTTTTTAGATTTGCAAGCATATTATAAGAAATTTATAAAAAAAAATTAATAGATATTGATTTTTAGTACATTTTTTTATAATGTATAATATTGTAATAAATATAGTTTGATATTAAAAATAATTTCTAATAATGTGTATATACAAAGGAAATGTGACAGGAGCAGATAAAAATCAGAATACTAAAATGATAAATAAAGGATTAATTTGAATTTTTTTATACAAAGAATAATTAAATTAATTTATTAGATATTTTTGATTTTATAGAGAGCTGTCATCATATATAATTTGAAACAGCTCTTTTTATATTATTTAATAAAGTAAATTTTCTATTGAAAGATTTTGACTGAATTTAACTGGCTGAAATTCTATTATTTCGTAATCTGCTATTTCTTCGGTATAAAATGGATCTTCATGCAATATTTTTTTAGCTTCTTCTAAATTGTTAGAATCAAATAAGATTACTCCTCCTAATTCAGGAAAACTTTTCTTCCCTGTACATATAAATTTCCCTTTTTCAAAATACTTGTCAAGGTATTTTAAATGAGCCTCTAAAACCTTGTTTACTTCTTCTATTGATTTTTTATATTTTAAATTAGCAATAAACATTATTTATCCACCTCTTCTCTTGTCTTACGGATATATTCAACATATTCCTTTGCGTTTTTGCCGAGTTCATCATCACTTAATTCGTTTATGTGTGGAGAAACTCCGTAAACACTGAAATACGGCAAATAAATTCCTTGAGCATAATTTATAGTTTCTTCAAATGGAATAAGTATTTCATCAAGGGAAAATTTATTTTTTCCACCATGCTTGTAATATTCTCTCTTCCCTCCAGTTGTAACAGCTAATCCTATCTTTTTATTCTTCAGCTTGTCCCCGTTCGATCCATAAGCCCAGTTATACTCAAATACTTCATCCAGCCATTTTTTTAACAAAGGCGGACAGTTAAACCAATACAGAGGAAATTGAAAAATAATATGTTCATATTTAACCAATAATTCCTGTTCCCTTTTTACATCTATATTCCAATCCGGATATTCTTTATACAATTCATGAACTTCTATTTCTTGCGGATATTTTAACAGCTCTTCCTTCCATCTCTTATTTGCTCTTGATTTGTTAATATTTGGATGTGCTAAAATTACTAAAGTTTTCATAGTTATAAATCTTTCCTTTCATTAATTTTATTATATTATATAATCCTAATTTAAATTTGTAAATACACACGAAAACGTAATCATATACTTACCTAAACGTAACTACTGGACTTAACTGAAAATTTATGCAATAATGTCCTCATAACAATATTTATAATAGGAGATTAACTATGAAACAATACATTTTAGGAATAGAAGCAACACTTGAAATATTTGGTGGAAAATGGAAAGCATTGATTACATACATTCTTACCTTTGGAACAAAAAGGACAGGCGAATTACAAAGATTAATCCCTGGTATTTCTCAAAAGGTTCTTATTGAAAAATTGAAAGAGCTGGAAAAAGATGGAATTATAGAAAAACATGTGTATGAAGAAATGCCTCCAAAGGTAGAATACAAACTCACAGAATACGGACAATCATTTTCAAATATTTTATATGCAATGTGCTTCTGGGGTCGAGAAAATATTAAATTAAGGCAAAAAATGGGAGAAGACATTATATTGCTTGATAAAAAAGAGGAATTTAGAAAAAATATTGGTAACTAATTTTATTAAAATAAAGAATAAGATATATTCATAGCATTTTATCAGAATGTTATGTTTTTTTTTAAGAAAAAACTTGCATTATTTTTTAAAAAGGTATAAAATTAGTTTGATACTTAAAATATTTGAATTTCAGAGTATTTGTTACACTTTTGAAATAATTTTAAAGTGAATCCTTAAAAGTTTATCAAAAAACTTATTTTAAAATTATTTTAAATAAAAAAACTTCAGAAATCAAAAAATAACAATGAGAGGAGATGGACTAAAATGACTCTAGTGGAAGGAAAGATTGGAGAGAAATTTTTGCTAAAAGATATTGATGAGAGGACATTGGATACACGGTTATTAAGTCTGGGAGTTTGCAGAGGCGACGCATGTACAATAGAAAATATTGCAAATGGAAATATTTTAATAAAGACAGTGGAAACAAAAATCGTAATCAGTACAAATTTAGCAAATCATATTCAAATTGAGGTGGTAAAATGATAAATGTAGCATTTGTCGGAAATCCTAACGTAGGAAAAACCGCTTTAATTAATCAAATCTCACATGCAAGTTTAAAAATAGGAAACTGGCCAGGGGTAACAATAGAAAAAAAGGAAGTTTTTTTTAAGATAGGCAATGAGGATATAAAACTTATCGATTTGCCGGGAATTTACAATTTATCAATAAATACTCCTGAAGAGCGTGTTTCAAGAGATTTTTTACTAAATGAAAAAGTTGATGTAATAATCAATGTTATGGATTCCACATCGCTTGAGAAAAATATTTATTTAACTGCTCTATTAAAGGAACTCGGCATTCCAATCGTTATGGCACTTAATTTTGAGGACGAATTTAAAAGAATTGGATATAAGCTGGATATAGAGAGATTTCAAAAGCAGCTTGGCATCCCAGTCGTCTTTACAAGTGGAAAATCTGGAAACGGCGTAGATAAGCTTATGGAAAAAGTAGTTGAAATTTCAAAACAAACTTCATCAGAACATAAACAGCACAGACTTTTGTTTGAGAAAGAAATTGAAAGTAATATTGAAACTTTGAAAAATAAACTAAAAAATGAGAAATCCTATGAAAAAATGCTGAAAAGATACCCTCTTGACTGGCTTGTTATCAAAATTTTAGAAAACGATACAAATGTAATAGCAAGAATAAAAAATGAATTTGGAATCAACTTATTAGATGTCGGAAGTCTTGAAAAGAAAAATCTTGAGGAACATTACGGAATTGAGCCTGAAGATGTATTGGCAAGGGCAAGATACGGAATTGTGCGTGGAATTATTTCGGCAAACTTAACAAGAGGTACTGGAAATAAATTTGCATTGACGGATAAAATTGACAAGATACTTTTAAATAAATTTTTTGGTGGAATTGCATTTCTTGCTATAATTTATGCAGTGTTTGTTATTGTATTTGATGGAAGTTCGCCCTTTATTGACTGGATTGACGGGTTTTTTAGTGATTTTGTAATAAAATATGTAGGACATGCTATTGAAGGAGTCCCTGACTGGCTAAGTAGCTTTGTGCTGGAAGGGATTCTTGCTGGAGTAGGTTCTGTCTTGACATTTGTTCCTCTTATGTTCTTTATATATTTTTTCATGGCAATTCTTGAAGAAAGTGGGTATATGGCACGTGTAGCGTTTATTCTGAATAAAATGATGACAAAGGTTGGGCTTTCTGGAAAAGCATTTATCCCAATGCTAATTGGATTCGGATGTACAGTTCCTGCAATTTATTCAACAAGAACGTTAGAAGATGAGAAAACAAGAAGGCTGACAGGAGTTATTGCCACTTTTATGTCTTGTGGAGCAAGACTTCCCGTTTATTCACTGCTTGCAGCAGCATTTTTCAGTAAACAGGCGGCCTTAGTTGTAGTTTCAATTTATCTTTTTGGAGTATTTATGGCTCTTTTTGTAGCATTTATACTAAAAAGGTTCAATTACTTCAAGGGAAATAATACGGAACTCCTAATAGAACTGCCTCCATATAGATTACCAAGCGCAAAAGTTGTATGGAACAATATGAAATCAAAAACTTTTGCCTATGTAAAAAAAGCAACTACAGTAATTTTAGGAATTCTGCTGGTTATCTGGTTTTTCCAATATTTTCCAAATAAAGGAGATGCCGAAAATTCTTACTTAGGACAAGCGGCAAAAGTTGTGCAGCCTGTTTTCAAGCCAACTGGCTTTGGTGACAGATGGGAACCTGTAGCTTCCATTGTACCAAGCATCATAGCAAAGGAAACTGTTGTCGGATTTTTAGGGCAAATTTTGTTGTCAGAGAAAGAAGACGAGCAACAGGAGTATAATTTTGCAAATGATTTAAAAAAGCAAGGAATTGGTCTAGGAAATGCTGTGCTTGATTCTATAAAATCTTTGGGACACATTGCGACTTTCAAAATTTCAACATTGGAAATGAAAAGTCAGGAAGATCTTGATGAAGATGCTGGAGGAAATATCGTTCCAGCAATTAGAAATCTATGGAATGATAAATATGGTCCAATAAGAGCTTATTCATTTATGCTGTATGTTCTTCTTGTAGTGCCGTGTGCTGTAGCAATGGGAGCATTAAAACAGGAATTTGGCTGGAAATTATTAGCATTTCAGGTATCAATGCTATTAATTTTACCTTATGCTGTATCAGTACTGTTTTTTAATGTCGCACGATTATTTGTATAATTTTAGAATCTTTGATTATTGTAACTCAAATACATTTTTAGATTAAAATATATTTTCAAAATAAAATTTATTGTTATTTATACAATCTTGAAAGGAAGTTAAAACATGGTAAAAACAGTCGTTGTTGCTGCAATTGCAGCTATAATTGTGCTTACAGTCTTTAGAAAAATATACAAAGATTATAAGAAAAATAAAAATTTTTGTGGAACAGACTGCTGTAGCTGTTCAGGTGCTTCATCCTGCAATTCACATAGAGAAGCAGAAGATTATAATAAATAGTACAATTCAATCATTATCATTATTCAAAGACAAAACAAAGTTTTTAAAAACTTTATTATAAGAGTTATCCTGTATAATCATATCTGACCAATAGAAAAAGTGAAAACTTTTTTCTTCAAAACTCCTTTTTAAATATGCTATCACAAGGGTAGCATATTTTTTTATAGCTATTTTTCCTACTAAGACAAATAATACGGTATTTTGAGATAATTTTTTTTGAACTGCTAAACATTACCATATTTTGTTATATTTTTTTAAAAGTTTGGGAAAATAACCATTTACCTTATGCGTTGGTTACCTGTTGGTTACCTTTTTTGATATATTCAAAGTATGATTTTTAGACTTTTAAATAATATTTTTATACTACATCCTTAAAGAAATCTATTCTGTTAATGGATTTTTTTAATTCCTGTTCATCTACTTTAATATAATAATCATTTGTTGTGTTTATATTTTCATGTCCTAATATATCTGTTATTTGAACTTCATTTAATTGATATTTACTCATAAAAGTTGCCAATGTTTTTCTGCAATCGTGAGTTTCGTGTTTTTCTATCCCTAATGTTTCAAGTGTTTTATAAAATTTCTCACGAAAATAATTTTCTCGAATTGGCTTATTTTCATTATTTTTTTTCTTAAATACCCAATTCTTATTGTAAAATAAATAATCTGTAGGACTATCTTTATAAAGATTTTCTATGATTGGGTAAATATCATCACGAATTGGGATTTTTCTATTCATTCCTTTTTCTGTCTTATTTCCACCAAATATGATTCCATTTATCAAGTCAACATTCTCTTTTTTTAAATTGACAGCTTCCCCAATTCGCATTCCTGTATAAATCATAATTAAAATGTATTCTACCCAATCAATTTTAATATTATCCCACAATTTTTTAATATCATAGCCAGTAAATATATTTATTTTTTTAGGTTTGCTTTCTTTTGGTAGTTTTATATGTTCCGCTCTATTTGTAGTTAGTATTTCCATTTCTATAGCATATTTATAAAGTACACTTAAAAACCCTTTAGTAATACTTTTTGTTCCTTTGCTACAATTTAAACTATTTATAAGACTTTGTAATTGTGGAGCTTTTATATCCCTGAATATCAAGTTATATAATGGTTTACATCTCTTATAACTGTTTATATAAGATTTAAAAGTTGCCTTAGCAACATTTTTTTCTTGAGCTTCTTTAAATAAATTGAATATTTCCTCAAATGTCATTGTATGTGTTTCTAAATTGTAAGGATTAAATAAATATTCATCTAATTTTTGCTGTGCTTCTTTTTTCGTTTTATACAGTCCTAACGATACTCGTTTTTTTGTTACTGAGTCTGTAACTCGTACCCAGTAAGGTTTATTCTTTTTAGTTTTTGTTATACTACCTCTACCATTTCCTTTCTTAGTTCTATTTTTTGCCATTTCTTCCCCATTCTAAAATCTAGCTATAGGGCAGTATCATTCTACCCTATAATTTTAATATTATTTTTCTTTCATTGCAATATATTTATTTAAAAAAATATCTGTATTAATTCAGAATTTTTTAATTTCAATATCTTTTTCAACAAAAATATTTCTTCCTGTGTAAAAAAATACTTTCCATTTATTTTCTTATTAAATCCACTCTCTGAAATTCTCATTTTTTCAGACAATTTTTTATAACTCAATTTTCTATCTCTAATCTTTTCTTTTAAAATATTATACATTTCTTTTTTTAATTCTAAATTCAATTAAATCACTCTCCATTTCATTTTCAAAAATTTCTTTATTAAATTGGAAGAGTGTGATAGAATAAAAGTGCTTACGAGGGGCTTTTATAAAGTCCTTCCTTTTATTTTTATCAACACTCATTCTATTTTTCAACTCCTAACTAATTTACTTAGTAATTTAAAGTTTTTTTTATATTTTTGTCTTGATTCTTAATCATTCGTTGCCTAATTCTTTTATTACTTAATTTATCTGTGTAAATCATTTTTAACAACTTTATAAGGTTTCACAAATTCTTATTTTTTTGAATTTTTCAATTCTTCTAGCCTATATTTCCACAAAGGACAACTCTTATAAGGACAATTTATAACTTTTTCCTTGTCATCATCCCAGCACTCAAGACAATGCTTTTCAATGGATTTTTTCATATCGTCTTTTTCATCCATTTTTTTCTCCTTTCTCTGATTTTATTCTATTTTTATCAGTTTTTTTTCTCCAAATAAAAAATCTCTTCTTATTCATAATTTCTAAATGAATTTTCAAAATATTATGATTAGAAAATAAAGTGCCTAATTCTTTTTTTTTCGCAATTGTCAAATAATTTATTGTTTTTTCTAGTTTTTTTTGTGTTCCAACTTTCTTTAATTCTACATTAGCATTAAATCCTTTGGATTTTTTCCATTCTTGAGTAATTAGTTGTCTTAATTCGTTTATTTTAAAATGTTTATATACTCCTTTTATATCAAACAAAACAATGTGTATATGTGGAAGTGAATCATAATTAGTATACTTTATTTCAGTTACTTTAAAGTATTCTCTCACAATCCTTTTCATAAAGGGTCTATTTAACAACTTTTTCAAATTTTTGTTGTTATCGTCTATTTCTTTTATTATTTTATTTGCTTCAATCTCAACATTATTACCATTTAAAGTTAAGCAAAACACCTCGTACTCTTTCATCAATTCAAAGGCCCTATCT
>ERZ773073.935-NODE-935-length-14376-cov-51.649955_pt1 | contig 14376 bp, 11 predicted proteins | sample MGYA00580616_ERZ773073 | MGnify/ENA primary metagenome ERZ773073 (study PRJEB29015, sample SAMEA2737960) | human oral metagenome | biome: human oral; feature: human-associated habitat; material: dental | place: China | collected 2131 ...
GCTCGCGCTGGTACGACGCCACGGTCGCCGAGGTCTGGTTCGCCAGCGCCGAGGAGGCCGAGGCCGCGGGCTTCGCCCCCGCCGGCGGCGCCTCCGCCCAGAAGGTCGAGAAGTGACTCAGGGCTGACACTCTGAGCGAGAACTCCGGAGAGGGCCGGTCACCTGATGGTGACCGGCCCTCTCCGTTGTATGTTCGGTTTTCCATCAAAGCACAGTATAGAGCGGTGTCGATAGATCGAGGAAGTCGTCTCGTGCGCTGAGCCCTCCTATGTGTAACAATATCGTCATGGATACAGCCTCACGCCAATTAGTAAAAGTTGAAGCGTCTAACGTACTCGGTGAGTATAGACATGAAATCTCTATTAATAGAGATAAGAAGTTTACAATTTTGTATGGGCCTAACGGCGTTGGTAAGACGAAGATGTTAGAAATTATTGACGGCGTTAGTCGAATGGACTCAGGGCGTCTGAGGCGAATCCCCTTCGATAGTGCAACTTTGAGTTATTCAGATGGAAGTTCTCTCGAGGTGAGGCGAGTTCAAAGTTCGGAATCTCAATCGGGTATCGACATGCATCCTGATACCTTATTGAAATTTACTTTGCGTCGACCCGGCGAGATTGATGTAATTTGGAGATCTGAAAAAGACAAATTCAAAGAGTGGGTGACTGAGACAACGCCTTTTGTTGAGATGGGGCAAGACATCTGGCGGGACACCCGAGACGGGGAGCTGGTTACTACGTCTGAGTTGATTTCGCGATATGGGCCGCCAGATACGCTGTTTCCTAACGAGCGCAGCAGTGAGTATGAACAGATTCATGACTTTTTAAAAACGGTTCCAAGTTTTTTGATAGAAACTCAAAGGCTTAAAATTAGTCATTACGATAACGATACTCCCAGAAGGCCTAGAGGTTCACGTTTAGGCTGGCCGTCCAGGAGGTTTTCGGGAAATCCTGAGTCGATGATCACTAGGCAATCGCAAAGAATTCGTAGCCTTCTTTCAGAGGCACAGACTAACCATTCTAGGATTACTCAAACTAAGGATAGAACTTTTCCTCGCCGTGTTTTAACCGGCGAAGGAGCTAAGGATGCTCCTGATGCCCAACTCATTTCCGAGAGGTATGATCGGCAGAACGCTCTAAGAACGAGACTAGCCAGGGTAGCTTCAGTTCCTTTGCAAGATGAATTGCCGCTACCTGATAGGCATTTGAACGACTGGGAATTGCGCTTGCTGCAGATCTACCTTGATGACACTGAGTATAAGTTAGAACCCTTTACAGGCGTTCTAAACAGGATCGAAATGCTCGAGGAATTCGTGAATGAGCGCCTTCTTAATAAGGTGTTGGAAGTTAATGATGCCGAGGGCTTGGTGGTGAGAAGAAAATCGGACAATGAAATTATCGACTTGGATTCTCTTTCGTCCGGTGAACAGCATGAAATTATCCTGCTTGTCGACATGTTATTTAATGTCCCGAAGGGCGCTATTGTGTTAATTGATGAGCCTGAGATTTCTTTGCATGTGGCATGGCAGATAGACTTCATTCCAATGGTGGCTAAAATTGCTGAGTTAATCGATTTCGTGTTCATAGTTGCAACTCATTCGCCTCAAATCATTAATGGTGAAATGAGTTCCGCTGTTCGCTTAGGGCCGTCAGGTGCGAGATTCGAATGAAAGATTACGTTAACCAGAATTCGTTTTATAATGAGCTAGTCATGTTACTGGAAGCTGGTCGGAGAATAATCGTCGCAGAAGGAGATGTTGATTATGAGATTCTAAAAAAACACATCCATGACGATGCTCGGATCGTGATGGGGGTGGGTGGGAGAGAACACGTATTGAAGGCTGCTGATGCTATTCACGATCAGGGCTATATTGATGCCCTGTTCTTAGTAGACAAGGATTTCGACGGCGTTATCAAGTCTCCGAGAGATTTCAATGGGAACGTCATTCCTTCGAAATGTCATGATTTCATCATGGATCTTATTGACGGGTCTCCGGCGCTTATCGTGGCAATTTTAGATCAAATTTTGTCTCGGGCGCGACGGAGTCCTAAGAATGGGATCCGTGATGAGCTCACAGCAACAACGCTTATTGATAAGGCAATGGACTACGCGTTTATAATGTCTGCTGTGCGAATTCATTCATTAGATAATGCGAGGCGGTGGAAACTGTCTGAATCGATTCTGACTACGTTTGGTCGCCGAACTGGGAGTGTGCGCCAGGTCGTAGAGAGAGTATTGCAAAAAAGTAAGCAGGATACTAGTTCTGAGAATGTAGACACTATCGTCGGTTGTGTTGAGAAGATCTACAGTTCGTGGAGTGATGATAGGTCCATGCTGGTTGGGGATCATGATTTTTTTGATGCCCTCTCCGCGGTATGTAGGAGTGAGGGTGTTCTTGTTTCGCCCGATGACTTGTCTGATCGGGTTGTTGGGGCAGTTCGCTGCGATGTTATGTTTAATGTTTTCTGGTATTCGGAAATTGAAAAATGGTGTCGTGTTCGCGGGTGGAAAGGTTTAGCCTGTCCTCGTTGTCGTACGGCTTGACTTGAATGCAATTATTATGCCGCACTCAAGAGATCTGATTTCTGAGTGTTGGCTAATTGCATTCATTTACTTCTGCAACAGATTCTTCCTCGTTGTGTAATGCTGTGCGTGTAGTCGTCGCAACTCAGGGTGGGTTTGGTGAAGACATACGTCGTCATCTGCCGGGTCGCGTCCTCGATCTCTTGGCGAATGCGGCCGTCTGCTCTGGCTGCCCGCACCAGTGGAGGATGTCCGCGCAGACGTCCAGGGAACGGGCGAGGTTGAGGCTGAAGCATCCCGGGTCACGGTGTGCCAACTCTCGCCGTATCTCGGTGGCATTCTGGATCGTTGCCAGCGCCTCGGGCTGGTCGCCGGTCGGCGGCAGGTAGGTGGCGAGGTTCTGCAGGAACTCGGCCAGATCCGCCAGGTAGTCTCCGTTTATTCACGCCAGGTACTGGTAGATGCTCACGAGCTCCTGCGCAGCGGAGACCGCCTCATCGTCTCGTTTGAGGTTGTTGATGCCGATGGGCAAGGTGTGTTGGGCAATCGTGAGTTCGGATGCGTACCTGGAGGGATCGTTGTCGACCAGCGGCGGTATAGACGGATTGCCTTCTGCGCAACGGCTAGGACCGCGCGTTGCCATCTGGTCTCCCCGAGTTCGACGGCGAGGACAGCCAAGGACTTCGGCAGCCCGGGTGCGAAGACATCCGGGTTCATCTGGGCGAGGTGGCGGTATACCTCGGTGGCTTCCCGGGTGGCGTTCAGAGCCTCCTCCGAGCGTCCGGCCGCGTTCAGACGGATGGCCAGGTAGCTCAAGGACGAGGGCAAACCCAGTGCTAAGGTGTCGGGCTCGCGGCGAACGAGCTTCCGGACGACGTCTACGGCTTGGAACGTGGCGGCAATGGCCTCGTCCCGGCGCCCGGTGGTCGACAGGTGAATAACGAGGTTATGCAGGGTCCCGGCGAGGTTGTACAGGCGCGAGGAGGGGGTTGACGACAGAGCCGACAAGATCGGAGTAGTGAGCATCGGGGTCCTCGTCGGCCAGGCTGTGGATCAGTCCTAGGGCCTCCCGCTCATGGTCACGGCGTCCGTAGCTGCGCTCCTCGTGGGATAACAGCTGGAGCGCGTGTCCAGGCAGCCCGTAAGGCGGGAGGTGTAGGAGGCCGGATCCTTTTGAGTTAGCGTCCGGTAGAGGCCGGCCGCGTTCTGTGTTTTGCCAGGGCCTCACCGCTCTGCCCGACGTCGATCAGATTGAGGTTAAAAGTTGTCAGAGCCCAGCCGAGCCAGGGGCGGTAGGCGGCGGGAGCCTTCTACATCATCCGCCTGAGGAAGTCGGTCCCCTCGCAGGTGGAGTCCAGAGCCTCCTGCGGCTTGCCCGAATTCTGCAGAGCCCCGCTCAGGTCCAGTAGCTGAGAGGAGCGGTCCAACTGGACGTCGTCGGATACGAGGGGAGCGGAGTCGGACATGCCGTCGGTCCTTCATGGAGAGACGAGTGTGTTAGTTGGTTTAGCGAGGCTCGTCGGCTCGGACGTGCGTGGTGCCTGCTGACTCCGGGAGGGGATTGGCACGTGGGGGTCGTCGTATCGGGCTGGCTCCAATCGGGAACGTACTTCGCCGGCGAGAACTGCGATGTCCTCCAGATCACTGGGGGCGGGCCGCAGTCGTGTGGGGGAGAAGTAAGTCCTGGGCGCAGAACGCAGTTCCCGATCCGCCCGGCTTCGCGTTCCGCACCTGCGCCCGCACCCGCCGGGCCGGCAGCGGCCTTCAGAGGCGTCCGATGGAGGCCTCCAAGGCCATCTGCCCCGTGACTGCCTCGCTCTCCTGGCGGATGCGGGAGGCGTCGGCCTCCCTGCCAGCCCACTGGAGGACTGAGGCGTAGGTGCCGAGGGTATCGGCGAGGCCCTGTCTGAAGGTCTCCGGGCGTCTGCGGGCCAGGCTCCGGTAGAGGTCGACCGCCTCCCGCGCGGTCTCCAGCGCCTCGCCCCGGTGGCCGGCCTCGGCCAGGCGCTTGGCGAGCCGGTGCAGGCACGGTGCCAGCGCCGGAGCGTGAGTCGCCGGATCGCGCTCGGCCAGCTCTCGGCGGATCGTCGTCGTCTCCCGGATCGCGGCCAGGGCGGCTGAGCGGTGCCCTGTGTCGCCCAGGCACGTGGCGACATTGTGCAGGCATGCGGCCAGGTCAGGTTTGTAGGCGGCTGGATCGATCTGCGCCAGGCTGCGGTAGATGGTGACCGCCTCCTGAACGGCTGCCAGGGCCTCGTTCATGCGCCCGCCCCGATTGAGGTTCAAGGTGAGGATATTGAGCGCACGGGCCAGGTCGGCGGTGTAGGAGGCCGGATTGGCCCGGACCAGGCGCCGGTAGATGTCGATGGCCTCCCGGGCCGCCGTGAAGGACTCGGGCAGCTGCTTGGCCGAGTACAGGGCGACGGCAAGGATGTACAGGGACTCGGCCAGCGCCGGGGTGTAGGTGGTGGGACTGCTGCGCACCAGGGTGCGCCGGATGCTGACCACCTCCCGAGCCGCGGCCAGCGCGAGGTCCAGTCTGTCGGCGTCACGCAGGCAGGCGGCGTGCGTCTTGAGGGCGTCGGCCAGATCGGGCAGATGGGTGTTGGGAGCGCTGTGAGCCAGAGCGCGAGCAATGCCGACCGCCTCCTGAGTCATGGCGAGGGCCTCATGATGCCTTCCCACATCGCTCATACGCCGGGCCAGGGTGCCCAAGGAGCTGATGACCTCGGGGGAGTAGAGGGCGGGAGCGCGGCGGGCCAGCCCCCGGAAGAGCGCGGCAGCCTCCTCGGCCGCGTCCAGGGCCTCGTCGCGGCGCCCGACGGCGGCCCCGCAGGCGGCCAGGACCTCCAGGGCCCCGGCAAGATCACCGGTGCAGGAACCGGGTTCGTCCTCATCGAGGCTGCGGTACAGACTGACGGCCTCCCGGGCCTGGTCAAGGGCCTCCTCGACGTACCCCACCGTGCGCAGGCGCGGCGCCAGGCTGCTCAGGGCCGCTGCGAGCCGGTGGACCTGGGTGTCGGGGGCGAACTGGACCAGACGCCGTCGGACGCTGATCGCCTGCTGCGCGGTGATGAAGGCGTCGCTTGGCCTCCCGGACTCACCCAGACAGCAGGCGAGCGTGGTGAGGGCCCGAGCCAGGCCGGTGTAGGTGGCGGAGGCTTCCCGACTCAGGCTCCGATAGAGGTCGACGGACTCCTGCGCGGTGGCCAGGGCGTCGCGCAGCTCACCGGCTGCGCTCAGATCGACGGCGAGTCGGCGCAGCGACTCCGCCAGGCCGGGCGCATGCGCGTCGTAGTCCTGCTGGGTCAGGCGCCGTCGGATCTGGGTCGTTTCCCGCGAGATGCCGACACCCTCGCGGATCCGGCGGGCCTCGCGCAGGCGGATGGCCAGGACTGTCAGTGCGTGGGCGAGGTCGGCCAGGTGGAGATCCGGGTTGACGCGTGCCAGACCGCGAAGGATCTCGCTCGCCTTTCGAGCGGCGTCGAGGGCCTCGCCACGGCGCCCCGAGCCCGCCAGGCGCCCACTGAGCTCCAGCAGCCGGCCGGCACGGGCCGCGCCCTCGGGGCTGACATGGGGTGAGAGCGACACGGATTGAAGACCTCAGGATCGGGAGAACGGTGGTGACGGCACGTTACGCGGCGCGGGCTCGCGCCGCGATGGGGAGAGGTCACCGAGGACGCGTCCCGCCGGCACCTCCCTTAGAATCGGCGCAGGACCAGTAGTGCGGGTATCGCCATCGCAAGGAAGGGGGACGATGTGGGCGCGTTGTTCAGCCTGAATCACGTGGGGGCCCAGGTCGTCGCCATGACGGCGACCTTCATCCTGTGCCTGACGCTCGGCGCCGAGCGCCACCTGCGCCACAAGGACGCCGGCGTCAAGACGCACGTCCTGGTGGGACTGGGCTCCTGCCTGTTCACCCTCGTATCCGCCTACGGATTCGCCCCGGTCACCGGCGCGGATGTCGCCGTCGACCCCAGCCGTGTGGCCGCGCAGATCGTCTCCGGCATCGGCTTCCTGGGCGCCGGGGTCATCTTCGTCAACAACGACACCGTCCGGGGCCTGACCACCGCCGCGACCGTCTGGCTCAGCGCTGCGATCGGCATGGCCTGCGGAGCGGGCATGATCCCCCTGGCGGCTACGGCCGTCGCGCTCGACTACGTCGTCGTCCTGCTGCTGGGCCCTCTTACCTCGCGCCTGCAGCGCCGCCGTGGCGAGGTGACCGTGCGCATCGACTACGAGGTCGGCCGCGCCATCATGCCTGAGATCCTCCAGGCAGCCACGGCCTCCGGCTTCACGGCCACCCTCGAGGAGACCGAGATGATCCGTGGAGAGCGCGGGCGCACCATGAACGCCGTCATGCGCTTCCACGGGCAGCGGCCCGCCGCCAACCTCATCGAGTCCCTGTCCGGGCTCGACGGGGTTGACGGCGTCGAGTGCCTCGAGCGCGGCCGGCTCGACTGACCCGAGCGGTTCCTGGATCCCGGCGCCTCCTACTCCAGGGCGCGGATGATGGCCTCGACGGTGTCCTTGGCGTCGCCGAAGAGCATGGAGGTGTTCTCCCGGAAGAAGAGCGGGTTGTCCACCCCGGCGTAGCCGGTGGCCATGGAGCGCTTGAAGACGATGACCCGGCCGGCCTCCCACACGTGCAGCACCGGCATGCCCGCGATCGGCGAGCCCGGCTCCTGGGCCGCCGGGTTGACGGTGTCGTTGGCGCCGATGATGAGGACGACGTCGACGTCGTCGAAGGAGTCGTTGACCTCGTCCATCTCCAGGACGATGTCGTAGGGGACCTTCGCCTCGGCCAGCAGCACGTTCATGTGTCCGGGCAGGCGGCCCGCCACCGGGTGGATGCCGAAGGTGACCTCCACGCCCTCAGAGCGCAGCATCTCGGTGAGGGTGGCCACCGGGTACTGGGCCTGGGCGACGGCCATCCCGTAGCCGGGGGTGATGACCACGCGTCGGGCGTTCTGCAGCAGATGAGCCACCTCGCCGGCGCTGGTCTCGTCCACCGAGCCCTGGTGCTGAGGGCCGCCCGCGGCGGCGCTGGTGGAGTCGGTCCCGTAGCCGCCCAGCAGCACCGAGACGAAGGAGCGGTTCATGGCCTGGCACATGAGGTAGGACAGGTAGGCCCCCGAGGAGCCCACCAGCGCCCCGGTGATGATGAGCAGGTCGTTGTCCACCATGAAGCCGGTGAAGGCGGAGGCCCACCCCGAGTAGGAGTTCATGATCGAGACGACCACCGGCATGTCGCCGCCGCCGATCGCCAGTACCAGGTGGGCGCCCAGGGCCAGCGCGATGATGGTCATCACCGCGAGGAAGGCCCAGCCGGTACCGGATCCGGACGGCACCATCATGAAACCCACCATGAGGAGCAGGGAGACGATGAGCGCCCCGAGGTTGAGCAGGTTGCGGCCCGGCAGCGTCAGCGGGCGCCCCGGTACCCGGCCGGCCAGCTTGAGGGCCGCCAGGACCGATCCGGTGAAGGTCACCCCGCCGACGAACACGCCCAGGAAGACCTCACCGAGGTGGAAGGCCCCCAGCGAGACGGACAGCGCGTCGGGGGAGACGTAGGAGTTGTAGCCCACCAGGACGGCCGCCAGTCCCACCAGCCCGTTGAGCACGGCGATGAGCTGGGGCATCCCGGTCATGGCCACGCGCCTGGCCACCACCAGCCCGATGACCGAGCCCAGGGCCAGGCCCATGGCGATGAGCAGCAGGGTGGGCAGCACGCCTCGCGCGGGCCGGTTGCTCAGAGCCAGGCCGATGGCGGCGAGCACCGCCACCCCCATGCCGACGGCGCCCGCCACGTTGCCGGCCACGGCCGTCTCATGGCGGGACAGACCGGCCGCGGCCAGGATGAACAGGATCGCGGCGGCGATGTAGGCCAGGACCACCGGCGAGGGCAGCGAGGGCACAGCGGCGATCAGTGTGTCCGACGACGCGGCCGGCATCAGCATGTGAGTCATCATCTGCTCCTCACCTCAGTCCTTCGTGAACATGGCGAGCATGCGGTGGGTGACCGCGAAGCCGCCGACGATGTTGATCGTGGCCAGGACCACCGCGGCCAGGCTGATGGCGCTGATGATCGGATGGGGGTGGCCCACCTGCGAGATCGCCCCGACCAGGATGATCCCCGAGATCGCGTTGGTCACCGACATGAGCGGTGTGTGCAGGGCGGGGGTCACGTTGGAGATGACGTGGAAGCCCAGGATCACCGAGAGCATGAGCACGATGTAGTGGCTCGTGGCGGCCGCCGGCGTCACCAGCACCAGGGCTGCGGCCACGAGGCTCGCAGCGGCCAGTCCCAGCCACTGCCGGGAGCGCGAGCGCGCCTGGGCCACGCGGGCGGCCTCCTGGGCGGCTGCGTCCTCGGCGGCCGCCTGCTCCGGGCGTCCCGGGGCGGGAGTGGCCGAGACCTGGATCGGGGGAGGGGGCCAGAGCACTTCGCCGTCGTGGGTGACCGTGATGGCCCGGACCACATCGTCGTCCAGGTCCAGGGCGAGCTCTCCGTCCTTGGCGGGGGTGATCAGGCCCAGCAGGTTGACGATGTTGCGCCCGTAGAGCTGGGAGGCCTGGGCGGGCAGCATCCCGGCCAGGTCCGTGTGCCCCACGATCGTGACGCCGCCCTCGGTGGTGACCACCTCGCCGGGCACCGTCAGCTCGGTGTTGCCGCCGGTCGCCGCCGCCATGTCGATGATGACCGATCCGGGGCGCATGGCCTCGATCGCGGAGCGGTCCAGGAGCATCGGCGCGCGGCGGCCCGGGATGCTCGCCGTGGTGATGACGACGTCGGACTCGGCGGCCTGCTGGGCGTAGAGCGCGTTGGCCGCACTCGCCTGATCGGCGCTCATCTCCTTGGCGTAGCCGTCGGAGGACACCTCCTGGGAGCTGGGCAGCGGCACGAACTGCGCCCCCATCGAACGAACCTGGTCGGCGACCTCGGGACGCACGTCGGAGCCGCGCACCTGTGCGCCCAGGGAGCAGGCAGTCCCGATGGCGGACAGGCCGGCCACGCCCGCACCGATGACGTAGACGGTGGCGGGAGGGAACTTGCCGGCGGCGGTCACCTGACCACTGAACAGCCTGCCCAGGTGGGAGGCCGCCTCGATGACGGCGCGGTAGCCGGCGAGGTTCGCTTGCGAGGAGAGCACGTCCAGGGACTGTGCCCGCGAGATCCTGGGGACCACGTCCAGGGCCAGGCAGGTGATGCCGCGTTCCCGCAGCTGCTCAAGGAGGTCGGGTCGGCGCGCCGGGTCCAGCCGGCAGATGAGGACCGCGCCCCGGCTCATGAGCGCCAGGTGCTCCTCACCGGGGGCCGAGGCGCTCAGCACGACATCGCAGCCCCACACGCGGGCGCCGCCGGCCAGCTGGGCCCCGGCGGCCTCGTAGGCGTCGTCGGGGAACTGCGCCTGTTCTCCGGCGCCGCGTTCAACCAGGACCTCATAACCCAGGCGGATCATCCGCTCCACCGTCTGCGGACTCGCGGCGGTGCGCGGCTGATCCGCCGGCTCTCGGGGGACTCCGATACGCATAGTGCCTCCTTGCACGACACGGATGCCGTCGTCGGCATCTCACAAGAAACTATCGGCAAGATAGAAGGTCATGTGGGTGCCCGGCAAGGGACCGTTGGGCGCTGACACCGGTGGCGACGTCTACGACGTCGCCACCGGCCGTTGCTTCCTGTACAGCTCAGACGGCGTCGGCACTTCCTCTAGTGATGAACTCTGCGGCCCGCTCCGCGATGTAGATCGTAGGAGCCATGGTGTGACCGCTGGTGAGGGTGGGCATCACTGAGGCATCCACGACTCGCAGCCTCGAGACGCCTTGGACACGGAGCTGACTGTCGACGACGGCGGTTGCATCTCCAACGGATCCCATCCGTGCCGTGCCCACGGGATGAAACAGGGTGGTGGCGGTTTGGCGGATGAACTCTTCGAGTTCCTCGTCCGTCGAGTCCGCGCCGGGGGAGACCTGCTCGGTCAGAGAGCGCAGCGTTGTTGTCCTTGTGAGCCTGAAGACTGCCTGCAGCCCTTCTCTGAGTGCTGTGACATCGCCGGGGTCCTTCAGGTAGCCAGGGTCGATGGCGGGCGGTGCGGCCGGGTCGGCACTGGTCAGGGAGACGGTGCCGTGACTGGCGGGGTGAAGGAGCACCAGCGTCCAGGAGTACCCGGCCCGTGGGCCGTTGACTCCGTCGAAGAGATCCCGCCCTTGGTCGTCCTGCATGGACTGCTGGTAGGAGCCCAGCAGCTCGAACTCCGGCTGGTCCCCTCCCCGGGTGGTGAAGAACCCGATGCTGTTGCCCGCGAAGTAGGTGGCCGGGCCGGTGCGATCGAATCGCCACTGAGCCACTGCGGCAGGATCAGCCGAAGGGTACTCCGGGATCGGCACCTCCTCCGGGGCGACGACGTTGACGGTCACCCCGATATGGTCCTGCAGGTTCGCGCCCACCCCGGGGGCGTCCTTCACCACGGGGATTCCCAGCGTCTGGAGCTGAGCGCCAGGGCCGATTCCGGAGTGCATGAGAATCTGCGGGGTGTTGATTGCCCCGCCGGAGAGGATCACCTCCCGGGTGGCCGTAACCTCATGCTGCTCCTCACCCGTGGTGTAGCGCACGCCTGTGGCGGTGGTGCCGTCAAACAGGACCTGGGTGACAATGGCGTTGGAGACGATGGTGAGATGAGGGCGACGGCGAACCTCGGGGGTGAGATAGGCGTCGGCGATGGTGTGTCGATACCTGTCTTTGTGGATCGTTTCCAGCCGCCCTGCTACGAATGGATCTGATCCGTTGACATCGCCTCGGACGCCGAGCCCGGCCTCGACGAAGGCCTCGAGAAGGCGGTCCGGGATGGGCTCGTCGATGTCAAGCGGCTCCATCGCGATCGGGCCGTCGCCGCCTCGGCGAGGGTCGGTCTCGGCATGCACCGATGCCTCGACGCGGCCGAACACCTCGGCAGCGGACCGGCTGTTCCAGCCTTCCAGTCCCAGTGCCTCCCACTGGTCGTAGTCGGCATCGGCTCCGCGGGTCCACACTCCGACGTTGATGGCGCTGCTCCCGGCGACTGCCCTACCTCGGGGGGTGTACACGCTGCGGCCGCCCAGCTCAGGCTGTGGCGTGGTCTGGTAGCCCCAGTCGGCCTCGCCTCCCCAGAGCATGAAGAAGGTGCCCTGGGCCCGGCCGAGCTCGTTATTGACCTCGCCGCCGGCATCCAGCAGAAGGACGCTGCGGTCCGTGTGCTCAGTGAGGCGGGAGGCAAGGACGCTTCCAGCAGGTCCGGCGCCGACGATCACGTAGTCGTATGACGTCTCCATCGTCCTGGCTCCTTCAGCTCTGCGGGAACAGGTAGGAGTTCTGGACGGCCAGGAGGCCTCGGCCTCCGGCGTCGGGGAACGCCGCGATCAGTCGTGCCGAGAGATCGTCTGGGCCTGTGGCCTCGGCCAGGATCGGCTTGGCGGCGCGCAGGTAGTCCTCAACGAAGTCGAAGACCTCGGGGCCGGAGATCGCGCCGTGTCCGGGAACGATGGTGCCGAACCCGCGCTGCCGCAGCTCGCCGACCACGGTGAGCCAGTGGTCGAGGTGTCCCTCGGCGATGAACAGGTGCAGGTTGTTGTAGACCAAGTCCTGGGCGATGAGCACGTCCTGATCGGGTAGGGCAATGACGAGTGCGTCTCCGGCCTCGCCGTCGGTGAACTCCATGAGCTCCAGGCGGATCCCGTCAATGATGATCTCGCCCGGGATGACCACCTCGGTGGGGGCCGTCACCTTGTCGGGGAGTACGTCGCCGGCGGTGGCGCGGTTGTTGCTCAGGATCGTCTCCCCGTTCGTCTCGATGGTGCTCTTCGTGGCGGCCAGCGCGTGAACAGGGGCGGCGAACTCGGCGGCACCGAAGAAGTGGTCAGGGTGGGCGTGCGTGACGTACACGCGAGTGATCGGCTTGCCGAGCGTGGCGGCGTACGCTGCCGCCTCTGCGGCGAACGGGACCGCGTACTGGGTGTCGATCACGAGCAGCTGGGTGGGCAACTCCATGATGTGCGTGTTCGCCTCCAGCCCCGACTCAGGCGAGGTGTAGGTGTGAATGATGACCTCGCCGCGGACGAGCGAGTTGATGGTGCCGAGCATGATGTAACCTCCAAGTAAGTTCGGATAGCAAACTCACCATAAGTGCGGCCGATCCAATTCGCAACGTGTATAGAGTTGGCCTGTGAGTAAGCGCACGAGTAGGGAGGTCCGGCCAAGGCCGTGCTCGATCGCCTCAGCGCTGGATGTCATTGGAGAGCGTTGGTCGTTGCTGGTGCTCCGCGAGATCCATATGGGTGTACGCAGGTTCGTGGACATCCACCGCAACACAGGAGCACCCCGCGACATCCTCACCAAGCGGCTCAATACCCTCGTTGCCCACGGCGTGCTGGAGAAGCGACGCTACTGGGAGCATCCAGAGCGTTACGAGTACTACCCCACGGCCGCCGGGAATGAGCTCAGGGCAGTGCTGACGCTGCTCGACCAGTGGGGAACACGATGGCTGCCCGACGCCCCACATACCGACGAGCCGATTCTTCACTCCTGCGGTCAGCCGCTCACGCCGCATGTCACCTGCAGCGCCTGCGGCCAGAAGCTCGGTAACCCGGATGCTGTGGGCCCCGAAGATGCAGTGGACGCAGCGCCATCGGGCCGCTGAGTGTGCGACGACCCTCGACCAGGATTAGGGCAATGTCGGATCGGCGTCGGCTCAGAGATGGCTTGGGGTTGGCCTCAGGGCCGGGCCATGTCCCAGCAGCGGGCGCCACCGGTCATGCCGGCCTCGTTGGGGACCACGACGACGTCGTCGCCGATCTTGGCCAGCTGGGCTGCCGTGATCCGGCGCGAGTTGCCGCCGCCCAGGTAGAGGCGGTCCCACAGGTACATGGGGCGCAGGGCGTCGACGACGCGGCGCACCCGGCGCGACCAGTGGGCGTCGCCCAGGCGCAGCCGCTCGTGCTCGCCGATGTAGTCGTCATAGGTCAGGCCCCAGCGCACGGGGCCCTGGGAGACCTCCACGTGCGGGGCCAGGAGGCCGTTGTCGAAGACGGCGTTGCCCAGGCCCGTGCCCAGGGTCACGATCATCTCCAGGCCGTGGCCGGTGACGACGCCGGCCCCGGCGACCTCGGCGTCGTTGAGGACCAGGGCGGGGATGCCCAGGGCCCTCGAGATACCGGCGCCCATGTTGAAGCGGGCCCAGGCCTCCACCAGCTCGGGCAGCACCTTGGAGCGCGGACCGTCCCGAGTGATGTAGTGCGGTGTGGCGATGACGACCCCGTGGCGGATCATGCCCGGCATCCCCACCGTCACCCGGTCCGCCTCCGGCAGCTGGGAGGCCAGTGAGGCGATGGTCTCCACCAGCTTCGTCGGTGGCAGCGGGTAGGGGGTCGGGGTGCGCACGGCGCGGGAGATGATGTTGCCCTCGGCGTCCAGCACCGAGGCCTTGATGCCGCCGCCGCCGCAGTCCACGGACAGAGTCGTTGTGCTCACGGCTGCGAGCCTAGTGGAAGCGTGAGGCCGGTGCGGTTCAATGGGGTCATGCCACGCATTCGCCTCGACCTGGCCTACGACGGCACCTTCTTCTCCGGGTGGGCCGCCCAGCCCGGTCTGCGTACCGTCGAGGGAGTCCTCACCTCCGCCCTGGTCACTGTCCTGCGCGAGCCCGTCCGCCTCACGGTGGCGGGCCGCACCGACGCCGGTGTCCACGCCGCCGCCCAGGTGGCCCACTTCGATACGAGCCCCGAGGCCTGGGCCGCACTGCCCGGACGCTCCGACCGCCTCCCCGAGGCCGCTCTGCTCACCCGGCTCACGGGCGTCCTGGCGCGCGAGGCGCAGAC
>ERZ773073.940-NODE-940-length-14341-cov-33.029749_pt1 | contig 14341 bp, 12 predicted proteins | sample MGYA00580616_ERZ773073 | MGnify/ENA primary metagenome ERZ773073 (study PRJEB29015, sample SAMEA2737960) | human oral metagenome | biome: human oral; feature: human-associated habitat; material: dental | place: China | collected 2131 ...
TATTGAAGAATTTGAAAAAATGAAGAAAAAAGCCCGAGCGCAGGAAATCATCATCGTGAAAAATGGACAGATTACAGACACTTCTTTTTCTAATCTTCTATTCCTAAAAAACCAAACTTGGTACACACCTAAAAGTTTCTTGCTCAATGGCGTTCAGCGGCAAAACCTCCTAAAACAAGGAATAATAAAAGAAACAGAAATCACCCTACAAAACTTAAACGAATTCTCTCATTTTCAACTCATCAACTCTATGAATGAATTCAACCAAGATTTTGTGTATTCCATAGATGAGTTAAAATAAATTTATCGTTTTCCTTTAAAAAACTCACTGACCAAAAGGGAGCATTCTTCCTCTAAAACGCCTGTAATGATTTCGGTTTTAGGGTGAAGTTCTATTCCTTTATTTAGGAAACCGCGCTTTTCATCTCTTGCTCCGATGACCAAGCGGGAAATCTGCGACCAAAACAAAGCTCCAGCACACATCACACACGGCTCCAGAGTCACATACATCGTGCAGTCTTTCAGGTATTTACCACCAAGAAAATTAGCCGCCGAGGTTATGCTCTGCATTTCGGCGTGGGCTGTGATGTCATTCAGCCGTTCGGTGAGATTATGCCCTCTGGCGATAATTTTATTATTACAAACTATCACACAGCCTATCGGAACTTCCTCTTCTTCAAGGGCATAGCGAGCCTCTTGGAGAGCCGCTTTCATAAAATATTCGTCGGAAAACATATTTCTAAATGTTTCAGCAAAAATAAAAATAAATTCTTTAAATTCAATTGAAGATTATGATATTATAGTGACTAATGAAGATTCAAAAATTAAAGATAATAAGAAAAAATATGAAGTAAAAGATTTTTTTGAAGATAACCTAGTTATAATAGGGCGTAGAAAGATAGATAATTTATCTCAAATGTTAACTTCTTCTATTGCTATCCCTAATTACAAAACTAATATTGGAAAAACGGGCTTAGATATTCTAGCTAAGGTTGAAGGTTTTCAAGAAATGGCAAAAAATATTCAATATAAAGATGATGTGATGAGTTCTCTTGAAAGTGTTGATTTATATGAAGTTGATTATGCTTTTGTTACAAGTAAAATCCTACCTCTTGCTAAGAATTCAGAAATTTGTTATATTTTCCCTGATAATATGGGACGAAGTAAAATTTTATATAAAGCTTATATTAATTTAGAAAGTAAGAAAAATCCTAAAAAGTTCTATAACTTTATTGAAGAAGATTTAGCAGATAAAACTATATTAAAACCAAATCCTGAAAAAAATAAAGTTATTAAGACAAATTAGAAGTTGGAGGTAGCACTTTGAAAAAAGTATTAATATTTTTCTCTATGTTATTACTAGCTAGTAATAATTTTGCAGAAGAAAATCTTATGACAGAAAATATAACTGAAAATAGTCAACAACCTATAGAACAAAAAATAGTTATAGATGTAAAATCAGTATATGATTCTTTAAATATAAAAAATAAGATAGACTATTCTATTTTTCAAAAAGCATATTTAGGTTATGTACAAATTTCACATAAAAATCCTGGTGTTTTAATAATAATAGACTATACAAAACCTTCAAATGAGGAAAGATTTTATGTGTTAGATTTAAATAAGAAAAAACTTGTTTATTCAACACGTGTTGCTCATTCTAAAAATTCAGGATTAGAAATTCCTTTAGAATTTTCAGATGATCCTAACTCTTATCAAAGTTCATTAGGTTTCTTTGTTACATTAGGAGAATATAATGGTGCTTATGGATATTCTTTAAGGTTAAAGGGACTTGAAGAAAATATAAATGCCAATGCTGAAGATAGAGCAATTGTTATTCATGGTGGAGATATAGTTGAAGATGAGTATATTAAAAAATTTGGTTTTGCAGGAAGAAGTTTAGGCTGTCCTGTATTGCCTAATTCCTTAACAAGAGAAATTATAGACTTTATTAAACATGGAAGAGTACTATTTATTTATGGTAATGATGAAGAATATATAGATGAAAGTACATATTTAAGCAAATTAGCATCAGTATTTGAAGGAAGTCCTAAAAATATTGTTGAAATTGAAAAGCCAGTTGAAGTTCAGAAAACTGCTCCAACAACTACAGTTGTAGCTACAACTACTGCTCCAACAACAGTTGTATCTGATAATAAAAAAGATAATACTAATCGTGAAATTGTAATTGCTGAAGCTAATACCACAAAAATTTTTGAAATTATAAAGCAAGAATATAAATACACAAACAGTGTAGATAATAATAAAATAGCTTATACTAGATTATTAAAAGATGTGATCCAGGAAAAACTTAATAAAACTCCTGAAATAAAAGAAGAAAATATAAATAATCAGGAACAAGCAGTTGAGCAAACTGTTACAACAGATAATACTTTAGAGACAAGAAAAGATAATGAAACAGTAGTACCACAACAAAATGAAAGTGTACAAGAAAATAAAAAAGAAGAAAGAAAATATCCAGAAGAAGTTACCAAAAAAAGTTTAGGTATTGGAATAAAATTTAAATAGTTTTTACTACTAAATGGCTATTATAAGTTAATAAAATTTATAATAGCTTTTTCTATTATTATTGATATAAATTCTAAAATATTATATAATTAATGAAAACAATTTTAAAGGAGTTATGAATGGATAAAATCACTCAGAGAATGAAAGAAATAGAAATTTTAACTGTCGCCTTATCTATGTTAATTCTAATATTTTTCATTAGCTATGTTATTAATGAACATGAAAATATATTTATAGGAATGTATAAAATAATTACTTCTCCTGCTGTTTTAGTTACTGATTTTATGGAGGTAGGTGGTATAGGAGCAGCTTTTCTAAATGCTATTTTAATTTTTTCTTTTAATTTTTTCTTAGTAAAGTCTTTTAAAGTGAAAATTAATGGAATAACTATTGCTGCTTTTTTTACAGTTTTTGGCTTTTCATTTTTTGGAAAAAACATTTTAAATATTTTACCTTTTTATTTAGGAGGTATCTTATATAGCATATACACTTCAACAGATTTCTCTGAACATATTATTCCTATTGCTTTTTCAAGTGCCTTAGCACCCTTTGTAAGTAGTGTTGCTTTTTATGGAGATATATCTTATGAAACCTCATATATAAATGCTATTTTAATTGGTGTTTTAATTGGATTTATAGTAGTTCCTTTAGCAAGAAGCCTTTATGATTTTCATGAAGGTTATGACTTGTATAATTTAGGATTTACAGCAGGTATACTTGGTTCAGTTATTATTGCTGTTTTAAAATTATATCATTTTGAAATTACACCACAATTTTTATTATCAACAGAATATGATAGCCCTTTAAAAATTTTATGTTCAGCTGCTTTTACATCTTTGATAATTATTGGATTTTATATAAATGATAATTCAATTTCAGGCTATTTTTCATTAATAAAAGATGATGGATATAAATCTGATTTTACACAAAAATATGGTTATGGATTAACATTTATAAATATGGGAATAATGGGATTTATAAGTATGGGATTTGTAGTTATAACTGGACAAACATTTAATGGCCCAGTTTTGGCAGGTGTTTTTACCGTAGTTGGATTTTCAGCAAATGGGAAAACCGTTTTTAATACCATTCCTGTATTAATAGGAGTTTTACTTGCAAGTTTAGGAAGTAAAGGTAGTATTTTTACCCTAGCTATATCTGGATTATTTGGAACTGCTCTTGCTCCAATATCTGGTGTTTTTGGTCCTATTGCTGGAATTATCGCTGGTTGGTTACATCTAGCTGTTGTACAAAATGTAGGTTTAGTTCATGGTGGACTTAATCTATATAATAATGGATTTTCTGCAGGAATTGTAGCTGGATTCTTATTACCTATATTTAATATGATAACTGATAATAATAATCAAAGAAAAATGAATATTCAAAAAAAACATATGAATTTTTTAAAAACTGTACAAGCAAATATAAAAAAAAGAATGAATGAAAATAATGAAAATGAGGAGAAAAAATGAAAATATTAGACACACCTAATTTAAAATTTTTGAAAGTTGGACTTGATACTGATCCTTTAAACAATCATAATTTAGAGTATTTGGAAAAACAAAATGCTATTGCCGCTCTAATTTTAAATCATTCAGGAGACAAAGTTCTATTTGTAAATCAATATAGAGCTGGTGTTCATAATTATATCTATGAAGTTCCTGCTGGACTTATTGAAAATAATGAAGAACCTATTTTTGCTCTTGAAAGAGAAGTCAGAGAAGAAACAGGATATAAAAGAGAAGATTATGATATATTATATGATAGTAACACAGGTTTTTTAGTTTCTCCTGGCTATACAACGGAAAAAATCTATATCTATATTATAAAGTTAAAATTAGATGACATTGTTCCTTTGGAATTAGATTTAGATGAAACAGAAAATCTTTATACAAGATGGATAGATATTAGAGATGCTGGAAAATTAACTCTTGATATGAAAACTATATTTTCTTTACATATATATGCAAATTTAATAAAATAGAACTATATTTTTTCTATTTTCAGTGATAAAAAGTTTATAAGAAACTCAATTTATATGTTTTGGAAAACTATTTTTATTTAACATAGAAAAAGGGATATTAAAAATTCTGGATGTAACTCATTCCTAAAATTTCTAATATCCCTTTGAAAACTTTATACTATATTTTAATAATATAATCTAGGAAAAAATTTTTTTATAAAAATATCTTTATTTTTTATTCATATTTGTCAACTCTTTTATTGCTACAACTATTCTCTTTAATCCTTCCTCTAAATAAACTCTTGGACAAGCAACACTTATTCTAAAATATCCTTCTCCTGGTTTACCAAAAACATGACCACTTTCAATTAATAGATCATATTTAGTTATTAAAATATCTAAAAGTTCTTTATAATCTACATAAGCTCCAAAATTAACCCAAGCTAAGTATGTTCCTTCTGGTTTTTTATAATTAATTTTAGGTAAATTTTCTTTTAAATATTTTTCCATAAAATTAAAATTATCTTCTATATAATCTAAAACTTGTTCTAACCAATATCCACACTTATTATATGCTGCTATTGATAAAACCATATCCAAAGGAGGTGCAAAACGGATATAGTATTTGTTTTTAGTTTCTTTTAACCATATTTCTCTTAATTTTTCATCATCAATTACTATTGAAGCAATAGGTAATCCAGCAACATTAAAAGTTTTGCTTGGAGATACAGCAACAATAATATTTTTATAATTAGTAACTGTTCTTATTGGAAGATGTTGAATATTTTTTCTAGTTAAGTCACAATGTATTTCATCAGAAAGAATATAAGTATTTGTTTCTTCACAAATTTTTACAATTTCTTCTAATTCTTCCTTAGTCCACACACGACCAACTGGATTATGTGGTGAACACAAAATTAATAATTTATTTTTAGGGTCACTTGCTTTTTCTCTTAAATCAGAAAAATCAATTTTATAATAACCATTTTCATTAATTAAATTATTATTTATAACTGTTCTTCCTTGCCCTTTTATTAATTCAGAAAAAGGATAAAATACAGGAGGTTGAATAATAACACCATCTTCAAGATTTGTTAATGCAGAAATAACAAAACCTATTGCAGGTAAAATTCCAGGGGAATAAAATATTGAATTTTTATCAATTGTCCAATTAAATTTATTTTTATACCAATTACATACAGCATTCAAATATTCATCTCCTGCCATTGAATGTCCTAAAAAACCATGATCAATTCTATTTTTTAAAGTTTCTAATATTTCATCAGCTACTTTAAATTCCATATCTGATAACCAAAGTGGTAGTGTGTTCTTAGTAGCACGATTATCTAAAAAGTCCATATGATCCCATTTTACACTATCTGTTCCTCTTCTTTCATAAGTCTTATTTAAGTCTATCTTTTTCATATTTCTCCTCCTAATAATAAATTTTTATAAGTAATTGATAATATTAATCATTAAATACTTTTTTATAATTATCTAATTCTGTATTATAGTCTTCTTCAATTATTTTATTCCATAATTCTGTATTTTCTATTTTGTATTTTTCAGGAATAAATACAGGATCTAATCCCATTTTTAATTGTTTTTCATAATCTTTTAAAGTTATAATAGCTGGTTTATACAGTAAAATTAAGGAAAATAAATTTACGAGAGATATAAGCCCACACATAGCTGATGCCATACTCCATATTGTTGAAGAACTTACCAATGGTCCTAGAAATGCTAATATTGTTGTTACTATATTTATAAGAGTACTTACAATTTTTACATTCTTTCTATTTGTATGTCCACTAAAAAAGAAATAGTTTATTCTACTTAAATATAAAGAATATGCCATAATAGTTGTAAAAGTAAATAAGAACATTGCTATTGTTATAAATATTGTTCCAAAACCTTGTACAACAGAATCAATTGAATGTGTCACATAAATATCATAATCTCCTATTATATTTTGCACAATATAATTTCCATCAGTACCTATAACATTATAACTATCTGTCACTAATACCATAAGTGAGGTAGCTATACAAATAAGTAATGATATAAAAACTGAAAATGTTTGAGATAATCCAGCTTTAGCTGGATGTGAAACATCTGCACAACCAGCAACCCATGCTCCTGTTCCAAGACCTGCTTCATTAGAAAATACACCTCTTCTAACACCCCAAGATATTGATGATCCTACAATTCCACCAAATACTGCATCTATACTTATAGCAGATTTTATAATAAGAGAAAACATTTCAGGAACTTTTGTTATATTAATTAAAATAAGTAAGATTGCAACCATAACATAAGAAATAGACATAATAGGTACAACCTTATCTGCAACTTTTGCTATTGACTTTGCTCCACCAAAAATGACTATTACTAAAAGAAAGGTATAGGCTATTGCTATTATAAGAGGTGATATATTAAAACTTGCTGCTGCAACTGAGCTAAAAGCATTTGTTTGAACTCCTGCAAATATAATTAAAAATATAACACTTAACACTGCATAAAAAATCCCTACTGATTTAAATCCCAATCCTTTCTTCATATAAAATGATGGTCCACCAGCATATTCATTATTTATTTTTTCTTTCCACACTTGGGCTAATGCTGATTCAACATAAGCAGAAGCAGAACAAATAATTGCCATAATACACATCCAAAATACAGCTCCAGGACCTCCAAATAAAATTGCACTTGCAGTTCCTGTTATATTACCTGTTCCTACACGCCCTCCAATTGCAATTGATAATGCTTGAAAAGGTGTAAGACCTGAATCTGCTTTATTATTTTTAAATGAACATTTTAACATCTCTTTAAAAAGTCTTATTTGTGGAAACTTTAATGCAATAGAAAATAGTAATCCACTTCCCAAAGATAGAATTATAAGAGATATTCCCCATACAAAATTATCAATAGATATAATTATATTGCTAATTGACATACTTTCATCTCCTTTTTTAAAAAACTAATAATTAAATAGCTTTAACTTGTTAAAAGGTAAAATACATTGTATAATGGCACTATAAAATGATATATCATATATTGTACGATATAATTATACAAATCGTTTATTATATTGTCAATATATTTTTATTATGGAGGATTATTTTGGATAGATTAAATATATTAGTTTCAGAAAATATAAAGAGAATCAGACAAGAAAAAAATTTAAGTCTGGGTGATTTAGCTAAATTAAGTGATGTGAGTAAATCAATGCTTGCACAAATTGAAAGAGGTGAAGGAAATCCAACACTTTCTACTCTTTGGAAAATTGCAAATGGAATGCAAGTATCTTTTAATACTTTAATTGCTCAACCTAAGTTGCCATATAAAGTTACTAAACTTGCAGAAATTGAGCCAATACTTGATATGAATGGTGGGTTAAAAAATTATTCTTTATTTTCTGATATTGAAAATAATTTTAGTGTTTACCAAATAGAAGTAGGTAAAGAAATTTCTTGGATTTCAGAAGCGCATTTATGTGGTACAGCAGAATTTGTAATTGTTATACAAGGAACTCTTGAAATAAAATTAGAAGAAAAAACTTTTATTTTAAAAAAAGGTGAAAATCTTTGGTTTAAAGCTGATGTTCCACATGGTTATTGTAATCTAGATGAAGGAACTACAATATTTCATAATATACTATATAATAAATAAAAAGTAAAAAAATCTTATTGCTAATTGAATCGAAAAAATATGATGTTGAAAATAGAATTGAATATTAAAAAAATAGAAAAAGTACATAAAAAAAATTTGGTATAATTTACAAAGAAAAATAAAAGGGGTATCCTAAAATAGATACCTCTTTTTAATATAATATTCTAATTATAAAAGATAGATTTTACAATTTTTTCTGTTTCCTTTTTCATTTATCTCTTGTATAACCAAAGGAAGAAAGTATAGCTTCTTCTCTTTCTCTCATAATTTTTTTATCTTCTTCTTCTATATGGTCATAGCCTAAAATATGCAAAATTCCATGTGTTAAAACATAATAAAACTCTCTTTCAAATGAATGATTATATTCACTTGCTTGTTCCTCAACTCTTTCTAATGAAATAATAATATCTCCAAGAGTGTCATAAGGTCCAATATTAAAATCTTCTGTTTCATGATATGCAAAAGAAATAACATCAGTAGGGGCATCTTTATCTCTATACTCACGATTAATAACTTGGATATTTTCATTATCAGTTAGCAAAAGTGAAAGATAAAGAGGTCTGTCAAATTCAACTTTCTCTAACTCTAAAACTTTCTTTATATAGTTTTCAAGATGATTATTTTCATAAAGTGTGTCTATGAACATATCATATTTTTCATTTTGTAAATCAGAACTAAAATCAACAATTAACTCCATATTATCTTCTTCCTTTTTATTTTTGTCCTGGATATTTTATTCTTTCATGGTAAATAGCACCAAAAGTTTTTAAGAAAGAATTTACTATAATTTCAACTTCTCTAAATGTAATATTGGCATCCGATAGTTGATTATCTCTTATCTTTGAATCAACAATTTTTCTAACCATTTGCTCAACTTTTACAGGGTCTTTTACATCAAGTGATCTAACAGCTGCCTCTATTGAATCTGCAAGTAATATAACTGCTGATTCTTTTGTTTGAGGTTTAGGTCCAGAATATCTAAATTCTTCTTCTGGGATATTTGGATCAATCTCTTTTGCTTTATTATAAAAGTAAGCAAGTAATGTAGTACCTTGATGTTCAAACATAATATCTCTAATTTCTTTAGGAATTTTATATTTTTTTCCCATTTCAGCTCCCTCTCTAGTATGAGCTAAAATAATCATTTTACTCATAAAAGGAGATATATCATTATGTAAATTCTTACCATCAGTTTGGTTTTCTACATAATATTGAGGTCTTTTTGTTTTTCCTATATCATGATAATAACAGGCAACTCTTGTAAATGTAGGATCTCCTCCAATTTCAATAACAGCATTTTCAGAAAGTGTAGCAACCATCATTGAATGTTGAAAAGTTCCTGGTGCTTCTATTGATAACTTTCTTAATAAAGGATGCGATAAATCTGCTAATTCCATAAGTTTAAATACTGTCAATATATTAAATGTTCTTTCAAAATATGGAAGCAATGCTATTGTAAGCATTCCAGAGAATAGACCTGAAATAAATATCTTAATAGTATTTAAAGCTACACCATAACTTTCTTCAACTGAGAAGAAACTTAAGATTAGATATAAAAGTATTTTTAATATTGCAAGTTGGATACCTACTGCAATTACAGAAGAACGAGTACTTATATTTTTACTTAAAAATCCAGTTGCAAAAACTGCTATTGACTGAATTGTAAAATATTTTAAATCATAGTCTGTTATTGGCAACATATATGAAATAACTATCATAGTTAAAAATACACTAAATCTTGGTTTTACTATAAACAATAAAAGCAATAACATTGTATCTAATGGTAATAGATATATCATTGAACTAGGTACTATTCTAAATGCAAGTAAAGTTCCTATTGCTAATAACATAATAGCTCTATATTTATTTTTTTCTAATATTTCTTTACTATAAAACTTTATAGTTACAACATTAAATATACTTGAAATAACAAGTAAGAATACTAAATTTAATGCAATTATAAAAATACTCATCTTATAATTATAGATACCTAATCTATCTAAAATATCTATTTTTCTATCAGTTAAAATTTCTCCTGTTTTAGCTATTAAAGTACCAGCTTTAATTTCAATATATTGATCATTTATTTGAGAAACCTTTTCATTTATAGTATTTTTTGTCTTAGCCTCATCATAAATATAATTAGGAATTAAAAAATTATTTAAAATCTCTCTTTCAAATGGTTCTAATGCTTCTATATCAGTTTTAGCAGGCTCATTTATACGAATAGAATTTTTTTCTTTATAAATACCAGCTTTGTAAGCATTTTCAAGTTGAGTTCCCAATTTTGAAAATATTGCATCTATTTTTTCTTCATCTTCTTCTAATAACTTATCTATAATGCTTTGTGACATAGCCTTACCAGTTTTTCTTTCAAAACCACTGTAATCAAAAGATTTTAGATTTCCTTTTTTTATTGCAATAATTTCCTTATGAAAGTTATCGAATTCTTCTTTATAGATATCTGCTGCATCACTTGAATAGATATAATCCTTATCTAAACGATCTATCATATCTTGAATTAACTTATCTTTTCCAATCTTATCTCTAAAAACAATTGTTTTAGGAGAGTAAATATCTGATTTTACAACATCTCCTACCATATAGTTATTATTTCTAAAAAGTATAGGTATTTTTGATGAAATAGTAATTAAAAATAATGCTAATATCAAGTAAAATACTTTTTCTTTTAGAAAATAACTATCTGAGTATCTTTCTTCATCTGAATTATCTTTTTTCTTAATATCAAAAAGAAACTTAAATCCAAATATAGTAAATTTTTTCATAAATTTCCCCTTTTTTCTCATTCAATTTCTTCTATTATATCATCTTTTTCTAATATTTTAATATTTTTTTGACTAGGTAAAGCATTTATAAAAAGAGAGCCATACCTTTTCTTTAAAATTCTACTATCTAAGATAAAAATATTTCCACTATCTGTCTTCTTTCTTATTAATCTACCAACCCCCTGTTTAAATTTGATTATAGCTTCTGGCAATTGAAAATCTGTAAAAGAATTTCCACCATCCTCTTCAATTTTTTTACTTATAGCAGATACCACTGGATCTGTTGGAACAAGAAAAGGTAACTTAGTTATTATAACATTACTTAAATTTTCTCCTTGTACATCAACACCCTCCCAAAAAGAAGTTGTTCCAAATAATATAGGATTTTCTGCTTCTTTAAATTCTTTTATAAGTTGACTTCTTGGTTTATCTCCATGTAAAAATACTTCAAAACCTTTATCTATCAATTTTTTTGAAATTGAATAATAAATTTGATTTAACATGGTATATGAAGTAAATAATATAAAAGCTTTTCCATTTGTTTTCAATAAAATATCTAAAATAAATTTACTTGCATCTGTAACAAAAGCATTTATATTTTCAGAATCTTGAATATCTGTTGGAATATAAACAGACATTTGTTCATCATAATTAAAAGGTGATTTTATTATAGCTTCTATACAATCTTCTTCATCTAAACCTAATGATTTTTTGAAATAATTAAAGTTCCCATTTGCTACTATTGTTGCAGAAGCAAATATTAATCTGTCTAAATTATCAAAAAGAACTGAACTTAATTTTTTAGCAATATTAAGTGGCGTTGCAGTTAAGACCACATTTGTTCTTTTAGAATTTATATCAAGCCAGTAAATATAGTTATCATCTTCAAAACTATTTATAAATTTAAAGCTATCTATATAAGTCTTAAACATTTTCAGATGGTTATTAAAATTGATAACTTCTGGATTTTTGTCTTTTTCTTCGTCTATAACATTATTAAATGACATCATCAAAGTTAAAAAATCAGCTAATTTACTTTGAAATATATCTTTTTTATCTCTTAAAGTTTCTAAAAATCTTGATTTTGTCATTTCAAAATTATTTAAACTTTTCCTAATTGGAGCTTCTGTATTTGTTTCATATATTTTTCTAATTTCATCAAAATATTCATCACCTATATTTTGTAAAATAGAAATTTCTTCTTTTAATGTATTTAAAAGGTAAATATATTGTTGACTATCTTCTAAATCTTTCTCATCTATTGTATCTTCAACCCTTATAAGAGCTGATTTTTCTTTTTTTCTTTTATTTTTCTTTTGGTAAATTCTATTTAAAAGTCTTGAAAAAGAAATTTTTGAAACTTCCACAGAAAAATAACTTCTAGCAACAGACTCAATATTATGTGCTTCATCAAAAATTACCATATCATATCTTGGTAAGATGAGATATTCTGAGTCAAAATCAGTTTCTGCTCTTACATTCAAATCAGCAAAAAATACATGATGATTTGAAATTAGAATATCTGCTTCCATTTTTTCTATTCTAGTTTTCATATAAAAACATTCTTTTCTATATGGGCATTTCTTTCCAAGACATAGTTCTGTTGTACTTTGAACTAATTCCCATACATCAGGATAAACTTCAAAGGGTAGTTCAGCTTTATCTCCTGTTTTAGTTTTATTTCCCCATTTTAAGATATATTCTATTTGTTCTCTAGCTTCCATAGAAAAAGTTTCTATATCAATACTTCTTCCTATACTTAACTCATTGAAAAGCCTTTTACATAAATAATTACTTCTACCTTTTACTAAAACATAAGAAAAATCTTCTTTTATTATTGACTTTGCAAGTGGAATATCTTTTAATAATAATTGTTCTTGCAAATTTATAGTATTTGTTGCAATAATCACTTTTTTCTTATTAGCAACTGCCCACTTAATAGCTGGAATTAAATATGCTAATGTTTTTCCAGTTCCTGTACCAGCTTCAATTATAATTTTTCTATCTTCATTTATTGCGTCTTGAATATAATGAGCCATTTCCTCTTGTTCTTTTCTATATTCAAAACCTTTAATTTCTTTTGCTAAAATACCATCTTTAGCAAAGTAATTTTTTATGTCTACTTCTTCTAAAAAAGTTCTATCAATATCTTGTACAAAATAGAAATCATCTAAATCAGAACTTAAAAGACAATAAGCAATATTCCTTCTATTATACAATTCTTCTGAAAGTTCCAGTTCCATATCACTAGGATACAACTGATTAGGTTTTGTTACCCTAATAACAACTTCATTTTTACTAACTTTTGTTAAAGTTTCCTCAAAATTTTTCTTTTTATAAAGTGATAAAAAAAATGGCTCTTGGATAAGTTCATTGTCATCAAAAGTTGCTTTAAAAATCATTGATTTGTTGTTATTTTCTTGTAAATATTTTTTAATTATTTGCAAACTTTCTTCTGAAAATCTATCTTTTATCTCCATAACCATTCCTTAATTCTAAATTTAATTTCTGTAAAATTCTGTTAACCCCTTTAAAAAAACTCTTATGTATTTATCTCCACATTCCTTATAGTTTTTATGATCTTCACTTCTAAAAAGTGCACTTAATTCCCCTTCTGAAATTTCTACTCCACCAAGTTTAAAAATTTTAATCATATCATAACTTTTAAAAGAAAGAGCTATTCTTAATTTTCTTAATAAAATATTATTTAAATTATTTTTTGTAACTTTTACTTGCGGAATAGGTGTTCCATCTTCTCTTTTTCCTCTTTTTTGTATAATTAAACCATCTAAAAAAGCAATTAAATCATTGTTATTTAATTTTTTAAAACCTTCATCAATATCTTTTTTCAGATAATCTATTACATCTTCTCTTGTAAGAACTATGTTTCCCTTTTTAAAAATTTGTACCATAACATTATCCTTAATATTAAGTGCATATCTAAGTCTTCTTAAAAAATCATTATTAGTCATTATACTTTTCACTATTCCTTATTATTTAAAAATTTTCTTCAATCAATATATTTTACACTATTAAGTAAAAAATAGCAATTTTTTAAAAATTTCTATAAAATAAAAATATTTACTTGATTTAATTGTGACTTTGTTATATCATTATATTAGACGAAAGTTATTTTTAAAATGACTTTAAAAATATAAAATATGTAAAATTTCTAAGGAGGAAAAAATGGCAAAAATAGTAGAATGTATCCCAAATTATAGTGAAGGTAAAGATTTAGCTAAGATTGAAAGAATCGTAGCACCTTATAAAAATAATCCAAAAGTTAAACTTTTAAGTGTTGAACCAGATGCGAATTACAACAGAACAGTTGTTACTGTATTAGGAGATCCTGAAGAAGTTAAAAAAGCTGTTATTGAATCAATAGGAATTG
>ERZ773073.942-NODE-942-length-14310-cov-8.190179_pt1 | contig 14310 bp, 9 predicted proteins | sample MGYA00580616_ERZ773073 | MGnify/ENA primary metagenome ERZ773073 (study PRJEB29015, sample SAMEA2737960) | human oral metagenome | biome: human oral; feature: human-associated habitat; material: dental | place: China | collected 2131 ...
TTTATGCTCAACCAAAATTATTGTTTTTCCTTCATTTGCCATTAAATTTATAATTCTGAAAATATCTTCTGTTCCTTTTGGATCAAGCTGTGAAGTTGGCTCATCAATAACTAGAATATCCGGGTTCATTGCGATGATTGAGGCAAGAGCGACTCTTTGCTTTTGACCGCCAGATAAATTGTATGGATTTTTATCACGAAGTCTTTCGATTTCAAGAAGCTTTAATATTTTTTCCACTTCTGAAATTATTATTTCACGTTCTATTCCTAGATTTTCCAATCCGTAAGCTATTTCTTCAAAGACTGTATTTTTAACACCGCTAATTTGGGTAAATGGATTTTGAAAAACGAATCCGATCTTTTGGACAATTTCCTTTTGGCTATAATCTTTTAGTTCCTTGCCTTCCAAAGTTATTTTCCCTGTTAATTCACCTTTGTAAAAATCAGGCACAAATCTTCTTAAAATATTGCAAAGTGTTGTTTTTCCACTTCCGTTTTTTCCAATTACAGCCCAAAATTCGCCTTTTTTTATTTCGATATTTATATTTTTCAAAGTATTTTTTTCTTCAAGGGGATATTTATAATTTACATTTTCTAGTTTAAGATAGTCCATAAAACCCTCCAAACAATATTCAAAACTATAAAAATAGCTAGTATAATTTTCATTACTTTATCATTTTTTGTTTCTTCAATATCGTATAATATTGTTCTTTTTTCTCCAACAGAAAATCCACGTGCTTCTAATGTAATTGCCCGCTCTTCTGTATTTGCAATGGAAGAAAGTACAAGTGGAATAAATATAGGAATTAACGCTTTTGCCCTGACAAATACATTTCCTTCAGTTTCAATTCCCCTTGCCTTTTGTGAATCCATGATAACATCTGCCTGCTTTTTCATTTCGGGTATCGTTTGCAAAGTAAGCATTAAAATAAATGCAGCTTTCGGATTTAATCCCTTTTTTTCAAGCGCAAGAGTAAAGTCCTTTACTGGAGTTATTAAAGTCAGCATCGTTAAAGCACTTACAATCGCCGTTAGTTTAGATGTTAAACCTATAGCCTTCATTACTCCTTCCTTGTAAACCGAAATAAATCCAAACTTTAACCAAACTTCACCTGCTGGTATAAAAAGGCTTTGAATAATAAATATCGCTGTAAAAAGCCAGAATAAACTTAAAAATATTCTTTTACTGTAAATTTTTAATTTATTTTCAAAAGAAACTATAATTCCACAAATTATTATCATTGAATAATCATAGATGTGACTTGGAATAATGAATGCTGATATTATCAATGCTAAAGCCAAATATAGCTTTGTCAACGGGTAAAGTTTTTTAAAAAAATCTTTTTTCATAGCTTATTTGTTTTCCTTATTTTTTTTATTATTTTTATATTCTATCCTTTTTGATTATTTATATAATTTTCTCCATATTTGAATTTTATCAAATATCTAGGCGACATTGCCTTAATTATTGCCATTGCAACTATTGCTGTTATAATTTTATCGGTTGTTTCTGTAATAAAATTCGTACTAAAAACAGCTGTCCAAATATTTTGACCTGTTGCTAGGAAAAATGCAGTTACTCCAAATGTGGAATTTCCAGTATTTCCACCATAAACCATTACTATTATTGGTGCAGATACAACTATTGCAATAAATACAAGACAAAATGCACAAACTAATGTTTTTATTACAATATTTTTCATTCTAAATCTTGCTAAAAATCCCATAGTAAGCGCCATAATTACCGCTACTGGGATAAATGCAAAATATTCAGGAGAAAAACTTCCCGTAATTAAACTTGTAATAACAGCTGTTACGACTCCAACCCAAGGCCCTGCTATAAGGCTGATAAACACGGTTCCAATTGAATCAAGAAATATTGGCACTTGCAGTAATTTAACAAGCCCAAATCCTGTAAAATTAATAGCTACCGCTACTGGTATTAACAAACTTGACATTAAAGAAAAATCATTTTTTAAACTTTTCATTTTTCTGCCTCCTTAAAAATTTATTTACATATATTTTAAAACATATTTGTCAATATTTCAACCTTTAAGAAAAATTTTTGTTATTTTTTTAACAATATTTTTAAAAATTTGTTTCCAAAATAATTAAAAATACATTTTTTTAAATAAAGTTGGACAAACTTCTTTCATACTGTCAGGAAATTGTGTACACCAATGAAAGGTTATTTTTGGATATTCTTTATTTATGTAGCCTATTCTTCTTTTATATTCATTTAATTTTCTATTATAACTGTCAATAAAATCATCTCTGAAAATGGTTTTATCATTGATTTTACAATTTTCCTTTTTTAAAATATTATACGAATCATTTTTTCTAGTAAAGGCATAAACTGAAATGAAAGCAAAATTTTCATTTTCAAAATAATTTGTCATTAACTTTGTTTCAAATGATACATTTATATATTCTGATAAATTATCCTGATTTCTCATAATTGAATAAAATATCTGTTCCCCTTGTGAAATAAGCCAAAGTCTGAAAAAATCAAAGCTCCAGCTCGCAGTGTCACCATTCACAAGATACGAAGCACACCATAATTTTTCATTATAGCTTTCCCGCATTAATTCAAAAGTAATTATTTCAAAATCAAAAATCTCTTCATCTGTTTTTTTAGATAGAATATCTATCAAATAATCTATAAATTCATTATTATTTTTAGCCTTTTCATGCGAAATTAAAATATATTTCCAGAAGTTTTCCCTTTTCATTTTAAGTTTCGTTTCGTTAGTTTTTTTTATTTGTATAGACATTTTTTATCATACTCCTCTTTTTACAAGCTTTCATCTAAACTTTGAGTAACAAATGCAATAAATATGGCTATAATCCTATTACTTTGTCTATTTCTAAAAAATAATCCTCCATCAGAATACCTAGCATCATCTTTTCTAAATTTATTTATACTCCTCTGATTTAAATGAATATCATGCAATCCTTTTCCATTAGCATAAAGTCTCCCAAATGCAAATACTTCATAATTCTCATTATTCTTAGCCTTTTCCACATATTTTTCAATAATTCCTGTTAAATATATGTGCTCTTCATCGAATCCTTTCATCTGTATCATTTTATTATGCGGAAATAATTTCATTCTAACATAATCTAAACATAAATCTCTATCACATTCTGTAATTCCAGATTTTTGTAATAACATTTTAGAAATTACACTTTCTTCACAAAAATAATTTTTCCTGTAATAAACCTTCAAATTTGAAGAAATAATTTCATTTTTCTTCTCGTAAATACTCCCGATATTAACTGCCAAATCATACTTTTTCCCATTTTTATCTACAGCCACAATATGATAATGAGCTCTTTTGTCAAAATCATACCACTTATCCACAACTTTTCCTCTGAACATAACATATTTTTCCATATTTCCCTCTTTTTTAACTTATAATCTGTTCTTTCTAGCTACTAAAATTTATGATTACCAAGCAAGATTTAGTATTAAACTTTTATTATCAAAATACATTTTCCCTATTATAAGTATAACATATTTTTTCAAAAATAAAAGAGAGATAATATTTTTATTAAATTTTTTTAATTTATTTAAAAATAAGGGGCATTAACCCCTTATCAAACAATATTATTTAAAATAAACTATTCCATAAATTTACTAAAAAATTTGCCTAATAGCTTATTTTATGCAAAAATATCACAAAAAAATTTCTTAAATTTCGCAATTTCATAAAAAGATCTATAAACTACAATCACCTTATACGAATTATTCATTTTTCAATGTTTCATAAACTCTATTTTTATCTCTTATTTCAAATACATTTTTTTGATCATTATATTTTATTCCAAAGCTGTCGTAATCAGCATTTTTCAAGATTCTACCTTTAAAATAGATATATCTTCTAGTAGTTTCTACACCTTCCGCATTCAAATTAAAATCTTTTCCATAATCTTCACCAAGAGCAAAAAAAACTCCACGTCCATCATTTTTTTCTAATTTTATCAATTCACCTTTATCATAATCTAAATAGTAAACTTTTCCAATTTCTACATATCTATCACTTATTTCACTTATTCCATCAGTTTTAGGTGCTTTTTTTATTCTTTCAAATTTATGATTTTTTATGAAGTATAAGTTTTTACCATCGTAAAAAAAATTGCTATTAAAAGAACTTTTAGCAAGATTTTTAATTTTCACTTCCTTATCATTTATTTTTACTACACTTCCATCCCTGTCTAAAACATAATATCCATTTTTATCCTTAAAACCAAAAAACGAAATCATTGTTTCAAATGTATTGGCATCTATATCTTTTAATTTTTTATTTTTATAATAAACATCATTTCCTTTTTTTTCATATTCAGGTGGATAAGATTCAGACTCTGTTTTTTCACCTAAAAAATAAATATTATTTTTATCTTTTGAAAAGTTAGGATTTTCCATTATTTTAAATGTATCTCTGTCTACACCTTCTATTTTAGTTTTCCAATAATAGATATTATTTTTATCCTTCGTATAATTTATATTCCCTTTTTTTAACATTTCAAATGTCGCTGGATCTGCACCATTTATTATTTCTCCATCACAATAAACATTATTTTTATCCTTTACATAACGTCCATCTGGATCAACTATCTCAAATGTTTTAGCATCAAAATTTGGCTCTTTTTTTAACTCTTTATCGTTAACGGTGATATAAGTAAAATAATATTTATAAACTCCATTTTTATCTTTTACATAATTGCCGCCAACATTTTTAAAAGTATTTGGATCTATTTTTTCCAATCTTTTTAACTTATTTTCTTGAACTAAATAAACACTATTTTTATCTTTTAAATAAGAATTGTCAACTACTTCAAGAGTTTTTAAATCCATTCCTTCTAAATTTAAAATTTTTATTTTATTTTTATCCAAATAATAAACTCCATTTTTATCCTTCAAATAAAATTTATTAAAAACTTCAACAGTTTTAGGATCTATCCCATTAAGCTTTTGTGCCGTATCACCATAAGAATATTTATAAACCCCATTTTTATCTTTAATAAATAGATCTTCACGATCACCTAATTTCTTATAATCTTCTTCTATTTTACTCATTGGAACATTACTAATTCTTATCTTTCTTGAACTTTCTGCATAAACTACATTTGCTGATAAAATTGCAATTATAAGTACTTTAAAAATTTTATTTTTCATGACCATATTTCTCCTTTTTTTATAGATATCAACTATTTGTTTATTATATCTTTATTCTCTTTTAATTCAATTAATATAAGATTATTTCAGATATATTATTCCAATTTTTTCATAAAGGGCATTAACCCTCTATTAAACAATATTATTTAAAATTTTCTATTCTACAAATTTGCCAAAAAATCTGCCTAATAATTTATTTTTTTACTATTTTACGAAAAAAATATTACAAAAACAATTTCTTAAACTTCGCAATCTCATAAAAAGATCCGCAAACTACAATCACCTTATACGAATTATCATTTTTTAAAATCATTTTCTTTGCCTGATTATAAGCCTGTAAAATATCATCTTCAAAAATAATATTTTTTGTAGAAATATTTGAATCTTCCAGATTTTTCTTTATTTCTTCAGCAGATAGCCCATAAGTAACTTCTTTTAGGGAAGTTATGAAAATTTTATAATTTTTTTCCAAGATTCTTTTAAAAATATTTGCAATATCCTTTGTTCCAAGTACTGAAAGAACAAAAATCACTTCATCATCTTTAAAAAGTTCGTTCAAATTTTCCGTCAAAACTTTTACAGAATCATCATTATGAGCAACATCTAAAATTGTTGCAGGATTTTTTGAAAAAATCTCAAACCGTCCAGCCAATGAAATTTCATCAAGCCCCTTTTGAATAACTTTGTCACTAATTCCATAAATTTTTGCAATCTCATAGGCAATTAAAAAATTATTTGCTTGAAATTTTCCAAAAAGTGGCAGAATAAATGTTTTTTTCAAATTATTTTTATTATTATTAATTTTTTCAATGTTTTCAGACTTTTTAATATTTCCAGATTCTTTAGAATTTTTATTTTCAACAATTTTCACAATTGTCTTATAATTTTGATTATCCAATTCAGCTTGAAAACCTTTATATTTTTCCAAAACATTTACCGAATTATCTGTTTCCCTTTTCACAGCCTCTTCCAGTTCAGCCAAATTTTGAGCATAAATACAAAGCTGCCTATTTTTTATAATCCCAACTTTTCTATCTGCAATTTCATAAAGCGAATTTCCCAAAAGGGCGACATGGTCAAAACTTACATTTGTTATAGCTGCTATTGTTGACTTTACAATGTTTGTGGCATCGTATCTTCCGCCTAGCCCTGTTTCTAAAAATATAAAATCAGGATTTTTTTCTTTAAAATAAAGTAAGGCTACAAAAGTTGCTATTTCAAAAAAATTTATCTGCAATCCATTTTCTTCCAGAACATTCATAACAATTTCACAATATTTTACAACATCTTCATCTGAAATCATCTCTTTATTTACCAAAATTCTTTCATTAAATCGTAAAATATGCGGTGAAGTAAATTTAGCAACCGAATATCCAGCTGCGAAAAAAATGTTTTCTAAAAATGTCGCTGTTGAACCCTTTCCATTTGTCCCTGCAATATGAATAATTTTCTTATTTTCACAAGGTTTTCCCAATAATTCATAAATTTTTTTCAGCTTTTCGTTATTCTGATTTAAAGATTTCTTTGTTATTCTCTTATTAATTGTTCTCATATTAAAAATTTTTTCTAAAATTTCATTTATTTTTGTTTTATCTTTTTTCATTTCATATTCCCCTTTTATTTAATATAGATATATTTAACAAGTCAAATATTTTTTATTATACTGTATATCTAATTCTTTGTAAAGTAAATCTAACTAAAAAAGATTATACTCTCATTGTTACAATTACAGCCAGGGTAATACTAGGATTTTTAACTTTTACTACTGTATTCATAAACTTTTAAATAAATCAGAAATTCAAGTTCATTTATTATACAAAAAGAGATAAACCTCTAAAAATATTTTTAGAAATCTATCTCTTTTTTTGTTTATTTTAAATTCATAATTATAAATTAATTTGATTATTTTTGATAAGATATCGGATCAAGCCCTTCTTATTTTAAAATATCTTAATATATAGTGATTAAGAATTTAGAATCAGTAAATAGCCCTAAATCCGATTCCTCCTCTAACATTATTTCCTCTAGTGTCATATCCGGCATTTACTGTCATACCAAATCTTGTGTTATCTACACCAATGTTAAGATCGAATTTACCATTTTCTCTTCTATTTTCCTTTTCATTTCTCAAATTATACCAGTCAGCTGTTGTATATCTTACTCTTGCTTGATTCAACTTATTCAATTTACCAATCTCATTTTCATAAGCTGCTCCATAAGAATTATATGTAGATTTTGCTTCAAATGTATCATCTACAACCCAGTATTTACGGTGCATATTGTTAATTCCACCAAAAATATCTCCTGCAATTGTCCATTGCAGTGCTCCATTATAGTCTTTTCTTGGTGACATTGTTTTAAAAATTCCAAGTTTAATCATTGTCTGATCTTCTCTTGATTTTCCTAGATCTTTAAATTTAAATCTATTTGTAACTGCTCCTACATACCATCCGCTTGATTTACCTATTTGAACTTTTTCATCTTCGTGAACATAAGCAACTCCCCAAGCGTTGCTATCATAATCTATTACTCCAGCTGTGTTAGTCTTGTACTCATCCTTCATTCCAAATACTTTTATCTTGTTGTTTTGCTTAGATGGATTTCTCCAGTCCTTCCATAAATATTTGAATTCCTTGTCTAATGCATTTCCAGTTGCGTTTATTCTTTGCTGAGTATTTGAGTATTCATAACCTTTCATTTCATTTACAGCCTGTGCAAATATGTGTGGTTCTCCTTTTCCCAAGTCATTTAACTTATTGAAAATTTGTTTTTCTCTCGAATGAATACCTTCAACTCCGTATCTTTGTTCAAGCCCATCAAGGAAGTGTTCTGTATCAACATCATTTTTACTTGCAAAATCCGTATACGGTATTTTTACCATATATACTGTTTTTATCGGTGCCGCTATATTTCCAGATTCTACTGGTTGTGCTATCCAAGTCAAGCTTGCCGAATTTACATTTAATGTAACTCCTGTTGATACAACGCTTGCCAATGCATCATTATATGGTTTCAAAATATTATCTCCAATTTGAATCGCTTTTGCATTTAAATATTTAGTAACTTCTGTACCCATTATTAAGTCAACATCTGTCAATCCAGATAAATTATTTAATCCTTGAATAGGATTTGTATAATTTATTCCTGATGTATCCACATACATTCCAATAGTTGATATTTCCCCATTTGAATGTGTGTGATTATGATCCATCTTTTCTGTTTCCAGATTTAATTTTGTTACTCCAGACAAGTCAGTTATCAATATTCTGGAGCTTCCGGTGAAGCTATATTTGTATCAACTTTTACTGGTGCAACATCTACACCATCTATTGAAATTGAAACTGGGCTAGGCAGTGATGCAGGCGGAACTTTTACTATTGCTTTTCCCGTTACTTTTTGGTCAGTTGCTGTTCCTTCTAAATATGGTCTTGTTGAAACATTTCCTGTTCCATGTGCTTCATAAGGCACATAACTTGAATCTGTTACATCTCCTCTGAATGCGTACACTCCAATATTTTTACTTCCAACAATATTTATTGTTCCATAGTTTTTAATTACTCCTCCATTTGCTACAACAACTCCCTTTATTCCCGTTCCATTTGTAGTCGGTGTTGTTTGAATAGTTCCGTAATTTTCCCCAGTTGCATATCTGTCAATATACATTCCAGTCGTATTATTTCCGCTCAAGTTAATAGTTCCTTTATTAATTGCCTTTGAACCAGATCCAACTGCATATATTCCAACACTATTATCATCTGAAACATTGATTGTTCCATAATTTTCTATTGTTCCTTCATTTGTTGAAACCTTTGTAATTTCATTGTAATATCCAGTTGCCATTCCAATTCCATATTGCTTACTGGTTACATTACTTGGACCTACTGCAATTACTCCAAAATTCTTACCGTTTCCCTGTGTAGAATAAATCCCAATATTTCCAATACCTGCTCTCAAATCAATGCTTCCATAATTTTCTGCATCCTGTGAAGAATAAATTCCATATCCATTATTCTTATCCTTTACAATATCAGATTTATTTATAACCTTTCCGCCTAGGCTTTGTGGCGCTCCAAAATAAACATATACTGATTTTTCTCCAACGTGAATAGAATTTGCTGTTGGATTTATTGTTAAGTCTGTTTTAGCCTTTGAAGATGTTATCAAATATCCAAATGAATCTGTATCTCCAACCTTCATATCAACAGATGATGTAACTGTTGTCACTTGTGGATTCTTGCTATCATCTGCAATATAAACTCCAACAGAATTATTATTTGCCACATCAATCTTTCCGCCTGTAAGATTTACATTCGGACCTGTCGAATAAACTCCAACCCCGTCATCAGCCACATTAATCTCACCAGCAGTCATATTGACATCTTTTCCGTAAATTCCATAAGAAGATTTTCCAACATTAATCTTTCCAGTATTTGCAATAGTTGAAACCTGATCATCAATATACATTCCAATAGATTCATTTCCAGCAGAAGTCGCCGCAACATTAATTTCTCCGTTATTTATCAAATCAGAATCATTCGTTCCATACATTCCTGCCGACTTAGTACCATTAACATTAATCTTACCGCTGCTAGCATTTGTAATTATACCGTTATTGGCTCCTATTCCTACTGAACTGTTACTTCCATTAATTGTAATTTCACCTTTATTTACACCACGTGTATCATTTTTAGTTCTTATATCAGAAGGATTTGTTACAACATAATTTCCAAAGCTATTTTTATCAATACTATTATTTTTTACAAATATCCCAACTGCCCCATCATTATCCATGGTAATTTTACCAGTTGCACCATTTTCAACATTTACAGTTCCAAATTTAGTTCCGTTATTTGTAATCACATTACTATAATATGTTTCATCCGCCGGATTTATCGCAAGTCCTGTTTTCGAGTCAATTCTATAAGAAAGTCCTAAAATACCAATTGATTTTTTACCTCCAGCATTTACCTTTCCATCATTAACTATCTTCGTGCTATTTGTTCCAAATATTCCAATAGCCTTGTCATTTGGATTATTTACTGTCCCTTTTTCAACATTTACAGTTCCTGCAGCATTATTATTAATATATCCATAATCTACATACAGACCAATTCCACCTCTATCAGATCCAACCGTTCTATCAGTCGATACCGTACCACTATTGCTAATTCCTGTCGTATCATTATCCTTTGTCTGTGCACTTGCCGTTACTGCAAGACCAACAGGAGTTTTAAGATTAACATCTATCGCCTTCATTTGCGTATCATCCAGTTCAGCCTTAACAGAACCTGCTGTAGTTACATCAATCTTAGAGTTTTGATACAGGAATCTTTTAGCAAATACTTCACTATCTGTATCAGTACCTGAATTATCAGCCTTATCAACAGCTGATTTTATGTTAATTTGAGCATTATCCACAACTGCATATTTATATCTAGTTTTTCCATTTGTACTTCCAACACTTCCAACTCCACCAATCAATTGGTCTCTTAATCTATCAGGAGCGGCTTTATTTTCAACATTTACAGTAACCTGACCCGATATTTTTCTTAAATCTGCAACTATTACATCGTCATCAAGTATATCAATACTTGTATTAGGATTAACTGTTATCATATTCGGTTTATCTTGGTAATATACATATCCAACAGCTTTTCCATCCAATACTAATTTAGCATCACTCATATTAATAGCACCAGAGTTTTTACTTGTAGTATTGGTATAAAGTGCATATCCTTCACCTTTATATTCAACAGTCGCACCTTTCAAGTCAATCTCTGCATTATTTAATGATGCCACATTAGTTGCTCCATTAGTAACTTTTATCCAGTTATTTTGAGCATTTATTTTAGCTTTATTATCAGCAAATAACCCAAATCCTATAATTTTCTTAGCATAGGTATCAATTCCACCTTCTATAGAAATATTTGGACCATTTGCTACTGATGGAACAGAAGTTCTATTAATTGTTATCACAGCTTTATTATTAGCATAAGCAGCTCCAACATTATCGGTAGAAGTTGCATCAGTTGCTGAAACTACACGATTTGGGTCATATACATATTTTGAATCATTAATCTTAACTCCATATTCAAAACCTGTTCCATCAGTTGTTCCAATTATTGAAGGATTTGAAGAAGCTGTACCATTAACAGTAATTTTTGCATTTTTTTCTGCTACGATTGCTATTGAATTAATTGTGTTTTCAGATTTTATAGCATTTACTTCAACACTGTTTCCTCTATTATTTCCATCCCAAGCATAAATAGCTCTGTTTCCTCTATCAGCATTTGAAATTCCGTTAATCGATATAACATCTCCTATTACAGAACCATCTGTATCTTTAACATCACCTGAAGATGCTTTGCTTCCACCAATAACTATTCCAGTATTATCAAATCCACCATTTAATTCAATTTTCCCTGCTCCAAGTTTAATTTCAGCATTATTACTTGTTAAAACTCCGATACCATTTTTAGAATTTTTATTTATAGTTATTTGATGTCCACTTTTTATATCTTTTACATCATTTGACAAATCAATATTAACAGATGAAAAAATTCCATACGAACTATCAATGTAAGCATCATCATTATTATTCAAAAAATAATTTCCATTAGAATCTCCTATGCTAACAGCAAAATTACCTATTATTGGTCCTGGGTCACCAACAAATAATTGAGATTCTGTATCTTTAGGAGCATATAATCCTATATTATTATCTCCATACATAATCATAGGTGCCCAAGTCCCATTTTTAGTCACATAATCTGTTAAATTTTGTGTTCTAAAATCAAGATTTGTAACTTTAATATATTTACTTGTTTTTAGATATATTCCAACATTTCCATCACCATATGAAATTATTTTATTATTTCCTCTTGCTCTGTTTACTATAGTTATTTCTCTTGGATCATCTTGATCATTATCTGGTAATCCCAATCTATTATTTTCATAATTACGTTCATGAAAACTTCCATCATGATTCCATCTGACATCTCCATTTGGATTCAAAAAGAAAATTGCCGATTTTTTACTGTATAAATTTATTTTCCCAGCATTATAAAAAATTTGAGGATTTCCAGCTTTATCTATTTCAGGTGAAACTATAAAAACTGCAGAACCTTTATTATTTGGATCTAAAGGACTAACTGATACTTCTCCATCTTCTGTATTTATTACACTAGCAACTCTATTTTGATCATCCCAATCATGATCATAACTATTTGTAAAAGAGGCCTGATCTCCTTTTATTATTATTTTTCCAGCATTAATAAATGTTTGTGATTTTGTTGAACCAGTTGTATTCTGAGCAATTGTACTCACATCATCAAAATTAGGGACTACCGAGGCTTTTAATCCTGTAATTGCTAATAATTTCCCTCTTTCTGTTGAAAAAGAATTACTTCCATGCATATCTAAATGAGCTAGTTCTCTGACATAATTTCCTCCAGAGCTATTTGTATATGTAAATGTAGCTTGATTTAATAGTGTTGAACCTTGACTAACTGGACTATCATTAGTCATTCTTAAAAATCCAGATTTAGAATTAGAAACAGCAACAGTTCTACTTGGTACAGTAATTTCTGAATTAGGAGTAAGAATATTGGTAATCCCACTTATAATGTAATCTGATGTCATATTACCTGTATTAAATGCATTTTTTACTCTATAGCCAGTATAATTATATTTCCATCTACTTGCTGAACCTGGATCTAATCTTTCAACATTAAAATCTCCACCCAATATAGCAACTGATTCTATTACACCATTACTAGCAGTATTAGCATTATCAAAGTGTGATTCTCCCCAGTTTGAAAGTGAACTTGATTTCATTGAAAAACTCGGTGTATTAATTCCTTTCATAGGCGAAATAGTCGGAGCTGTTGGAGGTGTAACTGTTCTTGGATTAAATGAAGGCAACTCACTTATATCCACTGCCATTGATATATTGGCCTGTTTTACTCTTGGAATTAATGGTGTAAGTGAAGCTGATACTGGAATTGTTGCATTTGGTTCTTGTCGCATTCCTAGTTCTGTTGTATTTCCGTAAAAAGTATGAGGATAGGCTTCATATTTTGTTTTGCTCATTGTTTTGTTACGCTCATATTTGTAGTCAGCGGTTTTATCTCCACGACCTTTGTATGAACCTTGCCATCTGTTATAAAAACCATTTATTCCATATTGCCAACTGCTCCATGGACTTTTTACAACATGATCTCCTTGCTCCATTAACTTAACTAATTCTAAGTTTGTCTTTTTAAGCAATTTGTTATTTTCATGCCTTGCAAACCTAAAATCACTTTTTATGCTTGTTATTGACGTATTAATCGCCTTTGTCTGTGCTTGGATTTCATTTTCAGCCGAAAAAAGATTAAACGAAACTCCTGTCAGTTCGATTAATCCAGTTAGTAAAAAAGTTATAAGGGCTGATTCTGTATATTTGAAGTTCTTCACTCTTTTTGCAAAAGACTTCAATTCTTTCTTTAAAACTCTCAAATTATTTATCATAATTCTACTCCTTTTATATTTTTTCTTCTACTAATTTTCATTTAAAATTTATTATTTAAATATAAAATACCATTATATATTTAGTAATATGATAAAAAAATAAATATTTTTTAAATAACAAAAAAAAGACTACTTTTTTTATTCCTGGTAGTCTTTAATTGATTATTTTTATTCCGTCCATTGCTTCAGTTATTACTTTTTCGCCATTGATTATATAAGATTCTTTTGTTGTCTTAAAATCTGTATGCCCCATTATATCCATTATCACTGTTTCACTTATCTTGTTTTTATCCAGTATACTTACCAATGTTCTTTGGGTATCATGTGGTATATGCTTCATTCCTAAAGATGTCATTATCTTGTTGAAATTTCGCCTTATGGTTTCTTTATGTATCGGCTCATTTTTGTGCTGATGTATTAGCTGATTTATTTAAAAATAGATTTGCATAAAATACAATATTCTGATATAATAGAATTACCTTAAGGTAGACCCCAAAAGGGAACTTGTAAATGATATAAAATTTGTGACAAAACTGGCTGGATTTTTCCAGTCTTTTTTGTTATAATAAGCTTGGCTTCACAAAGCCATATATCATTTACGAGGAGGTACTGCTATGTTTA
>ERZ773073.943-NODE-943-length-14300-cov-3.399789_pt1 | contig 14300 bp, 12 predicted proteins | sample MGYA00580616_ERZ773073 | MGnify/ENA primary metagenome ERZ773073 (study PRJEB29015, sample SAMEA2737960) | human oral metagenome | biome: human oral; feature: human-associated habitat; material: dental | place: China | collected 2131 ...
ATTATACCAAATTACACCAAAAAGATATATACTTGTAAAATGAATCAGGACCGGTTACGGGTTGTTATCATACGCAATGCTGCATCTCATGACTTTGGGGGTGGTGAGCGGTTTCCAGTGTTCTTGGCTCAGGAGCTGCGAGAGCTGGGCCACTTACCGGTTATTTTTAGTCACCATACGACACTCTGTAACTACACCAAGCATGAACGATTAGCCTACCGTCGCTCTTGGTGGTGGTCTCAGCAAAACTGGAGTGGCTGGCGAGTTATATTAACACCGCTATATGTACTGTGGCAACTGCTGCTTACGTCATATTATATTATCCAATTTCGTCGCTATAAGGCCGATGTTGTTCATGTACAGAGTAAGGATGATTTTATTGCCGGGTCAATCGCTGGTAAGCTTGTCGGTGCTCACGTTATCTGGACTGACCATGCTGACCTCAAGCATGTTTGGAAACAACTCGGCGTATGGTATAAAAACCCGACCGGTAAATTGGTTGCCTGGGCAGCACGTTTCACTGATGCAATTACTCTCGTTAGTCAGAGTGAACGTCGCTTCGTTTCTGATAATCTGCCGTCAACCTCACCAATTCATCGTAAATTAACGGTTATTTATAATGGCATCAACGACCAGAAGCCAGCATACACACCAGCCAAAAATCACCCATTCACGTTCTGTATCGCCGGTCGCCTGGTTGTTGATAAAGGAATCAGTGAAGCAATCACTGCATTCAGACAACTCCATGCTGCGCACTACGACACGCGGCTTGTTCTGATCGGCGATGGACCAGATCGCTTACAATTTGAAAAACAAGCTAAAGGATTGCCGATCACTTTTCGTGGCCATCAAACAAATCCTCTCCCTGAGGTTGCCGCCGCTGACGTGTATCTTCATCCAACATACCACGAGGGGTTTAGTGTTTCACTCGTCGAGGCGAGCATGCTGCAGCTACCAATTATCGCCACCGATGTTGGCGGCAATCCAGAGATTATTCATCATAATAAAACCGGCCTCCTCGTCCCCGCGAAAGATTCGACAGCGCTACATCACGCCATGGAGCAGCTATATTCTAACCCCGAGCTTCGCGCACGTCTAGCTACCGCTGCTCGCCGTCAATATCTTGCCTCATTTGTTTTTCACACCATTGTTAAAACACAATTTATTCCTTTATACAAAAACGGTTTATAATATACGTATGAAGATTCGTATTGAAGCCGCCGCCCTCACCGCCCCCAATATATCTGGGGTTGGTCATTACATTCGCATGTTGACCAATAGCCTCGCTCGTTACTCACCACCGAATACTGAGGTTTCGGCATTTTATTTTAATTTTCTAAGCAAGCATCAGGACCCTATTCTAGACAGCTCGATCAAACACGAAAAACACACACTCATGCCGCAGCGGCTATTTGCCAAGCTCCAAAGCTACGGTCTACCGCTACCGTACGACCTACTGTCCTCACCTGTTGATGTCGCAATTTTTCCAAATTTTGACCGCTGGACAACCAGCAAGGCGACAATTACCGCCGTCGTTATTCACGACCTCGGCTATCTCTATTTTCCCGAAACGATCGAGCAGCGCAATTTGGCCCACTTACGCCGCCGCGTAGCTCACGCAGCCCGAACAGCGGATCTCATCATCACTGTCTCAGAGTCGGCCAAGTCAGAAATTATCGCCGAATACGATGTACCGGCTTCAAAAATTATTGTCACACCAATACCAGCTGATCCAATTTATTCCCAGCCGGGTACTGTTGACGTTGCCGCCAAGTACAACCTACCAACCAAGCAGTATATTTTTTCAATCGGTAATCTCGAGCCGCGCAAGGATTTACCAACGATGATTACTGCCTTTCGTGCCCTGCCAAAAAAGATTCGCAAGCAGTATTCACTAGTGCTGGCTGGTGGCAAGGGTTGGAAAACCGAGGCCACCGAACGCGCTATCGCTGAAGCTCAGGCTGCGGGTGAACACATCATCCAGCCGGGCTATATTCCCCAGGAGGATGCACCTGCATTTTATCAGCAGGCTGATCTCTTTTGTATGAGCGCGATCTACGAGGGGTTTGGCATGCCGATTATTGAGGCGTTAACCAGCGGTACGCCAGTTGTTGCCTCCGACATTCCTGTACTCCGCGAAGCTGGCGGAGACGCAGTACTCTACGCTCAGCCCAAAAATCCCGACGACTTCACGAAAAAAATGCTCTCCATCATCACTGACCCGCAAAAAGCACGCCTCGATATGAAAGCCACAGCCCAGGCCCACCTCAATACCATTTCTTGGCAAGATAATACCGATCGCCTTATCACCACCTTTAAGAAAGCTATTGCCGCCAAAAAACGTCACACCAACTAGGACTTATAGGGTATACTTATCATTATGACTTGTCTCAAACATTACATCGCTAAACACGCCACCAAGTTCCGCTACCTCCTTATCGGTACCATCAACACCGCCATTGATTTTGGTATACTGTTTATGCTGACTTGGTTTATTAGCACGCCGAAAGAATTGGCTAATATTATCTCGACGACCATTGCCTTTGCCTTGAGTTTTGTCGCCAATCGATCATTCACCTTTCGCTCACGTACCGGCAATGTTCGTCGTCAGCTACTTCTTTTTACCCTCGTCACCCTGTTCGGTCTTTGGGTGATTCAGACCATCATTATTGCGCTACTTGCACCAATTTTCATCAGCTTCAATCTTAGCCAGTCGATGGCGCTGCTTATCAGCAAACTCATCGCCACCGTTGCCAGCCTTATCTGGAACTACCTACTCTATACCAATGTTGTCTTCAAAGATTAAGAGCTCTTCTGCGATATTACTAAGTGCCGCGCACGACCTTCGCCCTCAGAATGCGTCTCGATATCGCTATAGTCACTCGCCACGTGGTGCACTACCCAACGATCAGCCGAATTTAGTTCAATAATCTTCGTTTCACCGGTTCGCCGCACCTCTTCGATCCAGCCCCGCGCCTTGTCGGCGATCTTTTCGGCATGCTGCTTTTTATAATCAGCAATATCAATATTCACCCGCACCAGCGCCGCCTGACGGTTGCGCAAAATTGCCGACACCACTGTTTGCAAACTTCGCAGTGTCTCTGCATTTCGCCCAATGAGTAAACTATTGCGCTCGCTCGACGGTACAACAGCCTTGATAACATCATCTTCAACACTCACATCAACATCCAGATTAAGGTCAAAGAACGCCAAAAAGTCCTCTAGATATTTCTTGACAAATTCAATGGTCGCGATTTGATCCATATAGCCTCCTTAATCCTTCGCCTTTATGCGCGTAATGTTCGCCTCAGCCGCTGTAGCTGCTCGCTGCGAAGCGGCCTTTGGTTTTTTTGCCGATCCGGTAGATCTACTCGTGGATTTTGACGATCGCTTTTCGCCGGCGATCTGCTGCATCTCCGCACCATCTTGCTTGAGAATAATGGCGTTTTGAATGTAGGCAGCAATGTTTGAGGTTGCCATATAGAGCGCCAGCGCCCCCGGCAGGCTGATCATAATAAGGAACATGAACATCGGCATAATCTTCATCATCTTGCGTGTAACGATAGCGTTGACTTCAGTTTGATCAGCGTTCTTGCCATCACCCGCTTCCATCAGCACATCACGTAGTCGCTTCTTGCTATCCGAGCTTGGCGACATTTGTTTTGACAGCAGGTACTGCAGAACGGCCGCTACCAGGGCGAGGATGAGTAGCCCGATTGACACGCCACTCGACGATAATGCCTGCTTTGTCAGATCCATCAGCCCTAGAAAATTCTGGTTAAAGTGATCCGGGTGAGCGATCAAATTCTTGACCGGCTCCCACTGCTCCATAAAATCGTACGTATACTTAGCAAGTTCTGATCGCTGCATCACAAATATCTGCACCACACGGTAAATTGCAATTAGCACTGGCAGTTGAATGAGGAGCACCAGGACAGAGCTCATCGGCTTGATGTTGTGCTTTTTGTACACATCCATCATCGCCATTGCGCGCATCTGTGGGTTGCTCTTGTACTTTTTGTTAATCTTTGCAAGCTCGGGCTGTATTTTGCGCATCGCTTTAGCCTGGTGAAGCTGCTTTTTAACCAGCGGCCACAAAAGAAAGCGCACAATTATTGTAAACAGTACAACACTAACCCCAAAGTCACCGCCCGGAATCAGTGCGTAAATTGCCATCAGCAAATTAAAAATTGGTTGTACAATCACCACGTCAAACATATTCATGGGTCCATTATACCAGAGGTGGCGCTATTTATATAGTCCCGCCTGCGAAAAGAGTTGCTTTACTGCTGCCTTCAGGTCGTTATGCGGCATCAGTAATACCTCCGGCGAAAACACCATAACGACAATGTCAAATCCGCTCTGTACATTTGGTAGCTCCAGTCGGATAATCTCGTAGATTCGGCGACGTACGCGGTTGCGTTTGACGGCAGATTTAAGCACCTTTTTACTAATCACTACCGAAAAGCGACCATGGCGGCGGCGTGGATTGGCGATATATTTCATGGTGAGTTGTGACGAGCGAATCGCCTGCCCGCGCGCATAGACGTAGCGCAGGCTACCATGACCATGAAATCGGTTAACATGACGTAACATAGGTTTAGTATAGCAAAACCCCGCCCTATTAGGCGAGGCGGGAGTTTGCGTTCTAGATAGCGATCTTGGCGCGACCCTTGAGGCGACGGCGCTTTAAAACAGCGCGGCCAGCCTTGGTCGAGACACGAGCCCGAAAACCATGCGTCTTGGCGCGATGTCGCTTGTGTGGTTGAAATGTTCGCTTTGGCATATCACCGTTTAGTGTAGCCTTTTTTGACATTTTTTGCAAGTCATGGATAGGCTTTCCACTGTTTCAATTACTTTTTCCACATATTTGTCAGGGGTGGCTCACTGCTGTGGAAAAATCACCCCAAGGGGCTACAAATTTCATGATGGCGCCTGTGCTTGTGGAAAAGTCTGATGTTTTGCTATAGTAAAGTCATCAACGTAGTTCCGAGGGGGAAGGTATTGTGAATAGTCAAGCTATTTGGCAGGGGGTGCTGGGTGAAATTGAAGTTTCGATTCCACCATCGTCATTTTCGACCTGGTTTAAGTCAACCGAGCTTGATATTATTTCTGATGATGAGGTGGCTGTTTTGTCGCCTAACCCATTTGTGCTAACGCAACTAGAAAAACGCTACTACCAACGCATCGCTGACGGCCTAAAACGAAATGGCCTTATAGTCTCGACAATTCATTTTCGCCCCAAAAAAACAGCCGCCCGAAAGCAGCGCCTCAGCCGCGATGAACCAAATTCAACAACCACAGCCCAACCAATTATCAAGCAAGCTAAAAAATCAACAACCAACCTCAACCCGCGCTACACCTTTGATAACTTCATCGTTGGCTCAAATAATGACCTGGCGCACGCTGCTTGTCAAGCGATCGCCGCTAATCCTGGCACCAAATACAACCCGCTCTATCTATATGGTGGATCGGGACTTGGTAAAACCCATCTGATGCAGGCTGTTGGCAATGAGATTATCAAGCGTCAACCCTCCGCCCGCGTGTTATATACCACCACCGAGACTTTCGTGAGTGAATTCCTCGACTCAATTCGCTTCAAGAAAAAGGGGTTTTCCGACAAGTATCGCAACGTCGACGTCCTGATCGTTGACGATATGCAGTTTATCGCCAACAAGGAAAAGACCCAAGACGAGTTCTTTCACACCTTTAATGACCTGCACCAAAACGACAAACAGATTATTATCAGCTCCGATAAGCCACCAAAAAGCATCCCTACCCTGACCGACCGCCTACGCAGTCGCTTTGAGTGGGGTATGACGATCGACGTACAGATGCCTGATTATGAAACTCGCTGTGCTATCATTACCGCCAAGGCTGGCCTGAGTAATGTGGAGTTATCCGCTGATGTCGTCGAATACCTCGCCACTAATTTCAAGACCAATATCCGCGAACTTGAGGGGGCACTCAATCAGCTACTTGCCTACGCCGAAATGCAAAATATCACGCCTGATGCCGAAACCGCCGAGGGGCTGCTTGGCAATATTAAGCGTTCTCGCCCACAACACATCACCGCCAAGCAAATTATCGACAAAACCGCTCGCCACTTCGGCGTCGAGGTAAGGGATGTGTGTTCACCAAAGCGTGACAAATACATCATGCAGCCACGTCAAATTGCTATGTATCTACTGCGGAGTGAACTCAAGATGAGCTTTCCAAAAATTGCTCAGGAGCTTGGTCGCAAAGACCATACTACTGCCATTCATTCGGTTGACAAAATTAGTAAGGAAATGCTCATTAGCGTCAATGTTCGTGAACAAATTAATGACATTCGAGATAAGCTCTATGCGTAAAACCTGTGTAAAACATGCGTACAACCAGCGACAAACCTGCGGACGACTATCCACCGCCCTGGCCGTACTCAGACAAACCGCTCGCCACCGCGTGGATAATCAGCATGTTGTCCACGACATGGTGCACAGCCAGTCCACTACTTTTTCCACCGGCATAGCACTGTTACCGCCCCTGTTTGAACACAATATTTACCCAGTTTCCACAGCACCTATTATTACTAACCACTGAATAAAAATAAGAAAAGGATTATAATAAGAATATGAAGCTCACCGTCACCCAAGAAAACCTCGCCAAAGCCCTCGCTAACGTCGGGCGCATCGCCGCCAGTCGTAACGAACTGGCGATACTGAATAACATTTTATTACGAACAGATGGCTCGCGGTTGATCGTGGCAGCAACAAACCTAGAAATTGCCTCAACACAATATGTCGGAGCTAAAGTCGAGAAACATGGTTCGATAACAATCCCGGCACGGTTGGTGAGCGAGTTCGTTGCTAGCCTACCAAGCGGTACGGTTGAGTTGGAAGTTAAGGACGAGCATCTCCATTTGACCGCAGACAAGTTTTCGTCAGTTATCAACGGCGTCGTGGCGGATGAATTTCCAGAGCTGCCAACAGTAGACGAAGAGACGGCGGTACGAATGGATATTAGTACAGATGAGCTGAAGAAGGCAGTCTCGCAAACGATTATAGCCACGTCTGGTGACACGACGCGGGCGGTATTAACCGGTGTGTATTGGTATACCCATAATGGTGAGTTATATCTAGCAGCAACGGATGGTTATCGGCTGGCGGAAAAACGGCTGATGAAGTTTGACAGTGAGATTACCGCCATTGTGCCAGCGTCAACATTACAGGAGGTACTACGGAGTCTCGACACTGAGACGAGTGACGTGAGTTTGTTTTTTGATGAAACACAGGTCGGATTTCGGACGGATCACCTAGAGATCGTGAGCCGGTTGATCGACGGCAAGTTTCCAGACTATCGTCAATTAATTCCTAAAATTGCCGAGACCGAGGTAACGATTAAGAAGGCTGATTTTCTGCGTATTACCAAGGTTGCTAGTTTATTTGCACGTGAGTCGGGCGGTGGCATTACTCTCACGGCTAGTCACGAGCAGGCACTATTATCAATCCATTCAATCGCTTCAGAGCTTGGCGAGAATACTTCCGAGGCTAGCGCTGAAGTTTCGAGTGATGGTGAAATTACCCTAAACTCGCGCTACCTGATCGAGTCACTCGGTGTCACCGATGGCGAGACTGTCACCTTCTCGTTCAACGGTAAACTGTCGCCATGTGTCATCCGCGAGCAGACCCCTACGCCAGATTGTATGCATATTGTTATGCCGTTGAAGCGCTAGAGGTCAAATACCGCTTGATTACCAAGTCTTGGCTGTATAGTAAAGTCGAGGATGCTTTGACCCTTTGATTCGAGATGTTTTTTTACTTTTTGATACTCATCTTTTAATGAGCCTTTCGCTATAAATAAGCTATAGCTATTGTCAATCATATCTGAGTTAAAGATATCACGATCAAGATAGGAGCTATCGCTGCGGAATGTTTTTTCAAACTGTTCGGTTGAAAACTCTCTCTTCTTTGCACTAAGTATATCATAGATATTGGGACCATCTTTTATGTACAAAACATCATTATTGTAAATAATATTCTCACCGAGTACAGCGTTACTAGCAACAAAGCGTCGTGGAGCAACTTCTTTTTGAAGCGTTATATCATATTTATATATCATCGCTGATGTTTTCCCGTTTTCAATAACGTCAACTATAGAACCTGTGTCAAAATAGAAATGAGACGCATATGATTCCTTGAGAACGATTGATCTATTTTTAGAATTGATGTCGATAGCCTTGATATAATTGTGCTGTCCGTCGCTATCTACATAGAATAGCTTATCATTATTTATAGATACCTGGGCGTAAGCAAGGTCAGTCTCTGAATCAAAGACATCTCTCACAAGTTCAGTAACCGCTTTCGTCTTTTTGTTATATGATTTTAGCGTGAGCTTACTACCCTCAAAGCTCGACAAGAAATAGAGTAGCTCGTTGTTTTCGGATATTACCTTTTCTTGATTGCTATCTGTGGTATATATTGCACGACGAATATCCCCGTTTTGATCAATAGCTCCAAATACCGTGGCGTTTGGTATCGGCAGGTCATAAAAAAATATTTTGCCAGTATTTTTATCATAATGGAGCGGATTGGTTTCCTCGCTGTATGTTAGGAGGGAAATTTTACTACTCTTGAAGTCAAGATACCAGTAAGCGTTACTTTCAACGATATTTATTTCAGGATTGTCACGACGCACCTTATTGAGCGCGGTATCCATGTCTTGGCGAATTGAGGGGTTTGATGGTAGGTTTCCAAATGTTATAATTGCCCCGCTCTTGAGCCACGTTATTGATGAAATACCAAGAAGCATATCGAAATTAACGATTTTTTGTGCCTGTAGCGATGACGGTGATATTTCAGCAAATGTATTGCCGTTGTAATATCGGAGCTGTCCATCGCGGATAACATTATCCATGCGTATAACATTTTTTACTATAGGGTTGCTTAGGCTAGTTGGCGTCATGCGCACGTATGAGAATATAAGCATAATAATGCCGACCAGCGATGCAGCGCATAGAATGATTATAGCTATATTCATAATGTCGTCTATAGATAGTTTTTTGAAAACGATCACGTGCTATTACCCTTTCTGTATATCAATAGTATAGTTGAATTGCCCAAGATCTATTAATGACAGCTTGACGGTATAGTGTGTGTGACTGGGCTGGAATACTATCTTGAAACTATAGTCTTTGTTGTTTATACGAATACCGCCATCAAGTTTTGCTCGTCGCTCAATTTTTCCAGTTGCATCGTAATGGTGTTTATATATAGCATTGAGGACCCGGCCTTTTATTGCCGAGATATTGGCTTTCTGGAATGGATCATCGGAATTGGTCAGCCTCAACGTACTGTCGTGAACTGTTGAGTCTTCGTGCGGGTCGTTAACGCCATGGTCGCCGGCCAACCTCTGAATAGACAGGGATAGGGTTGCTACTGCTATCGCAAAAAATATAAAAATAAGTACTATTTTTGCTGTGGGTGATAAGTTTTTTATAAATGATATCATAGTGCTGGATTTGGATTAGTACCTTTACTGCCTTTATCTTCTGCCCCTCCGAGCAGTTTATGCATTAATGAGACGAAACCATCGTCTCGATAATTCTTCTGGCCGGCTGTTCTTCCTTTTGGAGAGCCTCTGTCTATATGTAGGTGTGACGCTCCACCCATCCCACATGCCACACTGCCAACCACCCCCATAACCTGACCCGCCTTAAACCGGGTGCCCTGTGCGGCTTCGATGGTGGTGTGGCCATACCAGTAATACCAACCGTCGTCTCCTTTGAACTGGATTGATTTACACTTGGGGTCTGAGGCGGCAGCTCCTAAGGTGTAGGGTTTGGTTGAGTCTATAACACCATCGGTTATGGCGACGACCTTCGTTCCTGGTTTTGCAATAAGGTCAAAGGCTGGTGTTCCATCGTGGTGGCATGGGTTTGATGACATGCGTGGTGTGCAGTTGAGGTGCTTCGGATTCTTATCGTGGCCAATGATTGGTAAGGCGTATCCATCAGCATTAGCGCCGACATTCTCACCGGCAGCGTTGTCCTCACACTTCTCCTCGGTTGAGCCACCACCCCCATTAACACTGGCTAACTTTGACTCAGCGGTCGCTGCGTGAGTCATGCGTTTGGCTATTTCCGCTAGACAGTGCCCAGGTAGGCATGGAACCTCAAATCTCTCTAGAAAAATTGTAGTAGCTTCAGCAAGGGTAGAGCTGGCCTTGATGGGGTCAAGAACGGTGCTTTTATACGGCTTTTTACTATCATTAAGTTCATCCCATAAGTAATTAACTTGTGCCACAAAGTCCTTCTCGGTCATTCCATTCTTTTTTGCAAATTCTTGAAGACCCGTGCGTCTACCTCCAAGCCACTGGGCAATACCATATGCTCCGATGTGGTTTTGTAGATCTGGTTTTAGATCAAGTGTTCCTCCGCCAGATTCTTGCATGAGATTGGCGACAATACCGAGCGCTTGATTACGCGATAATCCTTTATTAAGTAGAAACTTAAACACACGTTCACCGGTACTTGAACCATCAGGAACAGACATTGGGATATTTGTATTTTGTGATGTAGTTACCGGCTGTCCATCGAGCGGCGTTACTGGCGTGTCGTCGCTAACCAGCTGCACCTTGGCAACCCCCGTGCCAACCCTGAAATCAAGTAATTTTGCCGTTTCGTACCATAAATCAACAGCGCGCACCTTACCTTCAACCTTACCGCCTCCGGTACCGACGTCACCCTTTTCCATAACAATAGTTTTGCCATTATAGGTTATTTTTAACTTAGCTTTTGGCTTGAGCCCACCCTTCCAAGCGTGATTGGCTGGGGTGCGCATGTTTTCCGGAGCCTTAAGGGCGTCAGTAAGCGCTTTAAAGTCCAAACTCTTTGCGTTGCTGAGCTCAGCAAATGTTGTGCGGCCATTGAGCTTTCCGGTCAGTGAGTTACCATTGTCATCCCCGGGGTCACGCTTGAGATTTTTACCATCCCATGTGCCACCGTAGATTGATACACCTACTTCTACCTCGTCACCGATAGTTGTATATCCCTGACTATTAGACTGTCCAGGAGTACATTTATCCTCTTTTTTACTGAGAAAATATATAAAATTGTCCATATAAGATTTCTCATCAAGTGCTAAAGCTGGCGATAGCGGGCTTATTGCAGCGATATAAATTGCACATAACACTAAACCGAATCGGTACAGGTATTGTTTTGGGGTTAGTTTGTGACATTGCCTCATGAGACTTCCCCTAGTAGCACTTATAATTATTTGGTGCTTCTTTTGGTAATACATCCATCGGGTTAAAGGAATTCTTGAGTGAGCCATACGATGGATGGTCATCAGAGCGTGACACTACCATATGTAAGTGAACTTTCGTTGCACCGCCAACACTTAGCCTACCGGTTAGGCCGCCAACGCCAACCACCTGGCCTGCCTTAACAGATTGACCGGCTGAAACACTGTAGCTCGTTAGGTGTTGATAGGTATAGTAAATTCCCTCAGGAGTCTTTACGCGGACGGCGTTACCTCCTGCCCCATAGTTTTTTGCCCAAACAACCTCACCATCGTGTGCAGCGTAAACATTTTGCCGTATCGTGGAGTTCATATCCATACCCGCATGGACGCCTAACGATCCGACGTTCCTGCCCCAGCACGGTCCCGGGTCGACCTTTTGATTCATCGGCCATACCCAACCGTCGCGACTTGGTGCACCACTGAGATTGCCACTATCGCTAGACCCTGATTGTTCTGATGGTTGCTCATCTTTCTTATTGCCGGCCTCTTCTATGTAAAGATCGCTCTCCTTATCGTCAGCCGCTGTTGCTAGTAGTCCGCCGACAACTTTTTCAAGAGCACACGGGTCGGTTTTTTTGTAGGTATGTAGCAGTTCTCCGTCTTCGAGGCTGAGGCTATCTTCCCTGGCCTTGGCGCTGGCAGTACAATACTCCTGCGTATAAGTACCCGGGTCGGCGCTAAAAGTTGAGCTATCTGCATAGCCGTAGTTTGGAATGCCAAAGGCCTTGAGGGCGTATATGTCTGCCGTGTCGGCGTTTGCCTTTTTTGTGGTACCGCTTAATATGGTTGATGGAGTGTTAAGGAGGAATCGTAGTGCCGATGAGCCATTGGTCGGTATTTTTGCCAGAAGTTGATTGGCTACAGACCCTTGGAGCGATGGGCTGAATAGTTTTGCGAGCATTGGTTGTGCATCAAAGTCTTCCTTTTCCTGACGATTCTTATATTGGACAATCGATGCTAACTGCTGGTCAGACAGGACAGCTCCGCCAGCGCCATCAGTTTTGCCGGATGGATTGTCTTTATTCTGTCCGTGCTCCATGGATTCATTACTGGTTGTATGTAGGGCGGCAGCGACTGCTTCGTAATTTGATATACCCGGTGCGTCAACTCCAAGTGATGGGAGTGGAATTATTTGACCAATCAGCCACTCGATAAGCTCCTGTAATTTTTCTACACCAAAACTAACGCCAGGAAGATGTTTTACGAGTTCCCAGAGAGGGCCAGTAATTGTTGAGGTGATGTCATCAAGTGCCTTAAAAACATGACCGATAGAACCATTCCAAAAACCAGCAATTGAGGCCAGTCCCTTCCACCAAGGGTTGTCTTTTATTGTTGTGAAGTTTCGAACCATTTTATTTTCAGGACAAATCGACTCACCTGGTGGTAGCTTGGTGTCAACCTGCTCGCCAGCTTCGTTTGCGCATTTTCTTGTGATACCTGATGACAGGCTAGAAAGCATTGGTGATGCCGTCTCTGTTGAGGGGAGCTGAAACAGCTGAAATAATGGTGAAGCCTCCGCTCCATCAAACATTTTACTTGCGACAGCAAGAGTGTCCATATCTGCACTGCCATCCTTGATCTGGTCGGCTGCCACCATTGGGCTAGAGTCTTCGTTAAAGGCGAATGCTACAACCGATTGCGTCATGGCGTCATGGAATATAGCCTCGAGTACGCGCCCGTCAATCGCACCGACTGCTCGAAACACCATGTCAATCCAGCCCGCGACAGCGATTGGTCCCATTACTTTCTTGACGAGCTCCTTAGAAATAACCTTTCCGATCGAGCTGTCTGACTCGCCATTGATAACGCTTTTTGCAGAGTCAAGCGACGCCTTGCTACCCTGGGCCTTTTTGAGCTCTGCTTCGGCTCGCTTGCGCTCGTCAGACCCTTCCTTTGATGAGTTGACTGCATCCTCGGCATCTTTTATTCGCTTATCAATATCAAAATCAAGCTTATCAAGCAGCTGCTTGCAGGTTGCGACATTTGCTCCTTGGAGGCAGCCAATATAGGCAGTCATTCTCGTGGATATTCTACCAACAAGACCCTTGATGATTGATGCTTTGATTTTTGCGGAGACTTCCGTCAGTTTTTTGGCTGTTTTTTCGGGAACAATATTGAAACGTTTAATACCATACTTACGCATGAGGATCTTTTTTGATATATAGCGGAGAACATAATTTCTACCATGAACCTGCTTGACCATACTATTAACAAAGCGTCTGGCCTCCCTGTGTCCGCTTAGCTCTCTTGATACATTGTGTGTAAGAGAGCCTATATCCTTCCCGATGGCCTCTTGTGATATTGTAAAGCTTGTGGCCTTACCGCCCAAGCTTGACTTGCCGGTTGCATTAAGGGTTGTCTTAACCCCTCCCCCTTCTTTCTCGAACTTTGCATCCAGTTGCTTGGTGAACCACTCGGAATACTTAGTTGACCCAAGGTGGCACAATAAGCCACCGCCAGCGCAAAAGACTAAGTTATTGTCACCCGGGTATGCCTCTTTCATGATCCTCATAGATAACCAACGTGTGACGAGATATTCGAACCGTTGCTCTACAGCATGTTCGGGAACTTTGGAAACCTTACCAATGATAGGCTCTATAAGAGAACTGAGCTTAAATAAATTGACAGCAAAGGGTGCGGCTATACCGAACGCTCCGAGAATGAGGACAACCGCAATGGAGGCACCTTTGTTTTTTTTGAGTCTTTTCATGAAGTTTCTGCTCTTAGAGGGTGTCTTGTTCTCCTGTTGAGCTTGAGCATCGGGATAGTTAAACTCGTTCTCTAGATTGGCTAGCGTTTGCGCGGCATCAGTGCTAGTTTCTTGTTTTTTTTGCTTGTCAAACTGGCTGTTGTCGAGGTCAAAGCCATCGTTCCTTAGCCCCGCTTCTATCTGGTCAAGTTCTGCTTGCTCACCAGCATTCAGTCGCTCCGATGAATACTCAAACGGATTTGCGCGCGCATCGGCATCGGGATCGGTCGTGGTGTCAAATCGTGGCGGTTTTGTTGCTGTTGCCATAT
>ERZ773073.945-NODE-945-length-14297-cov-10.559753_pt1 | contig 14297 bp, 11 predicted proteins | sample MGYA00580616_ERZ773073 | MGnify/ENA primary metagenome ERZ773073 (study PRJEB29015, sample SAMEA2737960) | human oral metagenome | biome: human oral; feature: human-associated habitat; material: dental | place: China | collected 2131 ...
TAACAACTATTTTATTATCCTGTTTTTCTATACTTCGTTTAAGTTCCTTTGTATCTTTGCTTCCATTTACACTGTCTGGCTGAAATTTCTGATATTCCTTCATTGTCTGATAATACAGTTTTGAAAATCTTTTTAGAAAGATTATCCCTCATACAACAAAATTTTTCTATTTCTTCCACCTCAACAAGACAATATCTATCACTACTCAATACCATGTTGATTATATCAGACGGTATTTTTACCTCATAAATATTAAATATTTTCTGTTTATACGCAAGAAATTTTATGAGGTATCTCCATTTTCATAAAAATGGCTTTCGGATTCATCTTCTAATTCTAACTTCGACTTAACTTCGTTGAACGAATTATAGTATTTATAGACCCCACCAACTGCCTGATATTGTTCTATTCGATTGCCCTTTATCAAAAGATATTTACCATCTTGCTTTATTTGAAAAAGATATGCACAGCTCAATCTTATTATGCACAGCTCAATCTTATATTTTTATTTCATCCAAAAAGAAACTGAAACCATATCTTTATTCTTAATCATTATAAAATAGAATTCAACAGAATAATAGATAAATGCAACAATCAGTTTAACGATTACATCTCATATCATTTTTAAATCTCCATATCTTTTATTGAATTTTTTATATGCTCTCTTTCTTCCTCTGAAAGGTTATATTTATCAAAAAGTTGCTCATCCATATTCGCAATAGGTTTAGTCCAATCTATATCAGAGTTATGTGTGAAATTCTGCAAGGGTATAAATTTATAAGTTTTACTTGAAGCATCTTGACTCGCTTTAGCTTGCTTATGTAAATATCTAACAAATTTACTAGTTAGATATTTACACAGATTTTTTGCCTCTTCTGCATCCATATCCATACATGCTCCAACAACAATATATGATTCTGTACAAATACTATTCGGTTCTCCAACAAAAGAATTTAAATTATCATCATTTAGTTCCGTTCCAATATTATTTGCTCTAGGAACGTAGACTTTCCATTTATCAATCCATTCTTGATGTGCCTTAATATCATCTCTTTCAAGATATCCTTTAATTCTATTTTTTCCAATACACACAACAGGATTAGTTAATTCTGTTGAAACACTTTTAAATTTGCTATTCTTAATAATGTTTGATTCTATTCCAAATGGTTTTCTAGGCGACACAATGGAAGATAAATCGCCTTCATTTTTAGTTTTAAAAGTTTTATCAATCACACTTATTGCCATAGAATCTCTAATGAAAATATCTATATTTTTTACCATCAAGCTTCTTTTTTTATTAGAAATTATAGAATCATTTTGATGAGTGACCACTTTTACCTCTGAATCAATTTTTTCATAATCGCTAATAAAATAGCATATGCCACCCCTATTATTTGTGTTAGGGAAAACATCTTCTGGCGTTAAAAAGTCGTGTAATTCTTTAATTGTTTTATCTCTAAGCATCATATCTCTAAATTCGTCTAAGCCTTTACCACCTGCAAACCATCTTGTTGGCGTTATATAGCATGAGTACTTATTTGAAAGTTGCTTTCCCAATAAAACAAAATACTGATAAATAGGTTTCGCACTTGCTTGTGCTCCGCCATCGCTTATTTGATATGGTGGATTTCCTATTACTGCTCCAAATTTCACTTTTTTCTCACCTACCTTTATTTCATCTTCTAATGTAATTTTACTGAACGGCTTTCTTTGTTCTAATATGCCACTTATTCTCTCATAATCCACTTCATCTTTATCATTTTTCACATCAATTAAATCATATGCATTGAACCCCGCCGCAATATTTTCAACATTGATGTCTAATATCTCATAGAACCTTCTTGTAAATTCATATGCGATAGATGATGTCGGAATCGAATAAATAATATCCTTTACATCTTCATGTGAATATCCAAGTTCAGATGTCAATCTCTTATATAAAGAAACTGCGTATTCTCCTGATTTGCTCGCAATGTCCAGAAATTTATCTTGATTGGGCACAATCTCTTTTAATCCTTCTTCAGGTAATAAGTCAACCATTTCATCGCATACCTTAGATGGTGTAATAACCTCTGATTCAGACATTCTATTAAATTTTTTGATAGATGTCATTGCTCTTGTAAGCGGTGCAACTGATTCATCACAAGCAAGCATTGAGATGTTTTGTATCTTATAGTCCAGTCTGCTACGCTTGAATGGATCCATTACCTTACTTATCTTTTCAATAATGCCTTTATCCAAGAATAAATTCTTAGATAACCTAATATTTTCATCCTTATCAATCACGTTTAAAATATCATCAAGCGAAGCTACTTTATCCTTTGTTAAGAAAGAAAAGAATAAAAGCCTCTGGTAGTATGTTTTAATCTGACCTTCTAATTTATCTATTTCTTTATCACTTTTTTCTTCAGTATAATCCTTACTCTCTGGTTTCTCTTGATTTTCTTCAGAATTTTTACCTTCCTCACAAGCTTCTTCAATATCAAGCTCATCACCTTCGCCTTGGCTTGGAGCTATCATAAGTCCTTGCTTAGAATTGAATTCTGCTTGTTGTTCAATGGTTTTCCTAATAATTTCATCATTTAATATTGATAAATCTATCGGAATATCTAAAACTTCGTCCGAGACACTTCTTTGATTGTTGTATTCACTGATTGCCTCTAAGATATTAGTTGCATCTACCTCTTTGATTTTATTATGATTCATCATGATGACAGGGGAAATTCTAAGCTCTTCGACAATTCTTTCCTTTAACTTGCTATTTCCATTTTCTTCTGTATTAACATTATAAATCAGTGATTTTTGTTCCTGCATTCTAAACAGCCTGTCAGGGTCAAAATCAACAAGTAATGTTTGAGGTTTTAAGTTCTCTTTAATAAATCCCTTTTTGCTGGATAATGTCCTAATATATTGATTTTGTAATCTAAAAATTGACTGATCATATTCTTGTGGCGATGATGTATCCTTAAAATAAAGCATTGTATCCCACTGCTCAACGGTAGAGCCAGTGAGCATTCTATTAACAGTTAGTGTTATAGTCTTCTTATTTAACTCTTCACACTCCTTTATTTTATTCTTTATATCACTTGGTTTTTTATATATCCTCCCTGCGTCAACTCCTGAGATATTTATAATTTCATACTCACCAAGATTTTTAAAAGTCTCTTTTTTTGTTTTGAGAAGCTCTTCCATGGCATCGCAAGAAGCACAATACGGAAGTACCATGACCATGTGACGGCACATTTTACCTTCTTTAATTTTGTCATAGTCTAAGAAACCAAGTAAGTTCTCATCTTCTTTGCTTCCATCTATAACCTGAAGTAAATCTAATATCTCAGTCTCATTTATGAATTTCTTATGCCCATTATTTTTCGTATCTTTTTTTATTGACTCAGGCTCAAATAGTTTTGAAAACGCGAATGTAACTCCACTTTTTTTAAAAGCTTCCATTTTTTCGCGGGAAGATTTATTCGGATTAAACGCAAATCTAACCATTTGAGGAAATCCATAATATGGATTGTCCCATTCATTGACATCATCTTTACTAAGATTATTTTTATCCCATTCTTCCTGTTCCTTGACTATGTCTGAGAATTGTACAAACGAAATAATATCCTCTTTTTCAAACTCGCTACCCATTAAAATACGATATGGTGTACCGGATAGATGCAATCTAATCCTTGCGTTTATTTGTTTTAGTTCTTCCTCTGCTACATTTACATCAATATTCTCATCATCAAGTTTATCAATGTTGGACTTATCAGATTTTTCATATCCTGCTTTTTCTAAAATTTTCCCGAAAGATTTTGCTCTTGCTCCGAAGTGAGTTTCATCAATAATGAGCAAATCAATCTGTTCTTTGAAAAGTTCTTTATGCTTATCTTTAATTACATCACCCTGTAAATCTTGCAAGGTTAAAAATATTACAACTCTTTTATTTTCTTTCCTATTTGCCTTAATGGCATTTTCACTTGAGGCTAAATCATAGGCTTCTAAAAATACATACTTTGAAAAGTTGCCTGCTCCCTCAACGGTTTTTTTCCATTCATCTTTTACATCAGCTTTTGCCGATACAACCAAAACGATATTCGCAGAAATTTCTAATGCACAGCAAAGAGAGGTAAAAGACTTTCCAAAACGCATTACCGCATACATTAGAAGATTTTTTCTCCCATTATTGACGGCATTTACAAAAGCTTTTACCGCATCAGCCTGATTTGGTCTTAAAGTCCATTGTTCTCCTCTTTGATAATGAAAAGTCTGTGGAAGTCTATTCTTCGAACTATAATATTCATATTTACTTGAGTTCGCTTGATAACTTTCTTTTATATCTTCAATAGCATTATCAATATCGCCCGTTTTAGTTCCCTTGAAAAATTCTCTACTGTAGTATATACCATCTTCCAAGTCCTCAGGTTTCAGTCTTTTCTTATTCAAATTATTCTCAAGATATTGATGAATAGCATAATCTCTAAAATAAGTTTCTTCATCAATAACAGCTTTATTTTCATACTGTTTTTCAAGTTCAGGGAAGAATACTCTCCACTCGTTTAATCTTTGAGATACGGGTCTGTATGTGTCGCCAACCTTTAGATAATTCGGTACTGTATTTGTTGTAAAAGCATAGATATGAGGGTCTACACGACCAATTATAATTCTATCAAGCACATCTATTGCTTCTATTTTCATCTTATCCATCTAATTACCACCTTTATGTACTAAATCTTGGAAAGTATAAATTCTCTTTGCTCTCCAATCTTTTATAATGCACAAGCATTTCCTTTCTTTTTCATGAAGGTCAAACAGTGCTACCTGTTTAAAAGGTTCTACCGCTTCTTCATACGGAATTGTATATGTAAGCCCATCCATCTGCCATAAATTCCATGAAATTATCTTGGCAATATTTACCAGTTCTTTTTCTGTTGGATGTCTATTTAGCTTTTCTTCCATATAATCACAATATGAAGCAAGAAGATTTTCCCTTGCGATAAGAAGACTGTCTCCTTGGAATTCAAATCCATATACGCTCTGAAAAGCTCTTTCAGACCATTTCAGCCATTCCGTATCACTATCGGTATTTTCACACACAACTCTCATTTTCCTATCAAGCATACCTATTCTGTCTTTCAATTCTAATGGTTCTCCAGAAACCGTGTCATATCTGCTAACCAAGTAAGGTGCTTCGCCACAAGTAATTTCAAGTCTTTTTTCATCAACATACTTTTGCCAAGTTTTATTCTTTTTATCGGGAAATTTGATTTTTTCTGTATTTGTTTTCCAACCTTTTTCAAATTCTTTATTAAATATATTTTCACCACCAAACCAAGCATTATCCACAAGATTATTTTGTGCATTGCAAACCCAGCTCGGTGTAAAAACTTCTGCCTTTCCCTTTGTTCTCTTACCTTGGCTTTCTTTTGTTTTTAATATTCTTGGCTGAATAACATTAGAATTTTTTCCAGTAATAAGACTATAAAGGATTGGATAATGTGAATCATACTCTCTTCCTAAAATTTCATAGTCATCTGTTCCCCATATAATATTTCTATTTGTTGTTCTATCAATGAGAAGAGTTTCTATGATTTCTTTACTCCATTTTCCCTCATCCACATCTATTATAAACATTATTTGTCTCCTTGATTTTTATTCTTCACTAATTTTTATAATCTATTGGAATTTCTCATTTTTCTATTTTTCTTAATTTTGTTTCTGTTTTTATAATTTCCTTAAAATAATATTACTAAAAATTATTGAATATATCAGTATGATATCTATGATAATTCTTTATGATATAGTTAATTTAATTTCACAAATATTATCTAAAATATTAAATAAGTAAGGTTCAACTGTCAACTAATAGTTGACAATTGATTTACTATTAATTATTTGTGAGTGAGTAATAAATTTTAAAGAATTTTAAATTTAATATTTTAATTTATAATAGTTTGATTAATTTATATTTTATTAATTTATTCTCTGATTAGCCACTCTTTTTATCAAAATAATCAACAATTTTTTTATATAATTCAGTTACTATATTTACTAGATATCTCTTTTCTTTTTTCTTCATTTTTAAGATCATCTGAATACGAATTTTTTAAAGTTTCATTTGCTGATGATGTTTTAAATCCTTTTCTTAATTCAATATCAAAAAAACTTCTTAGTGATTCTTCGAAAATAAAGATTTAAATAAATAACTACTGTTGAAATATCCATCTATTTCATCTATTCCTTTTTCTGGACCAAACATTCTATAACTATTTAAAACAAATACTAGCCTATCGTAATCTTTTTTTAAAATTTTAAATATTTCCTCTTTACGTTGACGTAGAAATTGCGTATTTTCTAGTTTTTTTATAAACTCATGTTCCTTATTTAAGTTATTTCTTAAACCATAATTCGTAAAGAGTGTAGTTAAAAGACTTATTACTGCTCCTATTACTACTGGAATTAATGGATTTGAATTCATATTTTCTTGTATATCAGCTGCATCTGTTTCTCTCATTTTTCCATCTGATGCTTTCATTTTCAACTGGCTGCAACTTGTAGCCAACTTATTTTCTTCCTTTTTTAATCTTGTTTAAGACACTCCTGTATTTTCTTGGATTATCACTTTCTGTATAAAAAAGCCATTTCAAAAGAAAAATTTAAAAGATAATATGAAAAAATATATCAGTAAAATTTATTAAATAAATCTATTTTTCATATATTCCATTCCTATTTTTTCATTTTGAAACAGCTACCTTATATATTTTAATATTTCATAGTTATTTTTTCCTCATTTTATAAGTCATCTACTTTTTAAATGAATCAAAAATACTTTTGTCATTACTATACAAAACCTTTACTTCGTTTGGCCCTAATATTATATTTATTTTTTTATCAGAAATTGAATAAACTTCCTTTTTATTCAACTGATTTTCATAAAATCCAAAAAGCTTCGGCACCTGCAGACTCACAGGATAGGAATCTCCTGAATTATTTATTACAACAATCATTGATTTATTTCCTTCAAATACTTCATATGTAAGAAATTCAGTATTAGGCCACTGTGGATTTATATCTTTATTCTGATATGTTTTAGCCTTTCTTTTTTCCTCATTTAAATACTGCTGTGTCTCAGCATCTATTCTTCCTTTTGTCTTAGGATCATTATATACTTCAAGAATTCTGAATTTTCCATTTTTAAACAGTTCCTTATTCTCACTTCTTACCTTTAATAATGCTTTATAAAAATTCTCAATTTCAGCATTTGATTTAACAGGATAAGAAACTGTCTTCTGCACTTCATTTATTTGAATAATTTCAGGTGGAAGATTTCTTAAAACATTAATGTTATACTTACTCAAATCATCTGTCTCATCTTCATACGGTTCATAATCATCCCATAGCATTGGTTTTCTATTCCTAGGAGAATCCGCTCCCCACATTCCCTTCTCATCTCCATAATATATTACAGGAGTGGCAGGCATTGTCAGCTGAACAGCTATTATTTTTTTTAATTTACTTATTGCACTTCCATCATATAAATCAGGCCTAATATTGAGATAACCCTGATTTGACTGATTATTTCTATCAAATACCCTGTTTGGATTTATAACTCCACTAAAAATTCTATCTGTATCAAGCGAATCAATATATATTTGTGTCAGATTAAATCTATCATTTGAATATTTATTATAAATTTCATTCATTCTACTTGCAAATTCTACACTTCCGATTCTATAATTTGAGTTACTGTTTACAGTATACTTTATAATATTATTTACAATATTATAGTCTGTACCGCTATCGTATAGCCCTGCATCTATGTCATCAGCAAACTTTCTGGAAAATTCTCCTGTTATTAATAAATCCTTTTTAAATTTTTTTAGATTTTCTGTTATCTCAACGAGATATTCTTTATTTTTACTATCATAGTAAACATATCTTATTCCGTCGATTCCATCATCATATACATTTTCCTTAAAAGTTTCATCTGGCCCTAGAACCCATTTTTTCAATGAATTTTCAACATACTCCCTTGCTGATTTTGAAGATAAGTCAAGTTTTGTATTCTCTCCGTTTTTGTACCATTTACTATAATCTGAATTCATTCCTGCAAAAAATTTTGTTGAAACTGTATCTGGTGCCACTTCCAGAACAACTTTTATTCCTTTTGCGTGTGCTTCTTTCATAAGACTGGCAAATTCAAGATCCGAATCTGTCCATACCCAAGTAGCTGTATCAGTTAAATTTTCTTCCAGAAGATTTTTCTTAGTTCCTGGATTATAAATGAGAAGATTCAGTTCCTTATCTCCGTTATTGTTATGTACTTTTCCTTTTATATCTAACCCTTTATTTGTACCTGTTTGCTCAATATATCCAAAATAAGGATCTACATGATTAAAGTACATTGTATCGTATTTATGGTTTGAAAGAGAATAAAACGGTGAAGAAATTATAATGTATTCTACTCCGAGTTCTTTCAGATAATCAAGTTTTTCCTTTATTCCCTGAAGGTCTCCTCCATAATATCTTGTATAATTTTGTACATCATTCAGTGCATTTTCTTCCCACTCATTTTTTGCTTCATAATTTCCATTCCATTCATTTACAGAAAATGAATATGGTGAAGTTCCCCATTCAGCAGTAACAAGGTCTTTTTTTGCGGTTCCTGACCGTATTTCGCCTTCAGGTGGAGCAAAGTCATCAGTTCCAAATTCATTGAAAATAGGATCATTATCCACATTCCCATTTCTAAATGAATCTATATATATCTGATATCCTACCGATCCTCTTGCCCATTCTGGAATAGATGTCAGCTTTTCTGATTTCCTATACTGAAATTTTTCTACATCCTTTTCTGAAGTAACTGTATTTTTGCCATAAAAATATTTTACTTTACCATCAACCAGTTTAAAGTAATATTCTTTTACAGTATTTGGAATTTCAGCAATAAATATTTCGTTTCCTCCATAATTTCCAATGCTTCTCATCATCTTTTCGCCACCACTGTATATAATCTGTGCAGAATAGACATCATTATTTTTAGTTTTCAGTATGAGTCTGACGTTACTTCCATTAACAATTCTATAATCTGGAGTTTCTTCATGAACTAATGCTTTTATATCTATAATATTATCATCTCTCTGACTATATTTAGTAAGCTGTTTTTGGACTTCTTCATTTTCTTCTTTAGAATTGTCATTTGTTTCTTGCACATTTAATATACTTTCTTCTTTAACATCATCATTATCACTTTCACTTTTATCTGATACTGTCTTTTCAATCTTAACGGATTCTTTATTATTCTTTTTAGTGTTATCGGTATTCGTAAAGGAATTTGCCGTATTCATTATTACACATGCTAATATTACTAATTTTAATTTTAATAAATTCATACTTCTCCTTTATTTATTTTAATTTCTCTTGCTGCTGCTAGACAAAAAACCGTAATTTTGGCTTTTTCATCTGTTTTTGATGTATTTTTTCCATTTTTTGAATTTATAATATTTTTTTCATCAATATTATTTAAAATACTATTTTTTATTTCCTTAAGTGTTGCACCTGTAGTAATTATATCATCAACTAAAAGTATTTTTTTGTTTTTAAAATTAAAACTGTTATCTATTTTAAAACTTCCTCTAATATTTTCTTCCCTCAGTTTTTCATTTAACAGCTTATGCATTTTTTCTGTGTTTTTAACTCTTTTTATTTCGATATATTTTACATTCAGCTGTTTCAGAATTTCATCTACCTGATTATATCCCCTTTCATTTTCTCTTTTTTTATTTATTGGAACACTTACTATAAAATCTATTTTTTCCTTCTGAATAATAAATTTAAATTCTTCTTCTATTAATTTTGCTATTAACTTTGCAAGACTTTTTTTCCTACTATATTTATAAGAAAAAATTAGTTTCTTAAACTCCTCATTATAATCCCAAATATAGTAGATATTATTCAATTTTCTTAATTTTTTTAAATTTTCAAGCCTATTTTCTGTTTCTTCTGATACTATGCCTTCCCCGACTAACTCCCTCCCTGAAATTATGTCTTTATTTTTAAATAAAATTCCTCTAAACATTGAAATAATCATATTAAAATTTTTTTCAATCATTCCATTAATAATTCCTAATCGGTTCTTTTGCCTTTTCAATGACTTTTGTCGAGTACATTTCAGTATAACCGCAATTCTGACATATTTTCAAATAAAATGTATCAAGGGAAATTTTTGCTCCTGTTAATTTTTTAGTAGGCATTGCTATTGTCTTTACCTCACATGAGGTTGAGCCACATTTTAAACATTTTTCATGATTTTTCATTTTTCTCACCTCAAAATGCATTTTTTATCCAGTCTATTTTATTATTACCTGATTTATCTTTTTTTATTCCTATAACATCATATCTTACATTTTGTTTCCATCTTTTTTCTTTTATGTATATCTGTGAAGAAATCATTATTTTTTCAAGTTTTCTTCTGTCAATTGTTTCTAATGGCTCACCAAATTCAGTATTTTTCCTATATCTTACTTCTACAAATACAAGTATTTTCTCATCTTTATCACTAAAAATAAGATCTATTTCCCCATATCTTGTATAAAAATTACTCTCAATATATCTCATTCCCTTTTCAATAAGATATTTTTTTGCCAAATCCTCAAATTCAAACCCTATTTCCCTTTTCTTTTTTATTAAAATAATTTTAACCCCCTGTTTTCATCTACTTTATTCCCTGATTTTCTTTTACTGTTTTTTTCTTTAGACATTTCATTCTGATTTTCATTTCCCAATATCTTTTTCAGAAAAGATTTACGATGATATTTACAAGGCCCTTTCTCAAGTAATATCTCCCTATGTAATTTTGTTCCATATCCTTTATGCTTTGCAAACTTATATTCAGGAAATTCCCTGTCTATTTCCACCATCATCCTGTCTCTCGTCACTTTTGCCACAATTGATGCCGCCGCAATGGACAATGATGTTGCATCTCCTTTTATTATTTCTTCCTGTTTTCCTTTATAACCTTTTATTTTATGATTTCCATCCACTAGAACCACATCAAATTCAGCTTTTTCAGTTATCCGGTCGATTGCCTTTCTCATTGCGGAAAAAGTTGCATTCAGTATATTTACTTCATCAATTTCCTTTTCATCAGAAATACCTATTCCAACTATGCATTTTTCCATTATGATTTCAAATAACTTTTCTCTTTTTTTCTCTGTCAGTTTCTTTGAGTCATTTATTTCATCAAGTTCAGAAAAATATTCAGGAATTATAACAGCACCGGCAACTACTGACCCGGCAAGAGGCCCTCTTCCTGCCTCATCTATACCTAACACTGTTCCTTCATATCTTTCATCAAATTCCCTTAAATTATTCATTTTCTCTTCCATCCGTCAATCCTGTTATCTCATCCATTTCTAAATCCGATTTTTTTAATGCCCTTTGAAAATCTTCAGGTATTTCTCCTGTAAATTCCATTGGATTTCCTGTTACAGGATGTAAAAATTCAAGCCTGTAAGCATGAAGCATCTGCCTTTTTTCATTATCTTTTCTTCCGTATACACTGTCTCCAAGTATCGGATATCCAAGATGCCTCATATGAACCCTTATCTGATGTGTTCTCCCTGTTTCAATATTTACTTTTACAAGCGTAAACAGGCTATTCTGAGAAATTACCCTGTAATTTGTTATTGCAGTTTTTCCCTTTGTAATGTCATCAATAACAGTCATTTTTTTTCTGTCATTTTTATCTCTCCCAATCTGAGTGACAACTTTTCCCTCACTTTTATTGAGTTTTCCCTTTAATATTGCCAGATATGTTTTCCTGATTTTCTTTTCCTGGAACATCTCTGTAAGAGCTGCATGAACTTTATCATTTTTCGCAATTACAATAAGCCCGCTCGTATCCTTATCAAGCCTGTGCACTATACCTGGTCTTATTTCCCCATTTATGCCAGATAAATCTTTTATATGGTATAAAATGGCATTTACAAGTGTTCCTGAATAGTGTCCATGAGCAGGATGAACAACCAGTCCTGCCTGCTTATTAATGACAGCTATATAAGAATCCTCATAAACAATGTCAATTTTTATATTTTCAGGTTTAATCTCTGTCGTTTCTGCTTCAGGAACTTCAATTACAATTTCATCATCTTTCTCAATTTTATATGAAGATTTTGTTGCTTTTCCATTTACCATTATGTTCCGTTCTTTTATCAGCTGCTGTATTCTCGTTCTTGTAAACTCTGTTTTTCCTGATAAAAAACTGTCTATTCTCTCTCCTGCTTCCTCATCAGAAATATTTATTATCAGTTTTGATTCCATTCTAATTTTTCCTCGCCGCTTATCTTTTTGATTTGTTTTCTAAGGCTGTTTAAGCTATTAAGCTAAATTATCATACCATAAACTTTTAAACCTTAACTTTCATCATCACACTGCTGAAAAACTGTCATTTCTTCCGAATAATTTCTATTATGATGATTTCTTATTAATAATGCAAGTTCAGTGTCTGTATTTTTAAGTTTTTCATATCCTCTTTCAGCATGCTCCCTTAATGATGTTTTTATTTTAAATTTATGCAGAATTCTTGTTATCATTGGAGTTTTACCTTTTCCACAGTCATGAAGAAGTGCAAGCCTCAAATATATAATTTTATCTTTTAAATTTGTCTTACTTACTTTTTTATATACTTCCAACGAATGAAATTTGTCATACCTGTCCATTTCTAAAAATATCTTCTTTTCATTGGAATCAAGTATTTCAATCACTTTATTCATAAATTTTTCATCTATCTTTGGAAAAAAATACTCAATGCCTTTTCTTACAATATACATATTTTCCTCGTTTCATTATACATTAATATTCTTAGATTTTATTTATTTTTTTTCTTTAACGACTATATTTCCATATAACTTCTTCAGACTTTTTATATTTTTTCCCTTTTTCCCAATTAATCTGCCTTTATTTCCTTTATTCACATAAAAAATATAGAAATAATCATTTTTTTCTATTTTTTCTATATCTTCAATTGTTTCTTCAACATTTTCATTTTTTAAAATCATTTTTTTAAGTTTATCTGAAAAATCTACCTTCATTAAAGTCAAAAATTCTCCAGGTAAAGGTTTCATACTTCCATTTAAAATAAAACTGCTCATTATCCTGACCTGTTGCGGAAGAAATCCATCTCCAATAAAATAAAGCTTCCCTTCTTTATATTCAACTTTAATTTCTCTCACATGATTTTTAAGTTTTTCACCTTTTTTTGATGTGAATTTCTTAAAATTTTTTCTTCCTGACAATTCCGTACAGTTTGAAATTATTTTTTCTTCAGTATTTTTTATAAGTTTTTCCGGATACTCATAAATATAGTGCCTTTTTTTTATTAATTCAGGAAACTCCAGAAAAGGAAGCGTTTTTTCAATTTTCAGTATTTTCAGTCCGTCTATCTTCTTATGCTCAATCTCTTCAAATTCTATATGATGTTTTGAATTAATATAAAGCATATTTTCTTTAGCACTTACATCCTTATCTGTTCTTCCTGCCTGCTGAATCCCCTTAAAGATTTTTATTCCATTTTTCTCCAGTAATTTTCTAAATTCAGATTTTATACTTTTTTCATTTGGATTTTCATCAAAGGAACTAAATTTTTTTCCATCATATTCAATATAAAATATATATCCAAAATATTCAGTATTTTCAAAATTTCTTATTACTTTTTCAATCTCTTCCATTTAATTTTTCTCCTACAAGAATTCAAGATTTTTTAAAGTATGCCAGTTATATTTATATGTTATGCCTTTATTTTCTCTATTATTTCATTTACTGTATCAACTTTTATACTTTCAGGAATATTTTTTTCACCTTTCAGTTTACCGAATCCCCAGTTACAGTAAACAATGTCCACTCCTGAATTTTTCGCTGTCTGTACATCTACATCCATATCACCGACATAAAGTATCTCTTCTTTTCCAATTCCTGTCTCTTCTGAAATTTTATCAATTCCGTAAGAAGAAGGCTTTCTAGGATGTTCTTTATCAGAAGCCCCTATTATATCAACAAATTTCCATTTAGAAAGATTTTTTTCAACTGTATCTAATGCCAGTTCATGATCTTTATTTGTCACAATACCTGCTTTGATATTGTTTCCTTCTAAAAAATCTAGCAAATCTCCAATTCCTTCATATAATTTTACATTATAGTTATAGTGCTTACTGTAATGTTTTCTCAGTATTTTTTTCATCATTTCAGGAGTTACAGTATTTTCATCATATTTTTCCATAGCAAAAACTTTATCTGCAATTCCTGCAATT
>ERZ773073.948-NODE-948-length-14273-cov-18.985441_pt1 | contig 14273 bp, 12 predicted proteins | sample MGYA00580616_ERZ773073 | MGnify/ENA primary metagenome ERZ773073 (study PRJEB29015, sample SAMEA2737960) | human oral metagenome | biome: human oral; feature: human-associated habitat; material: dental | place: China | collected 2131 ...
AAACGACAAATAAAATATTTATCAATGAAAATGTGGAAGATGGCGAAACAAGAGCGTTGGTTGCAAGAGAATGGAAAATATCTGAGGATTTGAAAGATGGAAAAGGAAAAGCAAATGATGAAGGTCAATTAAAAGCGACTGTTGCGGGAGAATTAGCTTATGATGACATGATGAAAAGAGCTGGAGAAGGTAAGACTGGAAGTATTAGTACGGATGACCTTAATGTTGGGGTTATGGATGAAAATAGTGAAATTACTGCTGATTTTAATAATAAACATGTTGATAAATTTTTGGGTAGAGTCGGTTCTATTTTGAATAAAGTTAAAAAAGGAGATTTTAAAGGAGCTTATAAAGAAGCAAAACAAACAAAACAGGATGTAACTAGGGTTCTAAATAATGATATTAAAACTGTATTGAAAGGTGGACCTGCTGCTAAAAGAACAATAAATGAATCTGCAAATGCTACTGTATATGCTATAAAAAAAGTAGCACCAAAATCTAAGAAAAAATCTACTAAGAAATCTCCACCAAAAAGGAAAAAAAGACCTGTACATAAAACAAAAAAAGAACAAGAAAAAGAGTTCATTGAACATATGAATAGCATAACTCGAGGATACTATGAAAATGAACCTAAATACTCAAAGTCGGCGGATAAAGTTGGAACATTAGCATTTATAGCAGCGAATCAGAACATAAAAATAGGCGATGGAAGTAGTAAAGTATCTGACGAAACATTGGCAAAAGCAGCAAGTTCTACAATTAGTCAAGTAGTTGCTACTGGAAATTTCAAAATGGTACCGACAAAAGATAAAGAATATGAAAATAATAATAAGGGTGTTCAAAAACAAGTAAAAGCCGCTAAAGTAGAAGCACAAAGAAAAACAAGAAACTCTAAAGATAAAGATTATTATGTCAGAGTAGATGGAAAAAATAAAACTGTAACAGTAGAAGAATCTAAAAGACCTAAAGGTTATGGAAGTTATCTTTACAAATCTCTAGTATTAGATCCAATAGAATCGTTTCATAATTTTCATGAAGCAAAAAAAGCAGCATTTCATGGAAACATTGGTGGAGCATTTAAAAATACATTGAAAGGAATAGGAAACTTAACAAGTCCACTTACATTAGGAGTAGGTTCATGGGCTGGAGATAATTATGCAAGATTTAAACCAGAAGAAGTACAATATGGAACAAAAAAGGAAGTAGAAAAAAGAAAAGCAACAGAAAATGCTATAGTAAAAACTACTACAGATATAATGGTAACATTTAATCTCCCTAAAAACATAGGTAGTGGGAAGATAACATTTCCACAAGTAGAACCAGCAATATCAATAAATTCTTCTGGAAGTTTAACAAGAGGGATAACATTAACAACGAAAACAGTTTCAACACCAGCAATAACAATAACAGGAGGAACTAAAACAGGAGCAGCACTATCAAATGCAGTTAAAGTGGCTTCAAATGTTAACAATAATGCTCATAACAATAATTCTTTAAAAAATAAAAATCCTAAAAATAACTCTAAACAGAATCATAATTCCAGAATTACTAATAACACAAACTCAACTGCTTTTACGTCCAATAGAAATATAAGTGCTTCAAAAATAAGAAATAATGGAGTTAAATTAGATGTTCCTAAAGATTTAAAACCTAAAATTACTGATATAGCACAAAAGGGTGATTATAAAGGATTTAAAACAGAAGAGGTTGTAAATGAGATATTAAAAAGAGACCCAAATGTAGAATTATTAGACGGTGGTAAATATGGATCTAATAATGGATTTGACCATGTATTTAGAAATAAAAAAACTGGAGAAGTTTGGATACTTGATAGTAAACAGATTGCAAAATCAGGAAATATGAGAGTATCAAATAAAGGTGCAGGTAGAGCAAGACAGATGTCTCCAAACTGGGTAAATAATGTATTAAACAAATTAGAAAACAATAATCCTATTAAACATACAATTGAAAATGCTAAGAATAGTGGAAAATTAAATACAGGATTAGTTGGAGTAGATAAAAAAACAGGGGAATTAATTTTTGTACCTGTAAGGATTACAAATAAATAATTAATGAGAAAGGATTTAAAATGAGTGTAGTAGCAAGTAAAAATAAATATGAAAAAGGAATTAATTTAATTTCAAGTTTTTTAAGAAAGGAAGAAGATTTTGATAAAGATGAATTGAAATATATAGAAAATAAGAAAGGGGATCAATTTGCCTGTATGTGGACTTTATCTAATGATTATAATAAATTTTCTTCAATAGATTTAGTAATTGAAAAAAATATAAAAAAACACAAATTAAATTGCCATATAGGTGGAAAATTATTAATATTGGGTTGTAGTAGAAGTAATAGGCTGTTTACTCAGGCTTCTCAAATGTTTGAAATGTTTATGTCTAATAATCCAGATTTTATAACATTTTTCAAAAATAATATAGATATGATAATGCCTGATGATTATGACAGTGAAAAAAATAAATATGGATATTTAAAAAATGATTATGGAACATTTTTCTTAATACGTGTAATTCTTCATGCAATAAGAGGAGATTTTGAAGAAGTCAAAAAAAGATGTGCCGCATATTTGAAAAATCCATTGAAAGACAGTTATTATAAATATGGAGAATTGCACTATGAATTTTTAGGTGCTCTGGCAGATAAAGATATTGATGGAATGAAAAAAGCAATAAATGGAATGATGGAACAGAAGGTGGCAAGAAAATTTTCAAATGATAACAATCCAAATTATGAATTTTACTTGCATGTATATGTCATAATATATGCCAAAATAGCCTTATATCATGGAATAGATTTAGAAATTGATAATGAAGTAGCACCAAAAGAATTAATAGATATAACTCCGCTTGAAAAATATGAAGATCCGTATGATTTTATGAAAGATTTTGATTTGGCAACAGTAACTCCGAAAGAATGGAAAGAATGGAAAAACAGTTGGAATTTAAATTTATAAAATTTTCAAATAATCGTTGTTGTAAAAGACAACGATTATTTTTTTGTATTGCATATAATTTGAATATTTAAAACAACTTTTTACCCAATAGATTCTATAAAAGTAAAAAAAGAAGAAACAATATTGATAGGGACGTTCAGAAAAATATATAATTTTTTTGAGCATAAATTTTTTTATATAAATTCCTAAAATTACAATTGACACTCCCTTTTTTTATTTATCTTTCCAAAAATTTTGAAATTAAATCTTTAACTTTTTCATTAAATTCTTTACTTAAAAAATAGTCTTTTACTTCTTTCTGAATACTGGAAAGTCTAGTTGCAGATTCCATAATTTTAGTAACAGGATTTTCTTTCTCTGAACTGAATTTCTTTATATTTTTCTCTTCTAATTTAAATTGCTTCTCAAATTCAAAATATTGTTTTTTTAAAGTCAGTTCTTCTTCAAAATTTAACAATTCTTCAAAGTTAATTACTGGATAAAACTTATTTTTATACATTCCATAAAGATAAGATTTCTGATTAAATTTCTTAGATTTTAGATTACTTTTTTCTTCCATAGTTATTACTCCTTTTTCTATATTTATTTATAAAATTTCTTATTTAATTTTGTAAAGGATAATATTTTTTAGCTCTCTGCAAGAGCGAGTGAACCAACAAATGATATTGCCGATTTTTCGGTAATGTCATTTTTGGTATAACAAGCTACAACTTATTTTGTAAGTTGTAGAAAGATTAATTCTAAATTTGACTAATCCATATTAAATATAATATAATAAAAATATAAATAAATCAAGTATCAAAGGAGAAATTTTTTTATGGAAAAAGCACACAACCTTATTAATATAAAAAAGTCAAAAATGTCAAATTATACTTCAATTATTGACCACATTTTCAGAAAACATAGGCAGTATAAAAATCAAAATATTAATTCTGAAAAAACTGAATTAAATACAATAATTTTAGACAAATTTGGATATAAAAATGGTAATTTTGAGCTATCAGAATACTTTAAAAAAAATAAAATTAAAACCAAAAAAGATAGCGTTGTTCTAGTCAATTTTCTTTGCAACCTTGATGAAAAAATTTTTGAAAATATGGGTCAGGAAGAGATGACAGAAGTGTTCAAAAAAAATTTAAGCTGGCTAGAAAAAGAATACCCAAAAATGAATTTTATTTCTGCCGTAATTCATTACGATGAGAAAAAACCGCATATGCATGTCTGTGCAATTCCTTTAGCAGTTAAGGAAAAAAAACTTACTCAAAGAGAAGTTTTAAAAGAGCTTACAAAATTAAATTTAAGTGATAAAAAAAGTGATAAAGAGTTTATAAAAAAATTTCAGAATGAGCATAAGTATACAGCAACTACGCTTTCGGCAAAAAAATATTTTGATGGGAAAAGTTCGCTTTATGAACTTCAAAATAAATGGTTTGAGTACCAGAAAGAACTGTTTAAGGACAAAAATATTGAAATTTTGAGAAGAAAACACGAAGGAAGAAGATATATTAAAAATATTGAAGTCTTTAAAGTTGAAGCACAAAAAGTTGCCGATGAAATGACCGAAGAACTCAAAATTGAGGACATACAAATTCCTGAAGCAAAAGTTTCACTTGAATATCCTAAAATTCATCAAGAAAAACCCTTTTTGGGAGCAAAAAAAGAATATGTATTAAAACAAGATTTTGATAACTATTTAAAAAATCTGGATGAATATTTTTTGAAACATAACGAAAACGTAAATAACTTAACAAAAGAATACAACAGTTCAAAAAACAATATAATTAGCGGCTTTATATACAACCAAAGCGGAGAAAAGGCAAGAAGCGACTATGAGCTTACAATGACTAAAAAAAAGCTTGAAAACATAAAAGAAAAGGGAGAAGTGTACCATTTTATCGACAGCAAGTCAAAAAAATTGGAAGAAGGGTTTGATAACGTTATTTCTCAAAAGCTTCAAAAGATTGGAAAGATAGATGAAGAAATAGATGAAAGGCAGAAAGAACTTGAAAAAAATGACAAGTTTATAAAATCTCAAGAAGAAAAAATAAAAGACAATAATTTAATTATTGAGCCAATTATAAAAAAAGGCAAGGAAGAATGGGAAAAAGAAAAAGTTCAGCTAAGACAAAATTTTGATAAAAAAATTGATATTGAATACGGAGAAGTTGTAAGGGAAGCTAGAAAGTATATAGCAGATGGACAAGATGCAAAAGAATTTCTGGAACAGAATCAAGAAACTATAGATGCCATAAAAGATTACAAGTTAAATTATAAGGCAAAACAGCAGGAGTTAAAGGATCTAGAGCCAAATTTTAAAAAAAATATCAGAAACGAAATTGAAACTGAATTTAAAATCAAAGAAGACAGCTTGAAAAAATCTCAGGAAAAAATTTCTAAAAAAGAAAAAACTCTTGAAAAAGAGTCGCTTGACTTAAATGCCAGAAAAGAGAAAATTACTCAAAGAGAAAACGGACTAAACACAAGAGAAGAAAAACTGCACCAAAGAGAAATAAACATTGAACCAAGAGAAAACGCATTAAACAAGCTATCTCAAGAATTAAGCAGAAAAGATGACAGATTGCAGAGAAAGGAGCAGGAAATTGACAAACAAATAGATCAAATGAAAGCTATCACAGAAAAATCTCTTGAAAGAGAAAAGCAACTAGCAATCAGGGAGCAAAAAGTAGGAAGAATAGAAAATAAAATATTTCTTAGTCAGGATGAAGAAATAAGCAATTACTTTTTTAACATTTTTGAGCTTAAGGCACAAATAGAAAATTATGATGACATAACCGCTCAAATTGAAGAAAGAAACAAGATAAATTCTGTAAAACAAAATAAAATATCTAATAAAATAAAAGATTTCATTTCAAATTTAAGCGTTCTATTCAATCAGGGATTCTATGAACTTGTGGATTTTTTTAAAACAAAAGTAAAAAATTTTTCTGCAAACAAACAGATTGAAAAGAAAATACCTGAAAATAATGAAATATTTTTTGATTTAGTAGAAGACTACAAGAACTGTGAAAAAGAGGAAAAAATTGGAAAATTAAGAAGAGAACAGGACAGAGGCTTCAGCAGATAATAAAATTTATAATATATTTGCCAAAAGATTTTAAAAAATTTTATTTTTTTTAGTGGAGCAATATTCCAGGAGGTCATATGAAGCAATATAAAGGCTCATATTCAACGAGAATTAAGTTTTTGATATAAAAGGTCAAGTAGAAGGGAAAAGGCTCTTAAAACTAAAATTTGAGCGTCTGAGACATATTCGGCATATTTATTATTGATTCCACCATTTATACACAGTCATTTTTGACAATCCGGTGTCCCTGATGCACTGAGCCTTTTTTCCATCAGGATTATTTTTTCTCCACTCTTTTACCTGATTTTCTTTTGTGCCACTTCCTTTAGGTCTTCCATTTCCTTCTCTCCAATTTGTTCCATTCATTTTATCATTAACTTCTTGAACAGCTCTAGCTCCCATTAAATGAACTTTCTGTTTTCTTCCATTTCTTTTATTTTTAGGAATATCAACATTAGTCAATTTTGCTATAGTATCTCTAGGAAATGTAAAATAATTATCATGATAACAATTTAAAGCAGCCACAATATCATCAATTTCAAAATGATTATCTTCCTCCTCAGTTCTGTTATCTAAAATTTCCAGAAATCCAAAAGCATCCTTTTCTAACTCTTCATAGCTTATCCCACACTTCTTAGCATAAATTGCCAGAGCCATAATCCCAAAATATCTATGACCCGCACTTATTTTCTCAATAATTTTCATTTTCCACCAGTCATACAAGGCTCTCTTAACTATCCATTTTCTTTCCCTTGCCGGTTCTTTATTTACAATCCTTCTCTCATACCAGTCTGGGAAATTTTTTTTGTAATATTCCAAATTTTTGTATTTTTTCTTTTCTTTGACAGGAAATTTGAGTGAAATGTCAAATTTACAAAATGGAATCGTAGCTTTAAGTTCTTCAAGGTTCGTTTTTTTTCCAGTTTTAAAAGCTATTACAGGATAATTTTTCCCAAGTTTACTCCACGAACCTACACTTCTAAATCCCTGTAAAATTCCAGTCATGTCTTTTTCCTTTTTAGAACTTGTATAATCATTCCAAATACGATCAATTAGAAGTTCTTTAAATTCACGCAAGGTCTTCTGATAATGTTTATATAATGGCAACGGCTCTTCCAAAAAATAATATAGATGAAGCCCTCTCCCACTATTTACAATATATGTTGGATTAGGCAAAAGTCCATTTTTTATCTGAAACAATAAATCTCTAATATTTTTTTGTTTTACATAATCCAAATCAACTGCAATAGCATAAAGCAGCCTTGCATTGACACTTGTTCTATTTCTTCCAAAATATGTAACAGGAGCAATTAATCCAAAAGGAATATTAATAACTTTTTGTAAATTCTCTAAATCATCAGTAATAATAAAATTCTTGCTTTTCTTCTTTCTCTTATCAATCTGAATTCCAATGATATTTCCTTTAATGCTATGATTCTTTTTCAAATGCTCACCTTTTTCCTGTAAACTACCTTTAGGAAATAAATCTCTGTAAAAAGTAAAAGGATCAACTTCTTTAAACCCTCTCTCTTTTAAAAAATTATTTTTATACTTATACAAGTCAACCCATTCTTTTTTTTCACCAAGTTCATACATTTCAAATTCCAACTTTCTTATAACTAACCTATTCTTTATTTTAACAATCAAAAAAATAAAATAACCAATTAATATTATATAATATATATTTAATAAATATTTAATTATCTATATAGTCGCTTCGCTCCGCTTGACGCTTTTATGTTATCAATACATTTTTTTATACCTTTTTTCAATTATACAAAATTTTCTATATTTTTTCAAGAAAAAAAATTGAAGTGTCTCTAAAATTTGAGAGCTAAAAAAAAATGAACTTATTTTAAATTCAAACTAGAAATGTATCAAAATTAACTTTAAAAAAAAATTTAAAGTTAATTTAATAACATAAATAAAGGGTTTGGTAATGTTGTCGGGTGACACCCGACAACATCATAAATTTTTATAATATGTATAAATAATAGGTTAGTGATGTTGTTGCTTGAAAGTGATAAATTTATAAATTTCATAATCTTTGAAATTGTCATATTTTTATAATAATATAAATTATATCGTCCGTCATGACGGACGATATAATTATAGATTCTGTAATTTTTCTTTTACTTTTTTTATTTCTTCTTTTATTTTATTCAACTGTTTTTCTTTTTTTTTCAGTTCTTTTTGCCAAAATTCTTTCGTTTCTCTATACTCTATATTTTTTTTTGATTCAATGTCTTTAAATTTTTCTTTAGGATTTTCTGCTGATATAATTTCTGCAATTTCAGTTTTAACAAAAATTTCATCTTCACCTGTCATTTTGATGACAGCTCTGTCTGGCAATTCTAAAACTTGCTGATTCTCATTTCCACTATATTTACCCTGTAAGTACAATTTATATTTTCTAATCGCTATATTTGCTTTACTTTTTTTTATTCCTATCTTTTCGAGCCATTTCCCCCAATAACCTGTTTTATGATTTGAAAATATTTCATTAGCTTGATAAAGAGCGTCATAATACCATAACATATTCTGACCAATATTCTTTAAGTGATGTGATATATCATGTTCACATTTAATCAATTCTTGCTTTTCATCTTCAGTTACTTCAAATTCTGAATAGTCTATATCAAAAATTGATGTCTGGTCAGAAAATTTCTGCATGCTTCCTTTAGCAGTTTCCGCATTGCTCAAAAATTGGTTAAGACCTAGTTCTTCTTTTTTCTTCATATCAGCCCTTCCCTCTCCAAAATTTCTTCAGCTATTTTTGTATAATCTTTTGCACCATGTGAATTTTTCCTGTAATCAAAAATACATTTATTCTGTAACACACATTTGCTTAAATCAACATTTTTTCGTATAATTGTTTTTAATAAATATTCACCATATTCTGTTTCTAAAAACTTTTCTGTGTCCTTTGACAGATCATCATGCTCTTTCTTTATTAAAATAATTCCTTTTAAATCCCTATCAGTCAGATTCCTTATAAAATCTATTGTTGACCTTAATCCAAGAAGCTCAAATCCTCCTGGCACAAGAACAACATAGACACTGGATGTAAATATAGCACTAGTTGTATACGCATTGAAGCCGGGTGCTGTGTCAATTAAGACAGCATCATATTTATCTTCCAATTTGGATAAAAATCTGTCTAATGCTTTGTAATATGCAGAATCTTTATTTTTTAATTGCAGCATATCATCTTCCGTATTGTCAGTACCCGTAATCAGATGTAAATTTTCTTCTATCTCGATTGGTTTAAAATCTGTAATTCTTTTAAGCAGATAATCTCCCAAGGTTGGATAATCTTTGTAATTGTTCGCACCAAAACCTAATGTTAAATTTATTTGTGCATCTGTATCAATTGCCAAAACTTTTAATCCCTTTTTTGCAAAGTACCAGCTCAAATTAAAAACTGTAGTAGTTTTTCCAACTCCACCTTTTTTATTCACGATCGCTATTTTTTTCATGCTCTTTCACCTCTTATTCTAAAATACTATTAAGCCTTATGATTTTGCTATTGATGTCGCTAAAACTTAGATTTGTGTATATAAGCGTATTATTGATATTCTTGTGTCCTAAAACTTTTTTTAGCTCTACAAGCGATAATCCCGCATTCAGAAGATGCACAGCACGGCTATGCCTAAATACATGAGTATGTGCATATTTCTTATCTATTCCAAGTGCTTTAAAGAGCTGCTTCATATATCTGTTTGTATGATTTTCCGACGCTCTTCCTTTTTTTGAATTTCTTGCAATGTAATCTTTTTCCGTCAGTCCTAATTGAACTTGCTGCTCCAGCAATAATGCATATAACTGTGGCGATATAACAATTTCCTTATAATCTTTCATTTTCTGCTTGGAGTTATTTAATCTTGCAATGACTAAATTTCTCCCCTTATAATTAATTTTTTTAATATCGCTGTATTTCAAGTTTAGAACTTCATTGATTCTAGCTCCTAGTTCGTAAAGCAATGAAAATACCACTTTATAGCAAGGCTTTGCATTTTCAATAACTCTTTTTACATCAGGTTCTGTCAGATATTTCACTTTTTCTTCTTTTTCTTCATCCGGAAGAATAATATCATTCTGGTCTGGTATAATAATATCGCTCATAACTTTCCCCTTCTTTAATGTATTAATTTTTTAAAAACATTCTTTATTGATATAATTATACAACATTTTTTAAAAAAAACAAGTGAGAAAGCGAGGAAAATAAAGAAAAAGGTATGAAACTGGCCCCGGTTCCACACCTTTTTGTTAATATATATTTTTTTTATTTATAACCAGTTGTCAGGAAAATCCATTTCAATTAATATCTTATCTAAACAAATCGAGTGTAATTTACCCTTCAAATTTTTCATCAATTCCTTTAAAGAATCTGTAAGAGAGTCATAATCGTCTTTAGGTAAAAAAAACTTTAAAGTTTTATATAAAGCAAATAATTTTTGATTGTTTGTTGAAGATCTGTCTCCTGCTATATGTCCTCTTAGAGTGAAATTATAAAATCTTTCATTATGTGCTGAAACATTTCTAAATAAAGAACAAGCATTTAAAAAAGTTTTTATTGTTTTTATTTTTAGATTTAGAGAAACACCATAATCCCATTTATAAAGAATCTCAAAATGATTTTTTATATCTTGCTGTACATCAAGCTTTAAAATATTAAATAATATTGAAATATTTCCTAGTGTTAAAAAATGTATCGTTATCCAAAGAGGTGTATTATCTTTTATAGAATAGTGATTTATTATTTCCTTTTTTTTATTTATTTTATGTCCGTATAATTTTATAAGTATAGATTTTCCTCTATCATTTAAATTATCAGTATAATTGGCTGGATTCAAATAAGCATCTTTATCATCTCTACCATAACGTTTAGAAAAATAATAAGCAATTGATGTTTTAAAAAACTTTTCTATTTTTGTAAAGCAATTAAAAAATAGAATCCTAAGATCAGCATCGAAATCGTGAAGAGCTTTTAGTTCATTGAAATGAACATCAGGGATATAAACATCTCCACCACAGTCATCTCTTTCCATTATAAAAGGTTCTTTATAAAAATTAATAACCGAATAATAATTATCTCTCATTAAGTGAATTATTGTGTCGTCGTCTGTATTCATACGTTTTGTTTTTGCAGGATCATTAGATCCGTTAAGAATAGCAACTTGTTCGTCAAATGTTTTAAATGGTTTATCCATAAATTACTCCTTTCATATATGTAAAAAAGCCTCTATAATAAGAGGCTTTTTATACAGTCTATATAAACTTATAATTCAAAGTATAATATAGAACGATCCTTCATGCTTGAATTATAGCAGTTAAAAATAAAAATGTCAAGTAAAAAAAGCAAAAATTCTTTTATTAAAGAGTAGATACTATTGAATTAAAATCATATTTTTTACACCACTCAAGATTTTTCAAATAATCTACAAGCTCATCGAAATTTTCAAACTTACTAGATGTAGTTGTTCTTTTGAATTGAGAATACATTTTTGACAACTCAAGAATGGACATCAATATATATTTTTCTTTGCTTAATTCTAAATGGCAGTGTTTTAAGTCGGTTCCACACCTTACTTAAACCTATTTATAGACAGCTTTCACTTCTTTTCCATGAGATGCAATCCCAACCTTCAATCCCTACAGGAACAGCTTTTTTTCTCATAAAATCACTTCCTTTGTCTATATTTAAAATAATAATACTTTTCTTTATCCTTTCAATAAATTTTCTGCCATCTCTTTTAAATTCTCATCAATCTCATCATCGCTAAAATCAGAAATTATTTCTAATTGATCTAATATTTTTTTCTTCTTCTCTATTCTGTTCTTCATTTCTTTCGTCAAAGAAGTATCATTATTTCTAGTACCATTTTTAGTATATTCTTTTAAAAAAGCATTATTTTTTGACATATAGTCTTTTATCATTTCTATCTTTTCTGAAATTTTCTCCCTAAGAGATAATTCTTTTTTTTCTTCAGTTTTTGAAACACCTAAAAATTTAGGAGGATATGTGGAAATTTTAACTTCTTTTTTCTTATTTTCAGTTTTAGTTTTATTATCTTCATTTTTTTTCATTTTCTCTGCTTCTTCAATTTTTTCTTTTGAATCCTTTAAAAATCTAAATTCAAACCCAACAACTCTACTTCTTCCTCGACCGCCAGTAAATCCATACTTTTTCTCAATTTTCAAATTATATTCCTCTCCTAATTCTTTCATGATAGGCTTTAAAACACGAGCATCAATATTAACTATCTTATAACTTTCAGGAATATCCATCAAATACCTAAATTCATCAATACTACATCTCCAAAAACCTGTATTTTTAAATTGTTTCATTCTACGGTAAAATTCTTTTGTATAGCTTGATTTTAAATTCACAAATTCTTCTAACTCAAATCTAGTCCATTCTTTATTAAAATCATTAAGTAAAAATCTAAAGTCTTCATTCAATGAAATCATTAATATTTGTTCATTTAACTTTATTTTAAAAGTCTTAAAAATTGCCATTTGTACAATCGTATTATTTTCTCTATATGTGTAATTTAATGACAACAATTTTTTATTAACATTCATAATTGTATTTACAAATTCTTTTGTAGTCATATTTTTCTCAAGCCTTATTAACTTTTTCAATTCATAAAAAGAATATTCAAGAATATTTGTACCTTTTTCTTTAAGTTTATGAAAAAGTGTTATCAATAAATTTAATTCTTCTGCCGTAAAATTTCTTAATGCTTGATTATTAAAATCATTGTTATATTTTACAATTTCATTTCCCATTTAAAATTCCTCCTTAAAGTCATTATATCAAGTTAAAAATAACATGTCAATCAAAATGTAATTTTTAATTTCCCAAAATGTAATTTTTAATTCCCAAAATGATATTTTAAATAGTTTAAGAACACAGTATTTATGCTGTGTTGCGGGAACCTAAAAGAATATAAAATTTAAAAGACCTAAAAGTCTTTTAAAAATATTTTATTAAAAAGAATGCAAATTAAAAATGTCATTTTTATAAAATGATGTTTTTAATTTCCCTAATTTTGTTCCTTTTATTTTCCCAAAAAGTCCTTTTTACTTGTAAAAAATAAGTTTTTTAATAACAAGCAACCTTAATATTTATCATAGTTAGAAGCATATCAGTTTTTTTCAAAAAATACTTTATTTGATTTAATGGTTTTAGTACTTTTTATTCATCAATTTTATATTATTTTGGTGCTTTTTATTATTGTTTTGGTACTTTTTAATACTACTAGAAACTAGTATTCATAAGAGTTACAGAGTACCTAAAAGGTATAATAAAAGGAAACTAAAAACTAAAAAAATTATTTTAAATAAAAAATTTTGAAAATTGTAATTAATTTAAAAAATATTATTAAAAATATTGACAAAATTATTTCAAATGATATAATTATTATATAAAATGAAAGGAATTGATGTTATATGGAAAAAGCAGTTGTTAATTTCAGAATAGACAAGACTACTAAGAAAGAAATGGAAGAAATTTGTGAAGATATAGGAATTTCTATAGGGACAGCATTTAATATTTTCGCCAAAAAATTGATTCGTGAAAGAAGAATACCATTTGAGTTAGATTCGGATCCTTTTTACAGCAAAGAAAACATTGAAAGATTAAAAAAATCTATTGAGCAAATGGAAAAAACTGGTGGAACTATTCACGAGGTTGATTATGATTAAATCATGGAGTGATGAAGCATGGGAAGAATTTGAATATTGGGCAAAAAATGATAAGAAGATTTTTAAGAGAATATTGGAACTTATAAAAGATATTGATAGAAATGGATATACAGGAATTGGTAAGCCAGAACCTCTGAAATATGATTTGAGCGGTTATTGGAGCAGAAGAATAGATGCTGGAAACAGGATTGTTTATAAAATTGAAGATGGGATTATAAAAATTGTTCAATGCGGCTCTCATTATAGGGATAAATAAAAGACAATCTGTAATGAAATTATGAATTTCTAAAAATGGAAAAATATAGACAAAAGAAAAGTAGGATTCAATAATGGCGAGTTTGACAGAAGCTGGCATGAAGAAATAGGTTCAATAGCTAATGAAGTTACAAAAGATGTGCAGCATTCGACTAATATTAATGTTGAGAGCCAGACTATTGAGTATGCTACTAATCCTACAAAATTTAAAGAAGATTTGGAAGTAGCAATACTTGAAGGAAAAGC
>ERZ773073.951-NODE-951-length-14266-cov-10.590247_pt1 | contig 14266 bp, 7 predicted proteins | sample MGYA00580616_ERZ773073 | MGnify/ENA primary metagenome ERZ773073 (study PRJEB29015, sample SAMEA2737960) | human oral metagenome | biome: human oral; feature: human-associated habitat; material: dental | place: China | collected 2131 ...
TGTGCCTGGGGCGGGCGGACCTGGTGCGCGAGCGGGTGAGCTTCCCGGTGTGCGGACCGGGCGCCCAGCCCGGGGTGATCATTATGGTGATCGACGACGGGGCCGGGGAGGCCGATATCGATCCGGCGCTCGACGGGGTGCTGGTGGTCATTAACGCCACGCCCCGCGAGATCACCCAGCGGCTGGACACGCAGGTGGGCCGCCTGTTCGTGCTGTGCGACGTGCAGGCCCGGGGCGAGGACCCCGTGGTCAAGACCACGAGCTTCGACCCCGCCACCGGCACCGTGAGAGTCCCGGCCCGCACCGCGGCCGTCCTCATCGAGCACTGACCCGCCCGCCCGCCTCCCCCTCGCCGAAACCGGCGGAAACGACACGCGAAACCGGCGGAAACGGCATGCGATTCGATGTATCCGCTCGAGGCTGCGCGTCACGGTCGCCCGCCGGACGCGGATCGGGTTCCCGGCGGGCCCCTCCCGGGTGGTGCGGGTTCTTCCCGGTCCGTACGGGGAAGTTGCACATTGGAGAGCGGCGCCTCCGCGGGCCGATCTCGGGTTCTCCGCATGATTCCGCCGATCCACCGCCGACCATCCCCGGTCGAATGTGCAATATGGCCACCCCGACACCGCACACCCGAGCCCGGCTCCGCCCGCCCCCTGACTCGTGCCAGTTTTGGCGACGTCGCGTCGTGATGGGGGCTTTTCGTTGGCGTGGTGTGGTCGGGGTGGTGGGTGCGGGGCACTAATGGGTGGTTGTAGGGTGGGGGTGTGAGCCCGTTCGTCCGGAAGGTGCGCACCGCTTCGGGAGCCACGGCCGTGCAGATCGTGGCCAAGGAGCACGGGGTGCGGCGGATCGTGGAGCACCTGGGCTCGGCCCATGACGAGGCGGAGCTGGCCGTTCTGGTGCGGGCCGGACGCGACAGGATCACCGCACTGTCGGGGCAGGCGGCCCTGGATCTTGAGTCCCTGGGCGCCGGGGCCTGCGTCGCGGGCGCGGTGGTCGACTCCAAGCGCTGCGCCCTGTTGTGGGATGCGTTGTCCGGGGCGTACGAGCGCCTGGGGCTGGGTGAGGCGGTGGGCGGGGACGAGGGCTTCAAGCAGATGGCGTTGGCCCGCTGCGTCGAGCCCACCAGCAAGGAGCAGGTCCCCCGCGTGATCGGCGAGCTCGGTGTCCGGCCGGTGGCCAGGCGCTCCTTGTTCCGGTCCCTGGCCCGCTGCGTCGAGCGCGACTGGCGCGCCGGGATCGCGGCGGCCTGTCTGTCCCACGTCACCGGGGGCGGTGACCTGAGCCTGTGCCTGCAGGCGTGACCACCTTGTACTTCGAGGCCGACAAGGAGGACGACCTGCGCAGGGTCGGTGACTGCCAAGGAGCGCAGGGTCGATCCGCAGATCATCGTGGGTCTGCTGGTGGACCGGGGCGGCTTCCCCCTGCGGATCGGCTGTTGGGAGGGCGACAGGGCCGAAACGACCACCATCGTGCCGGTCGTCCGGGAGTTCGTGCGCTCGGCCGGGATCGAGCACTTGGTGGTCGTGGCGGACGCCGGCATGCTGTCGGCCGCCAATCTGGCGGCCCTGGATGAGGCGGGCGTGGGCTTCATCGTGGGTTCGCGCATGACCAGGGCCCCCGTCGACCTGGCGGCCCACTTCCGGTTCCACGGCGACGTCCTCGCCGACGGGCAGATCATCGACACCATCACCCCCAGACGCGGTGGCCGCTGCGCCGAGAGGGACGAGAACCTCCGCGATGAGCCGGTGTGGGACCCCGCCACTCATCCGGGTTCGTGGCGGGCCGTATGGGTCTACTCCGCCAAGAGGTTCGCCCGCGACAGCAAGACGCTCACGGCCCAGGAGAGCAGGGCCAGGGCGGTGGTCGCCGGCCGGAGGCGCCCCAGGGGGACCCGGTTCGTCACCACTCACCGGGGCGACCAGGTGGTCGACGAGGCCGCACTGGCCCGCGCCAGGCGCATGGCGGGCCTGAAGGGCTACGTGAGCAACATCCCCGCCGGCGTCATGGGGGCCGACGAGGTGATCGCCTCCTACCACGAGCTGTGGCACGTGGAGCAGTCGTTCCGCATGTCCAAGCACGACCTGAGAACCCGCCCGATCTTCCACCGCACCCGCGACGCGATCGAGGCCCACCTGACCGTCGTGATGGCCTCCCTGGCCGTCGCCCGCCACCTGCAACAGGCCACCGGGATGAGCATCAAGCGACTCGTCCGCGAACTCAGACCACTTCAAGAGGTCACCATCAACGTCAACGGCCACCGCCTCACCGCCCAACCCCAACTCACCGAAACCGCACAGCAAATCCTTAGCAATCTGGGTCCGGGGCACTAAACTGGCACGACTCAGGTTCTACTGTAGTTCGTCAGGACATGCGGTCAAGGGGATTGTTCGCACAAATTTGGAGGGCGAGGGTAGGCCGGCGGCGCCGCCCCCTCGTGCCACGCACCCCTCGTCAGAGCCCGTCCCGGTCACCCTGGCGGACGTAGGTGATGGTGAACTCCTTGACCTGACGGTAGACCTGCTGGCGCAGGCGGAGGTCGAACCAACTCGTGTCAAAGGGCTGGAAAACGTCAAGCCCCCTCCCGAGCACGATCAGCCACCCGGTATCGGCGGTGATGGAGCGGTCGTGGATGGAGTCTTTGAAGGCATAGTTGAAGGCGATGCCTGCCACCGCTGCATTGTGACGGATCGTCTCGAGGTTCTCCACCTGTTTGCGTGCGTGCTCCGGAGTCGTGTCCGTCTTCGTGGTGAGATGTACGGTGACCTCGGTCGCGCGGTCGGTCACTTTAGCGATCGTCTCAATGAGCTCAATGAGGTTGCGCGCCTGGTGCGGCTGCCTGATGTACGGGTCGACGATCTTGATGCGTGTCGCTCCGCGCAGGTACGGGCCGAAGAATCGGTCGTAACTGAATCCTCGTCGCCCTTCAGTAAAGGATATGGGACCCTCCCTTAGCTCAGGAGCTGTTCTCTGTGGTTCTCGAGTCACCCCGTCGCCCTCAGACTCAGTGTCGCCGCAGTTACCCGTAGCCTCACGAGCGCGCGTGTTATCAACGATGTCGTCATGATCTACAACACCATCTCGGTGGTACAGCTCTGGATACTCCTGCTCCTCAACAGTGCTGACTTCCTGCCAACCCTGGACGGTGCTGTAGCCGAAACGCACCGGGGTCATAGTTCCGTCGATGCGCACGAGCTGGTCCTTGACCCGCTTGCGACCCTCGATGGCGACCCTCAGGAGGGCCTCGATCTCGTCTGTTCCGGCTTGTCCGGAGGGGTGAATGAGCTTCATCAGCCCGGAGAAGGTCTTGTGGATACCGTCCCGGTCGCGAGTCGAGATATCCTCGGAAAGGCTGAGGTGCTCCTGGTAGCGGTCGGAGTAGTCAAGGTCGCGCTGGAACTTGAGGACCTCTGCCAGGTAGTCGACGACGAATCCGTAGCCGGTGGAGAACATCTCGCCGCGAATCTGCTCGAACTCCCACCCCGGTACGTAGCTGTGGATGCGGTCGAGAAAGGCGGGATCGTGGTACTGGTCGGGGAGCTCGTCGAACAGGTCGGAGTTCTTGAGCATGTAGGGCACGGTGTGGGCGGTGTTGCCCACGAAGACCATCGAGGCCTCCGCTCCGAGGGTCTCGACACCGCGGGAGAAGGACTTGTTGGCCATGTAGTTCTTCATGATGTCGACGAGCGCCCGGTCCGCCCGCTTCTTGCGGCCGGCGAACTCGTCGAAGGCGACGCAGTCCCAGTAGCCGACGAGTCCGATCCTCCCGTTGACATTGTTGACGAAGAGCTTGGGCACCGTCACCTCTCCCCCGGAGATCAGCATCCCGTGCGGGGAGAACTCGGAGTAGATGTGGGACTTACCGGTTCCCTTGGGACCGAGCTCGATGAGGTTGTAGTTGCGTTCGACGAAGGGGACGAGGCGCACGAGGTGGAGGAGCTTGGTGCGGGCGCCGAGCATCTCGGGGTTGAAGCCGATGGACTGGATGAGCAGGTCGATCCACTCCTGGGTGGTGAACTGCTCGCGCGTGTCGGTGTAGGACTGGAGGTCGAGTCGGGAGAGCTGGATGGGTTTAAGGGAGTGAAGCCGCCAGGGGACCTCCTTCGGGTCCCCGGAGTGGGCGTAGACGATGTCGCAGATGCACCACACGCCGCCGGTGAGGAGCTTGGGATGGTCCCGCACCGTGTCGGCACCGATCTCGACGCGGGAGATGCCGAGGTTGGAGAACTCGGCCTCGTAGATGTCCTGGCGCTCATTGAGAGAGACGGAGACCTTGTCGATGATGCGGTGCCGCCCCTTCTCACGGATGCGGGACTGGACCAGCCGGTTCTCACCGCGGTGGACGTAGTGGTCGCGGAGGATGGAGCGCACCTGTTCGATGCCGGTGCGAATGGTCGCCTCGTCATCGGTGGCCGCGTACTGCCCCAGGAGGTACTCCAGCACGTAGGTGGGCACGATGGCATTGCCCTTAACGGCCTTGACGAGGTCTTTTCGGACGACGACGCCGGGGAAGGCGGTTGCGATCTTACGGTCCAGCTCCGACGGCGTGTTGGCGGTCGGGCTCTGACTGGCGCGTGGTGCCTCCACAGGTCCGGGCTCATGAGCGGACAGCTCTGAGTTGATCATCTCTGTCTCTTCCTAGAAGTCGAAGTCGGTGCCGAAGTCGCTCGTGAAGGTGCGCACCAATGTGAATCGCGCCCTGTCGGGGTAGGGGCGGCGCTGGGAGATACCAACCGGCTCGTGCAGTCTGAGCTCGACCTCCTTGCCGTTGTAGGCGTCGGCCTCCTTGCTCAGCACGAGGGTGACGGGGAAGAAGCGGTCACGCCCCTCCTGGGAGGTCTGTGAGCAGTCGATGGCGACCTCGTCGGAGATGAGGGTCTCACCGGCATAGAGACCGGCAATGAGGCGCCTTGCCTTGACCTTCTCTGTCACCGGTTCCTGCTGGTAGAGCATGACCGTGATCTGTCCGGTGGTGATGCGGTCGGTCTCGGGCATGATTCTCACGGACACCTGCCGGACGTCCGAGGTGCGGCGCTTGTTGACAGCGAGGACAGGGATGACGACCTCCTGCAAAGACGCTCCACCGTGGACGTAGCGCACACCCGATCCCGCCGCACGGATGCGGTGGACCGAGGCAGGCACCTGGACCTCGATGTCACCGGTCATCCCGAGCTGGGCGGAGGTGAAAGTGGTGAAGGCCTGGTCACGCTTGAGACCGCGCCCCAGGACGAAGCGGTGGTTGACGCTCAGGAGGGTGTCGCCGTGGGGCTTGACCGAGAGGTAGTCGCGCTCGGACAGGGGCGTGTCCTGGTAGAGGAAGCCGTGGTCAGCGGTGACGAGGATGTTGTTGACGTTGGCGTTGACGAGCTTCTTCATGAGCTTGATGAGCTCAGCGATGGCGTCGTCACAGGCACGGAAGGTATCAGTCTCCGTCGGTTGCTTCTCACCGGTGGTGTCGATCTGGTTGTGGAAGACGTAGAGCAATTGGTGCGACTTGACCAGGTCTCGCGCCTCAGCCTGGCGCATGCTCAGAAGGTCTTTTGCCTGGACAGCGGTTCCGCCGACAGCGGCGAGGATCGCGGCGCGGTTGCCGGTGCCGTCACTGGGGGCGCCGTCGACCTCGACAGCCGCCCTGTCGGTGAAGGTAAGAGCCTTGTGGGGCAGGAGGGAGGCCATGCCCAGCTGGGTATAGGAGGGCAGGCGGGAGAGCATGGGGGTGAGGGCGGCCGTGAAGCGGTCCTCCTGACGGATGCGTCGGCCGAGCTCCTCGGCAACCTCGTAGCGCAGTGCGTCGGAGACGATCACAGCGACCTTGTGGCCTTTACTCAGCCAATTAGCATTCACCTTCGCGGAGAAGAAGGACCGGGCTGACGGGATGCCAAAGATCTCCCATCGCTCCATCGTGTTCACCTGCTGCTGCCAGGATCGGCCAAGAGGATCGAGGTAGTCGTCGAGGTAGGCGCGCTCGACGAGAGCCCTCAGCTGGTCGAGGTCCGCAGTAAGGTCAGTGTCCGCTTGGTCCAGGTGCCGGTGGAAGCGTCGGTAGGCCTGGTCGACGGCGTACCACTCCTGTGCGTAGCGCTCGACGCCTTCGGAGGGTGAGGACATGTCCCAGGAGCCGGTGCCGGTGAGTGACAGCAGGGTGGAGGCGGCGGCGAGCGCCTCATAGACATGCTGGACGTCGTGGTACCAGATCGACTCGGTGCGTCGTTGTACAGCCTCCTGCACCTGCTTGTCCGACAGGGTGCGGCACTCGACCCCCTGGGCGAGCCGCCGGGCAATCTCCTGGTCCACCTCCGGGAAGGTCGTGCGCGATAGAAGGTCACCCAGCTCCAGGTCGGTCACGCGATCGGCGATTCCAAGCTCGTCGGCCGCGTATGAGGCGAGGGCACGATAGGAGTCTGCGAAACGTAGATCGTGGCGCCAGGTGCTGAAGTCACGGCGAATGTTGCGGTACTCGTCGGCTCGCTCCGGGCCGGTGGGAGCGAATCCCTCCCAGGCTCGCTGGAAGAGCCACAGCACGAAGTCATCCACGGTCGGGGTCGCTTCACTATACCCGTAGATGTGGCGGGTCCCTTCCCAGTGGAAGGTGTCAAGCCCAAGGCGGGTGATCTCATCAATACCGGTGGACCTGCCCTGCGCGTTCTCGGTGAGCAACGCCCGCCATAGTGCGTCTAGCGAACGGTCCTCTGTGACCAGGAGCACAGCGACCATTGAGGCGGCGATGTCGGTGGCGTCGTCGTCCGGGCGCAGCCGGCTTTTGAGCGCCTGCTGGCGCCGTTGGCTCTCAAAAAAACGTGGGTACCGCTCGACGACGTCTCGCATCGCTGAGCCACCCCCGAGCTCCTGCACCACGAGCGAGACGTGGTCCGCAGTGAAGACGCCGTAGGCGAGCTCCAGGTCGAGCAGCCAGTTGTCCGTCGGAGTCTGCGGCTCGGAACCACTCCGGTAGATGAGGAACTTGCACGTGGGGCTCCTGGCAAAGATCTCTCTCTTGATGGCGAACTCATTGTTGTCGACACGCCGGATGGTGGTACCGGGGGGCACGAGCTCCGTGACGGAGTCCTCGTACCGGCCTTCCGGGTCGGACCACAGGACGACGCGCCCGGCCTCCCCGGGCCGGGCAAAGCGCTCGCGCAGCTGGTGCTCGATGGTTGACAAGGGGCTCATTCGGCGTCTCCAGAGATGCTGTCGAGGTGGGCGCGGCCGGCGTCTGTGAGCCGGTAGCGCTGGAGGCGGCTGTTGGGCTTGTCGGGGATCGTCCGGGCAAGGTACCCCTTCTCGACGAGGGGGAGCAGATGGCGGCGGTAGTTCCCATAGGCGTCGGCGAGCCCGATGGCGGCCAGCAGCTCGGAACGAGATCGGGGAGTGTCAGCGGCGGTGAGGACCGCCATGACTTGCTCACTTGACTTGCTCACTTGCTCACTTGACTTGCTCACTTGCTCACCCACCTGGCCCGGGTCGTGGCTGGGCACGTAGATCGTCACCCGCACACGGTCCTGGATCTCCTCGATGACGGGTTCGGGCAGACCCGCCTTGGCGACCTGTTCGAAGACCCGCTGGATACCGGTGCCCCACTGCTCCATGATCCCGGCCTCACGGAAGATGCGCGCCAGCGCCGGGTTGCGCAGCCGCGAGACCCGGCGCATGGTCTCCACGGTCATTCCGGGCAGCAACAGGCCTGGGCTGTCCACCTGGATGCGGTCGTCGTAGAAGCCGATGCGGATGGGCGTGCCCCTTTCAGCGTAGGAGGCGTGGGCCAAGGCGTTGACGATGACCTCACGGACCGGCTCGACGGGGATGGAGTACACGTCGCGGCGGCGGACCTGACCGAAGACGGCAGTCTTGTAGGCATGCTTGAGGAGGAAGCCCATAGCCTGATCAACGGCCAGCGGAAGAGGACCGTGGATCTCTGTCTGGTCGAAGATATCCGTGCCGTGGGGTCCACGCAGGCGTCCGCACTGGACCCAGGCCGAGGGCAGGAAGCGAGTCGGGTCCGGGCAGGCGGCGAGGATGCCTGCGTTCGTGGGAACGACCCGGCCTCCTTGCCGCACTGCGAGTCCGAGCGCGAGCAGGTCGTCAATGTCGGTTGGCCGACCGCGCAGGTCGGACAGGACGTCAAGGTCAAGGTCTGCGAGATCGGCACGGGGCTCGGGGAGGTCTTCGAAGGCGACACCCCGCGCGCTGCGTTCAAGCTCTGCGACCAGTGCCGTGTCCGCTTGACGGGTGGTGGAGCCAAGCCGCACATAGACACCTGCCTCTGGGCCTTGCCGGGTGATGTGGTGGGGGCGCCGGGTGCTGAGGGGGACGTCGACGACGAGGATGGTCTTGTCTCCGAGGGTCATCAGATCGATGGCGGGGACCAACTGCGGTGAGATGCCATCGCTGATGAGGCTGGCGACACGCTCCTCCTCAGCGAGGGGATCAGCAACGCCGACGACGGTGCCGTCATCCTCGACGCCGATGACGAGGCGTCCGCCCGCCGAGTTGGCGAAGGCCGTGATGGTCCGCAGCGGGCCTGCGGGCGAACTGAGGTCCCGCTTGAGCTCCAGGGTCTTGCCCTCCCGGTCAACGACCCGCCCGTCCGGACCGAGGCTGAGGTAGCTGGTCATACGTCTCGATCGTCCTGTCGTGCGTCGTCGCGTCGTTGCGAACCCGACAGTTTCGCACGCAATGCCTCGATCATCGTATCCAGACGGCGCAGCAAGTCATCGTAGGTAATGATATCGACGACACCCCGTCCACCTCGCCGCATAAACTCGAAGTCAAACTTCTGCTCTTGCGTCAAGCCGTGGTCCCGACCCGCGAGAATGTACGCCTGGGGATTGACGATCCTCACCTGAGGCGCATCTCGCATCTCGGCCACCAATCGTTCTTGAATCGCCTTCTCGGACCTCAATCCACCGCAATTGAGGTAGAACAAGTACTTCTCACACTGCATCACCGCGCCCGCCAGCTCGCGCTTGGGCACATGATTGTCACGGTAGCAGGATCGGGTCACCAGGCAATCAGCGAAGGGCTTCTTGATCTCGAGAATGTCAACATGCCCACTCGAGTCAACGAGCACCATATCAATCTCACGGCGCACGCTCTCGCCCGGACGAGAATAGCTCTCCTTGATCTTCACGCCTTCCAGCACGGACACATACCTTGGAAATATCAGGCAGAACAGCCCCGCAACCTCGGTCTGCCACTCACGTTCCGAGTAGGACTCAGCGTCTCCGAGCATCTCCGAGAATCGCTCTCGCACGAAGGTGAACTTGTCAAGCTCCATCTCACTGATGACATATGGTTCACGTTTCCTCGAGGACCGGGCCGACCTCTTTGCATCCAGATGCTTCTGGAGCTTTCGCTCCGCTTCCCCTGCGCTCGCATAGTACTCTTGAATGACCCTCCCCACCCGCGCGTCGGAGTACAGTCTGCATTCAGTTGACGTAGGGAACTGCTTGAGGAGGACCCGGAAGTCCTCCTCTGGAATGGCGTCCGGACACTCGCCACCGATCACAATCTGTCGGTCGGCGACACGCTCCATCCTCCTAAACACCGAGATATTCCTCTCGGCGACAAACATCCCTGCAGTCAGTTGAACTGAACGCGCGACGAGCACGTCTTGCCTGAGTCCCAGGACTTTAGCATCCAGCCGCCAGTAGTCACCGTCAGCGACGCCGATCCGAAAGTCCTTAAACTCGGGAAACTCCTCTTCGAAGGAACCGGCACCAACGTCAACTCCGCCATCTGTATCACGAGGATCCTCGAACACTTCGGCAGGACTGAACGTGAACACCTGTTTGATGCGAACCTCTCCCCTCTTTTTCAGGCGATCATCAACCCAGCGAGCCGAAACATAATCGGAATAGTAGTGCAATATCAGTTGATCTCCCGACTCAAAAAACGTGATCACGAGTTCTCCGGATTCACGGGGTGGTTGGGCCAGGTCCAGGCGGTGGCGTCAGAGCGCTTCTTCTCGATGGCGGCCACCTTCTGCAGGGCTCGGCCGAAACGGAGGTAGTTGACGAGGACGCCGTCATCGAGGTCGATCTCCACGCCCCGGGAGGCGAGAGGGTAGAGGACATCGCGCTCGTAGTCCTCACACTCGGTCAGTGCGCGGCGGTGGGCATCCGCCCGCTTCTGGTCCGCAGCCGCGCCGGTGCGCTCCAGGCGGGAGGCCTCGGCGCGCAGCTTCGCCTCGTAGTCACGCAGGTAGTCGCTAAGCACCGCGCCCAGCATCGACGGCGTGTAGCGATGGAGGTAAATGAGGGCCCGGAACGAGGCCCTGGATTCCGGTCGAGAGGAGAACATCCAGTAGATCGGGCGGTACGAGTACCGCTTGCAGTGGTCGCGGTAGAAGTCCTTGACGAAGTACTGGCGCAAGGACTTGCCGAGCACGTCCTCGATGTAGCGGACATTTGCCTCTAGGTGCTCTCGCCCGAAGGCGGCGACCAGGAAGTCACGGAAGCGGGCGACGATGTCGTCTTCGAACCACTCGCCGTCGGTCACCGGGATGATGCCGTCGGAATCCGGTCGGAAGGTCGGCTCCGGCACGCTGCGCAGGTAGTCGTCCAGGGTCGAGCCCTGGTCAGCGAGGATGAGGCCGGGCTCATCCAGGCTGTAGCGTCCGAGGATGCAGCCCACGCCGTAGGAGATGAGGTCCCGGACGGCGTCCGCGGCGAAGAGCGTGCGATAGTTCTCCTCCGTGCTCGCGCTCTTCTTGACGTAGCGGAACCAGGGGTTCGAGGTGAGGGAGACCCGGCTGAGCGGCACGTCAACAGGCACCTCATCCTCAAGGTCATAGACGCGGGCCCAGTAGCGGTTGTTCTCTATCTCCAGCTCCTGGGCCTCACGCGCGACGTTGACAGAGTCCTGCCACCAGCGCTCCAGGGCGTCCTCCAGTAACCCTCCAGGATCCGCCCGTTGCACAAGCGGCGAGGACCGGAACTCCCACGAGGTCTCGTAGGCGTTCCAGTCGGAGCGGAAGGCATCCACTAGGGCATCAACAACGGAGGATATCGTCCCGGCATCAGGATCATCAACCATCGGAAGTTCGGACAAGTGTCCGATTTCAAAACCGACGCCCGGGGAAGTTACCTGGAGCAGCGATTCGACCACGGACGAATTCAGGAGACCACAATTGGCCGATGCTCTGTCCGACAGGATAACCGGCCCCTTGTGCCCGCTGATCGAACCTTCGGGGTTATACCGGAACGACGGCGCGCCAGAGGACAACAGTGACCACGAGATGGCGGGCTTGAAGTAGGAGTCAGGGTTGCGGATGACGGAGCGAGGGCGGAAGTCCCACAGCTCCGCACCATCGTGCGCCCAGTTGACGACGTAGTCCTGATTTCCCCACCACTTGCGGAACCCACCTCCCTTGAGATGAGGGAACCACATAGCGCCGCTATCTGCGGCCGCTTCACGGGATGTCGCACCGAAGCAGGAGCGGTCACGGGAGACCTCGAACCACTGGCGGAGGAACCGCGCATTGTCCGCCGTCGCCAAGCCCTGTTTCGGTGCCGCGATCTCCCTAAGCGGCCGCCCCTGGGTGAAGGCGCGCGTCATCGCCGGCGACAGCCAGTAGGCGAGCCGTACACCGGGGAGGGCCAGCATCGTGCATGCTGTAACCTCGAAGAGACACTCATCGTCACCCGCGAGAGTCCGAGCCAGCAGATCCTTCTTGGCCGCCTCTGACCTCCCCTGCACGAGACGGAGGTACGTCCCGGGGTCGTCGGCCGCGCGCCCCGGCTGCAAGACGAAGGCCGTCGTCGAGACGACCTCGCCCCCGATCGAGTCGAAGGCTCGCTCCCCCAGATGCAGCATCGTCGCAGGCGGCGCCTCACGCAGGAGGGTGCGACGCAACTTTTCGAAGGAGGCGAGGAACATCCACGACTGCATGGTGATCATGGCAACCAGACCGTGCTCGCCGTCGGCGAGGGCCAGGCAGCGTTCGATGAAGGCGGCGAAGAGATCCGCCTTGGCCTGCGGGTGGTGCTTCTTCACCCACCCGGACAGGGCATCGCCCATGTTTCCGCCGCCCATGTAGGGCGGGTTCGTCACGACCACCGCGTACGTGCGCGCCAGGTACTCGGCCTGGGTCACCACCCGCTGCGCCCGCTCCAGCGTGTCGGCCGCGTCCAGCGTGTCGGCCTCCAGCGCCACCAGTCGCTTCCTCGCCTCGGCCAGCACCTCGCCGTCGGGGAGGATAAGAGATCCCAGGACGTCCGCGTGCATGAAGCTCTGCCAGAAGTCCCTGCTCTCCTGAACGCCACACCCCACGCCGGCCAGCTGGTCGAGCTCGGTCTCCGTGAACTCCACCGGCTTGACGACGCAGATGCGTGGCTGGACCGGGGCCCGCAGGAAGCCCCTCTGGCGTGAGCGCGCCTTCATCATGAGAGCGAAGGACGCCAAGGCCGCGGCCCGAGGGTCGATCTCGGTGCCATACAGGTTGTGGGTGAGGATGAGACCCGGAATCTTGGAGGGGGCGTAGCCCTCCTCCTCGTAGATCGCGTACAGCAGGTCGAAGGCGTAGGTGAGCATGTGCCCGGAGCCACAGCACGGGTCCATGACAGTCAGCTCCTCGGGTTTGCTGATCCGCAGGACGTCGTCGCCCCGATCCTCAGGCTCGACGTAGTACTCCATCTGTTCCACGAGCCGTGACTCAGGATGGTTGAGCATCCACAACCGGCCCACCGAGTTCTGCACGAGGTAGCGGACGATCCAGTCCGGGGTGAAGAGCTGGGTGGCGGCGGGGATCTCGTCCGCGCCCGCCTTCCGACCCTTGCTGAAGGCTGCAAACACCTCGTTCTTCCGTTCCGAGATATAGAACTGGTACAGCCAGCCGATGACCTCCACGTCCCGGCAGTCCTCCGCCGACAGCACCTCGACCGCGCGGGCGCGCACCGAGTCCTGAGACAGCATGTCCGTTGGCATGAGTAGGCCCGTGTAGTCGCCCTCGCGAGCAAACATGAAAGGCATCCCTGTGTTCCAGTGGGCGCAGTAGGCCGCCAGGATCAAGCCGTAGGCCTCACCCTGTGCGTCCGGGCTCGACACCGTCCCGTCCAGCAGACCTATGATCCGCTCCACGGAAGCAGGGTTCCTGAAGACCTCTGGATCCAGCTCGCCCCGTTTGGCGGCCGCAAGCACCGCTGGCTGGCCCACAGTCCGGCCCGCGTCTGGGGAGACAAGTGCCGGGCTCGTGTAGCCGTTGGCGTCCATGAACCGCAGGGCGATGATCCGGTTGAACCAGACGTAAGCCTGCTCCTCGGCCACATGGCGCCTGCCCTCCTCACCTCCGCCCCGTTCGCGGATACGGGCCTCCAGTGCTCGCACAGCTGTGGGCGCCTCCACCCGAGCGGCCGACGCCGGAGAAAGAACGGCGGTCATACGCGCACCGACCTGGGCGATGAGCAGGGTCCGGGCCGTGGACGCGAAGGACTCGAGCGTGCGCGTACTCATCACAGGGACACCTGCTTCCCGGACTCGATGGCCTCATTGAGGAGGTGACGTAGCTCTTCGACATAGGCGTCAACGTCGGCTGTGGTCCGCAGGAGCCCGGTGCGTGTCCGTGCAAGGCTGCGGATCGGCACGATCTGCGGGGTCGGCGGCACGCAGGGGCCGCTCTGCACCACCCGCGGCCCGCGGCCCGCCTCAACAACGGCGAGGACCTCGGTGTACCCGGACTCGTCGAAGTCAGCCGCGGCCTGGCGGATCGCAGGCACGGAGGACGCGGCTGCAACACGCTTCGCGGCATCGGCAGCCCAGTTCTCGGCCTTAGCGCGAGCCGCATCGTCGGTCTCAGCCCAGGCGGCACTGGCCCGCACCGCCTCCATCCGCTCGCGCACCACCTGCTCAGCGGCCCGGTGCTCCTCGTCAAGCCTCGCGTCAAGGCGAGCACGTAGCACCGAGGAGGCCTCCTTCAGTCGGGCGCTCCCATGCCCGCGGAAGATCCGCGGGTCGTCGAGCATGGACCTCACCTTCTCGGAGAGATCCCCCGGCAGGTAGGCGAGGCTGTCTCGGCTGTCGTCCAGGAGACGGCGGGCGTCGCCGTAGATCCCCGCCTGGGGACTCACGACGAAGTGCCTCACCGGGTCGATGACGTCCTGTTTGGCATCCAGCAACGCATCCGCGCGGGAGAGCAGTTCGTCGAGGTACCACTCCGCAGGGTGGCCCAGTGTCTCGCCCAGCAGGCGGATCGGCTCGTCCAGGACGCTCCGGAAAGGGTACTGCGCACAGCGGGTCTCCTGCAGGATTCGCAGCTCACGCTGCTCGGAGG
>ERZ773073.955-NODE-955-length-14247-cov-8.213853_pt1 | contig 14247 bp, 6 predicted proteins | sample MGYA00580616_ERZ773073 | MGnify/ENA primary metagenome ERZ773073 (study PRJEB29015, sample SAMEA2737960) | human oral metagenome | biome: human oral; feature: human-associated habitat; material: dental | place: China | collected 2131 ...
CCGGTCGCGACCGCGCCGACCTCTTCACGTTGCACTTCAACGCGCCGCTGGACTCCCTACCCACGGTCTCGCTACTCGATGGTGCACGACGCAACGCACCGTGGTTCCTCACCCAACCGATGGCGGGTCGCACGGCTGTCCGTTACTGGATTACGGATTCAGCCGTCTGGGCACGCGATACGGTGCATCTGCGCGTGGATTACCTCAAAAGCGACTCGACGAACACACTCCGCCCACAGACGGATACGCTCCATTTAGTCTGGCGAAAGCCGCGTGCACGGCGTAAGTCGAAAGACAGCGAAAACAAACCTGAGCGCCGTCCGCTCGTCTTCCAATCGAACGCCTCGGGCATGGTGGAGGTGACGGATACGGTGGCCTTCCTTTTCGAGGAGCCGATGACCGACCTCCGCCGCGAGGATTTCCGCTTGGAACAGCAGGTGGACACGGTCTGGACGCCCGTTGAGTTTGCATTGGAGCAAGACAGCATGGATCTACTGAAGTACAACCTGCGCCACGCTTGGGCCTACGGAGCCAACTATCGCATAGCCGTCGATTCGGCACGCCTCCGCAGCATTTACGGACATACGAATGACGCCTATGAGTCGGCCTTTAGCATCCGCAAGCGTGAGGACTACGGCCACCTGTACATCAACATCGACGGTATCGACACGACGGCCTTCGTGGAGCTACTCAACACCTCCGACGAGCCTCTGCGACGCGTCCGAGTGAAGGATGGCGGTGTGCTCTTTGCCAACCTGCAACCCGCCACCTACTACGCCCGCCTCACGGTCGACACCAACGCCAACGACCGCTGGGATACGGGTGATTACGCCACCCATCGGCAGCCCGAGATGGTCTACTATTCCCCCAAGGAATACGTCATCCGTGCCAATTGGGAGATCGAGGAAACGTGGGCGCCCAGAGCGCTGCCCCTCGACCGACAGAAGCCTATCGCAATCACAAAAAATAAACCCAAAGATGAGACTCCGAAGAAACGTAACTACAAAGACGAAGGTCGCTCCGGTGATCGCAACCGAAGCGGCGGCTTCCCGTTCTGACCGAGGTCTGCGCCGCGCCGCCGCCATGATGTGCGCACTGCTGTTGGTGTTCGCCGCGGCCCGCGCACAGTGCCCCCCGGCCAACATCCCGCTGAACGTGGGCGAGTCGGTCAATTACGACCTCTACTTCAAGTGGGGCGTGATCATGTCGCGCGCTGGTGAGGCCACGATCTCATACAACACGACGAAGTTTCGCGGCGCCACGGCCCGTCGCTATCGCATGCTCTTCCGCACGATCAAAATCTTTGAGTCGGTCTACCGTATGCGCGACACCCTCGACTGTTACTACACGCCCGAAGGCGCCCTGCTCTACAGCGTCAAGCGATCGAACGAAAACGACTACCGCCTGACGGACGAGCTTACCTTTTATTATCCCGCCAAGAGCCGAACCACCATCCGCTCGCGCCGCTACACGCCCACGGAGATGAAGATCGACACCACGCTCTACGTCCGCTCCGGCTGCGCTTTCGACATGCTCGGCGCCACCTACTTCCTGCGCACGATCAACCGCACGAGTCTCCGGTCGGGCGACGTCTTTCCGGCCATCATTGCCGTGGGACATGATCTGGTGAAGGTGAACCTGCGCTATCACGGCCCCGCCGTTGTGGAGCGCGACAAAGCGCGCTATCGCACGCACCACTTCTCGATCGACATCCACGACGACGCTTTCACGCAGACGCGTTCGGCTGCGGAGCTGTGGGTGGGCGACGACGAGAACTTTCTGCCGATCAAGATCCGCGCGAAGCTGAAGATCGGTTACGCCGAGGTCTACTTCCGCAGCGCCGCCCGCCTCAAGGCACCCCTGAGCTGCCAGACGGAGATTAAGTAGGGGAAGGGATCACCCACTGTCTGCCCGAGACACACCCCTCAGGGCAACAGCCGTTGTTTTTGACTACGCCTCATCGAACACTTCGATGGGGCTTTTTTCTGCTCGCATGCCCCGTCGAACACTTCGACGAGCTGCCGCAGGCTTGTTTGGCCCCGTCGAACACTTCGACGAGCTGTCGCAGGCTTGTTTGGCCCCGTCGAACACTTCGATGGGCCGCCGCAGGCTTGTTTGGGCCCCTCGAACACTTCGACGGGCTGCCGCACGCTTGTTGGGCTCCGTCGAACACTTCGACGGGCTGTCGCAGATTACGTACCACCGAAGTGTGTGGCGGAGAGGAGAGCTTCGTATCGGTTTCTCCGCCTTACTTTTGCCCCCGTTCATTCGGTGCCGCCCTCGGAGGGTTCTCCTCCACCTCGGGCGGGAAAAGGGAATCCGGTGAAAAACCGGAGCAGTACCCGCTACTGTAAGTCTACTTTTCACCCTGTGTCGCACTCCACACAGCCACTATCCGAACCTTTCGGACGGGAAGGCGCCCCGCGATACACGCAAGACAAGCCAGGAAACCTGCCGAATGAGGATTTGCATAACGGCGCATCTGCTGCGTTGCCTTCGACAAGCTCAGGCTCAGTCATGTGCTCCAGCACACTCCCTAAAGCCTTCGGTCTCGGACGCCTTGCATATGCACCATTCTGCAAACCCTCATAAAGAACTCGCTGAATAACTCCTCGGGACTAAGCGTTTTATTCACTACATATTATTCACACAATGAGAAAACATGTACTCCAAGGGCGCTACGGCGCTTTGGTGGCTGTCTGCGCAGGACTGTGCGCAGGCACACCGGATCTTTTTGCACAGTCGGAACTCGGTATCGGCGACACGGTCCATCATCTGGACGAGATCGTCATCAGCGCCTTCAAGCGTCCTGCGCCGTCCACCCAACTGCTACGCCTGCAAACGCCGCAGGCCTACCTGCCCGTCTCCGTCACCGGACTCGAGTCCGAGGTCTGGACTAAGCGCGGCATCACCCACATTCAGGACGCCGTCAAGTTCCTCCCCGGTGCCCATATGCGCACCGTCTACGGTGCCTACCAGCGCCTCGAGGTGCGCGGCTTCGATGTCACTCCGCTCATGGTCGACGGTGTGAAGGACGAGCGCTTCGTGCCGCCCGGAAGTTCCGCCCCCTTTCCAGACTTCTCCTCCATTGAGTCGATGGAGCTGCTCAAAGGGCCAGCCTCCGTCTTACACGGCCAGTTCGCTACCGGCGGCATCCTCAACGTGGTCCGCAAAGCACCCTCGCAACGACGCATCCTCAACTTCCGCCTCCTCTACGGCTCGTATGACAATCGTCAGGCGATGATCGACATGGGCGGCGCGTTGACCCACGCGTTGCGTTACCGCGCTGTACTCAACTACGCCGACATCGAGGGGTACCGACACACCAACGACCGACGTATGGCGGGCTACTTAGCCCTGGCTTACGACATCAATGAGCGACAGAGTCTTGAGTTTCGTGGCGGATTTAACCGCGATAAGTACGGCACCGACATCGGCCTCGCGCCGACCATGAGTGCCGACATCTATAACGCCGACGGCAGCCTTTATCTGAAGAAGGGCGAGTTGCAGCCCGGCCTCAATCGACGCGCGCGCTACAACAACGAGTCCGACCTTTTCCTCAACAGCGGCGCCAACGCCTCGCTCCGTTACCGCTACGTCGGCTCCGAGGCCTTCCGCCTGAACGAGGCCTTCACCTTCACCTACGACATGAGCGACTATTTCAGTACCGAACCGCTGACCTACCTCACCTCCTCTTCTCCTATTTATAACCACTACTTCGACCGCACCGTCGGCGGCAAGACGACGCGCACCTACATCTCCCTCGACTCCCTCGAGTTGAGCGGCCCGCTGAAGTTCGCCAACCAGGCTTATCTCTACCATAACCAGCTGGAGGCTAACGGACGCTTCCGCTTGGGTAGCGGCATGAAGTATGAATACCTCGCCGGATATTCCTTCGTCGGCTACATACGCAACTCTCTCAGCTCCACCCGTGCGCCTCGCAACGATCGGTTCAACAACACCTACGGCGTCTACGGCCCCGGCCTCTACTCCGTCATCGACGCGCACGACCCGCACAGCATGGGCTACATCGCTACGCGTATCAAGACGGCCAATCCTGCACAGCTCTTCGTGCACGCCCTCTACCTGCAAAACATCCTCGAGCTATCGGATCACTTCAAGGTGATGCTGGCCGGGCGCTACGATCATGTCAGGTATCAACGCACGCTGAAGAACATGCCCGTCACGGACGACTCGTGGTCGTTTAAGCGCACCGATCCCTTTGTTGCTGTCGACAACTCGGCTTTCACCTATCGCGCTGGGCTCGTCTACCTGCCTATTAAGCAGCTCTCCATCTACGGCTCCTACGCCAACTTCTTCCAACCTTACCGCGAATACTATTCCCCAAAGCTCATCTATGTCAACTCCGAAGGCAAGCGCTTCGACGCCGAGCACACGGCGCAGATCTTCAAGCCGCAGACGGGCGATCAGGCTGAGTTGGGCGCGAGATACACCCACGGCAACCTCTTCTATGTCTCCGGTGCCGTCTACCACATCAATCGTAAGAACGAGCGCAAGACGCTGGCCACCGTAGAGGAAGGCGGCGAAAGCAAGACGGTCGTCGGTCAGGTGGGTACGACGATCTCCGAGGGCTGCGAGCTGGAGGTCGGATTCAATCCCCTGCCCGAACTCGCCCTCGCCGCCGGTTACACCTACACCAACGCCCGCGTCAGCGAGATCGCCAAGAACGACTACCTGAACATCGACGGCGACGAGGGTCGGCCGTTGGCTTACGTTCCTAAGAACATGTTCTTCGCCGCCGGCACCTACACCTTCGCCAAGCGCTCTGCGCTCAACGGTTTGGCCGTGAACTTCACCCTCTCGTACACCGACAAGATGTACAACAACCTGAGCCAAGATGTGGAGCTGCCCTCGCATTTCATCACCGACGTCGGCGCCACCTATCGCCTCGGCAAAGGCATCTCGGTATCCTTCAACCTCAACAACGTCTTCGATGTGGAGTACGCCACCAACACCTTCGGCCGGCAGATCGTCCCCAGCATCGGGCGTAACTACACCATCGCGTTGTCTTATAATTTGAGGTAAATCATGAAGTGGTTTCACCGCTTACACAGGACGCTGGGCCAGGTGCTCAGCGTCTTGTTTGTCTTATGGTTCCTCTCGGGATTCGTGATGATCTATCACAACTTCCCGCGTATCACCGAGAGCGAACGCTACCACGGACTCGCCACGTGCGACACGTCCGCCATGGCCACCGCCGACAGCCTGCTGCGCCTCCTGCCCGCAGGACGCCTCTCCGCCCTCGCCCTGACCACCGACGGACACGGTGGCGTGCGCCTGACTTACACCTCGGACGGCCAGGCGCACACCATCGGCGCCCACACCACGGCCGACGGGCGCGTGGCCTACGACGAGATCCTCCGCTACGCCACCCGACTGAACCCCTCGCCCATCGTGCGCGTCGATACCGTCCGCCACCTTGACCGGTGGCTCACCTACGACCGCAACCTCGACGATCTGCCCGCCTACCGCTTCCACTACGCCGACGCCACGGAGCTTTACGTCTCCTCCCGCACCGGTGAGGGCGTGCAGCACAGCACCCGCGCGGATCGCTTCTGGGCCTGGGTCGGTGCCATCCCGCACTGGATCTACCTCTTTAACCTGCGGCACTACACCGGCCTTTGGCGCAACGTGGTCATCATCCTCTCCGGCGTCGGCGCGCTGATGTGCCTCTTCGGACTCGTCGTCGGCGTGCGCATGATCGTGCGACAATATCGCCAGCGCCGTCGCCTCGGCAGCCCTTACCGCAAGCCGCTCTATCGCTGGCACCACGTAGCCGGACTCTTCTTCGGCCTCTTCGTCTTCACCTTCGCTTTTAGCGGCATGATGTCGCTCCAGAAGGTCCCCCAATGGCTCATCCGCACCCACGCCCCCGAACTCGCCTCGGCCGCCTCCGACCGCTCGCTGCCCCTCGCCCCTACCGTCTATCCGCTCGACTACCGGCAGCTGCTTGAGGCTCACAACGGACGCGTGCAGAAGATCGAATGGTGTGGCTTCGGCCGCCGGCCCTATTACCGCGTCGTGGTCGGGGATAGTGCGCTTTGCATCGACGCCACCACACCCGACGTCCGTCCGCTGCGCCTCACTGATAGCGAAGTCATGTCCTTCGTCCGCGACCTGTTGCCCGATAGCCGCGTGCAGGCCACGCTACTCCGCGACTACGACGATTACTACATCCATAAGCGCATGCAGCTCCCCCTACCCGTCTACCGTCTGACGGCCGACGACCCCGACCGCAGTTCGTTCTACATCGACCCTGCGACGGCCGAGGTGCGTTACTTCAACGCCAACACCCGCGCCCGCAAGTGGACGTACCAGGCGCTGCATAGCTTCTCCGTCAAGTGGATCCTCGATCGCCCTGTGCTGTGGCACGTGCTCATGTTTGGATCTATGGTTGGCGGCACGATGGTGTCCCTCACCGGGCTCTGGTTTCTTGTCCGCCGCCTGCGGAGACCGCGGAAGCGGTAAAGGGGGGGGATGCTCCGAGGGTCACTTCGGGAATCTCCTCGGGGCAACACCTTCAACCGAGGGGTGGGGAAAATGGCTGCAATAAAACACCCCTTTTTAAGCATTATCTCTACTTTCTTTGTGGTCCGATAACAACCGTCAAGAGACAGAGATGAACAATACGCTTATTGATAACTCTACTGATGCCCTTTCGATGCAGACCTATTTGAAGCAATGCATCGGCAAGGAAGGCATCGATCATATCCGTATCGCGACCGGATACTGGGATGTGCCGGGCATGGCACTCGTGGCTGACGAGCTGCGCGCCTTCTTGGAGCGCGAAGGCACACGGCTGCAAATCCTGATCGGTAAAGACCCCAATGTCTACGCCTCCCACCTGAAGGATCCGAAGCAGAAGTTCCCGGACGACTACATCAAAACAGACCTCCTCGGGCTATATATCAAAGAGGAATACAAGTCGGCCGTAGATCTGCTGCTGACACACTGTAAGCACACGGAGACGGACGACGACGGCCAAGAGATCGAGGTTGGCACGGGGCGGATAGAGGTGAATAAATACACCGAAGACAAGAACGGAGAAGACGTCTTTCTGCATTCTAAGTGCTACATCTTTATGGGGAACAAGAGTTCGTTCGGCATCATCGGCAGCTCCAACTTTACCCGGAATGGGCTCACTCAAAATGCGGAGCTGAACTATTTGGAGACGAATGGCATGATCATCACAGCCGAGCCTAAAGAGGGTTCGCCCTCGAAAGGTCATCGGATTTGGTTCGATGAGAAGTGGGAGCAGTCGACCCCGTGGACGAACGAGTTTGTGAACGAGATCGTGAAGCCCTCCCCCATCGGCCGGGAGGTGAACCGGGAGCGGAAGCAGCGGCAGAAAGAGGAAGAGGTGGCGGCCACCGCACCCTTTACGCCCTACGAACTATACATCAAGCTGCTGCAAACCCAGTTTGCCACCTTCCTCGACACGAAGCTCAGCAGCCAGATCAAGGACTATCTGCCCACGACATACAGCGCGTTCGATTATCAGATTGACGCCGTCAAGCAGTGCTACGAGTATATGCAGCGGCACGGCGGCTTTCTGCTGGCCGACGTGGTCGGGCTCGGTAAGACGGTCGTGGGCGCCCTGATCGTGCGGCACTTCCTTTCCGAACCGCAGAAGGATGGGCGCGGCGGCCGTGTGCTGATCATCACACCGCCGGCCGTGCTACAGCCGTGGCGAGACACGATCGGCGACATCTGCGCCGCCGTCCCTGAGTTGAACGACCGCATCGACTACATCTCCTTGGGCCGACTCGACAAGTTCACGGAGGATGTAAACGACGAAAGTGACGAGGAAACGCTCGACGACGGCACGCTTGACGGCACGCTCGATCAAAGCAAGGCCTATGGCCTGATCCTCATCGACGAGAGCCACCGCTTCCGTAACTCCGACACCGAAATGTACCGGGCGCTCAACGGCCTGATCGGATCCATCGCCCCCACGCCCTACGTCGGGCTACTCTCTGCCACTCCGCAGAACAACCGTCCCCAGGATTTGAAGAATCAGATCTACCTCTTTGAGCGTACGCCCAAGAGCAGCACACTCACGAAGGTGCCGGGCGGCGACTTAGATGCCTTCTTCAAGGAAGTCCATGCGGAATACCAAGAGTTGATCGACAAAAACAGTCCGATGCTCGAGGATCAACGCACCGAACGGCTCAAGCGACTCTCCGAAGAGATCCGCTCCAAAGTGCTTGTGGACATCATGGTGCGTCGCACCCGCACCGACGTGGAGATGAATTACGGGGAAGATATGGAGGCGCAAGGGCTCGTCTTCCCCCGGATCGAGGGGCCGACGGCTTTGAAATACGTCATGGACAGTGCGCAGGTCAGCCTTTTCAACGACACGATGCGCCTCATCGCCCCCGGAGAAGAGGATAAGGACGGACTGACCTATGCTCGCTATCGCGCCATTGAATACTTCGCCGATCCCGCCAACGCGGAGAAGCACAAGGGCCGTGGCAGTCGCACGGCGGGCAATGTGGCCGAGCAGTTAGCTTGGCTCATGCAGCAGAGCCTCGTCAAGCGACTCGAAAGCTCCGCAGGCGCCTTCCGCGAGTCGCTCCATAACCTGTGGCAAAACACGCAAAACATGATCCGTATGTGGGACAACAACACCCTCTTCGTCTGCCCCGACCTCAATGTCAACGAGATTCTGAAAGACAATTTCGACGAGGGCGTGAAAGAGCTGCGCCGAAAGATCAACGACCTCAACAAGCAGGGGCGGAACGAAGGCGGAAAGAATGCCGAATACCGCCGTGAAGATTTCCAACCGAAGTACATCGAGCTGCTGCAACGTGACGAGCGCATCCTCAGCGACCTCTGCGCGCGTTGGGATCCGAAGTGGATCAAGAAGGACCCGAAGCTCGAGGCCTTCAAGCGGCAACTGCCCGCACTGTTTGACCCAGAGAAGAACACCACCGGCCTGCTCGTCATCTTCACCGAAGCCATCCCCACCGCCGTGGAGCTCGGGCGTGTGGTGAAGGAAGCCGGCCACCGTCCGCTTGTCATCCGCTCGCAAAACCGCGAGGAGGAGCGCGTCGTGATCCGCCGAAACTTCGACGCCAACTGCCCCGCCGCGGAACAGCTGAGCGACTACGACGTGCTCATCACCACCGACACCCTGGCCGAGGGTGTCAACCTACATCGCGCCCACGTGATCCTCAACTACGACACGCCTTGGAACGCCACCCGCCTCATGCAGCGCATCGGCCGCGTGAACCGTATCGGATCGGCAGCGCCCCACATCTATGTCTACAACTTCATGCCCAGCGATGAGGGCGACGAGAGGATCAAGTTGGTGCAGAAGGCGCACGTTAAGCTGCAATCCTTCCACACCCTCTTTGGCGAGGACAGCAAGATCTTCTCCAATGCCGAGGACGTGGTGCACTACGCACTGCTCCCGACCTTCGATCAGATTGAGGAAGAGGTGGGTGATGCCCCCTACTTGAAATACGTCAAGGAGCTGCGTGCCTACGTCAAGGCGCACCGCCCGCGCTATCGCCGGATAGAAGAGGCCAACGCGCCCGGCGACTGGCTGATGGTGCAAACCACCGACGACAAGGGCACGGCTTACTTCTTAGTCGGAACGCAGCCCGCCAACGCCATGATCGTCTACTTCGATCCGCAGAGCAAGACGAGAAGCCGGTTCAAGGTGGTCTCGCCGATAGATGTCCTCGAGGAGCTGCGAGCGGACGAGGCCGCCTGCGCCATTGATCCGCCCATGAACAGCGAGAAAATGTGGAAGGCACTGGAGAAGGAGGCGCTTCAGGCATACAAGAATCACGTCTACGACAAATCCTCAACGCGGGTTGGCGACGCCCTGACCAAAGCGCGGAAAATCATAGACAAGCTATACGACATGCCTAACCTTTCCGCGACGGCTAAACAGATCTTGAAGCAGGCCACCAAGCAGGTGCGTGGTGGCAACGTAGACGTGATCAATCGGATCCTTGAGATCGATCGGGAGCAGTACGCACGGCAGCAACAGCTCTTCTCTTTAGACGACCTCATAGAACAAGCGCTGGGCGGGCTGGCTAAGGAGGTGCCGGTTGCTTCCAAGGGCGATCCCCGAATCATTTTAGGAACCATCAAATAATCACGTGAACTCGATGTGCGATGCCCCGGCAGACATTCTGCCGAGACTATCATACCCCATGAGTATGCCGGCAGACATTCTGCCGAGGCTATCATGCCCCATGAGTACGTCGGCAGACATTCTGCCGGGGCTATCATACCCCATGAGCATGCCGGCAGACATTCTGCCGAGGGTATAAATAGGCGAATCGCTTACATCAAACTCCCGTTCAAACAGCAAACACAGGCAATCATTCACACAACAAACCCATACATATTATTATGCACACAGATACACTGAGATCCTTCCTGGAAAAGGGCTATCCCGGCATGGACGCCTTCCTCGAGCGAGTCATCTATCGCATCTTCGATCAAACAGAGTTTGAAGCGATTGGCAAGGATGATTATGCGCAAAAGGCGGGCTACAGCAAGCAGGCCGAAGCAACCGGCATACGCAACATGGTGTTGAAAGGCGAAGTTTATGCCGGCACAACGCCCTTGCAGGTCTTTGACATCACCGTCGACAATCATGTGAAGATGGCGCACAACCGCGTCGCCTTGCAGCTGCTCACCCGCCGCATTATGGAGCATCGATCGGCCACCTTTATGGTCTTCCACTACGACGAGGCTCACGCCTCCAACCGCGAGTGGCGCTTCTCGTTCTGCTACAAGAGTTCGGAGAGTGAGCAAACCACCGACCCGAAACGCTTCACCTTCCTGTTCGGACCCGGACACTCCTGTCGCACGGCCGCGGAGAACTTCCAAAAGCTATTCGACAAGAAGGGCGAAGAGGTGACTATCGCTGACCTCCAAACGGCCTTCTCCGTCGAGGCGCTCTCGAGGGAGTTCTTCGACAAGTACCGCGAGCACTACGCCCAGTTTGTGCTCCACGCCACGGGCAAGCGCTACGTCAAGCAGGCCAATAAGTGGGAGGAACGCACGGAGCATGCGCCCGACGAAGCCCTCATGCGCGCTTTCGACGACGACGAGAAGCGTGTGCGCGACTATGTCAAGAAACTGCTTGGGCGCATCGTCTTCCTCCACTTCTTGCAGAAGAAAGGCTGGATGGGCGTACTCAATGGCGGCCGCTGGGGCGAGGGCAACTACCAATTCATGTACGGCCTCTTCGACCGTGCGTCCGAGACACAGCGGGCCGACTTCGTTCACGAGGTGCTCGAATACCTCTTCTTCCACGCGCTCAACACCGACCGCAAGGCCGACAATGACCTCTACGACACGCGTGTTTTTCCGGAGCGAGTGCGCGTGCCTTACCTCAACGGCGGACTCTTTGAGGAGGACGATGCCGACAGATGCTTCAAAGCCTGCACCGACGCCCGCTTCCCCGCCGAGCTCTTCGAGAAGCTCTTCACGTTCTTCGAACAGTACAACTTCACCATCGACGAGAACGACCCGGACGACGCGCAGGTGGGCGTAGACCCGGAAATGCTCGGCCGCATCTTCGAGAGCCTCCTGGAGGACAACAAGGAGAAGGGCGCCTTCTACACCCCCAAGGAGATCGTCCAATACATGTGCCGCCGCTCCCTCACGGCTTACCTCCAGGCCGACATACCCAAAGAGAAAGAGAAAATGCGGCAGGCCATCGACTGCTTTGTCCGCACGAAGGACTACAACGAGCTCCGCCTCAAACTGCCACCCTCTCTCCGCGAGCAGGTGGCCGAACGCCTCCGTACGGTCAAGATCTGCGACCCAGCCATCGGCTCCGGTGCCTTCCCCATGGGGCTCTTGCGCGAGCTCTACCTCTGCCGCATCGCCCTCGAAGACGAGGTGAAGGAAGACCCCTCCAAGTCGCACGCCGAGATCAAGAAGGAGATCCTCCAGCAGAACATCTACGGCGTGGATCTCGATCGCGGCGCAGTGGACATTGCCCGCCTGCGCTTTTGGCTCTCGCTCGTAGTCGACGAGGAGCTTCCCCAACCGCTGCCTAACTTGGACTACAAAATCATGCAGGGCAACTCGCTACTTGAACGCTACAAGGACGTCGACCTCAGTACGCTGATGCCGCCGCAGGAAATAGCGGGAGATCGGATCTTGTCATTGTTTGATGAGCAAGTAGACCTTCGCAGTCAGAAGCTCAGTGAAGCCAAGCGTCGTTTCTACAGTGCCACCTCGCATGAGGAGAAGGAGCACCTCCGCAGCGAGATCCACAGCATCATCCAAGAACGATTTGATGGAGTAGATGGGCAAAACATCGACCTCTCCGGCGTCAACGTCTTCGCCAATCCCAACTTCTTCCTTTGGCACACGTGGTTTAGCGAGGTCTTCTCACGACCGACAAAAGAGGGCTTCGACATCGTAATCGGAAATCCGCCGTATATCTCGACTAAGGGTGTCGACAAAGACGATAAGAAGATGTATGAGCAGGAATACGGCTTTTCAGATGATACCTACAATCTGTTCACTCATCGAGGTCTCCGCCTGCTTGCTCCCAATGGCTGCCTGTGCCTGATTACACCAAAGACCTTTTGGACAATACAGACCAAGCGAAACATGAGGGATCTGATCCTCTCCTATCAATTGGACTACATCTTCGACACGGCTAATCCTTTTGAAAGCGCGATGGTAGACACCTGCGTTTTCCAAGTCATTAAGCGAAAGATGGAGCCCGGACATAAGGTGGAGTTCCTTGACGGAAGCTCCAGCCTAAGTGAGCCGATCGCACTCCCTCCCATTGAGCAGAAGATGTATTTGGAGACACAAAGCTCTGTGATATTCAAGCCTACCGAGTTCAATCTCGCGGTGTATCGTCGGCTCGGAAGCACAGTGAAGAAGCTCTATGATGAATGGTGGGATAAGATTTCAACAAGTAAGAAAATCACGGAGTATGCGGATGAACTGGCAGCTTATCGCGCAAGCCTCAAGCCCGGTGACATTGCCCTCCTTGGCTGTTTGACAGAGGGCGGACAGGGATTGGCTACGGCTAATAATGGCAAGTACGTTGCCGTGCGTGCAAACACCAAGTGGGCTGATAACATTAGAAAGAGTCGTCCGAAAAAGCTGGAAGCTGCCATCACACGCTACCGTATCCCTATAGAGCGGTTAGACGGATTGTCAGCCAATGACTTTCTCGCCACAAAGAGCGAGGCGGAGATTGCGACCTTGTTCGATAGCCTGAAAGAGGAATATGGGCGGGACATCTTCGGGCAAGGCTACCTCTTTAAGATTGTAGAGGAGTCTGAGATCGCCGATGTGGACACCCTCACGGAGGACGAAAAGGAGAATGGGATAGCGAGCGACAAGCCGTTCTATGTCCCTTACGATAAGGGAGACAAGGACGGCAATCGCTGGTATCTCGAGACCCCTTTCGTCATCGCATGGTCTAAGGAGAATGTTCAATTCCTGAAGACAGACCCCAAAGCACGTTACCAAGGCTATACGTTCTATTTTAGAGAGGGATTCTGCTGGATTGATGTAAACTCTACTTATTTGAAAAGCCGCATCAAAGGGAATGGTGTATTCGATGTGTTGAGCATGAGTTTATTCTCTATGTGCCACTTGGAAAACAGCTACTTCGTGGTTCTTATAAACTCGAAATTGATTAGCCTATATGTGGATAACTTCATCAACAACACATCACACTTTCAGATCAATGATGCCCGACAACTGCCTATAATCATCCCCTCTGATGATATAAAGGATGAGATTACACACTTGGTTGCAGACATCGTTGAAAAGAAGAAAGTTGGAGACACCAGTATTTCAGGAATCGAACAGAGGCTTGAGGAATTAATTGCTCAACTCTATTCGGTAGAGCTGTAAGATATATTGATCCACTTGCCTTTGTATTTCCTCCAATCTTTTCTCGGACAAATGAGTTGGATTAACCATACGTTTCACACTAATCGCTTGCATTACGACCTCCTTGATTTGTAACAATTCTTCTGCTGTAGGTATGATAACAGGTATCTGCCGTGCATCATCTATCCCAAAAGTTTGTGTGTTATTGATGAAAGAGCCCACATAGCTTGCAGCAAATGATGAGTTTAGCAATGAGATTATATAGGAGGCTGGAAGCACATCCTCGTATGGATAAAAGGCCATGCTCTTATTTGAGTTTATAGACTTCTCCTTTATTCTGCTTCGGATATGATGGGTCTTTATTTCGCTCCAGCATAATCC
>ERZ773073.959-NODE-959-length-14223-cov-31.280350_pt1 | contig 14223 bp, 16 predicted proteins | sample MGYA00580616_ERZ773073 | MGnify/ENA primary metagenome ERZ773073 (study PRJEB29015, sample SAMEA2737960) | human oral metagenome | biome: human oral; feature: human-associated habitat; material: dental | place: China | collected 2131 ...
GGAATTTCCAAATTTTTCTGTTAATAATTGTTTAGAAAATTTATTTAAAGCACAAGAAATATTAGAAAAGCAAGGTGTAGTTGAAGGAAAAATCCATCGTTTTTTAATTGTTGCTCAAAAATAAAAAATTAAGGAGCTATTGTAAATAGCTCCTTATTTTCTTCTCTTTTCAGTGACTATATCTTTTTGTTTTTGCTTTTTACCATTATCTTTTTCAACAAATAACTTTTGATTTGTAAAAGGATCTTTTTCTGTATAGTACATCAATGTTGAATAAGTTGATGGAGTTGGTGTAAAAATTTGTACTTGTTCAGGATTAACTCTTAATTCCTGTGAAGCATATTTTTTTAAATCCATCATATCTTTATCTTTACAACCTGGATGAGCAGCAATTAAATAATAAGTTAAAAATTGCTTTTTTCCCAATTCATTATTTATTTTATAGAATTGATTTTTAAATTCATTCAGACAAGATTTACCATCTTTTCCCATAAGTCCCAATATTTTATCTTCTGTATGTTCAGGTGCAATTTTCATCTGTCCTGAAATATGATCTTTTATAATCTCTTTTAAATACATTTGCCCACATTTATTATCATCTAAAATCATGTCATATCTAATTCCTGAAGCTATAAAAATCTTTTTTATATTTGGAATTTTCTTTAACTTCTTTAAAAGTTCTACTTGATTATTATGATTTACTTGAAGATGAGGACATTTTTTTGGATATAAACATCTTCTATCAGGACAAGCACCAAGTTTTAATTTTTTTTTGCATTCAAGTCCATACATATTTGCTGTTGGACCACCAACATCAGAAATATTACCATGAAACTTTGGTGTTTCAGCAATATTCTTAACTTCTTCTACTATTGAACTTTGACTTCTTGACATAATAGTTCTACCTTGATGAATAGCTATTGCACAGAAATTACATTCTCCATAACAACCTCTATGAGTTGTAACAGAATATTTTATAGTATCCAATGCTCTAACTGCTCCCATTTTCTTATAGTAAGGATGTATATCTCTGGCAAATTCCATAGCATAAATCTTATCCATTATTTCTTCTGAATAACTTTCTGATGGAGGATTTTGAATTAAATATCTATCGTCACATTTTTGGCAAAGTCCTTTTGCAGTTATAGGGTCACAATTCAAATAGAAAGTATGAAAAGCTTCTATAAATTTATCTTTATCTGCAAGACATTCAGAATGAGATGGTAAAGATAAATAATCTTCTTTATTCTCCTTACTTAAATAACAAAGTCCCCTAATATTTTGCCAATCTTCTCCATTTTTTAAAGCCGTTGCAAGTTGTAACATAGACATTTCTCCCATACCATAGGATAAAATATCTGCCTTGGCATCAAATAAAATAGGTTTTCTCAATTTATTAGTCCAATAGTCATAGTGAGTTATTCTTCTCAAACTTGATTCAATTCCACTTATTACAATTTTTTTTGTAGTCCCTTTAAAAAATCTACGAACCATATTTGAATAAACTAAAACTGCTCTATCTGGTCTTTTATTATTTTCTCCACCTGGTGTGAAGTCATCCTGTTGTCTTCTCTTTTTAGTTGCAGTATAGTTTGCAACCATAGAGTCAACACAACCTCCAGATATAGCAAAAAATAAGTTAGGCTCTCCCAAACGAGTTATATCATCAGGAACATCAACTTCTGGTTGAGCTATTATCCCAACCTTAAAGCCATGTTCTACTAGCCATTTTCCTACTAAAGCACTTCCATTATATGAAGTGTCTAAATATGTATCTCCTGAAATCAGAAGAACATCTATACTATCCCAACCTAAATTTTTCATTTCTTCTTTTGTAGTTGGTAAAAATTTCATATTTTATTACCTTTCTGCATTTAACTTTACAATTTCTACTATGACATCTGTTGCCTTTTCCATACTTTCAAGAGCAACAAATTCATATTTTCCATGGAAATTTTCTCCACCAGCAAAAATATTTGGCGTAGGCAATCCCATGAATGAAATCTTAGAACCATCTGTTCCACCACGAATAGCTTTTATAAGTGGCTTTATCCCTAAATTTTCCATAGCTTGTTTTGCTATATCCACAACATACATATGGTCTTTTATAATTTCTCCCATATTATAATATTCATCTTTTAATTCAAGTTTAACAACTTCTCTTCCATATTTTTTATTTACTTTTTCAACAAGTTCTTTTACAAATTCTTTTTTAGCTAAGAATTTTGACTTATCATGATCTCTTAAAATATATACAACTTCTCCATCTTCACAAGCTGTATGAGTTTCAACTAAATAATAGAAACCTTCATAACCTTCAGTTTTTTCAGGAACTTCATCTTTTGGGAACATTTCTATAATTTCACTGGCAATTAACCCTGCATTTATCATTTTACCTTTTGCAGTTCCTGGATGTACACTGACACCTTTTATTTTAAATGTAGCTTGTGCTGCATTAAAACTTTCATATTCTAATTCTCCAATAGGTCCTCCATCCATAGTATAAGCATAGTCTGCTGCAAATTCTTTTACATCAAAATAGTCTGCTCCTCTACCAATTTCTTCATCTGGGCCAAAAGCCATTTTTATATCTCCATGTTTAATTTCAGGGTGTTCTTTTAAATACTTAACTGCTTCAATGATTTCAACTATTCCTGACTTATCATCTGCACCAAGTAGAGTTGTACCATCTGTTGTAATTAATGTCTTAGAAATATAGTTTTTTAAATTTGGAAATTCCTCTACTTTTAAAACTATATTTTGTTCTTTATTTAAAATTATATCTTTTCCATCATAGTTATCTATAATTTGAGGATTAATTCCTTCTGCATTAAAATCTGCTGTATCCATATGGGCTATAAAACCAACTGTTGGAACTTTTTTATCTATATTACTTGGTAAAGTTGCATTTACAAAACAAGCCTTATTTATAAAAACATTACTTAATCCTAATTCTTCTAATTCTTTTTTTAGCATCTTAGCAAATTCCATTTGTGATGGTGTTGATGGAATTGTTTCACTTGCTTCATCTGAACGAGTATTAAACTTCACATATCTTAAAAATCTTTCTTTTAATGTAGAATATTTTTTTGAATCCATTTAACTTCACTCCCTTATATAAAATTTATTTCATCATATAATTATACTATCAATTTATATAAAATATCAATAACTATTTAATATATTTTAATTTTTTATTTTTATGCTATAATTAATAAAAATATAAATTTTAGAAAGGAATGTTATGGGAATTTTATCATTAATTTTTGGAATAGGCTCAATATTAATAAGACAACTTTTTAACGATGTTGAAACTTTTTTTGTTGGGGTGATACTTTCAGTTATTCTTGGAATATTTGGATTAATTTCAGGTTTTTCAGGTATTAAAAATAAAAGCCAAGAGGGTTTATCTGTACTTGGCTTTATGGTTTCAATAGCTGGTTTTTTATATGGAACATTTTTATGGATCATTTTTGTTATTTTTTAATTTTTTATTATTGGATATCCAATATTTATATAACTTGATTTTATACGATAAATCTGTGAGCATAATTCATTAAAATTAAATAATTCAATTTCTTCTTTATTTAAAATCTCTTTTAAATTTCTATTGGAAGTTAAAATTTTTCTTTCATTATAGTTATCTATTTTTTTTAGATATCTCAAATATTCTTGACCTCTTTCTGAAAAGCCTAAAATTTTAACAAAAGGAACTTTATTTTTTATTTTTTCTGTTATAGTTTTAGTTAAACCAAACAAAGAATGTAATAATATTCTTTGTAATCTTGATATAGTTATTCTTTTTGTTAAAACTTCATCAAAGAAATCTTCAAAACTTAAATTTTCTAATGAATATTTGTATAATCTATTTTCTAAACCAACTTCTAAATCTTGAATATTTTTTAATTCTAAATAATTTTTTATTATATTATATTTTATTAAATCATAAAAATCACTTAGACATGAAAAAACTCCAAAATTTTCTTCTAAAATCTTATATGAAAACTCTGGGACTAGATTTTTAATTTTATTTAGTTTATCTTCTTTTTTCTCATTACAATCTAACAAAATTTTTCTAATATAAGTTGCACTTGAAAAATTATCTTTTTCATCATCATAATAGCCTGTTTTTTCCCTTTTTATACAATATGCCTCTATCTTAGAATCTGTATCCCTTATTGCTTTTAGATATTCCAAAGCTAATATATCATTAGAGCCTAATTTTTCATCAAATAAAGCTTTTGAAAATGCAGTAGGATAAGAAAAACCCTCTGCTAAAAGTTCTTTTAAAGAGAGTTCAAATTCTTTTGTTAAAGAGACTGTGGCTATTTTTTTTAATTTTTCTAAATCATTACTTTCAGAACCAAAAACTATATGGCTACAAGAAAGTTTATTTAAAAGATTTACTGAACCTTTTGCAAATATTTCCGCACTTTGAGTAGAATAAAAAGTAGGTAACTCTATCACAATATCAATTCCTTGTGATAGAGCTATCTTTGTTTTTTCAAATTTATTTATAAGAGATGGTTCTCCTCTTTGAACAAAATCACCACTCATAACTGCGATTTTTATATTATCTTCAAAAAGTCTATCTATCTCTTGAATATGATGTAGATGTCCATTATGAAAGGGGTTATATTCAACTATTAAACCAATTACATTTTTAAACATCTACTCACTCCTAATTTATTTTTTTAAATCATTATAAGTTTTGATTGCACCTTTTATATATGCTTTTTGTAAAGTATAATCATTTGGATATTCTGCTTTTGCATTTTGTTCTATTTTATCCAAATCTACTTTTGGAATAGAAGATGAACTTAAAATAGAATTTATTTCTTCTTTACTTTTTGCATTTTCAGCTTGTGCCTTTTGTTGAACTGCATTTTGCTCTTCTCTTATTCTGTTAACTAACCCTTTATAGTCGTTGATTTCATCATTTACTCTTGCTAATTGTTTAGGATAGTTTCCACCATACATAGCTTCTAATCTTTTTATTATAGTTTTTTTATCAGTTTCAGGTATTCCAGATTTATCTAATCTTTCTACCATTTCTAAATATGAATCTTTATACCAATTATAATTATCTCTTCTTTCAGAACCAGAATAAGTTGATACTGCTGAACGAATATTATTTTCAACATTATCTGGTAAGTCTTTTACTCCTGCAAATGAAGCCATTGATATCAATAAAGAAGATATTAAAATTATTTTTTTCATTTTCTAGTCCTCCATTTTAGAATAATTCAGGTGCAGATAACACTTTTAAGTCTTTATCTATTTCAAATATCATAGGTTTTCCTGTAACTAAGTTTAGATTTAGAATATCTTCATTTGAAATATTTAATAAATATTTTATCAATGCTCTTAAACTATTTCCATGAGCAGCAACTATAACATTTTTTCCTTCTTGTAAACTTTTTGAAATATCTGAATGCCAATAAGGTAATACTCTTGCTATTGTATCTTTTAAGCTTTCTCCCAATGGAATATCAGAGTCTGCTAAATCTGCATATCTTCTATCTGATTTTGGGTAGTATTCACTATTTTTATCTATTGATGGAGGTGCTATATCAAAACTACGACGCCAAATATGTACTTGTTCATCTCCATATTTTTTTGCAGTTTCTGCTTTATTTAATCCTTGTAATGCTCCATAGTGTCTTTCGTTTAATCTCCATGATTTATATACTGGAATATATAATTCATCCATTTCTTCTAAAACAATATTTAAAGTTTTAATTGCTCTTTTTAAGTATGAGGTATAAGCAACATCAAAAACTAAATTCATTTCTTTTAAAATTTTTCCTGCTGATTTTGCTTCTTCAATCCCTTTTGGGCTTAAATCAACATCTTTCCACCCTGTAAATCTATTTTCTAAATTCCATTCACTTTCTCCATGACGAATTAAAACTAATTTCATTTATTACCTCCATAAAAATTTTATTTCTTTCCAACTATTCTACTATATTTACCATCATATTTCAAATATTTTTATTTTTTCTATATAAAAATGGTATAATATTTTAAAAATGTTTAAAGAGGTTTTTATATGAATAAAATTTTAGAAACTTTATTAGAAGAAAAAAAAATAAAATTAAAGGGAAGTCTTTATCATTTAACACAAATTAATTTTTCATATAATTCGAATCATATTGAGGGAAGTCAACTAACAGAAGAACAAACTCAATATATCTATGAAACTAATTCTTTTATAAGTAATAAAGAAAAAGTTGTATCTATTGATGATATAAATGAAACAATCAATCATTTTAAATGTTTTGATTATATTTTAGAAAATGTAGGTATCTTAGATGAAAATTTAATAAAAACTTTACATAAAATTTTAAAAAATAATACTTCTGACTCTAAAAAAGAATGGTTTAAAGTAGGAGATTACAAATTAAAAGCAAATTTTATAGGAAATACAAAAACTACAAGTCCAAGTAATGTTTCAAAAGAAATTAAAAAATTACTTAATGAATATAATTCTAAAATTAAAATAACATTTGATGATATTGTAAATTTTCATTATAAGTTTGAAGCTATACATCCTTTTCAAGATGGAAATGGTAGAGTAGGCAGACTTATTATGTTTAAAGAATGTTTAAGAAATGATGTTGTCCCTTTTATTATAGATGAAGAACGTAAACTATTTTATTATAGAGGTTTAAAAAATTATAAGGAAGATAAGGCTTACTTAATTGAAACTTGTCTTTCTGCACAAGATAGATATATTAAATTATTAAATGATTTAGAAATTTTTAAATAAAACAAGGAGTGATAATTTATGGAAGAAAAAAATATAAAAGATTTAAAGGATATTATTATGAAACTTGATTCAGAAACTCTTAATAATTTAATAAAAAATTCCACTTCAAAAGAGGATAGATTTTTTTATAATGAATTATACAATCTTTCTTTACAAATTAAACAACAAAAATTAATAAATGAGGAAAAATATTAATGGATAAATATTTTTATATTTTTGCTGGTGTAAATGGTTCTGGAAAATCTACACTTTATAAAACTAATTTTTTAAATAAAGATATTAAAAATAGTATAAGAATTAATACAGATGAAATTGTTTATTCTTTTGGAGATTGGAAAAGTAACATAGATCAGATAAAAGCTGGAAAAATAGCTATTCAATTAAGAAATAAATGTTTTTTAGAAGAAAAATCTTTTAATGAAGAAACAACTTTGACAGGAAAAACTATTTTAAAAATAATTAATAAAGCAAAAGATTTAGGTTATAAAATACATCTTTATTATATAGGAATTGATAATCCTGAAATTGCAAGAGAAAGAGTTAAAAATAGAGTAGCAAGAGGTGGGCATGGAATTTCTTTTAACCTTATTGAAAAAAGATATTATGAATCACTTAAAAATTTAGAAAAAATTATCCATCAATGCGATTTTATTGAAATTTTTGATAATAGTGAAAAATTTATTAGAATTTTTTATTATGAAAATAAACAGGTTTATGAGAATAATATTGAAAAAGCTAATTGGATAAATGAAAAACTTAAAAATTTATTAAATAATTTATAATAAGGAGTGATTTTATGCAACCAACAAAAGAATGGCTAGAAAAATGGAAAAAAGTAAAAGACAAATTACAAGCTCCAAGAAATCTGGAAGATTATTTTACTTTAAAAGAAATTGCAGGAGAAGAATTAGATATTCTAAATATAGGAACTTGTTCTATTCCTAGTGGAAAACTTGTTGCTGGTGATAGCTTAGTTACCCTACCAGATGAAAATCTTATTCCTTATATTCAAGAAACTCCTATTGGAGAATTTCCAGTAGATATTTATGTTTTAACAAATCATGATAGATATGCAGCTATAAGAATAAAATTTAATGATAATAAAGCTGTATATTTTGAAAATGGAATGAAAGGTAATGAAGATTTAGAAGGTGAAATAAAAGAAGGAGATTTTTATGGCTTTGGTGTTGATGCTGGTATGGCTAGTATAACTGATATAGAAGTTCAAAAAGCCTATCATAAATTTGAAAAGAAATTTTCTGAATTAAATGAAGATGGAGATTTGTATAATGATTATTTCTGGGATTTATTAGAAGAAAATGCTAAAAAATTTCCTAAGTACCAAGCTGAGTATGGAGATTGGTTAAATTGGAATATTCCAGATACAGAATACACTATGCCTATTTGTGCTTCTGGTTGGGGTGATGATATTATCCTGTTTATTTTGGTTACGATGAAAATAATAGTGTCTGTCAAGTGGTTGTTCATTTCATTGATATAGATTTAGAATTTTCAGAAGAAAAATAACATGTTAAAAAAAATCAAAATTTTATACATGTTCTAATAATATGTTAAAATTTTTAAAAAAATTATACATATATAATTAAAAAGGAATTGAGGGAAATGTATAAATTACCAATAGAAAATTTAGATTTGAATAAAATAGATATATTTGAACAGCTTGTAAAAGCAACAGAAAGTTTAGGTATTTTAAAAGGAACTTTAAATAAGTTGCCAAATCCTAATATCATATTAAATGTTATTACATTAAAGGAAGCAAAAGAGTCTTCTGAGATTGAAAATATTATCACAACTTATGATGAACTTTATAAGGAAATGATTTTAAAAGATAAATCTAATCTTAATGCAAAAGAAGTTTTAAATTATAAAAGTGCAATTAATCTTGGAAATCATTTAGTTCAAGAAAAAAATATGATAACAACTAATATGATAAATGAAATACATCATTTAATTGAACCAAATAAGGGGGATATTAGGAAACAAGGTGGAACAGTGATAATGAATACTAGAACTGGTGAAATCTTACATATTCCTCCTCAAAATTATGAAGAAATTATGGAATATTTAAAAAATTTAGAAGATTTTATAAATTTAGAAGATAAAATAAACCCATTAATTAAAATGGCATTGATTCATTTACAATTTGAAATGATACATCCATATTATGATGGTGGTAGAATATGTTAAAAGCAATAGAAAAAACTTCAAAATATACTTTAACATTAATTGATAATATAATAGATGCAATGAATAATACTAAAAAAATATTAAAAGATAAACTTCCAAAAATTTATTCAAAAGACCTTTTAGAATTATTATTTTTTGAATTTTATACTAAAAATGAATATATTAGAACTAAACTTAATATTTCCAGGCAAACAGCTACTTCCTATTTAAAGCAATTAGAAGAAGTTGGAATTCTTTCTTCTGAAAAAATTGGAAAAGAAATTATATATAAAAATATTAGCTTGTTTAAAATTGCTGAAAATTAGTAAAAATAACTTAACTAAATTAGTTTACAAAATCTATTTTTTATGATATTATTTAGTAAATTAGTAAGTAATTAAGGAGAACATATGTTTTTACAGAGAACTGAACTATTAATTGGTTCTGATAACATAGAAAAATTGAAAAAATCTAATGTTATTGTTTTTGGACTTGGTGGAGTTGGTGGTGCTACTGTTGAAGCACTTGTTAGGGCTGGAATAGGAAATTTGTCCATTGTTGATTTTGATACTGTTGATAAAACTAATTTAAATAGACAGATTATTACAACTCAATCTGTTATAGGCAAAGCAAAAGTTGAGGTAGCAAAGGATAGAATTTTATCAATCAATCCTGATATAAATTTAACTATATACAATGAAAAATTTTTAAAAGAAAATACTGACTTATTTTTTAAAGATAAAAAATATGATTATATAGTTGATGCTATTGATTTAGTTACACCAAAGTTAGATTTAATAGAATTTGCAACTAATTCAAAAATTCCAATAATTTCTTGTATGGGAACTGGAAATAAGATAAACCCTGCACAATTTAAGGTAGCAGATATTAAAAAGACTTCCATTTGTCCCTTAGCAAAAATTATTAGAAAAGAATTAAAAAAAAGAAGAATTAACAAATTAAAAGTTGTTTATTCTGATGAAACACCAAGAAAACCACTTAATTTAGATGGTGGGCGTGAAAAAAATAAAAATGTTGGAAGTATTTCATTTGTACCACCTGTTGCGGGTATGTTACTAGCAAGTGAAGTAATAAAAGATATATGTAAACTATGATGGAGGAATTTTTATGAAAACTATTGGTATTTTTTATGCAACTCTTACAAAAACAACAGTAGGAATTGTTGATGAAATTGAATTCTTTTTAAAGAAAGATGATTTTAAAACTTTTAATGTAAAAAGTGGGGTTAAAGAAATAGAAAATTTTGAAAATCTTATTTTTGTTACACCTACTTATCAAGTTGGAGAAGCTCATGCAGCTTGGATGAATAATTTAAAAAAATTGGAAGAAATTGATTTTACTGGTAAAGTAGTTGGACTTGTTGGACTTGGAAATCAATTTGCATTTGGAGAATCTTTCTGTGGTGGAATAAGACATCTATATGATGTTATAGTAAAAAAAGGTGGTAAAGTAGTTGGATTTACAAGTACTGATGGCTATCACTATGAAGAAACAAGTATTATAGAAGATGGTAAATTTATAGGACTTGCTCTTGATGAAGAAAATCAACCTAGCCTAACTCCAAAAAGAATTGGAGAATGGATAGCAGAAATAAAAAAAGAGTTTAAATAAAATTTAGTTTATAATTCTTAAAGAAGTTATTGAAAAATAGCTTCTTTTTTTATAAAATAATATTATGATATAGTAGGAGATGATGTTAATGTTTTGGAAAGTATTAGGAGCTATTTCTTTATTTAACTTATTAAAACCTAATCAAAATGATAGTAATTTAAATTATGAAATTGAAGAGTTAAAAGAAAAAGTTAATTATCTTGAAAGAGATAAGAAAAGGTCTGAATTAAAAAAAGAAATAAAAAATTTGAAATATAATATATCTAAGATTGATAGAGAAATAGATAATTGGGATTGTGGGGTTGAAGCCCCATATTTTCAAAATTTATGTGAGGAAGTTGCTCAACTAGAGTTAAAATTATTTAAACTTGAACACGAGCTAGAACACTTAGATAGTTATTACTAAATATATGAAAAGGAATTAATATTATGGTATTTCTTAAAATTTTATTTATAGAATTTATTATTCTCCTACCTGTTATTATTGTTTTAAAGATATGGACACATTTTGCAACTCTACACACAGAAAAAAAGAATGAACTCAGAAGACAAAAGTTATTATCTTACCTTCCAATTAAAACAGTTTTTGAACTTTTAAAGGTTTTAGAAGTTGAAGCTCAAAAACCAAAAGAATATTATTTAAAAACTTATTATATAACAACAAAATTACACTTTAATGATAGGTGTTTAATTCAAGGAGAAGATAAATGGATAGTTTGTTATGCTGATAGTCATGCTTTTACAGATGAACATTATTTTCAAACTGAACAGGAAGCTTGTGAATTTTTCTTTCATTATTATTTTTCTTTATAAAAAATAGAACTATCTCAATATTTAGAAATAGTTCTATTTTTATATATTTCAAGGAGTTTCTATTCTACTATTGTATTTTGAAAATTAAAATATCCTCTCTTATTGACTTCTATACCTTTTATATTTGATTTAAAAGCAAAATTTTGTTTTGGGTAAACCAAAGTATAATGAGGTAAATCTTCTTGTATTATATCTTGTGCTTCTTTATATATTTTCATTCTTTTTTCTTTATCAGTCATTCGTCTTGCTTCCAAAATTAATTTATCAAATTGTTCATTTTTATAGAAAATTACATTAGTATGTGCATCTATTTGTGAACTATGATAAAGTGGATACAATACTTCATCTGGATCATCATTAGATATATTCCATGACATTATAAAAAGTGGTTTTATTATATTTGGATTTTCTATTGTTGATACATATGAAGCCCACTGAAAAGTTTTTATTTTAGCATTTATTCCTATCTTTTTTAAATTATCTTGTATAATAACTGCCATATCAACTCTTTGATTATCTTCACTTACATATAGTTCAATATCAAAACCATCTGGATAGCCTGCTTCTGCTAAAAGTTCTTTAGCTTTTTCTAAATCTTGTGGATAAGAATTAGAATTCTCATTGTGACCTGTTGTCATCTTAGGGACAGGTGAAGTTGCTGCTGTGGCACTTCCATTATAGATAGTATTTACTAAATCTTCATTATTTATTGCATAAGCAATAGCTTGTCTTACTCTCTTATCAGAAAGCAGTTCATTTCTTAAATCAAAACCTAAAAACATATTACTAGGAGTTTCAATTTCTATTGCTGTATATTTATTATCTTCTGAAATCTTTTTAAAATCTAATGGCAATAAATCTCTTGCTAAATCAATTTCTCCTGTTTCTAACATTATCATTCTACTATTTGCTTCAGGAACAAATTTTATAACTAATTTATTTATATTAGAACTTGTATCTTCAAAATACTCATTTCTTTCTAAAACTAATTTATCTCCTGAAACCCATTCTTTTACTTTAAACATTCCTGAACCTACAATATTATCTTCGTTTTCTTCAAAAGATTTTTTATTTATGATTCCTGCTCCACTAGAAGATAATTTATGAAGTAAATTTCCTGCTTCATAATATGTATTAATTTTTAAAGTTGTATCATCTACTTTTTCAAAACTTTCTATCATATAGAAATCTTGAGCCATTTTTGGCGATTCTTTTGCTCTATTTAAAGAAAATAAGACATCATCTATTGTTAATGTTTCTCCATTACTAAATTTTATATTATCTTTTATTTTTACAAGAGTAGTTTTTGCATCAACTGTCTTTATTTCCTTAGCTATTTCAAATACAATATTTCCATCATTATCAATATTAACTAATCTTTGATTAATCATTTGAATAATACTTCTAGATACTGAATCAGTAGCTTTTTGTGGATCTAATGTTTTTATTTCAGCTTTTTGTGCCATTGTCAGTGTTTTCTTTTCTTGAACCACTTCTTTATTTTTTTCTTCCTTCGATTTTTGTGAACATGCAAACAAGATTGTAAGTATTATTATAGCCAAATATATAATTTTTTTCTTCATTATTTCCCCTCCAAATAATCAAAAGTAAATTGAATTGCTACGGCTGTTCCCCTAATTAAAGCTTCTTCATCAACTGTAAAACATTCATGATGATTTATTTTTTCAGAGCCTGGTATATTCAGATTTTTTGTTCCTATATATCCAAATATTCCTGAAACTTTTTCCATAAGTAATGAAAAATCTTCACCACCTGTTATTTTTTCCATCTCAATTAAAGTTTCTTCCCCATAAAGTTTTTTGACTGCATTTTGTGCTATATCAACAAGATTTTTATCTTTATTTATAACTACTCCTGTTCCATATCTATACTCTAATTTTGCAGTACATCCATGTGCTTTAGCAATACTTTCAGATATTTCTCTTATATAGTTTTCAATCTCTTTTCTAAAATTTTCATCAAAAGTTCTTACATTACCTTCCATAACAACTTCATTAGCAATGATATTAAATCTTTGTCCACCTTTGATTGTACCTATTGTTACAACTGCTGGTTTTAATGGATTATTTATTCTACTAACAATAGTTTGAAGTCCTGTTATTATTGCACCAGAAGCAACTATTGCATCATGTCCTAAATGAGGAGATGAACCATGTGAAGATACTCCTTCAACTGTAAGTTTAAAAACATCTGTTGCTGCCATTCTTTCACCATATTGCATATTTATTTTAGAAGAATCAAATCTTGGTGTAACATGAACTCCATAACAAGCATCAACATTATCCATAACACCTTGTTCTATTGCAAGCTTTGCTCCCATACCAATTTCTTCTGCTGGTTGAAAAAATAATTTTATAGTTCCTGAAAAACTTTCTTTAATCTCATTTAATATTTTAGCAGCTCCTAACAACATTGCTATATGACAATCATGCCCACATGCATGCATTTTTCCTTTTACCTTTGAGGCAAATTCTAAATTAGTTTTTTCAAGGACAGAAAGTGCATCAATATCTGCTCTTAGCAATAAAGTTTTCCCTTCTTTTGCTCCTTTTATAGTTCCTACACAACCTGTTAATCCATTTTTAAAAGTTGAAACTTCTATTCCCATTTTATTCAATTCTTCTATTATTTTCTTTGTAGTTTCAAATTCTTCTAATGATAATTCTGGATTTTGATGAAAATATCTTCTCATTTCAATTATATAATCTTTAATATTTTCTGCTTTTTTTCTTATATCCATTTTTACTCCTATCTCAATAAATGAAATTTGTCAACCCCATTTATTATAATTTTTTTAT
>ERZ773073.965-NODE-965-length-14140-cov-33.958040_pt1 | contig 14140 bp, 10 predicted proteins | sample MGYA00580616_ERZ773073 | MGnify/ENA primary metagenome ERZ773073 (study PRJEB29015, sample SAMEA2737960) | human oral metagenome | biome: human oral; feature: human-associated habitat; material: dental | place: China | collected 2131 ...
GGCGTACATGGACACCATGGCGCGCACGGCCACCGCCTGGATGCTGCCCGCCATGGTCCTGGCCGCCGTGGTCTGCGCCCTCATCAGCGGCCTGGTCGGCCTGCGGCTGCTGCGCAGGCAGTTCGAGCGCGCCGGCATGACGGCCTGAGCGCCGGCGCGCCGATACCGGCCGCACTGCGCCGACGACGATGACACCGATGACGCGGACGCGCGAACACGACCTGCCGGCGCGGACCGGGAGCGAGGGCGAGCGGATCCGCCTGGACCCGCGCACCAAGCTGGCCCTCATCGCGGCCATGGCGGTGGCCGTGGTCCTCGCCCCCGGCCCCGCCTACGAGATGATCCTCATGGCGGCGGCCTGCGCCTTCAGCGCGGTCCTGGGGCGGACCAGGGCCGGGGTGATCATGCTCGCCCTGTACGCGGCGGTCATCGCCGCCACCCGGCTCGCGCCGCACCTGGACGGCATCGCCGCGCGCACCGCCCTCGCCTCCTTCCTCCTGCTGATGCGCAAGGTCCTCGCCTGCTCCCTCATGGCCTACGCGACCGTGACCACCACCCAAGTGGGCGAGTTCATGAGCGCGCTCTCCCGCCTGCGCGCGCCGCGCGGGCTGACCATCCCCCTGGCCGTGACCCTGCGGTACGCGCCCGCGGTCCGCGAGGACTGGGCCTTCATCAGGGACGCCATGCGCATGCGCGGCATCTCCCCCGGTCCCGTGAGCCTGCTCGCCTCGCCGGGGCGCACCGTCGACTGCGTCTACGTCCCGCTGCTCATGAGCGCCGGCCGCGTGTCCGACGAGCTGTCCATGGCGGCCATTGCGCGCGGTATCGACAACCCCGTCGCCCGCACCTGCTACCTGCACATCGCCATGCGCCCGGTGGACTGGCTCATGCTCCTCCTGGGCCTGGGCGCTATCGCGGGCGCTCTCGTTTGCGGTGCGGTCGCATGATCCGCTTCGAGCGCGCCTCCTTCGTCTACCGCGCGGATGCGGCCACCAGCGAGAGGGGGGTTCATGATGTCTCCATCAGCGTGCGCCCCGGTCAGGTGGCGGTTGTGTGCGGGCGCTCCGGCTGCGGAAAATCCACCCTGCTGCGCATGGCCAACGGTCTCGCCCCGCGCTTCTTCCCCGGGCGGCGGAGCGGGCGCGTCCTGCTGGACGACGAGGACGTCGGCGGCCTGGCCGCCTGGGAGATCGCCGAGCGCGCGGGATCGCTGTTCCAGAATCCGCGCACGCAGTTCTTCAACGTGGACACCACCGGGGAGGTGGCCTTCGCGCTCGAGAACGCCGGTTGGCCGTCCGAGAGGATACGGGCCCGCGTCGAGCGGACCCTCCGCGAGCTGGGGCTGGAGGATCTGGCCGACCGCAGCATCTTCCGCCTCTCGGGCGGGCAGCGCCAGAAGATCGCCTACGCAAGCGTCTGGGCCCTGCGACCTGCGAACCTTCTGCTGGACGAACCGACGAGCAACCTAGATGCGGACTCCATCGAGGCCATCACCGCCTTCGTCGCGGCGGCCAAGACGGCCGGCCGCTCGATCCTGGTGGCCGAGCACCGGCTGACCTGGCTGTCCGGGCTCGCCGACACCTACATCCACCTGGATTCGGGGCGCATCACCCGTGTCATGAGCGCCGACGAGTTCGCCGCGCTCGACCCACGGGAGCTGGACTCCATGGGACTGCGTGCGCGGAATCTCGACGACGTCGCACCCGCCGTCGGCCCGCACCCCGCGCATCCCGACGCAATCTTGCCCGACGGCGGCGGGAGCGGCAGCAGCGGGAACGACGCCGCGCTCTCGGCCCGAGGACTGTCGGTCGGCTACGGGTCGGGCCCGGTCCTGCACGGGGTCGACGTCGATGTGCGCGCCGGGGAGGTGACCGCCCTCGTCGGCGGCAACGGCGCCGGAAAGACCACGGCGTGCCGGGCCCTGTGCGGCTTCGAACGCAGGACGAGCGGCGTCGTGCGCATCGACGGACGGCGGGCCTCGCGCAGGAGCAGGATGCGCGCGTCCGCCATGGTCTTCCAGGATGTCGACTACCAGCTCTTCGCCGCCTCCGCCGCGGCCGACGTGACCTTCGGTCTGCCGCGCCGCAGGGCCCGGACCGTGGATACGGATGCCATCCTGCGCGCACTCGCGCTGGACGACGTGGCCGGCATGCACCCGGCGACCCTGTCCGGCGGCCAGAAGCAGCGCCTGGCCGTAGCGGCGTGCGTGGCTGCCGGCAAGCGGATCATCGTGTTCGACGAGCCCACGAGCGGGATCGACGTGGACGGGATGCGCCGCGTCGGCCGCCTGCTGAGGCGGCTGGCGGATGAGGGCCGCACGATTCTCGTCGCCACCCACGACCTGGAGCTCATCGCGTGCGCCTGCGACCGCGTGCTGCACGTGGATGACGGACGCGTCGTCGGCCGGGCCCGGGTTCGCGACGACTTCGACGCCGTCCGGGCGATGACGGGCGCGTCCGCATGACACGCATCCGCATGAAGGAAGAGAGCTCAGGAAGGAAAGGAGGGGGACCTCGTGAACAAGACGGGCAATCCGGTCGTCCTCGTACTCATGTGGGCGGGGAGGAACAGGACGTATCTAGTGGTCTCCATCGTCTGCGCGATGCTGTCGGGGCTCATGGTCGCGGTGCCGTACCTCGCCGTATTCGGCCTGATGCACGCCGTGTACGAGGGCAGGTGCACGACCGGGACGGTCGCCGTCGATACGGCCGTCCTCGCCGCAGGCGTCGTGCTGCGATTCACCATGTTCGGTTTTTCGAGCGCGCTCGCGCACAAGGGCGCCTACGGCGCCCTGTTCGACGTGCGCTGCCGAATCCTCGAGCGTCTTTCCAGGGCGCCGCTGGGAGAGCTGGACGAGCGCAGCACCGGCAGGATCAAGGCGGTGCTCTCCGACGATGTGGAGAACCTCGAGCTCCTTCTCGCCCACAATCTGCCCGAGGCGTTCATGTACGCCTCGGGGCCTATCGCGACTCTTGTCTTCCTCCTGACCGTCAACGTCCCGCTGGCCCTGGCCACGCTCGTTCCGGTCATCGCCGCTCTCGCGGTACTCGTGTCGCTCTTTAGGATCATGGGATCGATCATGGACCGCGCCATGAAGTCGTTGGAGGACATGAACTCGGTCATGGCGGAGTACGTCAGCGGCATGCGCGTCATCAAGGCCCTCGATATGGGCGCCCGCTCGTTCACACGGTTCCGCACCGCGGTGGACGAGGAGCATGCGGTGTGGTGCGAGATATCGCGCAGGACCGGACCGGGGTTCGCCGCCTACGTCGTCATTATCGAGGCCGGACTGCTCATCATGGTGCCGATGGGGGCGTTCATGCTGACCCGCGGCGCCATCGACGCCTCGACGTATTTGCTGTTCGCATTCGTGGGGTCGCTCTACCTGACCGAGATCCGGCTCCTGCAGGACTTCTCCAACAAGCTGTCCCAGGCCTCGGCGGGCGCCGTGCGCGTCCGGGAGCTCCTCGAGGTGCCCGTGTTCGGCGCGGGCGCGCCGTTCCCTCAGGTCGCCTCGATCCGCCTGGACGACGTGTCCTTCGCATACGGAGGGCGGAACACCCCCGAGGTGCTGCACGGCGTCTCGCTCGAGCTGGAGGCGGGCGAGCGGTTGGCCATCGTGGGGCCGTCCGGCTCGGGCAAGTCAACTCTCGTCCAGCTCGTGGGGCGCTTCTACGACGCGACGTCGGGCACGGTATCCATCGGCGGCGTCGATGTGCGCGACATCGACTACGACGATCTGCTGGCCCATGTATCGGTGGTGTTCCAGAGGACGTTCCTCACCAGCGGGACGGTCGCCGACAACATCCGCATGGGTTCGCCCGCCCCGCTCGACCAGGTGCGGGCCGCCGCGCGCCGGGCCCGGGCCGACGACTTCATCATGGCACTCCCCCGCGGATACGACACGCCCATCGGCACGCTGGGGGGCGGCCTCTCCGGCGGCGAGCGCCAGCGCATCGCCATTGCCCGCGCCATGCTGAAGGACGCCCCCGTCCTCGTACTGGACGAGGCGACGAGCGCGGCGGACCCGGAGAACCAGGTCCTCATCGACGAGGCGCTGGGCAGCCTGTGCGAAGGCAGGACGGTGCTCGTCGTCGCGCACCGCCTCGACGCGGCCGTCCGATGCGACCGGGTCGCGGTGGTGGAGGACGGGTCGCTCACCTGTCTGGGGACGCACGAGGACGTGCTCGCCCGGAGTCCGTACTACCGCAGCGCGTGGGACGCGTACCGCCGGTCTCGCTCCATGAGCTATCGCGCCGGCGCGAAGGGTCCGGACGCGGATACCGATGAGAAGAGGGGAGGGTCCTCCCGTGCCTAGAGCACACGCTTCAGTTCCGGCCCCCGTGAAATCGGCCCCGTTCGCCAAGAACCGGGACTTCCGCATCTCGTGCGCGTGCACAGTCGTCGAGGGCGTGCTGAGCGGGTCGAACGTCATGCTGATCTGGCTGGTGATGCGCCAGGTCTTCTCGGATTCGGTCGATCCGGGAATCCTGCTGCGGATCACCGCAACGCTCGTCGTCGTGTTCGCCGCGCGCCTCGCCGTGTACCGCTTCGGATACGTGCGCGGGCAGGTGGGCGGCGCACGTGTCAGCCGTAATCTGCGGATCATCATGGGTGAGTCCATCAAGCGCATTCCGCTCTCCCGCTTCACCGAGCGAACGAGCGGCGAGTACTTGCAAGCGCTCACGACCAATGTCAATGACTACGAGCAGATACTCACCCATCGAACGGGCGAGATCATTAAGAGCGCGGTGCTGGCCGCCGTGCTCAGCGCATTCACGATCCGGCTCTACGCCCCGGCCGGCGTCGTCACACTGGGGTCCTTCCTGCTGCTGGTGCCCGCCGTCGCGCTGGCCTGGCGGCAGGTCGGTATCTACGGTCCTCGCAAGGACGAGGTGCGCGCAAGCAACTCGAGCGCCGTCATGGAGCACGTCGACGGCATGCAGACCCTGCGCGCCTACGCAGTCGCGGGCGTGCACAACGAAGCCATTGTGGAGAGCATGCGCGAGTTCTCGCACGTGAGCTACGTGTATGAACGTGCGATCATCCCCATCGGGGCGGGCCTGTCCCTCCTCGCTGGTCTCTGCCATCCCCTGCTCATATGGATGTGCTACAGCGCATGGTCAACGGGGTCGCTGCCCGTCGAGTCGTTCCTGCTCATCTCCATGCTGCCCCTGCTCACCCTCAAGCTCGTGGGCGCCCTGTTCATCCACTCGACGGCGTATCGCAACCTCGAGATCGCCAAGCGGAATATTGCGGGCGTGCTCGAAGAGCCGCAGGAGCGGGGCCGCTTCGACGACGTGCCGATGAGGGGGGCGGGGATAGAGCTCTCACACGTGGAATTCGCCTACGGGGACGGGTCGACCGTGCTCCGCGACTTCGACCTGAGCATCCCCGACAGGGGGCTGACGGCGCTGGTGGGCGATTCCGGCTGCGGGAAGTCGACAGTGCTGGGCCTCATCGCGCAGCTGTACCGGCCGAGGGAAGGGACCGTGAGCTTCGGCGGCGTGAACGTGGCCGACTATGCTCCCGAAAGCGTCCTGCGCAATGTCGCGCTCGTGGACCAGGACGTATTCCTCTTCGACGACTCGGTGACGGACAATGTGCGCTATGCGCGTCCCGGAGCGAGCGACGAGGAGGTTCACGAGGCGTGCCGTCTGGCGAACGCCGACGAGTTCGTCAGGGCCCTGCCGCAGGGCTACGGCACGAGGATCGGCGAGAGGGGCGGGAGGCTCTCCGGAGGCGAGCGGCAGCGGCTGTCGATCGCGCGCGCCATCCTGCGCGACGCCCCCATCGTGCTTCTCGACGAGGCCACGTCGAACCTGGACATCGACAACGAACTGGCCGTGCGCGAGGCCGTGGTCAATCTGCTCTCCCGCCGTAAGACCGTGGTCATGGTGGCGCACACGCTGCCCATCATCCGCCGGGCGGATGTCATCGCGGTCATTGACGACGGGGCGGTCGTCGAGCGGGGCGCGCACGAGGAGCTGCTCGCGCTCGGCGGCACCTACGCACGCATGTGGAATGCCTCGCGACTGTAGAGTGGCGGCGCCGGTGAACAGCGATGAACGGAGATCCACCATGCCCATCACCGATGCCATGCGCGCTCGTCACGTGGTGCGCCAGTACCTCGACAAGCCTGTGCCCGACGACGTCGTCGCCGCCCTGCGTTCGCGCATCGAGGAGGACAACCGCGCTCAGGGGACGGATATCCGGCTGCTGACCGGCGGCGCCCGCGTCTTCGGCCCGATGTGGGGGACAGTGCGCGCACGCAGCGTGAGGAACTGCCTGGTCATGGCCGGCCCCGACGCCTCCGATCTGGACGAACGCCTCGGCTACGGCGGCGCCGACCTCATGCTCACCGCACAGGAGCTGGGACTGAACACGTGGTGGGTCGGCGGAACCTTCTCGAAGAAGGCGGCCGCACGGGCGAGCGGCGCCACGGGCAGGGTGGTCGCCGTCGTCGCCCTCGGCTACGGCGCGACCCAGGGCGTCCCGCACACCTCGAAACGCCCTGACGAAGTCGCCTCCTACGACGGCGAGGCCCCGGTCTGGTTCACCCAGGGGGTCGAGGCGGCCCTTCTCGCGCCGACGGCCTTCGGCAAGCAGGCCTTCACCCTGGCCGGCAGCGGAAACGAGGTGACGATTCGCTGTCAGGAGAGCGCCTACGCGGGCCAGGATCGCGGCTTGGTGAAGTATCACTTCGAGGCGGGTGCGGGCCGCGACAACTTCGTCTGGGCGCCCTGACCGCCGCCTGATGCGGGGATCTGGAGACCGATCCGGTCGAAGAGTCGAGGGCGTGTCCAAATCTGCCACAAAGCCTCCGCGTCTCGTCGGGCTTGTTGGAGGTGACTGTTGATATTCCGGTCTTTTCTCCGTCATCAGTGACGCCCTTCGGATTCGGATGAACCTTTTTGTGGCAGATTTGTGGCAGATTTGGACACGAAGGTCGGCGGCGCTCCTGGTGAGGAGGCCCCGACCACGACCGCGCCCCCACCGTCGTCTCCATTTCACCGCCCATGACGGCGCCGGGTCGCGGGCCCCTGCGCTCACGGATCCTGGCCGCTCCCGCGGGCAGTCTGTCGCGGAACCTGGGGCTGGCCCGCCTCCATCGGCGGCATGCTCCTGTTCCTCCCGACCGGCGTATGGATCCGCGAGCCGCTGCAGCGCCGCGCGGGCGGGGGTGCGAGCCCCACGATTCCGCTCCCGCACTGCCGACGCCGTGAGATAGAGAGGATAATAGAGAGGGTAGAGGAGCATCGTCCGCTCTTGCCCCGCCGTGCGGTGGCTCTCGAGTCGACGCTCAGCGCCGCTCGGTCCTCGAGCCGGCCAGCGGCGCGTCCTCGGGGCGGGCCAGCGGGCCCACGAGCTCATGGGCCCGGTAGGGCTCCTCGAGGTAGGCGACCTCCTTCTGGGTGAGCGTCAGGCTGAGGGCGCGCACGGCGTCGTCGACGCGGCTCGGACGCGAGCAGCCGACGATGGGGGAGTCGGCGCCCTTGGCCCGCAGCCAGGCGAGCGCGACGTCCGCCATGGGCACCCCGTAGCGCTGGGCGACCTCGGCGACGCGCTCGATGATGGGCATATCGGTCTCGCGCTCGTGGTCGTACTTGCCGCGCATGGTGGCGTCGGTGGTCGAGCGCACGGAGTCGGAGTCCCAGGTGGGGCGCGTCAGGTGCCCGGAGGCGAGCGGGCTGTAGGGGGTCAGCGACATGCCGTACTGGCGGCACACGGGGATGAGCTCGCGCTCGTCCTCCCGGTAGAGCAGGTTGTAGTGGTTCTGCATGGAGGAGAATCTGGTCCAGCCGCCCGCGTCGGCGGCCACCTGCATATTGTGCAGCTGGTAGCCGTACATCGCCGAGGCCCCCAGGGCCCGCACCCTCCCGGAGCGCACGAGGGAGTCGAGCGCCTCCATGGTCTCCTCAATGGGGGTCGCGTAGTCGAAGCGGTGGATGATGTAGAGGTCGAGGTAGTCGGTGCCGAGGCGCTTCAGGGTGCCGTCGATCTCGCGCTCGATGGCCGCCCGCGACAGGTGCCCCTCGTTGAAGTAGACCTTGCTCGCCAGCACCACGTTCTCGCGCTTGACTCCCAGGTTCTTCAGCGAGGCGCCGATGAATTCCTCACTCGTGCCGCGGGCGTAGACGTTGGCGGTGTCGATGAAATTGACACCCAGCTCCAGGGCGCGCGCGATCACCTCCTGGGTGGCCTCCTGGTCGATGACCCACTGGTGGACGTCGGGGAAGACCCTCCCGAAGCTCATACCCCCGATGCACAGCCTCGGAATGGTGATTCCCGTACTGCCCAGCTGCGTGTACTCCATGGATGCTCCTCCTTCATGCGGTGTTCATGCGGTGCGCGGTGCCGGCTGCGGCTCCCATCGGCCCTTCGACGGCGATCGACGATGGCCGGACCGTCGGCCGCCCAGCTTCGCTCGGACCGGCCGGGCGCTCCAGGCCCTCCTGGGGCCACCCTCCCGTTCGGCGTCATGGGATCGGGCGGCCGGTTCCCAGCGTCACCGGTCGGGGAGCCCAGGCCGAACGTCCGACGTCGGCGGACCGGCCTACGATGATCCGGGCGTCCCGACGGGCCGGGCGCCCGACCGCCATGCCGGCCCGAACAATCGCAGCACAGAGGAAGTACATGCCCACGACGTCCGGAACCCTCAAAGCCATCGGCGGCGCGGCGCTGGCCGCGAGCGCCTTCAGCGCCTTCTCCCATCTGCGCTACCAACGCTCGGCGACCGCAACCTTCGCCGAGTACAGCACGCGCCCGGTCAAGATGCTGAACGCCCACATCTCGATGGCCGACCGGATCGCGCGGATGGCCAGCAGGCCCGAGCCCCGCCGATCGCTGTCCTTCCCCTTCTGGTCGCGTTCCCGCTACGGCGTCGAACGGCGCGAGGGGGCCGGCATGCCGGTCTACTACGTGCGCCCCCGCTCGGCGTCGCAGGTCGTGCCCGGTATCGCGTCAAGCACCGTGGTCGTCTATCTCCACGGCGGCGGCTACGCCTCCACTGCCTCACTCGGGCACGCCCTGCTCATCGACGACCTGGTCCGCAGGACGGGAGCCCGCTTCGTCGTGCCCCTCCCCCCGCTGGCGCCCCATCACACGTGGGTCGAGGCGCATCGGCTCGTCGTGGACCTGTGCCTGCGCACGTTCTCTGAGAATGAGGGCGGGCGGGTCGTTCTCATGGGAGACAGTTCGGGAGGGGGCCTCGCCGTCGTCATCGCCCTGTCGCTGGCGCGGCTGGGCGCGGCGCAGCCCGATGAGCTGATCCTCCTGTCCCCCTGGGTCGATATCACCCACACGAATCCGGACATCGCCGACTACGTCGATGCCGATCCGCTCATGTCTCCCGAGCCGCTGACGGTCATGGGCGAGGCCTGGGCCGGTGACACGCCCACGTCCGACTGGCACCTGTCCCCCATCAACGGAGACCTCTCAGCGCTGCGACAGGTGCGGGTGACCACATTCGTGGGCAGTCGGGAGATCTTCCTGCCGGACGATTCACTCCTCCACGACAGACTCGTCGAGGCCGGCGTCGACTCCACGCTGCATATCGGGCACAACCTCAACCACGTCTACCCGATGATCCCCTCCCCCGAAGGGAGGAAGGCCAGGCGCGAGATCGCCCGAATCATCTCCGGGGCCTGAGCAGACGGTCAAGATGCGGATCGGCATCCTCGACCACGTCGACGGCGTCGTCGATTCTGGTCGAGGATGCCGGTATCAGCACCGCACGGACGCTATCCGCCCGCGCGCGGTGACATGGACATCATTTCACCGCGACAAAGGTCTTGTCGGAGACCAGGCCGGGCTCCACTGCGAGCACACCATCCCGGGCCGTGGCCGATGGAACCGACAACGCGACATTACCCGAGACACTACCGCCATTGTAGAGGGTCGTCGATATGTCGATGGCATCAGGGGCCACCGCCAGCGAGTCCGAGCTATCGATGGTAACCCCATCGGCGGAAACATAGCTCACATCCGCAAGGATGGGGGACTCCCCGTTCGGATCGTTACCGATATAGGTGACTTCGTAGTTGACGAGAATGTACTCCTGTCCGTCGGCGGGAGGATCGTTGAACATGTTCTCAGCGAGTACCGCATCGTTCGCATCGAAGGTGACGGAATTGACAACGACCTTCCAGTCCTTGCTGGAGATCTCAGTCCCCAGGGGCACCGGGTTGTCGCGCGTACCGGCTCGGGTCGTCGACGTCGCTCCTTCACTGGGATTCGCGCCCGAAGACGACCCGATACCGACTGATCTCGCGTTCGTGTCCTCGGAGGGGAAGGCCTCGTCAAAGGCATTCCCCACAACGGTGAGGAACACGACAACGCCGACAACCGTGCCGACCACTGCGACGATGATTGCCGCGATCGCCTGTCCATGGCTCTCGTCCTTCCGGAAGAGAGCCACCAGGCCGAGGATGAAGGATATCGGGAGCAGAACCCATCCGACGATGAGCGCTCCGGGGATGCAGGCGAAGACGAACCCGACGATGGACGCGATCAGCGCGACGATTCCGAGAATATTCCGCGACTTCTTCGTCACAGGCACAGGTGCGGGCATATAACCCTGGGGAGGCGTCGGGGTCTGTGGGGGATAGGACATTGCGACTCCTGATTGTCGTCACCATGGTGGGGAAAAGCGGTGGAAGACCGCCCGGTGATAGTACACTCACTCGGGTCCTCGAGGAACAAGGTTTATTGAATCGGGACAATCGGGAATCGTGGTCCGCAAAGGAACTCCGCCCCGCCCGTCGAGGGCACCGCTCCTGCAGGAGGCGGGAGGCTGCTGCCGTTACTCCCCCGGTCCGGCCGGGGCACGGTCCGCATCACGAGAGGAACGATTCCGCGGCACCACTGGACCGGCTCTGCTGCGTCAGTCGGCCCTCGCACCGCACCGGCAGCAGCGGACGCCTCACTCCCATTCGATCGTCCCGGGCGGCTTGCTCGTGCAGTCGAGCATCACCCGGTTGACCTCCGGCACCGTGTTGGTGATGCGCGTGGAGATGCGGGCGAGTACGTCGTAGGGCAAGCGCGTCCAGTCCGCCGTCATGGCGTCCTCGCTGCCGACCGGCCGCAGCACGATCGGATGGCCGTAGGTGCGCCCGTCGCCCTGGACGCCCACGGAGCGAACATCGGCGAGCAGCACCACCGGGCACTGCCAGATCTCGCCGTCGAGCCCTGCGGCGGTGAGCTCCTCGCGGGCGATGGCATCGGCCGCCCGCAGGATGCGCAGGTTCTCGGCCGTCACCTCGCCGATGACGCGAATCCCCAGCCCCGGCCCCGGGAAGGGCTGGCGGGAGACGATCTTCTCGGGCACGCCCAACTCGCGGCCGATGGCGCGCACCTCATCCTTGAACAGAGCGCGCAGCGGCTCGATGAGGGCGAAGTCGAGGTCGTCGGGCAGCCCTCCCACGTTGTGGTGACTCTTGATGTTGGCCGCCCCCTCACCGCCGCCGGATTCGACGACGTCGGGGTACAGGGTGCCCTGGACCAGGTACCCGATCTCGCCGCCGGCCGCCCCGACCTGCTGGACGACGCGTCGCTGAGCCGCCTCGAAGGATCGAATGAACTCCCGGCCGATGATCTTGCGCTTGACCTCCGGATCAGTCACGCCCGCGAGCGCGGCCAGGAAGCGCTCGGTCTCATCGACTGCAATGACGCGGATGCCCATGCCCTCCGCGTAGTCGCGGACGACCTGCTCCCGCTCGCCGGCGCGCAGCAGTCCGTGATCGACGAAGATGCAGGTGAGCCGATCCCCGATGGCCCGGTGGACCAGGGCCGCCGCTACGGAGGAGTCGACTCCGCCGCTCAGCCCGCAGATGACGTGGGCGTCGCCGACTCTCTCGCGGATGGCGGCGACCTGCTCGCCGATGATGCTCCCGGGCGTCCAGGCGGGGGGGATGCCCGCGCCCACGCGCAGGAAGTTCTCCAGGACGGCCTGCCCGTGCGCCGAGTGCAGAACCTCGGGGTGCCACTGGAGGCCGAAGAGGCGGCGCCGCCGGTCCTCGAAGGCCGCCACCGGGGTCTGCCGGGTCGAACCGGTCACCGTGAACCCCTCCGGCGCCGCCCGGACGGCGTCACCGTGGCTCATCCACACGGTCTGCACCGCCGGCGTGCCCGCGAACAGGCAGGAGTCGGGGCTCACCTGGGCCTCGGTGCGCCCGTACTCGCGCGTCCCGGTGCGCCCCACGGTCCCCCCGAGGGACCGGGCCATGGCCTGGAATCCGTAGCAGATGCCCAGGACCGGCACGTCAGCATCGAAAACGGCCGGGTCGATGACGGGAGCACCGTCCGCGTAGACACTCGACGGGCCTCCGGACAGGATGATGGCGGCCGGTCTCATGGCGAGCATCTCCGCCACGGGCATGGAGTGCGGCACGATCTCGGAGTAAACCGAGGCTTCGCGCACGCGGCGGGCGATGAGCTGGGCGTACTGGGCGCCGAAGTCGACGACGAGGACGGGTCCGGCGGGGCCGTCCTCGCGCGTGTCGGGAACGGCTGCGCTGGTCGGGGGGGGCGTCACGCGTACAGGATAACGGCGCCCGCGCACCCCCCATCGCGCTACCACCGCGCCGGGGCGGAACGGGAAACGGCGCCCGCCCGCGGGGCGCCGGGTGCACGTGACAGGCTTATCATTCCTTTGTCTGTACATAGCAACTCCAGCCTCCTACTCTCATACGCGCCGGTCGATGAGACCGGGCCGACCCGCGAGGTCGGGCACACCGCCGTGCGGGGCCGTCCCGTTTCGGTTCCGCGCAGGAACTGAAAGGACGTCAGCTATGAGCGCTCCCGTCATCGACACCGTCGCCGTCACCACCCCGGAATCCACCACCTCCTCCCAGCGCGAGGCCAGGGACGCCAACCTGCTCACCTTCAAGATCGGCATGGGCGTTATCGCCGCCGTCGTCTTCATCATGGCCGTCATCGGCGCGATCGCCGCCTCCCCTGTGCTGCTCATCGCCGCCGGTCTCATCGGCACGGCGAGTGCGCTGACCGGCGTCTACACCGGCATCAACCTCCTGGCCTGACGAGCACGCAGGCACCGACCCGGAGGGCCGGCCGCCGACGGCCTCGGCGAGCAGCGTCCTCCTGAGCTGCGCGGGCAATGCCGACCGCGCAGCAGGCCGCTCGCAGCGGCCTGCGACCACCGACCCACGTTGAGCGCCACCCCCGCCGGGGCGACGCTCGTGTCATGCCCGGGGCGCGGCGTCCTACCGTCCTACCGCAGGATGTCCATTGCACGGGGCAGTGCGAGCAGTGCGAGCAGCATGCTCGCCAGCTGGCAGGTCAGCACCACCGCGATCGCGACCCGCGTCGAGACGAGGAGCAGGGCGGCCGGTCCGAGCACGGCGAGGAGCTGGACGAGGGGGCGGATGACCGCACCGGCGCGACGTTGGGAGCGCAGCAGCCACGGCGGCACCATCGGGTCGATGCCACCGGTGCACGCGGGCACGACGGCCACGTACTGACCGCCGACGAGCAGCCCGGCCACGATGATGAGCAGAACCAGCGCTCCGACGCCGTGAAGCCGCTCCAGGAGCACGAGTAGCACGACCGCGCACGCCGAGACCCCGGTGCCGCCGAGCACCCAGGCGTACAGGAGCCGTTCCGAGCGCCGGCGCGAACCCGCCGCTGCCAGGAGCGCCCACAGTCCGGCGAGCACGAGCGCCGGCCACAGCGGCACCCAGGACCGCCCGCCGACGGCGCTCAGCGCCCATGGCGCGAGACATACCGCCGCCAGTCCCAGGGGCAGGGCCTGAACCAACTCGAGCACGAGTCCGGCGAGGACCATCCTGCGCACCTGCCTGATGCGCAGATCATCGACGCCCAGGGGGTGCTGCTCGCCCTGCATGCCAGCCTCCAGCACGACCCAGTCGATGGCGACCGCGGCCTCGAGCGCCCCGTGCACCCGTTTGAGCGCCTCATGAGCGGCATCGAGTCTTCCACGGGCCGCGTACCAGTGGGGCGTCTCGGGCAGGGACGCGACGAGCGCGCACGCGGTCAGCGCCGACGCGAGGGGCGCCATCCAGGCGCACGCGGCGCCCCAGCCGGGCAGAAGAGCGCCGCCGCTGACGCCGACGATCGCGTTCCCCGTACGGACCCCGAAGAATTGAGCAAGGATCCCGCA
>ERZ773073.971-NODE-971-length-14087-cov-9.011403_pt1 | contig 14087 bp, 11 predicted proteins | sample MGYA00580616_ERZ773073 | MGnify/ENA primary metagenome ERZ773073 (study PRJEB29015, sample SAMEA2737960) | human oral metagenome | biome: human oral; feature: human-associated habitat; material: dental | place: China | collected 2131 ...
AATGTTGAAAGAGCCTTTGTGGAGCTCTAGAAACATTATAGGCTGGCAAGTAATCGCTATATATAACTAGAAATTATTTAAATCTTTCAAAGAAAATTTTCTAAAATCTGCTTAGTAACGAACTATTTTTTACTTTTTTTATTTCTATTTATATTTGTAATTATTAATTTTTTAAGGTATAATAGAAACTGTGAAATTTAAATGAAGGGAGATTTTTGAATGACTAAGGTAAGTGAATTTTTAGAAAAAATGTATGAGGAGCCTAGCCAAGAGTTAGAAAATGAAATGCTTGAAGAAATTATAATGAAGGCTAATTTTTTAAGTTATATCAATAGACCAGATAACGGAAAAACAGATGTTTTTAGTATAAATATGTTATTGACAGATGATAAAAAACTTTATTTACCTGTTTTTACAGATGTAGAAGAATTAGCAAAATGGGGTATTCCTGAAGAAATGGACACAATAGAATTAAATTTTGATAATTATTCTGAAATTATATTAGATCATCCTCATGATATAGAAGGACTTGTTATCAATCCTTTTGGAAATAGTTATATTATCTCTGAAGAATGGTTAAGTGAATTAAGAACTATGAAAGAAGAGAGATTAAAAGTTAGAGAATTAAAAATTCCTGTTAATTCAAAAATCTTATTAAGTGAACCAGAAAGATTTCCTACTATGTTAGCTGAAGAAGTAACTAAATGTTGTGATGAAATAGGCACTATAAATAGATTATGGTTACTTGAAATGACAACTGAAAAAGATGAAAGTTGGCTTTTAGTAGTTGATTTTAAAGGGGATAAAAATGAAATCTTCCGTGAAATAAATGATGCAGCAAGAAATTATTTAGGTATGAGATACTTAGATATGATAGCTTATGATGATGAATTTGCTAAAAAATCTGTTGAAAATCATAAGCCATTTTATGATAAAATAAAATAAGTTTGTAACAAATGTTACAGACTTTTTTTTATATAAAGACTAAACTATAACTATAATCATATCAAAAATAATTTGGAGGTTTTTTTATGAAGAAAATAATGACTTTATTATTTGCATTTTGCAGTTTATTAGCTTACTCAGCAAAGACTGTGGATTATCAAGAAGTAGATAAATATATTAGACAAAAACTAGATAAGGATAAGGAAATAACTTTTACTTATAAGCTTAATCAAGCTGATTTTACTTTAGAAGGTTACAGTGACGGAAAGCTTACAGCAGTAACAGATTTAAGCTCTAATCCAGGACAAGCTGCTATGGATGGAATGAAATCAGTAATTTCTGAAAAAAATGGTAAATTAAATCCTGAATATAAAATATTTGGAGCTGATGGAAAATTATTAAGTGAACAAAAATTTAAATTAAATAAGTCTATAAGACTTTTTGATACAGCAAATATAATGGCATATTTAGATGGAGATATCCCTTATGATGATAGATTAATGGAACTTTTTAATGCTGTTGATACTATGGAAACTATAGGATATCACCCAAATAATGTAAAATATATAAAAAAAATATATGTTAACCATAAAAACAATACTGTAAAAATGGAAGTTAAAGATTATAGAGAAAATCCAATGATGCTTCAAGTAGCAAATATAGATATCAAAACTTTAAGTGGGAAAACTGAAATTTTCTATCCTAATGGGAAACTTTTTTCTAGTATGAATGTTAAAAATGGTAAAATGAATGGAATAGTAACTACTTATTCTGAAGACGGAAAAGTTATTAAAAAAATAGAAGTTAAAGATGGAGAATTTGTTAGAGAAATTCAATAATTTTTATAAGGTACAACCATTTAAATTATAAATTAAAAGTAAAAAATAAGCGAGTTACATTATAATTTCTAAAATCTACTTAGTAACGAGCTATTTTTTACTTTTTTTATTTGAAAATACTCTGAAAATCTAATATAATAAAAGTAGAACTAAAAAATAAAGTGAGGATAAAATGTTTGAATATCTATATGGAACAGTAGAATATAAGAAAATGGACTATATAGCCATAGATATAAATGGTGTTGGTTATAAGATTTATTTTCCATTGAGAGAATATGAGAAAATTGACTTAGGTAATAAGTATAAATTCTATATCTATAATCACATCAAAGAAGATACATATAAATTAATTGGGTTTTTAGATGAAAGAGACAGAAAAATCTATGAAATGCTATTGAAAATAAATGGTATAGGACCTTCTTTAGCTTTAGCAGTATTATCGAATTTCTCTTGTGATAAAATTGTTGAAATAATTTCTAAAAATGATTATACTAGTCTTAAGAAGGTACCAAAATTAGGTGAGAAAAAAGCTCAAATAATAATTTTAGATTTAAAAGCTAAGTTAAAAAATCTAACTTATACAGAAGTGGAAACTATATCTATAGATATGCTAGAAGACTTAGTTTTAGCATTGGAAGGACTAGGATACACTAAAAAAGAAATCGATAAAACTCTAGAAAAAGTGGATTTAAGTGCTTATTCTTCTTTGGAAGAAGCAATAAAAGGAATTTTAAAAAATATGAAAATAGGAGGATGATGAATGAAAGGATTAGAAGAAATATATTTAAAAGGTTTTACTTTAGATAAATATTTTGGAATAGCAAGTGCTGATGAATTAGAGAAATTAGAGGAACTATATAAAAATATAGTTATTTCTGATGAATTTGTTAATAGAATAAAAGGAATAAATAAAAAAGTTCCTGTATTAGTAAGTATTGAAACTTGGTGCCCTTATGCAAGAGTATTCTTAACTACTATGAGAAAAATCAATGAAATAAATCATATCTTTGATTTATCTTTAATAACTTATGGTAGAGGAGTTTCTGAACTAGCAGGATACTTGAAAATTCATGAAGATGATTTTGTTGTACCGACAGCAGTATTCTTAGGTGAAGATTTTTCTAATTTAAGAGTATTTAATGGTTTTCCAGAAAAATATCACAATGATAGCACTCTAGATACTATTGATGGAACTAGAAATTACTTAAAAGGAAAGTTTGCAAACGATATACTTGAAGACGTATTAAGCATATTTTAAATAAAATTAGAGAGAGGTTGAGAAGGAAATGGATACACTAAAAGAATTCTTTAAGATTGGAGCAGGGCCATCAAGTTCACATACAATAGGACCTGAAAGAGCAACAAAGAGAGTAAAAGAGAAATTTCCTGATGCTGATAGTTACATAGTTGAGCTTTGGGGAAGTTTGGCTGCTACTGGAAAAGGACACTATACAGATAAGATAATAATAGAAACTTTTAAGCCTATTCCAGTTGAAATAATTTGGAAACCTGATTTTGTTCATGAACTACATACTAATGGAATGAAATTTATCGCTCTAGATAAGGATAAAGAACAAATAGGGGAATGGGTAGTATTTTCTGTAGGTGGAGGAACTATAAGAGATTATGATGAACTTACTGATAAATCACCTAAAAAAGAAGTTTATCCATTAAACTCTATGAAAGAAATTATTAAATGGTGTAAAGATAATAATAAACATCTATGGCAATATGTTGAAGAATGTGAAGGGCCATCTATATGGCAACATTTAAAATTTATTGATCAAGCTATGAGTGATGCAGTAGAAAGAGGATTAGAGAAAGAAGGAGATGTTCCTGGGCCTTTTAAATATCCAAAAAGAGCTAGAGAAATGTATGATAAAGCTCTATCTAAAAGAGCTTCATTAGTATTTACAAATAAAATTTTTGCCTATGCTTTAGCAGTATCTGAAGAAAATGCTAGTATGGGACAAGTTGTAACAGCACCCACTTGTGGAGCCTCAGGGGTTGTTCCTGGAGTTTTAAGAGCTATGAAAGAGGAATATGAATTAGTTGAAAAACATATTCTAAGAGGTTTAGCTATTGCAGGACTTGTTGGAAATTTAGTTAAATACAATGCAACTATTTCAGGAGCAGAAGCAGGTTGTCAAGCAGAAGTTGGAACAGCTTGTTCAATGGCAGCAGCAATGGCAACATATTTTATGGGTGGAAGTATAGACCAAATAGAATATGCAGCTGAAAGTGCTATGGAACACCATTTAGGAATGACTTGTGACCCAGTTGGAGGTTATGTAATTATACCTTGTATAGAAAGAAATGCTATCTGTGCTGTAAGAGCAGTAAATACAGCTGTATATTGTATGTCTACTGATGGAAAACATACTATAAGTTTTGATGAAGTTGTAAAGACTATGAAAGAAACAGGAAAAGATATGTGTTCTGCATATAAGGAAACTTCTGATGGTGGACTTGCAAAATACTATGACAAAATTTTAGTTGGAAATCAAGAATAAGTAAAAAGAGCAGGAATGAGATATTCCTGCTTTTTTACTAAGTTATTAGTTTCCTTTTCTTTTCTTTTCTAAAACTTTTAAAGCTTCTAATTTAGCTTGTTCTTCAGCCTTTTTAGCATCTTCTATAGCTTTTTCTTGAGCTTTTCTAGCTTCTTCTTCTGCTCTAGCAGCTTGTAATTTAGCTTCTTCTTCCGCTTTTTTAGCTTCCTCTTCAATTCTTTTAGCTTCTAATCTGGCATTCTCTTCCGCTTTTCTAGCTTCTTCTTCCGCTCTAGCAGCTTCCAATCTAGCATTCTCTTCTACTTTTCTAGCTTCTTCCTCAGCTTTAGTAGCTTCTAGTCTAGCTTGTTCTTCAGCTTTTTTAGCTTCTTTTTCGGCTTTCTTAGCTTCCTCTTCCGCTCTTTTAGCTTCTAATCTAGCTTTTTCTTCTGCTTCTTTCTTAGCCTTTTCTTCCGCTTTTTTAGCTTCAGCTTCTAGTCTAGCTTTTTCTCTATCTTGAGCTTTATAAAACTCTCTTTTCTTTTCTAATATTTGAAGAGCTTGGTTGTCTCCACTTGTTGCTCCTTCATTTACTGTAGTTGTTGCACCTGTACAAGCTACCATAGCCATAGATGCTGCTAAAATAAACATAGCAAAAATTCTTTTTTTCATAATCATACTCTCCTTTTTTTTTGTAAATAATTTTTTATGTTTTATTTAATTTCTTCTAAATATTTCATTCCAACTTCGTAGTTAGGATTAAGTTTTTCTAAAAACTTAACATAAGAAAGTAGAGAAGTATAGAAGTAATTATTTTTTTGACTATAAAATTCTTCTGGAATAAAGTGTTTAATTTTATCTTGTAATTTTTTCCAGTTAGTCAAGTATCCTTGAATTAAGTCTATATCTTCTTTAGTAATTTCTTCATTTTCATTTTCTTTAAGAGCTATCATTCTTTCTTTAACAGCTTTAAAAACTGAAGAGTTATATTGTTTTATTTCTAAGAAATCATCTTTTACATCTTGAGCAATATCTCTTCCAAAATCTTGTATAAATTCTTGGACTAAACTAAGTCTTACAAAATTATTATTTCCACCAAAGAAACTAGTAAGTCTTTCTCTATCTTTAAATAGTTTCTCAGATAAGTAAGATAGGTATTCCTTACTTACATAGATTTTATCTAGACTTACAACATTTCCAAACCTTCCAACTAACTTATTGATACTATGAAATATATGTACCTTTCCAGATTTATAACGTAAGTCATAAATCTTTTCTAAAATTTCTAAATTTTTTTTCATATTTTTTTAAACCTTTCTAAATTATATATGTAAAAATATTACAGACAATTTAAAGAATATTATAAGGGCAGCAGTATCCACTATTGTTGTAATTAGAGGACTCGCCATAATAGCAGGGTCAATCTTAAGTGACTTAGCTATAAGAGGTAAAACTCCACCTACAACCTTTGCCATTATTACTGTTAAGAACATACTTATAGCAACAACTAAAGATGTTTCTATACTTGAGTTCGTAAAATAATATATTCTTATAAAATTTACAGCTGATAAAATAAAACCAACTAAGATACTTACTCTTAATTCTTTCCAAATAACTTTAAAGATATCTGAAAATTCTATTTCTTCTAAGGCTATACCACGAATAACCAAGGTTGCTGACTGAGAACCAGCATTTCCCCCCGTATCCATAAGCATAGGTATAAATACAGCTAGATATACAGCAGATTGTAGTATATCTTCATATTTCTTTATGACTAAACCTGTAAAAGTAGCAGAAATCATAAGTACTAATAACCATAAAATTCTATGTTTTGCAAGAGATAGAACAGATTCTTTTAAATATTCTTCATCTGATGGGTTCATCGCAGCCATTTTTTGGATATCTTCTGTATTTTCTTGATCGATTACGTCCACGATGTCATCAACTGTGATAACTCCAACTAGCCTATCTTCATGGTCTACAACAGGCATAGTAGTTAAGTCATATTTTCTGAATAATGCTGCAATTTCTTCCTGGTCATCTAGTGTCAATACACTGACAAAATTAGTGTCCATTTCATCTTGTATATATGAGTCATCTTTTGATAAAATTAAAGTTTTTAATGATATTATACCAACTAATTTTTTCTTAGTATCTGTTACAAAACAAATATCAGTTTCCTCTTTATCAATAGCAACCTTCCTATAATATTCTATAGCTTGTTTAACTGTATAATTATCTTTAAAAGATACATATTCCACAGTCATAACACTTCCAGCAGAATTTTCTGGATATTTCAACATTTGATTTATTAATTTTCTTTTATCAGAAGATGTATTTTTTAAAATTTTATCTACAATATTTGCAGGCATCTCTTCTATAAAGTCTACGGTATCATCAAGATACATATCTTCAACTATAAATTTTATCTCATCGTCAGTTATATTTTCAATAACTTCTTGTTGTTTTTCAGGAGATAAATAGGAAAATACTTCTGATGAAAAGTCTTTCGGTAATAACTTAAAAATAATTAAATATTTCTCCTTTGGAAAATCCTCAAATACATCAGCAATGTCTATAGGATTTTCATTAATTAAAATTTCTTTTAATTCAGCTAATTTATTTTGTTCTAATAATTCAACTATCTCTTCCATTTCTATCCCCTCCTCCTATTTTTATTATAAAAGAAATAAAGATAATTACTATTAGATTACTGCGATGTCCTATAATGTTTTAGAAGCCTTATATAACTCAAAAAAACATTATAGGCTGGCAAATAATCGCTGTATATAACTATAAATCATTATATTTTTTTAAAGAAAATTTTTTAAGCTCTACTTAATAACGAGCTATTTTTTACTTTGAAACTATTGAAACTTATTTTCCTTCATATTTCTTTATAAAATCATCTTTAAATTCTTTAAATCTTTTTTCTTTTATAGCTTCCCTTGCATCTTTCATAAGTTTTATTAAGAAATGTAAATTATGATAAGATGTCAAACGAAGTCCTAAAACTTCTTGAACTTTAATTAAATGTCTTATGTATGCTCTTGAATAATTTTTACATACATAACAATCACATTCCTCATCTAAAGGAGCTGTATCTTCTTTATATCTTTCGCTTTTAATTATAAGTCTACCTTTTTTTGTAAAAACTGTTCCATGTCTTGCAAGTCTAGTAGGTTGAACACAATCCATCATGTCTATTCCACTTTCAACTGCGTTTAACATATCAACTGGTTCACCAACCCCCATAAGATATCTAGGTTTATCTTCAGGACATTTTTCAACTATATAGTCTAGTATTCTATACATGTCTTCCCTTGGCTCACCAACAGCAAGTCCACCTATAGCATAACCAGAAAAATGTTCATCCATTTCACTAAGTTCATCTAAGCTCTTCTGTCTTAAATCTTCATAGATACCACCTTGTACTATGGCAAATAGTCCTTGAGTATCTTTTTTCTGATGTGCCTCAACACATCTTTTAGCCCATCTTGTAGTTCTTTCAATAGAAGGGATTATATATTCTCTAGTTGAAAGTCCTGGTGGACATTCATCAAAAAGCATAACTATATCTGAACCTAGATTATTTTGTATCTGTATAGATTTTTCAGGAGATATAAAATGTTTAGAGCCATCTATATGAGAACTGAAATATACTCCTTCTTCTTTAATTTTTCTAAGTGAGCCTAAACTAAAAACTTGGAAACCACCACTATCTGTAAGAATAGGTTTATCCCAATTCATAAATTTATGTAATCCACCTAGTCTAGCTATTAATTCATCATTTGGTCTTAAATAAAGATGATAGGTATTTCCTAAGATTATTTCACTGCCTATATCAATCAGTTCTTCCTTTGACATAGTTTTTACAGTGGCTTGAGTACCAACAGGCATAAAAACAGGAGTTTCAATTTCACCATGAGGAGTTGTAATAAGCCCTGCTCTTGCTTTACCATCTTTATTTTCAACTTTATATGTAACTGCTAATTTCATTAATTCTCCAATCATTAACGTTCAACAGCTATGACATCTTTTAATTTTAAAATATTGTTGATTAGATAGTCATATTCTGTCTTTCCTTTAATTTCTATTGATATTTTAACCTTCATTACCTTATCACCATCTTTTTTAACTTCATATGAATTTAAAGATGTGATATTAATTTTATGGTTTCCAATTAAATTTACAATTTCCATCAATATATTTGGTCTATCATTTAACACTATAGTGAAAGTAAAGTTGTATTTATTCAACTTAGTTTCTATTAGGTTTTCATCCCATTTAACTAAGATTTCTCTACTAGGATCTTTTTCTACCATAGCATGAAAGTTAGGACAGTCTTTTCTATGGACAGTTATACCTGTAAGTTTAGTAACAAAGCCTCCTATTTCATCTCCAGGTAAAGGAGTACAACATTTTGCAAATCTAATAAGAGTGTTGTTTATTCCATCTATAACTATACCAAAGTCATTCTTTCCTTCTTTTCTTTTTTCTTCTTTTTTCTTTAGAACTTCTTCAATAGTTAAAGTCGATGCAGCTCTTTCTTTTTCTAAGTTAACTTTTATTTTATTAATTAGAATATCAAGTCTACTTCTCTTTTCACCAAGATAGAAATAAAATTCTTCCATACTAGAAATATTATTTCTTTCCATATGTTTTTTAAGAGTTGGATCACTTTCAATTTCTTTTAAAGTCATTCCTATTTTAACAGCTTCTTTTTCTAGACTATCTTTACCTAGTTTTGAAACTGTTTCTTTATTTTCATCTTTTAAGAATTTTCTAATTTTTCCCTTAGCACCATGAGTGATAACTATATCTAGCCAATCAATACTTGGTCCTTTTGAGTTTTTAGAAGTTATAATCTCTACCTTGTCCCCACTTTTTAATTTGTGGTCAATAGTAACCATTCTACCATTTACTTTAGCTCCTACACATTTGCATCCAACTTGAGTGTGAACCATAAAAGCAAAGTCTAAGGCAGTAGCCCCAACAGGTAATTCTATAATATCTCCTTTAGGTGAGAAAGTAAAGATAGTACCTCTATCTATATCTCCTGTAACTCCTTCAATGAAGTCTTCAGTTGAATCAGATTCATTTTGGAATTCTATGATATGTCTTAACCAACCATAGATATTATCATCTTTAGAAGTCTTTTTATTTTCTTTATAGTTCCAGTGAGCAGCGATACCTTCTTCAGCTATATCATCCATGTCCTTAGTTCTAATTTGAATTTCAATAAATTTTCCTAAAGGTCCAACTATAGTTGTATGGATAGATTGATAGTTATTCGATTTAGGCACAGCTATATAGTCTTTAAATCTTCCTGGAACAGGAGTATATTGACTATGTACTATACCTAAGATATGATAACAAGCTGCCTTGTCTTCAACTATTACTCTAACTCCCATTAAGTCATAGATATCATCAAATTCTTTACCTTTTTGATACATCTTTTTATAGATACTATAAAAATGTTTAAATCTTCCTTTAACTTCGGCTTTAAGTCCTAAGTCAACTAGAGTTCTTTTCATAGTTCTAATGAAATTATCTATATAGTCTTTTCTTTCTTCTTTTGTATTTTCAACTAATCTTTTAATTTCTAGATATTCTTCATGGTATAAATAACTGAAACTTAAGTCCTCAAGCTCAGATTTAATTTTTGCCATACCTAGTCTATGTGCAAGAGGAGCATAAATATCTAGAGTTTCTTTTGATATAGCCTGTTGTTTCTCAGGCTTCATAAATTTTAAAGTTCTCATATTATGAAGTCTATCAGCTAATTTTATAAGGATAACTCTTATATTTTCAGCCATAGCTAAAATCATTTTTCTTATGTTTTCAGCTTGATTTTTTGTACCATTAGGCAATGCTTTTAACTTAGTAACTCCATCTACAAGGACTGCAACAGTATCTCCGAAGTTATATTTGATATCTGCTATTGGAATCAATGTATCTTCTACAACATCATGCAAAAGACCTGCTACAACTGTGTCAGTATCCATTTTCATATCCATTAAAATTTTTGCAACTTCAACAGGGTGAATGATATAATCATCACCTGATTTTCTGTATTGTCCTTGGTGACTTTCTTCTGCGAAAGCTAAAGCTAATTTAAGTTTATCAAAATCATAATTTAAGTGATTTTCTTTTGCTTTTTCTAATAATTGTTCCCAATAGTTCATCATAATATACCTTCTCTCTAATTAATATTGCATTAATGTAATCATAGGATAATTATTTAATTTGTCCCTACCTTTTAAGTCTACAAGTTCTATTAAAAACGCTAAACCAGCTACTACTCCACCTAATTCTTCAACTAATTTTATTGTTGCTTCTACAGTTCCACCTGTTGCAAGTAAGTCATCAACAACTAATACTTTTTGTCCAGGTTTTATAGCATCTTTATGTAAACATAGTTTGTTTGAACCATATTCTAAATCATAAGCATGTTCAACTACTTCACGAGGTAATTTACCTGGTTTTCTAACAGGTGCAAAACCTACACCTAAAGCATATGATACAGGACAACCAAATATAAATCCTCTTGCTTCAGGACCAACAACTATATCTATATTATGTTGTCTTGCAAATTCAACAATTTTTTCAGTTGCATATTTATATGCTTCTCCATTATTCATAAGTGGTGTAATATCTCTAAATATTATACCTTCTTTTGGATAATTTTCTATTGATGCTACATAATCTTTTAAATTCATTTTCTCTCCTATCTACTCTCTATATATAAATTTATTAAAAACATTGGAATAAAAATCTTAAAAAAATAAGTGAGTTACATTTTAATTAATTATTAGAAATTTTCTTTAAGATTACTGCGACGTCCATTATTGTTGAGAGAGCCTTTGTGGAGCTCTCGAAACACTAATGGCTGGCAAGTAATCGCTATATATAATTAAAATTTATTAAAATGTCTCAAAGAAAATTTTTTAAAATCTCTTCAGTAATGAACTATTTTTTACTTTTATTAGTTTGCAACAGCCTATTTAATTATTGATTATTTTCTTCTTCTAATTTAAAGAATATATCTGCTTTCTTTGTTAGATACATCACAACATAAAGTACTGCTAAGATTAATAATGTTCCAGTTAATAAAGCATATTGTTCCATTCTTAAGATAGAGAATAGTATTGCATAGATTCCACTTAAGAAAATAAACATTCCTATACCAAACTTTTTATTATCTGTCATACTTGCAACATATAATGAATTTGGTATTACTATTGCTAATGAAGCTACCAAATATGCCATTTCAAAACCTAAATGCTCAGATAATGATAACAATAATAGATAGAACATAACTAGTGAAAACCCTACTACTATATATTGCACATAGTGAGCAACTTTTTTGCTGACAATTTCAAATATATATACTATAACTAAACTCATTAAAATAAATAGGAATCCATAGTTACAAGCTCTATATATTTGAGTATAATCAGTTACTGAATTATATAGTAATACTTTAACTATGCTATTTCCATCAGAATTATAGTCTCCATAGGCTTCATAAGTATTTTCATAATCCAGAAAATCTGAATATTTATCTTCATTAATATCTAAAACTTGAGGATAATTTCTAATCAAGTTTGAAACTTCCCATTTTGCAGTAAATCCATTACCATCTATATTTCTTTCTACTGGTAAAACACCTGAGAAACTTGGAGATTTCCAATTTGATTTTATGTCAAAATTATTTTTCTTTCCAAGTGGTAATATAGAGATTTCTCTGCTTCCTCTAAAATCTATATCTATTTCAAAAGGAATCTTATCTTCTTTCATCATTCCATCATATTCTGGACCAATTTTACCTGAAATTCCATTAGCAAATAACGGACTTGCCATAGTCCCTGACATAGCTTCTAAATCTTGTTCTACATTTCCTAATTTAAATTTATTTACCTTAACTAAAGCTTTAGTATCAGATAATCCTATAGATAAATAGGCTATCATATCATTTTTATTAGGAAAATCTTTTGGTGAAAAATATCCTGTTAATTTTATATTAGCTGTATAGACTGTAGCATTGTATATTCCTCTATGTCTTAATTCATCTTTCATTTCTATAGTTGCATTAAGTTCTTCTGGTAATATAGCTATACGTCTTTCTACTGGCTGAACTACAACATTTTTTTCATTTCTTATACTATCATCCTTACTAAGAGTTGAATCAATGTATGATAAAGAAATTACTGGTGCTATAATCTTTTGACTTTTCCCCCATTCATTTCCTATTTCTGTAACAGTCTGATTAAATAATCTACCTCTATTATCTATTAGGTTTCCTACAAAATGTAAAGGTATTAGCAATATAATTACAAATACTACTAGAAAAATTAATTTTTTCATAACTGGTGAGAATGGTTTTTTGTTGCTTGGAATTTTATATGAATTATTATCCATTTTTTTATTTTTTCTCCTTCCTATTTCCCTTATTTTTTAATAATATTTACCTTTTTAGTATAGCATAATTTTGAAAAAAATGATAGAATAAGTCAACAATAATTTTAGGAGGAATAGATATGAAAAAAATTTTATTACTATGCTTATTTAGCATTTTAAGTATTTTTTCATTTGCTAATGACTGGGAATTTGGATCTGAAGGAGAACATATAATTCCTTTAAAAGGTTCAGCAGTTGCTATAAAAAAGGAAAAAATTACTTTAAAACTAACTGAAGACGGAATGCTTGTAAATGTTAAATTCACATTTGATAGTCCAAATGCTGAAAATAAAATAATAGGTTTTGTTACACCTGAAAGTGGAAACAATGAGGAATATGAAGAAAATTATTCTAAGACTAAAAGAAAAGCAGAGCCTTTAAAAATTAAAAACTTTAAAACTGTTGTCAATGGAAAAGAAGTAAAATCTAATGTTGAATTATTATCTAAATTACTTTCAAGAGGAGTTTTAGATAATAATGTTATTAAAGAATATGTAGAAGAAGAAAAAAACTTCTATAACTATGTTTATTACTTCAATGCAGACTTTAAACAAGGAGAAAATATTGTAGAACACAGTTATTATTACACTGGTTCTTATGGAATTTTTGAAAGAGATTTTGCTTATGTTGTAACTACTATTGCTAAATGGAAAAATAAAACTGTTGAAGATTTTGAAATTGAAGTTATTCCAGGAAAATATTTTGTTAAACTACCTTATACTTTCTGGAAAGATGGTAAAAAGATTGATTGGCAAATTGCTGGTAAAGGAAAGATGGTTTCTATAGCTCCAACTAATCCAAACAGTGATGAAAGCTATGGAATTGACAAGTATGGTGCTGTTTATTTAAATCTTGATAATGGTTCTGTTAAATATAAAACTAAAAACTTCTCTCCTGATACAGATTTCTATATGGTTCGTATAGATAATATTCCAGGTTTCGACTTTGAATTTCCTGCAGGAAAAGTACAAGGTTATAGATTTAAAGAAGGAGACTATAAGTTTAATGACTCATTCAATACTTTATTAAGTTCTGATGACAATGATTTAAAAAATCTAAGTGACTTACAACTTGATATTCTACGTAACTATCCTTATGCTATTGCTGGATATGATTTTGCTAGAAAAGATTTAAAAGACTACTATTCAGAATTTATCTGGTATAGACCTACATCTAAAAATGTAAAGATTAATCCTATCTATAATGATTTAATTAAATCAATCGATAAAATCAAAGCTAGTAGAAAAAAATAATATAGATTATTAGAAAATAAAAAGGCTGTTGCAAATAATTTGTACTGACCCCAAAAAGTTGGACAAATTAATTTAACTTACTAATAAGGATTGAC
>ERZ773073.973-NODE-973-length-14086-cov-12.702943_pt1 | contig 14086 bp, 9 predicted proteins | sample MGYA00580616_ERZ773073 | MGnify/ENA primary metagenome ERZ773073 (study PRJEB29015, sample SAMEA2737960) | human oral metagenome | biome: human oral; feature: human-associated habitat; material: dental | place: China | collected 2131 ...
TAGGTGATGAGACAGTGATTGATTTCGTCGGTAAAAAAGATGGCGAGGCGTTTCAGGGCGGCACGGGTAAGGATTATCCGCTAGTGCTTGGTTCAAATTCTTTCATCCCGGGATTTGAAGATGCGCTTGTCGGCTTGAAAGCGGGCGATACAAAAGACGTTAAATTGGCATTCCCGAAGGACTATCATGCGAAAGACTTAGCTGGGCAGGACGTTGTGTTTGAGGTGGCAGTGAAAAAAGTCAATAGCGTGAAGCTGCCGGCGCTCGACGATAAATTTGCCGCAAAGGCTGGTCCATTTACGTCAATGGATGATTTGCGCAAGGACATAAAAGCGGAGATTACAGCGCAAGCTGAGCGCAAGGCGACGGACGACCTGAAAGATGAGTTGGTAAAACAGCTGGTTGCAAAGAGCACAGTGAGCGTGCCATCGGTATTGCGCGACGATCAAATCCGTTCGCTGGAGCAGGATTTACGCCAAAATTTGATGTATCGAGGCCGCACTTTAGAGCAGTATTTTGAAGAGAAAGGTTATGCCGATCGTGACGCTTGGGTGAAAGCTGAAGCGAATGATGCCGCTGACGCGCGTATCAAGGCAGGTCTAGTGCTGGCGCAGTTGAGTAAAGAACTGAAAATTGAAGCGACAGCAGACGAGTTGGCGGCGCATATTAACGCCTATAAACAGCAATACGCGAACAATCCCAAGATGGCAAAACACTTTGATAAACCTGAAGCGCAGCGCGAAGTTGCGAATCGGCTGATCACTGAAAAAACAATCGACAAGCTGGTTGAACTGAACTCGTAGCGGATTAAGGCACTAAATAGATGCTCTGGGCATGGCTGAGTGGGTTACTCATGTTTATTTTGACAAAAGTATATATTTGGTATATAATAAAAAGATATGTATGAACACTGCAAAGAGGTGATTGCTCGTCCAGACGGAGCGGACGGTGAGCTTGCATGCTCATGTGCTTCGGATTCTATAGAGACGCCGGATCTCTCTGATGATTCGGATTGTATTGAGCCGGACGAGCAAACCCCTGAGGGTATTTCGCGGCGATCGTTTTTGTGGGACCTTGCAGTTGGCGTTACAGCAGGGCTTGCAGTAGGCGCTGTTGGCGAGGGTGCGGTCGAGTATTTATACGACCGTTTTGAGCGGATTGGTCCAAATGATTCCGTAGAGATGACGCTGGGAGTCGTTGCGATTTACGGTTCGGCAATTGACCCTGATAGCTGCGATGGCAATGGCACTGACAGTCGGCGCCGATGGGGACGCGAGCATATAGAGAGCGCAGCGCAAGATAATGTTGACCAAATTGAACAAACGCTTGGCGGGCAGTACCAGATAGACATTAAACATATCGAAAAAGTCGTTGAGCCGGAAGGCGTACGCCTGCGCAAAGATGATAGCGATGAAGCGCCGATGTACACGACCGATCAGTTTAAGCGGTACGTAAAAGAAACGCGCGAGCAAATCATAAAGAGCGATGAATATGACGGCAAGCCGGTTATTACGATGGTGGTTTTCGATAGCCATTATTCTGAGTTGAGCGAAAAAGCAATTGGCATCGCCTACCAAGATCCGAGTAATCCGAGAATTCATATATCAACATACGGTGATCCGTTCGGCTGTGCACCGGCGCATGAAATTGGCCATCTGCTTAGTTCAAGGAAGATTGGTGAAGGCCTGGAGCATGAGGGAATGCTTGACGCTCGCGTCGAAGACAAAAGCAGTGGGCGTCTCGTGCAATTGTATGCGATTGATACGATTCAGAACCTGCTCAAGCAGGGTTGCGCGCTCAAGGCAAATGAGTATGCGTCATACCATACGGTAATGGGCTCGGGGCATCTGGATTCAAGTTATTCGATAAACGAGAAAGATGAACTGCATAAAGATCCGCATATTAAACGCCCGATTTATTCGCCGCCGGAAATATACTTTTTGCAGCCATGGCGCAAGACAGCGGATGCTGCCAAACGGCTCGGCGCGCATTTCCTTTCGTATGAAAAAGACAAAATGTTTGGTTTGACGGCGGAATTGCCAAGCAATCACGCATTGCGCAAAGCAATACCGTACGCCGACAGCTTGTTTATCGGGCCGAACGTGGACGGTTTTGTTGCAAGCGACAATACAACACCGGAAGGACTGTTTGTGGCAGATTCAATTGGTATTTACGCCGTCTCGAAAGACGGCCGCAGAACAGCCGAAATTAATACCGCGTGTTTCGGTACGAGCAACCTAGAGAACGGAGACGAGTATGTTGTTTACGCCGATGAGCAGCTAAATATACTTGTGCTTTCTGGTAGGAATGATAGCGGCGTATATGCAAAGATTCTTGCGCTTGATACCGATGAGGCGCAAATGCTGCTAAATAAGGATCGCGAAAAGACTGCCGAGCGTAATAAATTAATCGTTGATAACCACGATACGTAATTTGGCAGCCAGGGTGCAGTAGGAATGATAGGGCGAATTAGCACTCTCCCTTGACGAGTGCTAATATTCAGCGTACAATGAAATCTATGAATGATATGCGAAATTATTTAGTGCCAAATGTAATCGTGCGCACGCGCGATGGCGAGCGCGGGTACGATATTTATTCCCGATTGCTTGAAGATCGGATTATCTTTTTAGGCGAGGAAGTAACGGAAGGCTCGGCGAATACGATCGTGGCGCAGCTGCTACACTTAGCAAACGAAGATCCCGACAAAGATATTCAGCTGTATATCAATAGCCCGGGCGGCAGCGTGTACGACGGGCTGGCAATCTACGATACGATGCAATATATCAAGCCGGACGTCCAGACGATCGGTATCGGGCTGCAGGCGAGCATGGGCGCGTTTTTGCTAAGCAGCGGCGCTAAAGGCAAACGGTTCGTGCTGCCGAATGCGCGCGTGATGATCCATCAGCCATCCAGCGGTACACAGGGTATGGTGACCGACCAGGAAATTAGCTTGCGCGAATCGGTGCGCATGAAAGAGTTGCTTGCGAAAGTAATCGCGAAAAACACCGGACAAAAACTCGAAAAAGTCAAAGCCGATATGGAGCGCGACCACTGGATGAGCGCCGATGAAGCGGTAAAATATGGGCTGGCAGACGAAATGATCCGGCGCGGGCGCTAGGCACTGTTGCAATTTTTGCGGTGATGTGATATTATAAAACTCGCACGGGCATTTCTAGTTATAGGAGGAAAAATGTCTGATGTGATTTGGACCGCCGCTATCATTATTCTTTTCGTTGCTGGTTTCGCCTGTGCCGCATACAGCGGCTGGCAGCTCTTTTGTCCGATGCGTTTTAGGCGTATATATGTCATCTATTTGACGTCGCAAAGGTTGAGGGCGAAGGGAGAGCACCTCTTTTGGAAAGCTAGCTTTGCCGCTAGTGTTTTCCAATGTGCAGGGATTATCCTTGCGCTGGTCGCAGAAAGCAGTCGGAGTCATCGCACGGCTAGTGCTAGTGTGATAGTAGTCGTCGTCGGCGGCGTCGTAGCCGCCATCGGATTCGCCGTCGACCGCTATTACGCCTATATGGCGAATATCGTGCGCGACGAGGAGGTCGCTTCCGCGATCTCCGATCACTACCGGGAGCTTGAGTCGGCGGCCGTCCGCTAACTCGCTTCCATCCAGCCTCGTTCCCCCGCGTAACCCGCGTGGGGAGCGAGGCTCTTTCTTTTGGTTTTACGACGAAAGCTAGCACTGCCTGGGATCTCTGAAAAAATCATACGCACCCCATTGACATAGCCGCCTAAACCCTTTACAATGAAAGGCAATGAAGATTGTGTAACGTGGGTTGATAGTGTACTGCGCCTGTGGCGTGGCGTTTTAGTATGCGGTAATCCATGGTTAGTAAAGCTTCGGCGCCAACTCGTGCGGGAATGATAGAGCCAACCCACCTCTTGTCATTAGCACGGATATTGTTCAAATTTAACCGAAAACGGGAGTACGCATGCCAAAAGCAACCACGGCAAATCACACTCCGGCACAGCGCGTGTTTTTCACGAATGACGACACGGCGGTGGCGGTACCAAACCTCCTGACCCACCAAAAGGAATCGTGGAAAGATTTCGTCGAGACGGGTCTGAGCGAGATTTTCGCAGAAATTAATCCAATTGAAGACTATACTGGCCAGAAATTGGAACTGCGTTTTAAGGATTATAAATTTGAAGCGCCAAAAAACGATGAAAAATTTGCCAAAGAAAATAATTTGACGTTTGACGCGCCGCTGCTAGTGACCACCGAACTAACAAATAAAGTGACAGGTGAAGTCAAAGAGCAGGAAATTTACTTGGGCGACTATCCGTGGATGACAGATCGCGCAACGTTTATTATCAACGGTACGGAGCGTGTGGTAGTGAGCCAGCTGATTCGTTCAGCGGGCGTGTTCTATACGCCGGAAAAAGGTGCGGGTAAAAATTTGTACAGCGCGAAATTAATCCCGGGCCGTGGGGCGTGGCTGGAATTTGAAACAAGTGCGAGCGGTGCGATTTACGTAAAAATTGATCGTCGGCGCAAAATTGCCGTGACGACATTTTTGCGAGCACTTGGTTATAGTAAGGTGTCGGAAATCCGCGAGCTATTCGCCGACATTGATACCGGTGAAACGAAATATATTGAAGCGACATTAGAGAAAGATCCTGCACATGGTGTGAACGAGGCACTGATTGAAGTGTATCGCCGCTTGCGCCCAGGCGACTTAGCGACGGTCGACAACGCGCGCCAGATGATTGAGCGCATGTTCTTTGACTTTAAGAGATTTGACTACAGTCGTGTTGGTCGCTATAAGATAAATAAACGATTGAATTTGGATGTACCAAATACCGCAGAGAATCGTGTATTGAGACTCGACGATCTGGTAGCGATTATTCGTGAGCTAATTCGCATGAATAACACGCAGGAGCCGGGTGATGACATTGATGCGCTTGATAACCGCCGCATTAAGCTTGTTGGCGAGTTGGTGGCGCGTCAGTTCCGCGTAGGTATGCTCCGCATGCAGCGCAATGCGATGGATCGCATGAGTATGAGCGATATCGAAACGGTGACACCAAGTCAGCTGATTAACGCCCGCCCAGTGGTTGCGGCGGTGCGCGAATTCTTTGCGAGTAGCCAATTGAGCCAGCTGCTTGACGAAGTAAACCCGATTTCGGAGTTAAGCCACAAGCGCCGATTGAGCTCGATGGGACCGGGTGGACTCAGCCGCGAGCGCGCTGGATTTGAGGTACGTGATGCCCACCCGACACACTACGGGCGTATTTGTAGCGTGGAAACGCCGGAGGGCGCTAACATTGGGCTAGTATTGAATTTGGCTACATACGCGCGGATTAACGAATACGGATTTATCGAAACGCCGTACCGCAAAGTTGAGAATGGCCGCGTGACAGATGAGATTGTTTATTTGGATGCATCGCAAGAGGTGAATGAGGTAATTGCTGACGCTGGCGCAAAGCTTGATGATAATGGCAACTTCGTGAACGAGCGCGTGTCGGCGCGCAAATTCTTGCAGCCGAGCCGCGTAGATGCGAGCGAGGTGACGCTGATGGACGCGTCGCACAAGCAGATTCTAGGATCAACAGCCAGCCTTGTGCCGTTCATCGAAAAGAATCGCGTCGACCGTGCGTTGACTGGCTCGAACATGCAGCGCCAAGCAGTGCCGCTGTTGCAGCCGCAAGCGCCGACGGTCGGAACGGGAATTGAAGCAAACGTTGCGCGCGATTCTAGCCAATTGATCGTCGCGGAAGCCGACGGCGAAGTAGTTCGCGCTGACGGTGATGCCGTTGAAGTGCAATACAAAGATGGAATAAAACGCTATGATCTCATTCACTTCGCGAAGAGCAATGATGATCGTTGTGTTAACCAAAAAGTTCGCGTATCGCGCGGCGAAACTGTTGCAAAAGGCGACATTCTCATTGAAGGCATGTCGATCGCTGAGGGAGAATTGGCGCTGGGCAAAGACTTATTGGTAGCATTCATGCCATGGGGCGGCTACAACATGGACGACGCGATCGTGATTAGCCGCCGATTAATCGAGGATGACACGCTCACCAGCGTAAATATCAAAGATTATTCGGTGGAAGTACGCGAAACGAAGCTTGGTCCGGAAATCGTGACGCGCGATATTCCAAATGTGAGCGAAGACAGTTTGCGCCATTTGGATGAAGATGGTATCGTGCAAATCGGCTCGGAAGTAAAAGCGGGCGATGTGCTTGTCGGGAAAATTACGCCGAAAGGTGAACAGGAGCTTAGTTCGGAAGAGCGGTTGTTGCGCGCGATTTTTGGTGAAAAAGCGAAAGACGTGCGCGACACGTCGCAGCGCATGAATAATGCAGGCGGCGGCAAAGTCGTCGGCGTGAAGATTTTCAGCCGTGAAAACGGTCACGAATTAAAAGCCGGCGTATTGATGCAAATTCAGATCTTCGTGGCGCAATTGCGCAAAATTAGCGTCGGCGACAAGATGGCAGGACGCCACGGTAACAAAGGCGTAGTGGCGCGCATTTTGCCGGTTGAGGATATGCCGTATTTAGCAGACGGAACGCCAGTTGATGTCGTTCTAAACCCGCTTGGCGTGCCAAGCCGCATGAACTTGGGGCAATTGTTTGAAACGCATCTGGGTATGGCGGCGCGGGCGCTTGGCTACAAAGTTGCAACTCCGCCGTTTAACGGAGTGCCAAATGACGTGATTGAGCGCGAGCTTGAAAAAGCTGGGTTAGCGAGAGACGGCAAGAGTCAGCTCTTTGATGGTCGCAGCGGTGAAGCGTTTGAAGAACGCACAACCGTCGGCGTGATGCATATGATTAAATTGCACCACATGGTTAGCGACAAGATCCATGCGCGCAGCACTGGTCCGTACACGATGGTGACACAGCAGCCGCTTGGCGGTAAGGCGCAGAATGGCGGTCAGCGTTTTGGTGAAATGGAGGTGTGGGCGCTTGAAGCGTATGGCGCTGCAACAACATTGCAGGAAATGCTAACGATTAAGTCAGACGACGTGTATGGTCGCGCGAAAGCATATGAATCAATTATCAAAAATGACGTGATCACCGGTCCAAAATTGCCAGAGTCATTCAACGTGTTAGTGAAAGAACTACAGGGATTAGGTTTACGCGTTGATCTGGTCGACGAAAATGAGAATATCGACGCCGAGCATTTGATTGAATCAAGCGGATCTACCGGTAAAGCTACGTCGACTACGAATGACGGCGACGATGATGACGATGAGGCAGAAACCTATCTTGACGAATCTGACGGAATCGGTGATGTCGGCGACGATGACGGCATGAGCGTGCGCGCTATTGACGATGAAGGTCAAATTTCGGATATAAGCGAAGAGGAAGACGAAATGTACGATGAAATAACAACGCAAGCAGACAGGGAGGAGGCGTAAGATGGCGTATCCAGTTAACACGCATGGTATCGCTGATTTCGACGCAGTTCGCCTGGCGGTGGCGAGCCCGGAAGATATTCTGAAGTGGAGCTACGGCGAGGTAACGAAGCCGGAAACGATTAATTACCGTACACAAAAACCAGAACGCGACGGGCTGTTCTGCGAGCGAATTTTTGGTCCGGTTAAAGACATTAACCCGCACGACAGTAAACTCAAAGGTGTGCGTTCGCGCGAAGCGGCGGTTGATAAAAACGGCGAGTTGGTTACGAAGTCAATTGTACGCCGCGAACGCATGGGCCACATCAATCTGGCAGCACCAGTTGCGCATATTTGGTTTATGCGCGGTACGCCGAGTGCGATGAGCTTATTGACCGGCATCACGGTGCGCAATTTAGAGCGTATCGCTTACTTTGCAACCTATGTGATTTTAAAGGTCGACGAAGAAAAGCGTGATCAAATGCTGGCTGACTTGGAGGCAGAGACTGAAGCTGGTCGTGCTGCAATCAAAATTCGCTATGAGCGCGAAGCAGGTGCGGATGGCGCGGATATCAAGCAATTGGCAGAAGAGCAAACACGCGAGCTGCAGGATTTGGAAGATCAGTTCAACGTGAAGAAGTCGCAGCTTGAGGGCTTGGTACGGCGTGCATTGATTAACGAAACCGACTACCGCAATTTGCCGGAAGAATATGAGGAGTTGATCGAAGTCGGTATGGGAGGCACAGCGTTGAAAGCGCTGCTTGATGAAATCAACCTGAATGAATTGATTGCTAAATTGCAAGAAGAAGCAGATGGCGCAAAAGGCCAGCGCGAAAAGAAATTGCTGAAGCGCTTGAAGGTGCTTGAAGGTATGCAGTCCGCAGGCATTAAGCCGTCAAGTTTGTGCTTGACGGTGCTACCGGTTATTCCACCAGACTTGCGTCCGATGGTTTCGCTCGCGGGCGGGCGGTTTGCAACGAGCGATCTAAACGATCTGTACCGCCGCGTTATCAACCGCAATAATCGCTTGAAGAAATTGATTGACCTGAACGCGCCGGAAGTAATTCGTCGCAATGAGATGCGCATGCTGCAAGAAGCAGTTGACAGCCTCATTGATAATTCAGCGGCGCGCGGCGGACGTGCTGTAAACGCTGCAGGCAATCGCCGCCGCCTGAAGAGCTTGAGCGATATGCTAAAGGGCAAGCAAGGGCGTTTTCGCCAGAACTTGCTCGGTAAACGCGTAGACTATTCGGGCCGTTCAGTGATCGTGGTTGGTCCGAAATTGAAGATCAATCAGTGTGGTCTGCCGAAGCAAATGGCAATTGAGCTATTTAAGCCTTTTGTCATCAGTTGGCTGATTGAACGCGAGTATGCGCACAATATTCGCTCCGCGACGCGCTTAATCGACGCGGGCGAGGCGGTCGTGTGGGATGCGCTTGATGCCGTAATTGAGGGTAAATATGTTCTTCTAAATCGTGCGCCGTCGCTGCACCGTTTGAGTATTCAGGCATTTCAGCCAAAATTGGTTGAAGGGAAAGCGATTCAGCTGCACCCGCTCGTAGCGAGTGGTTTTAACGCTGATTACGATGGCGACCAGATGGCGGTACACTTGCCGCTTAGTAAAGAGGCGCAAGCTGAAGCGCGCGAACTGATGAGTGCCGTTAACAACTTGCTGAAACCAGCAGACGGCAGCCCGGTATTAAACATCGGACAGGACATCGTGCTTGGTAATTACTACTTGACGTATGAAAAGCCAAGCGTGCAAACTGATACGGTTGCGGTGTTTGCTGACAGTCGTGATGCCGAGTTGGCGTATGATATGGGTAAATTGCATCTGCAGAGCCCGATCCGCATTCGTGCCAAGGGCGAAATCCGCAATACGACGCTCGGGCGTGTATTCTTTAACGAGATTTTGCCAGACGATTTTCCGTATAACAATAACGTGCAAACGAAGAAAGAATTGAAACGCGTGCTGGCGCAGATCTTCGACAAATATGGCGCTGAAGAGACTGCTAAAACAGCAGACCGTATGAAAGGTTTGGCATTCCGATTTGCGACAGTGGCGGCAGTATCAACTGGTAAGGACGACTACGTGCATTTCAGCGAGACGGAAAACCTTATTGCTGATGGAGACAAGCGTGCGGCAGTGATTGCTGATCAGTATGATCAGGGGTTAATTACTGAGTCGGAGCGCTACAACCTAACGGTTGGCGCGTGGCGCACAGTTGATAATAACGTGACGAAATTGCTGAAAGAAAAACTCGGCAGCATGGACACGAGTATTTCCGTGATGGTCAACTCGGGTGCGCGTGGTGACATTTCAAACGTAAAGCTTGCAAGTGCGATGATTGGTATTCAGGTGGACGCTGCTAACCGCGAAATTGAGCTGCCGATTCGTTCGTACTATACGCACGGTCTGTCGAGTCTGGAATCGTTCGTGGCGACGCGCGGTTCGCGCAAGGGCTTGATTGACACGGCGCTCAAGACGGCAGACTCTGGATATTTGACGCGGCGCTTAGTCGATGTGTCGCAAGACGTATTCACGGTAGAGGATGAAGCGGGCGACGACGAAGGTTATACGATCTACCGTTCAGAGACCGAAGAGACGATGATTGACTTCGGCAACCGATTGTACGGACGCTACACGCGCGACGCAGTGCCGGGGCATATCGGCGAGAACGAGCTGATCACGCGCGAAGTTGCAAATGCAATTGACGCCGACGAAGCGATTACCGAGGTGAAGATCCAGTCGATTCTGTCAACGAATAACCTAGAGGGTGTGCCACGTCGCAGCTACGGCATTGATATGTCGACCAACCGCCTGGTTGATCCTGCCGAGCCGGTTGGCGTGATTGCCGCGCAGTCGGTCGGCGAGCCAGGTACGCAGTTGACGCTCCGTACCTTCCATAACTCTGGCGTGGCAGGAAGCGACATTACGCAAGGTTTGCCGCGTGTCGAAGAATTGTTTGAAGCGCGCAATCCGAAAGGACAAGCATATATCACCGAGATTGCTGGTACGGTTGACGTCTGGGAGGATGGTCATAAGTATATTGTGCAAGTGACGCCGGAAACGGGCCGTGTTGAGCGATTGCCGCTTGAAGATCGTACGCCATTATTGCAAGACGGTTCGGAAGTGAAAGTGGGCGATGTGCTTGCTGAAGCGACCGATAGTACAAAGCCGTTGGTTGCGCCGTTTGATGGTATTGTCGAGACGGCAGAGGGCACAATCGTGATTGCGTCAACGGCAGTATCGCCAGTGAAATATGAGATTCCGGGTACAGCGCAGCTAGTTGTTTCGGCAGGTGATCGTGTTGAGCCAGGCGATCGGCTAACGATCGGTTCGCTTAATTTGCACGATTTGATGCGCCTAAAAGGCACGGAGGCGACACAGCGCTACATCATCAACGAAGTGCTGCGTATTTACGCCGCACAAGGTCAGGATGTTGCCGATAAACATCTGGAGATCATTGTGCGCCAGATGTTCAGTCGCGTGCAAATTGAGGATCCGGGCGACAGCGAGTTTGTAATGGGCGATATCGTCAGCAAAGCTCGTGTCGTGCGCGCGAACAAAGAGTTGGTCGCCGCAGGCAAAGAGCCGGCGCAATATACGCAGTTGCTGCTCGGCATCACCAAAGTGAGCATCTGGAGCGATTCATGGCTATCGGCGGCATCGTTCCAAGACACGACGCGCGTGCTTATTAGTGCCGCTACTTCTGGCCGCGCCGATCGCCTGCATGGCTTGAAGGAAAACGTTATCATCGGCCGCAAGATCCCTGTCGGTACGGGTGCAATTGCGCTCAATGAGGACGAGGATAATTCGCCGGCGGATGAATACGCGGAAGATGTTGAGTCTGAAGCAAACGACATCACACCAGACGTTGATTCGGAATCGTAGTCCGTTAAACTACGCTAGGTTGAGGTGACGCTCAAAAAAAACACCTTTCTCATTTACGGGAAAGGTGTTTTAGTATGTGATTATTCACGCCTCTGTTTATTTGTCGAACGCTCTCTTTCATCCCCGGCGATTCACGCAACGTTTGATGCGGCATTAAAGACTGCAATGAAATTAAATCAAAAACACTTTTGCCAGCTTGATCTTCAGAGGTAACCGAAATTAGCGCTTCCCGCCGTATTTCACGGTCTCAATTGTGCCAGTTGAGCGGCGGCGGCATGGTTGGTCGGCATAGGCGCGCCGCTGATTCTCACCGGTAAAGTTTTCGCACTCTACATACACATCGCGGTTGCGGTCGCGGAAATAATACCACAAGCCGTCCGGCATCTGGTAGAACATGCCCAAATTATCAGGCGTCGTCATGCGCTGATTAGTAACCGCGCCGACTGGAATTTCAACCAGTTTGTACCCGCTGAGCGCGCCGTCTTTCGGCACTGGCTTGCCGATGAATCCATAATGTGCCGCGGTCGATGTAACAGCACTGTACGCTTTGGCGAGTGGCTGCTGAGCGTCGGCATATGGCGTATACGCGGATACATCTAGGCAGCGCAGCTCCGTCCAGTCGCCTTTGGTATCGTGCTCTGCTGGGTCAACGCTCAGCTGGCACACAACATCATCGCGAGTGAAGTCAGCTAAATATGCTGTTTTTTCGTCGCCCTCGGAAAAAACTTTCTTGACAAACTTATCATAGTCCAAGCTCTTTTCGATTGACTCGCGCTGCTGCTTGCTCATTTCTTTCGGCACGTAGCCGGCAAGACTCTGCAAAATATCAACGTCCGGTATGACAGTGTAGAAATTCTTACCCTTCACCTTGATCGGAATTGTCAGCGGCGTTTTAGCTTTCTCTTGCCCCTTGAAATACACGGCCGTGCGTTCAATAGTTTGCTGCGCAGTGAGCGGGTCTAATTTGGTTTCGCCAGCCTTTTTCTGCTCGTTTGTAGTACGCTTGGTTGATGATTGCGCGAACAACAGTACGACTGCGATCACGCCGATCGCCGCCGCGAGTAGCAATCCGCTGATCAGTATCACTTTGAGCGCATGAAATGAGCGGACGCCTTTTTGGTGCGGTACGGGCTGCGCATATTTACCGTCCGAAAGCGGCTTCGGTGCCGCGTTCGCCGACGGCGAAACATACCCCGGGTGCCCGGCATTTTCAATATCGCTATCATTCAAATTTCGTTGTGGATTCATGCTTATATTATACTATAACTCTTATGATTTAGCGCGAAAGCCGGCGCGGGCGGCGAGCGCTTTACCGCGCACATACAATCTGCCATAATAGGCAAAAATAGGAAACGCATGATGAGCATAGAATACGAAGCAAAAATTTTACATATCAACACGGCGCAATTTGTGCAGCAGGTTGCGGTAAAATTCTGGTGCGATAAGTCTAAACAAACCAAAAACCGTCGCTCTAAAAATCAGCTTTATACATTATCCTATCTAGACAAAATGCCACCAGCCGTGCTATAATAACAGAGAGTTTCTCTGATTCGCCGCTAGGATAATCTCGGCGCGTAAAATCAGACGCATGAGGCGGGTTGCTGCCGTGCTCATGTATCCGCAGAGCCTTTAGCAAGCTCCGCCAAGAGTATAAGTGTAATGAAAAGGAATGGGTGATTCATGCCAACCATCAATCAGCTGGTACGCAAGTCGCGTAAGACGGCGGCAAAAAAGTCGAAGTCTCCAGCGCTTGGGCGCATTCATAATGCGCTGAAAGTTCGGTACTATAACCAAAATGCACCGCTCAAGCGCGGCGTATGCGTAAAAGTGACGACCAAAACGCCAAAAAAACCTAACTCTGCGCTCCGTAAAGTTGCGCGCGTGCGTCTGACGAACGGATACGAAGTTTGGGCGTATATTGGCGGCGAAGGACACAACTTGCAAGAGCATGCAGTCGTGCTCGTACGCGGCGGCCGCGTGCCAGACCTGCCGGGTGTGCGCTACCATATCGTACGCGGCGCGCTTGATTTGCAAGGCGTCTCCAAGCGCAAACAAGGCCGTTCAAAGTATGGTACGAAAAAGGAGGACAAGTAATCATGCCTCGTAAAGTTACTAAGAAATTGCAGCGCACCATCAAGCCAGATCGTAAATACCAGAGTGTGCTCGTACAGCGCTTGATCAACAAATCAATGCTTAATGGCAAAAAGCAAGTTGCCGAGCGCGCCGTTTACAGCGCGCTTGAGCAGGCGGCGAAAACGCTTAAAAGCGAAGAGCCGTTGGAGGTTTTTGAAGCCTGTATAAAAAATATTAGCCCGGCATTTGAGGTAAAATCTCGTCGTGTCGGCGGTGCAAACTATCAGATTCCATTTCCGATTCAGGGCCACCGCCAGCAACATTTCGCGTTTATGTGGCTAGTACAGGCGGCGCGCAGCAAAAGCGGCATGCCGTATAGTAAACGCCTTGCGACCGAAATCGTTGATGCTGTCAATGAAACTGGTATCGCGTTTAAGAAAAAAGAAGATACGCACAAAATGGCAGAAGCCAACCGCGCTTTCGCGCATTTCGCACGCGGTTAGTTGGTTTGCAATCCCGCAAAACACCACTCGCGCTAGGGTGGTGTTTTGCGTAGAAGCGGGTTACGCCGGCACTAGTATTGATTGACGCGCATTGCTGCAACCTACTCTCCGCGTAAAACACTTTCCCCTTGTGGAGAACGTTTTACAGCGCAGATTAACGCACGCCAGGCACTATATTTACAAGAATAAATCTGATATAATAGTCAGTAATAGTAGTTTTTTGGTGGCAAAAAATAGCCAAAAACTCGGATAATATTATTTAAGTT
>ERZ773073.975-NODE-975-length-14063-cov-16.747644_pt1 | contig 14063 bp, 14 predicted proteins | sample MGYA00580616_ERZ773073 | MGnify/ENA primary metagenome ERZ773073 (study PRJEB29015, sample SAMEA2737960) | human oral metagenome | biome: human oral; feature: human-associated habitat; material: dental | place: China | collected 2131 ...
TGCCCGCCCGACGCGGGAGGCCGTGGACCTGGCCCTGGACGCCACGCTGCGGGCCGGGGCCGTGCACCAGCGCGAGCGCCGCCTCCGGGCCGCCGAGAAGGGTGACCCCCGCAGCGAACTGGCGGTGCTGATCGAACCCAGCGACTGGTTCCGCAAGGTCCGGGTGAGGCAGACCGGCTCCCTGGTGGTGCTGTGTGTGGACGCCTCCGGCTCCATGGGTGCCCGCAACCGGATGGTGGCCAGCAAGGGGGCGGTGCTCAGCCTGCTGCTGGACGCCTACGTCAAACGCGACCAGGTGTCGCTGGTCAGTTTCCGCGGCGCCGAGGCCCAGGTGCTGGTGGAACCCACCTCCTCGGTCGAGTTGGCCGAGCGGCGGCTGCGGGAGCTACCGGTGGGTGGGCGTACCCCGCTGGCCGCGGGCCTGGTCGAGGCGTCGCGGGTGGTGCGGCGGGCGCTGCTGAAGGACCCGGCGCTGCGTCCGCTGGTGATCGTGGTGACCGATGGACGCGGCAACGTCGACCTGGCCGGGCGGGTGTCCCGCGGCGCGGCCGCTGAGGTGACCGAGATCGCCGGGCGGCTCGGCGGCGACGGCCGGGTGACGTGGGTGGTCGTCGACACCGAACCGGCCTCACCGGCGGCGCGGGGGCACGGTGCCACCCTGGCGGCCGCGCTGGGGGCGTCCCGGTTCGAGATTGAGCAGCTGCGCGCCGACGACCTGGTGTCGGTGGTGCGCGACATGCGTTTGGCCACTGTGAAGAAGGAGGGGCGATGAGCCGGTCCAGTTATCCCTTTGCCGCGATCGTGGGGCAGGACGAGATGAAACTCGCGCTGGTGCTTACGGTCATCAACCCCGCGGTGTCGGGGGTGCTGATCCGCGGCGACAAGGGCACCGCGAAGTCCACCGCGGTGCGCGGCCTGGCCGAGCTGCTGCCGGAGCGGGTCGAGGTGGGCGCCACCCCCTATCATCTGTCGCCGGCGGAGTACCGGGAGTACTGGGAGGAGCTGGGGCTGCCCGCCCAGGACGATCCCGTGGAGCGCCGGACCCGGGTGCCGGTGGTGGAGCTGCCGATCGGGGCGACCGAGGACCGGGTGGCGGGGACACTGGACCTGGAGACCGCCCTGACCGCGGGTCGCAAGCGGTTCGAGCCGGGGCTGCTGGCCGACGCCCACCGGGGCATCCTGTACGTGGACGAGGTGAACCTCCTGGACGACCACGTGGTGGATCTGCTGCTGGATTCCGCGGCGATGGGGGTCAACACCGTGGAGCGGGAGGGCATCAGCCTGACCCACCCGGCCCGGTTCTCGCTGGTCGGCACGATGAACCCGGAGGAGGGCGAACTGCGCCCCCAGTTGCTGGACCGGTTCGGGCTGTGCGTCACCGTCGTGGGGGAGTCCGACCCGCCGGCCCGGGTGGAGATCATCGAGCGCAGGCTGGCCTTCGAGGCCGACCCGGTGGGGTTCTGCGCGGGGTGGCGCGCCGAGGGCGAGCGGCTGGCCCGGCAGATCGCGTCCGCGATGGACCTGCTGCCGGAGGTGACGGTGGGCCGTGAGGTGCTGCTGGAGGTGGCCCGGATCTGCGTGGACGCGGGGGTCGACGGTCACCGGGCCGACATCACCATGGTGCGGGCCGCCCGGGCGCTCGCTGCGTGGCACGGCCGGACCGGCATCGAGACCGCGGACCTGCAACAGGCCGCCCGCCTGGTGCTGCCGCACCGGATGCGCCGCCGCCCGCTGGAGGGCATCGGGACGCCCCACGGCAGGGGCTGACGCACCCCGGCAGCTCGGCTAGCCGCGGTGCCTACTTCAATGCGCAGGTGGTCACCGGTAGCACCGAGTTCGGCCCCCGGCAGGGCTGGACGAGGTCACCCACCCGCGGCCGGACGGCGATGCCTCCGCCGAGGGATTCGCCTCGGCCGGGCGGCCGTGGTTCGGTCCCACGAGGTTCCGGCGTCGGATGTCGTGAGCCGCCGGTGGTGAAGTAGCCCGGGAACGCGTTCTTCCACTGTTTCAGGGCCCGGCCCGGGCGGGCGATTTCGGGGCTCGGGCAGGTGGGGAACGAGACGACGATGTCTTCGGCCAGCTCGCGACCCTTGGTGCCACCGGCTCGACGCTCGGCAGCGTCCCCACAGCACCCCAGGCATATCGTTTGACGATAGTATCGTTTATCGTTTAGTATCGAATTACGATATGTAAGGAGGTTCCGATGAAACTCACAACCAGCCGAGGCGACTACCTCACGCTGCGAATCATGCTGGCGTTGTTCGTGGTGGCACCCTTGGTGAGCCCCTTCTGGCACGCCTGGGCATGGGCCAAGGGCGACCCCCTGGTCTGGCTCAATGGGGGCAGTCCCTCGCAGGCCGGCTCGGGCGAGGCGGCCTCTCCCCTCGAAACCGCAAATGGGCTGATCGTGCGCCCAAGCCTTGAGACACTCTCGTGGGAGTTCACCGATCCGACGTGGACGCAACGTCTCGGCGCGATGCTTCCGGGCGTGCTGGTCGCGGTGGTCACGCTCTGGCTGTGCGTCACGATCTGGCGGTTCACGCTCTTGGTGCAGCGCGGCCGTGCCTTCTCCGCGGGGGCGCACCGGCTGCTGGTGCAGTTGGGGATAGCCCTGATCTTCCTCACCGTCGCCTTCCTCGTCGGCGAGGTCGTGGCGAACATGCTCATCTACACCGGCTTGCCCGCCAGGGGGATGGGGTTCGCCATGCTGACGATCAACGCTGGCGATTTCGTCCCCCTCGGGGTGGCGCTGGTGGTGCTGATCGTCGCCTACGCTTGGCGGCAGGGGGAACAGCTCGCCGAGGATGCGGAGACGACGATCTGATGCCTGTCGAAGAACCCCATCGGATTACCTGCCATCTGGACGATCTGCTCGCGGCCCGGGGTGTGACGCTCGCGGCCCTCAGTGAACAGGTCGGCATCACCGTGGTCAATCTGTCGATCCTGAAGAACAACCGTGCGAGGGCCGTTCGGTTCAGCACCCTGACGGCGCTGTGCGAGGCGCTGGACTGCGAGGTCGGCGACCTGTTCAGCCTCGCAGACCAGCCCTGATCGCCCAGCCAGACTCAGAAACGCCCGGGCCGCGGCCCGTGGTCGCAGCATTGCCACATGGTGGCCCTTATCTGCCGAGGGCGGCGCCCAATCCTCGTCTCAGTTCGGCTCCGTCGTGCCACAGGGGCAGTCGCAGCATCGTGCGGTGGCCGTCGTGGGGCGAGAAACTCGGTCCGGCGGCGAGCTTGACCCCGGCCCGCTTGGCCTGCTCGACGAAGGCGACGGCGTCCGTCCCGGTGTCCACCCACAGGCCGGAACCGCCGACGATCCGCTGCCAGGTCCATGCCGGGGCCACCTCGCGGAGCACCTGCTCCGTGGACGCCAGGTGTTTTGTGAGCATCGCCTGTCGCTCCCGCCGCGCGTCCGCTGCCCGGTGCAGGAGCCGCACGGCGTAGAGCTGGTCGACGATGGAGGTCGCCAGGTCGTCGACCTTCCGCAGCTCCACCAGCCGGCGGATGCGCGCCTCGTCGGCCCTCACCCAGCCGACGCGAAGCCCACCCCAGAACAGCTTCGACATCGTCCAGCAGCTCAGGTGAAGTTCCGGGGCGACAAGGCCCGTCAGCGTTGACGCCGGACGCCCTGACAGCGTCAGGTCGTAGGAGCAGCAGTCCTCGACGACGGGCAGGCCGCGCCGGTTGACGACGTCGGCGAGCGCCGCCCGTGCGTGCCTGGTCATGCTCTGCCCCGTCGGGTTGTGGACGCTGGTCTGGCAGTACAGCGCGGCCGGACGCCTCACCGCCGCGCGCGCCACCAGGCCCACGTCGACGCCGCCGTCGCGCAGCGGGACCCCCTCCAGCCGGACGCCATGGTCCCGCAGCGCACACAGCGCACCCCGGTAGCTCGGGTCCTCGGTCAGGACGAGGTCGCCCGGGTCCAGCAGCCCCCGGATCGCCAGCGAGGTCGCCTGCTGCGCCCCGCTCGTCACCAGCACCTCCGCGGGCCGGGTCGGCACCCCATCGCGGGTGAGGTGCTCGGCGATCGCCTGCCGCAACACCGGAAGCCCAGCCGGGAAGTAGCCGTCGGTCTCCAGGTAGGGGTTGACCCCGTCCAGGCTCGCCGACAGCACCTCCCTGGTAACCGCGGACGCGGGCAGGGCCCCGCTGGACAGGTCGATGACATCGCGCGGGGCGTTGGTGAACGAGAATAGCCGCCCGCCGGCCCGGTGCTCGGCGCTAACCCGGCCCGACCTCACCCGCGTCCCCGACCCCCGGGTCGAGACCACATACCCGCCAGCCTCCAGCATCGCCAGGGCGGACGCGACGGTCCCGCGGGCCACCCCCAGCACCTGCGCGAGCTCCCGCTGCGGCGGCAAGGTGCTTCCCGCGGGCACGAAACCGTGATCCACGAGCTCTGAAATGGTGCGCGCCAGCGCGTCCGGCAGCCGCTCGTCCGCGTCCGTCCACACCCCGAGCAGCCTCGACAGCTCCGCCGAATCCATGCGCACTCCCACGCTGCCGAGTATGCCCCACCGGCCTGGGCCAATTCCTCCAGATTGGACTAGTGCCGTCCTGTGGTGAGACGTAGCCTCGCTGTTGCCCTTGGACGCCCGGCCGCCGCGGCCGCGCTTGAGTAGGGCGGGCTCGACACACACGAAGGAGTGAGACCGCATGGCTGTTGTTGCACTGATCGGGACGCTGGACACCAAAGGTGCCGAGTGCGCCTGGCTGGCCGAGCAACTGGACAAGCACGGGGTGCAGGCCCTGTTCGTCGATGTCGGGTCCTTCTCGGCGAGCCCGCTGGCCAACGTCAGCTCCGACGATGTGATCGCCGCTGCGGACTCCGACGCCGTCGCCCTGCGTGAACGCCGCGACCGGGGCGAGATGATGCAGGTGATGAGCGTCGGGGCGGCCCGTATCGTCCGCGACCTGGCGGTGTCGGGACGCATCCACGGCCTGCTGGCCCTCGGTGGGTCCGGCGGCTCCTCGGTCGCCGCGGCTGCGATGCAGGCCCTCCCGGTCGGTTTCCCGAAGCTGCTGGTCTCGACCATGGCCTCCGGCGACGTGAAACCCTACGTCGGCGAGGTGGACGCGACGCTCATGTACTCGGTCGTCGACGTCGCCGGCATCAACTCGGTCTCCTCCCAGGTGTTCGCCAACGCGGTCGCGGCGATCGCCGGGATGGCCCAGGCCTACGAGGACCGGCTGGCAGCCGTCCCCGCCGAGCACAAACCGGTCGTCGCGGTCACCATGTTCGGCGTGACGACCCCGGCCGCGGACGAGGCCCGTGACACCCTGACCGACCTCGGCTACGAGGTGCTGGTCTTCCATGCCACCGGGGCGGGTGGCCGCGCCATGGAGAAACTCGCCGAGTCGGGCCTGCTGGCCGGGGTGTGCGACCTCACCACCACCGAGCTGGCCGACGACCTCGTGGGCGGTGTCCTGTCCGCGGGGCCGCGGCGGCTGGAGATGGCCGGGCGGGTCGGCCTGCCGCAGGCCGTCAGCCTGGGGGCGCTCGACATGGTGAACTTCGGCCCCGCCGACACCGTGCCGCCCGAGTTCGCCGGACGCAACCTGTTCGTCCACAACCCCACCGTGACGCTGATGCGCACCACGCCTGAGGAGATGGCCGAGCTGGGACGCCGCATCGCCGTCAAACTTGCCGCCGCCACCGGACCCACCGAGCTGTTCATTCCCCTGCGGGGCGTGAGCGCCATCGACGTCGAGGGAGCCCCCTTCCGGGACGCCGAGGCCGACGCCGCGCTGTTCGCGGAACTGCGCGCGGGGCTGGTCGGCTCCGGCGTCGTCGTCCACGAACTCGACCAGGCGATCAACGACCCAGGTTTCGGCGCCGCGATGGCCCGCGCACTGCACGCATCCATCACCAACTGAGAAGGAGAAACATGTCCCGCCAAGAGATCCTCGATCGTTTCCGCACCCAGGTCGCCCAGGGCCAGCCCATCATCGGCGGCGGCGCGGGCACCGGTATCACCGCGAAGTCCGCGGAAGCCGGTGGCATAGACCTGCTGGTCATCTACAACTCGGGCCGGTTCCGCATGGCCGGACGCGGCTCGCTGTCCGGGCTGCTGGCCTACGGGGACGCCAACGCCATCGTCATGGAGATGGCCAACGAGGTGCTGCCCGTCGTGAAGCGCACCCCCGTCCTCGCGGGCGTCAACGGCACCGACCCGTTCCGTGTCATGGGGCACTTCCTGCGCCAGGTGAAAGAGATCGGGTTCGCCGGTGTGCAGAACTTCCCCACCGTTGGCCTGATCGACGGGGTGTTCCGGGCGAACCTGGAAGAGACCGGCATGGGGTATGGGCACGAGATCGACATGATCCGCATGGCCCACGAACTCGACCTGCTCACCTCCCCCTACGTCTTCGATGAGGACCAGGCCAAGGACATGGCCCGCGCCGGGGCGGACATCCTCGTCCCCCACATGGGCCTGACAACGTCTGGGACCATCGGCGCGAAGACCGCGCTGACCCTGGAGGAGGCGGCGGTCAAGGTGCAGCAGCTCGCGGACGCGGCCAGGAGCGTCAACCCCGACATCCTGTGCCTGTGCCACGGCGGGCCGATCGCGAATCCGGCCGACGCGCAGTACATCCTCGACCACACCGACGGCATCGTCGGCTTCTACGGGGCGAGTTCCATCGAGCGATTCCCGACCGAGGTGGGTATCCGCGCACAGACCGAGGAGTTCAAGGCCGTCACCTTCAAGAAGGGCTGACATGACGGTCTCGTACTACAGCACGATCATCCAGCACGATGTCGACAAGGTGTGGGACACCCTCAGGGACTTCAACGGACTGGCCACTTGGTTCGGTTCCGCGGTCTCCGAGAGCCACATCGAGGACGGTCTGACCGGAGCGACGGTCGGCGCCGTGCGGAGCTTCCAGCTCGGCGAATCCCGGATCAGGGAGCGGCTGCTCGGCCTGTCGGACCTCGACCGCAGCTACTCCTACGGGTTCTGCGATCCGGCCCCGTTCGACGTGACCGGATACGTCTCCACGCTGAAAGTGACCCGGGTGAGCTCGACCGGTCAGTCGCTCGTCGAGTGGTGGACGGAGTTCGACTGCGCCCAGGAAGAGCGGGAGCACTGGGAGACCTTCTTCGCCAGCCAGGTGTTCGCCCCGGCGCTGGAGGGGCTGCGCGACCACCTCGGCTGACCGCGGCCAAGGTGCTGGCAGGGCCGGGGCATCCCCGTGCCGACCCCCGGCTGGTGGGGTGCCCCGGCTCAGCCCATCACCCATCCCGGCCGGTCGAAGGCCTGGCCGCTGCTGGTTCAGGCGATCTCGTAGCTCAGCTGGGGCGGGTTGACCAGGGTGTCGTGGACCGGGCAGTGGGCCTCGATGAACTCGACGAACACCGCGATCTCTTCGGGGGTGTTGTCTGCGTCGATGTGGTAGCGCGTCCTGATTGCTGATAGTCCGACCTTCGCCGCGGGGTTCTTCCCCCCGGAACCCGTCCGGGTCGAACACCCCGTCCACCTCGACCCGCACATGGCGCAGCCGGATGCCGTTCGGTTTGGCGAAAGCCCTCGCAACGACGCACTTGCAGGCACCGAGGGCCGACAGGACGGCTTCGAGCGGGTTCATCCCCTCGTCCTTGCCACCGAGCGAAGGCGGCTCGTCCAGGACGAAACTCATACCCCGGGATGTGCAGCGCGTCGCCATGCCCTCCAGGGATTCGGCGACCGCGGAAAAGACAGCCTCAGCCATGATGCTCCCTTCACATATGTTTCTTTCAGGCTAACCGGTGACCCAATCGCCAGATCCGGGGAGCGACGGCGCCGCCGGGGGCGGCGAAATGGGTTCCGGTGGCCTTGGGGTCCGAAGGCCTGTCACTCAAGCGGTCTGCTCCTCGATGGCTTCTGCCTTGACGATGATGGTTTCCGAGCTGTGGATGAGGACCCATCCCGGTGAGCAACCACCTGATGGGTTGATCCTGACCCAGCCATGGTCACGGGGACCAGCCGACTAACCAGGTTAAAGAGACGATCGAGGGCAGATCACTGGCGTATTCGCTGGCCTCGCCGTCGCCCGATGGCTGGAAGCCACCATCGGTGTCACCAACAAAACCCTCCTCAGAGCACTACGCCGGCACCGCACCATCGACATCCAAGCCGGCGACGCCATCGTCACCGCAGACCCCCATCCCCGACGACCCCCAAACCTGGCGTGCCGCCATCCACGATGCCCGACGACGGCACTGGATGAGTCAAGTCGGGGAACTATGCGTTCGGCCCACGCGCGAGGTGCGCTCAGCCGCCCCGGGCCCTGGCGGTGGAACCTCGCCCAATGGTTGCTGTTTTGGTTTCTGTCCTAGTAGCATGATCTATGTGAGGGAGCGAGAGGTTTACTCGAACGCGCCGATTGCCTTGATGGCGGTCGAAGTACGCCACCCGTCGTGTGAGCTGCTTGAGCCGAAACAGGTCACACAGTTGTCGGCGCACATCCGTGGATCGCTGCCGTTGCCCAGCGAGACAAATGAGGTGTCGGTTGTCGTCCAGACAAGTCCGAACAGCCTGCCGGTTCAGCAACAGGTTGTCAGCACTTTCCCGCGATGGACGAGCCGCGACAAGCGGACTGCGCTGACCATCCGCCAGGACAGCCTCGTAGTCGAGACGACGGATTACGGCAGTTACGACCGGATACGGACGCTGCTCGATGTTGCGCTCCGTGCCCGCCGGACGGTAGCCCCTCCTGCCGGTGTCGAACGCGTCGGGCTGCGATACATTGACGAGATCAGAGTCCCCACCGAGGACGGAGGGGGCTCTCCCGTGTGGGATCAGTGGGTCGATTCTTCCTTGCTTGGACCGACCCGCATTGGTACTGCCCTGGGTCTCGCGCCCGCTGTGAGTGAGGGCCTTGTTGTCTTCTCCGGTGAGAATAGCCGTGCGCTCGTACTGAGATATGGGGAACAAATCGAGTACGTGGTGCCGTCAACGCCAGCGCTGCGACGCCCCTTACCGCCGCCGGGACCGCTCTTCAAACTCGACATCGACAGTTTCTGGCAGGCAGCCGATGAGGTGCCTGAGTTCGACGTGGACCTGATCCTGAATCACGCTGACGCGCTGCACGAGCCCGTGCGTGATGTATTCGAAAGCCTGATTACCGATCGGCTCAGAGAGGAAGTGTTGCGCTGTGGCTGAAACTTTGGAGCGGAATGCGGCTGTCGAGTCGGCGCTGACCGCGCGGGCCACGGCCAGTGAGTCCACCGCTCACTCGAGATTGACCGAGACACCTCTCACGGCAGCTCGCCTCACCTCTGAGACTGGTGCGAGCCGGAGCGTCCTCCGGACTCTCCAGGAAGACTGCGGCGACCTGCATAAGCGGACCCATGGTGTCGAGTGGCGGACCGCCGCAGCCGAGCGTGCTAAAGACAGCGTGGCATCAATGCTGAGTGACCTTGCCGACCTCGGCTTTGCCTGGCGGGATGTCGCGCGTCTTATCAAGGTGAGTGTCCCCGCGGTGCAGAAGTGGCGCAAGGGAGAGAAGGCGTCTGGGGAGAGCCGTGTTCGGGTAGCCAGCCTGCTGGCCGCGTGTGATCTCATCACCAGGCATTACCTGGTTGAGGAGGTCGCATCGTGGTTCGAGATGCCGCTTTCCCCATCGGCTCCGGTAACGCCGATCGTTCTCTACGCGGCTGACCGCGCTGATCTGGTGTTTGAGCTTGCCAGTGGGCACGCAGATCCCGAGGCGCTGCTGTCAGAGTTCGACCCTGACTGGCGCGAGCGGTACCGGTCGGACTTCGAGGTGTTCGAGGCGGGCGACGGAAACCGCTCGATTCGGATGAGGGGCTGAGCGTTGAGCAAAGACCTTGAATCACCGTACACAGGGGGCGTCCCGGACTGGGATGCCCTCTATCGTGCGCGCGGGGACGAGGTCTCTCAGACGAGGCCCGTTTTCACCGGGGATGTCTTCACGGGTCTGCGGCTTTCCGGTTCAACTGGCAGGACCAAAGCGCGTTCCGTCGTGGTCCTGCAACATCCGTGTTCGATGCGCACGAACGGTGTCGATCTCGCATGGCAGGTGCTCGTCGCTGAGGTGACGAACCGCAAAGAGTTAGACGAAGCCGGATGGGCCGGTGGCAACTACAACTTGATGCCGCTTCCTGGCCTCCGCCCCGAGGCGACGAACCAGGGCAAGCACCAAGCCGCGAACTTCGATAATCTCTACACGGTTTCACCCGGGCTGCTTGTGCCATCAGCGCGGTTGGCGTCGCTGTCGCAGTTTGGTGTGAACCTGCTACTGCAGCGCTGGGTGCACTACAGTTCCCGTGTCGTCGTGCCCACACACAACTTCCACGAGCAGACCGTCGTGTTCTATGAGGAAGCCGACCTCATCGAGGAATGGTGCGACGAAACCGATTCCGGTGACCTTGGAGCCTCAACTCGGTCGTGCTTGGACTGGTTGCGTGCAGACCGAGGCGGAACGACCTATCAAGAGATGCTTCGCAACCCGCAGTCGCACAGCATGATCCGCAGGGCAATGCGTCAAGAACTCAAGAACCGGCATCGCCAGTGAGAACAACGGATCTCGCCCGCGCTCGGACCCGAAGACCTGTTGCTTAGACAGTCTGTTCTTCGAAGACTTCTGCCTAAACGATGTGGCCTACGAGTGGCGGAGCCCGGGCTTCGCCAGTTCGAGATCCGCCAAGTGCTTCTGGAGCCGCTTAGCCATGGGCAGGAAGGTGCCAAGCGTGACTCCACCCGAGACCACGGCGCCGATGACGGGAACGACCTTAGCGACCCCATTTGCGAATATCCTCTTGGTCATGTTGATGCCGATGTAACCCGCGACCTTCTTGACGATCGGGTAGATGACCCCCTTGGTCAGCGCCCGCTGCGGGAGTTTCTTGGCGACGTTTTTCGCAATCATGCCCGCGACCTGAGTCACCGCCTGGTTGGCCATCTGAGTGCCGAGCATGACGCCGAGAAAAGGATAAGGACGTTCTTTGTGGCCTCGTCGAGCTCCTCTTTCTGCTCAAAGAGATCGGGCCAGCTGTAGAGGTATGCCAGCTTCTGGGCGATTCGAAGCATATGCCCCAGGTACTGGATGGCGTCGGCGGGGAGCGTGCCCACCATGGCGATTCCGCCCGGTATACCGGCGGCGGTGGAGAGACCGGTAACCTTGGATGTCTCGTATTTGATCGAGGTGCGTGCGGCCTGAGAAATGATGGAAAGCGGAATGCCTGCGGCGGCGGGGCTATCTGCGATGGCAACCGCGAGCTGTTCCTCGGTGCAGTGCCATTTCAGTGCGCTGCGTAACCATACCTCCCTCTTGATGCGGACGCCGGGAATCTGCGCTGCGGCGTACAACATCTGTGTGAATTTATTTCCAGAGCTTTCGAGTGTTTTAGTCTCTCCCACGGCGTTTATCGTAGCGGTATCAGCGAGGCTGTGGAAACCCTGAACTAATTGCTCTGCTGGTGTTCCGTCGTCTGAGGTTTGGGTAGACTGGATCCTCTCTAGTCGATGGTGAAGAAAATGCGTGCCGAGGTAACCGGTGACGAAAATATTTCCGCCCGGGTACTCAGCGCGGCTTCAGTGCTGAACCCAACTCAGGATGCCGGCGAGCCTCAACGCAGCGCCCGCGAACCTGTGCTCCGGGCTCGTCGGGAGGCTCGGTCTCCGGCGTCGTCGAAGCCCGGCCAAGGACCCGCATCCCCACCCCGCCCGGGATACGCCCGCGAACCGGGGGGTGGGTGAGTCAGTCCTTGACGATGAGGTAGAAGGTGGTGTCGTCGATCTGGTCGAGGCTGAGTCCGGTGGCGCGGAGTTCGGCCCGGATGACCTCGGGGTCCGGGTGGCGGAACATGTACTCGGTGGTCTCCTCGGCCAGCACGCGATCGCCGTCGAGGGTGCGGCAGGTCATCTTCCACTGCATGCGCTCGTCGTCGAGTGGCCATCCTTCCGCGAGGCCGCTATAGGTCAGGTCGCCGATCCGGGCGCTGGCGATCTCGTAGGATTCCACCCGCGCGGGCCGGCAGGGCGGCTGCAAATCCGTCAGGGCGGCCCCGCCCTCGGGGAGCCGGGCGGCGAGGGCTGCGAACAGTGCGGCCCGTTCATCCGGGCTGAAGTGGCCGAGGACGCCCAGCAGGATCGCCGCGCTGATGGCGTCAGGCAGGGGAGCAGCGCCGAAGGCCTCGGGCCGGATCGTGACCCGGTCGAACCACTCCGGGTGCGCGGCGACCTTCGTCAGGACCAGCGCCCTCATCGCGGTGCTGGGTTCCAGGGCGTACACGCGTGCCTCCGGTAGGCGCTCCAGGACGAAGACCGTATTCAGGCCCGACCCGGCCCCGATGTCGAGTACCGGCCCCGACTCGGCGCGGACCAGCGGAATCAGCCTCTCCAGGGCCGCCACCTGCCCTGGGCGAAAACTGGCGTTGAGCAGGTCGTAGACCGGCGCGCTGACGGCGTAGGCGTCCTTGCTCATGCCGTGACCATCCCTCGTCCCATGGCATCCCTCCTGTATCGCAAATGCCTCCAGGTGATGATGGGACCAACCATAGTCTGTTGAGAGCCATTCTTACAGGGTCCGGCCTCGAACGGGTGCCTCGGCGCAGCCGACGCGCTTCCTTCTCCGTGCGAGAGGGGGAGCCGGGTGCCGTGGGGGCTGTCCATCGCGTGCCCAGCGGGGCGTTGGTGCCGACGCCCGGGGCCCATCGCGGCTGAACCCACCCTGCGTGGACAGTGACGAGGGGCGGGCATATCATTGCCATGCAATTGATAATCGCTATCATTTCTGGGAGTTCTGAATGATCCGTCGTGGTCTAGTCCTGATGGGCTTTGCTGCCGCCTGTGTCCTGTCGGCCTGCGTGCCCGGTGCGGACGCGCCGGGGACGTCTCCCGCCCCAACGGCGGCGACGAGCTCGGCACCCGCACCCGGTGTCACTCCGGTGACGCCCGCCCTCACCGCTACCGGCCCCGATGGGGCCGAGGTGAGCGTTCCCGCCGCTCCGCAGCGCATCGTGTGCCTCACCGGCATCTGTGACGACATCCTGGCCAGCCTCGGCATCGTCCCGGTGGCCACCTCCACCCCCAACCTGGCGACCCGGCCAGAAATCTTCGGCGACAAGGGCAAGGACATCCCGGTGGTGCCGGGTAGTTTCGGGGCCGAGGACACCTCGTTCGCCGCGGAGGTCAAACCCGACCTGGTGATCGGGCTCGCGGGCGTCCACGAGGCGCTCAAGCCCGCGCTGGAGAAGTTCTCGCCGGTGCTGCTGGTCAACGTCAAGACGGACGAGGACTCCCTGGCCTATCTGCGGATGGTCGCCACACTCACCGGCAAGGCGGACGCCCAGGTCAAGGCCGAGACGGCCTACCAGGAGGCCATGGCGGCGGCGAAGCAGAAGGCCACGACGGCGGGCGTGGCCGGTGAACCCGTCCTGCTGATGTGGGGTGGGGCCTCCGGCATGGGCGTGGCCACCAAGGGTGCCGATCCGCTGGGCAGCGCCCTGGGCAAGGTCGTCAACAACCCATTCGAGGTACTCGGCACCGACCCGGTCAAGGCCGGGGCCTACAGCATGGAGCAGATCCTGGAGAAGGACCCGAAGGTCATGTTCGTCTCGTCGATGACCTTCGCCCCGACCGACAAGAAGGCCACGGAGATCTACGCCGACAACCCGGTGTGGAAGCAGCTCACCGCGGTGAAGAACGGCCACGTCCACGAGGTCAACAAGGAACTGTGGACGTTCTGCCGGGGCACCCGGTGCATCGCCACCGCCGTGACCGAGGCCATGATGCTGATGGTGCGCGCCCAGGGACGTCAGGGCAAGGATCTCCCGGTCCTGCTGGATCTGGACCTGCACCCCCAGTGCGTCCAGATGGCCGTGTCCCGGGCCTACCAGCTGGACCTGCCGGTCATCTTCGCCGACCTCACCGGCATGCTCAACAACTCGATCATGGGCATCGCCAACGACCCCCTGGCCGGGGTCGTGCTGGCTCAGGCCTCCACCCGCGGCGCCCTGCACGACCTGAGACCCCTGGTCGAGTCCGTCCACGCGCGCGGCGGCCTGGTGGCCGTGGACGTGGACCCGCTGGCCGCCACGCTCCTGACCCCGCCCGG
>ERZ773073.976-NODE-976-length-14063-cov-14.584238_pt1 | contig 14063 bp, 11 predicted proteins | sample MGYA00580616_ERZ773073 | MGnify/ENA primary metagenome ERZ773073 (study PRJEB29015, sample SAMEA2737960) | human oral metagenome | biome: human oral; feature: human-associated habitat; material: dental | place: China | collected 2131 ...
GGTGGCTGCGAGGACTACTTCCCCAACCAGGTCGCTGACCCGACTCTGGTCTGATCTCAAGGGTGCGGGGCGGCGGCTCATGGGACCGGGCTGCCGCCCCGCACGTTACCCGGCTCTGCTCTTCGCAGCGCGGTCAGCGGACGCTCCATAGGACTGGGAAGGCCCTCCTGACCGCGCGAGACCTGGCAAGGATGCCGGTCCGTCGCGCACGCCGGGGGAGAACTCAGGAGACACAACTGCCATGTCACAGACATCGTCCGCTGAATCCTCTGTCACAGAGTACGTCATGAACAAGAAGCTGGGCGCCATCGCCATGCTTCTCTCCGCCACCGGGATGGGGCTTGTCGGCACCATCAGTCGTGGCACGACCGCCGGCCTCGCTCACGCCGACAAGTCCGTCATCGGTTCGTTCCTGGCCTTCGGCCGCATGAGCGTCGGACTACTCGGGTTCATTCTTATCCTCATCTTCACCGGGAAGGCCGGGCTGTTCCGCCGCACCCGCCTGAGCACCACCGTGATCCTGGGAGGAGTGAGCATCGGCCTGTCCCTGGGGTGCTACATCTCCTCGACGTTGATGACGACCATTTCCAACGCTGTCTTTCTCATCTACACTGGACCCTTGTTCTGCGCACTGCTCGCACGCATTTTCCGCAAAGAGAAGATAAGCGTGCTCTCCGGCATTTTCCTGTCTCTTGTGTTCATAGGAATGCTGCTGACCATTGGAATCATCGACTTCAAGAACGGGAGTCTGACCTTCGGACTGGATCTGTCTGCCTCAACGCCCGATTTCCCTCAGAAGAGCCTAGGAGATCTTTTAGGCCTGTTGTCCGGAATCTTCTACGGTCTGGCACTGTTCTTCTACGGGTACCGTAAGGACGTTGATTCAATCGTTCGCGGTGTGTGGAACTTCTTCTGGGCCGCCTGCGCGACGCTGGTCATGTCCATCGTCTTGCGTCCTTGGCACGGCGTTTCCACCTTCACCGCCACCAACTGGATGTGGGCAGTGGCCCTCTTCCTCGTCTGCGGCCTGTTCGCGCTGGGATTCCTGGTCGTTGCAGGGCGCAACCTGCCTGCCGTTGAGTACTCGACGATCTCCTACTGGGAGTGTCCGGTCGCCATTCTGTGCGGCCTGCTCGTCTGGGGAGAGAAGCTCACCCCCATGGGGATGATCGGCGGACTGCTCATTGTCGGCGGTGGGTTGGCCCCGATCATCGTGGATGCCATCGCCCGGAAATCACGCGCATCTACGTCCTGATCCCCTTGTGATCCTGTCTGCCTGCGCCAACTCCCAGCGGGCAGACAGGATCACATGTAGAGTCATCAACGTCTCACCTTGGGATGACCATTACGTCATCGTCGACATCCACCGAGCCGGAGTCATAGGCTATGAACACCTCCCACTCAGGAAGCACGAAAGACCATCATCTGGACTCAGAACGAAGTCTCGCACTGAGGCGTGCAGCGAAGGCGAGCTTCATCGGAAACTTCATTGAGTGGTTCGACTACGCCTCGTACGGATACCTGGTCACCGTCATTGGTCACGCCTTCTTCCCAGAGGCAGATAAATCAGTCCAGCTGCTCTCAACATATGCAGTATTCGCGATGTCCTTCATTCTGCGCCCGATCGGCGCCGTTGTATGGGGGGCGTGGGGAGACCGTTGGGGACGCCGTTGGGCACTGTCCTGGTCGATTCTTATCATGTCCGGATCGACATTCTTCATCGGTCTCCTTCCCACGTACGCGGCTATCGGCATGGCAAGCGCCATGAGCCTCCTTGTCCTGCGAATGATTCAGGGATTCTCCGCCTCCGGCGAGTACGCGGGTGCCGGAACCTTCCTCGCCGAGTACGCACCTCCGGCTCGGCGCGGTATCTACACGTCGCTGGTTCCGGCTTCTACTGCCTGTGGCCTCCTTGCCGGCTCTCTCATGGTGACCGGTATGTTCTCGGTCCTCAGCGACGATGCCATGAACACCTGGGGGTGGCGAGTTCCCTTCCTTTTGGCAGGGCCGCTGGGGCTCATCGGCCGCTACATCCGGGTGCACCTGGAGGACTCCCCCGCATACCAGGAGATGCGCGCGGAGATGCCGCAGGAGCAGAAGGCCACCAGCTGGTCCGAACCGCTGCGGCTGCTGCTGCGAGACCACCTGCATGAGACCCTCATTACCTTTGGAGTCTCCTGCCTCAACGCCGTCGCCTTCTACATGCTTCTCACCTACATGCCGACGTATGTTCACGAAGAGCTCGGATTCTCCCAGGACACTTCCACTCTGGCTACCTCAGTGATGCTGGTCGTGTACATTGCGGCGATCTTCCTCATGGGGCACCTGTCGGACTCCTTTGGGCGTCGTCGGATGCTCATCGCCGCCTGCGTCGCATTCATTGTGCTCACGATTCCGTTGTTCGTTGTGATGACGAAGGCTGCGGGCATGCTCGCCGTGGTCATCCTGTGTCAGATTGTCTTCGCTATAGCGTTGACGGCCAATGATGGAACTCTGGCCACCTTCCTGGCTGAGTCCTTCCCGACCAACGTGCGCTACTCGGGATTTGCCCTATCCTTCAATGGAGCCAATGCGCTTCTTGGCGGAACAACACCGTTCATTGTCACATGGCTCATCAAGGTCACCGGTTCCCCCCTGGCGCCTGCGGTCTATCTCACGGTGATCGCGCTGATCGCCATGGTGGCAATCTTCCGTTCTCGTGCGATTCATGGGTCGGAGCTGACTGAGGAGCAGGCTCACCCCGAAGTCTGACCCACTCACTGAGAGCAGTTGACGACGAGTTGAATAGACACTGCTTGCTCACGAGGTCATTATCACCGTCTTGTTACGGACTTCAACGCGTTGTCGTCGTAAGATGATGGGTATGGCTCGTACTGATGGACATGACGCTGGAGAGGCAGCGAGTAGTGATGTGTCCGTACCCGCAGGCTCTCGCACAGAATCGCGAGTGACCCCGCGAGGTGAGGACCGTCGTCAGACCATCATCGAAGCCGCGGCGGCCATCATCCGTGAGTCAGGACCGTCCGCGATCAGCCACCGCAGTGTCGCCAAGCGAGCCGGGTGCTCCTTGTCTGCGACAACCTACTACTTCGACGGCTTGGAGGATCTCCTCCATCAGGCGGGTCTGGTCAACATCGGACTGTGGGCGTCTCGGGCGGAGCACGTCGCCGACCGGGTGGAGGCCTTCAAGGGCGTTCCGGACGTCCCCCAACGGGTGCGGTTCATCCTCCAAGCGACTCTTCCCGCCCATGGCGGCTACTTCGGGCACTATCTTCAGCTCATCTCAGCCAGCCAGGCATCTCCGGTGAAGCACGCCTACCGTCAGGGGCGGCAACGTCTCAATGCCGCACTGCGCCGGGTGCTGCGTCAGCTCGACAGCCCGCTCGAACCGGAGATGGTCATCGCTATCGTGGATGGTGCTGCGGTCACCGCGCTCAGTGAGGGGTGGAACGTCAAGTCCACCGCCGCGGGGCTACTGACGGATCTCATCTCCCTGGCCCATGGCATGCCACCCTTCCAGGCGCCTGGTGACACGCTGAGCGCTGCGTCGCCTCATGGCTCTCCCGCCACGTCGCCGGTCACAGCGGTGACGGGTAGCACTGCTGACTAGTGAGCCGTCCGAGCGGGTCTGCCTCTCCCCCTCGCATCTTCACGGTTCCCTCACCACAAACGGGTGGGATCGAGCTCAACACGAACCGGCTCCTCGCGGCGGGCTGATCGGTCGCGCAGTCGTACCCCGAGCATGGTGGCAAGCGCCTTGCCACGTGACAGCGGAGCGCGTACCAGGGCTCTGGCCGCGCCGGGGAGCACCTGACCGTGAACAGGCGGTGGCGCCACCGGGCCGAGCACCTCAAAGCCATCGGCTTCGGCCTGAGCCAGGAGGGACTCCACGCCACGTGCTGGCCCGTCCAGGCGGGCCACTCGCCAAGCGGGTGGTAGGTGCAGCTCGGCTCGCTCCAGAAGGTCTCTGCGGGCGAAGCCAGCCTGGTCCCATCTCAGGAGGGCCTGCGCCGCGACCGGATCCGGTCCGCCCAGGAGAACGACACGGGCTGACGGTGCCGCCAGCACCACGGCATTGGACCACTGGCGCAACGCTTCGCTGGCAGCACCAAGATCGGGACGGGAGGACAGCGCGCCGCCGTCGAGCAGCAGAATGGCCCGGTATCCGCCCTCGGCCACCGGCTCCGCCCCGGGCGTCGCCACCACAAGACGTGGCGTGCCGTCTACCTCGTCGATGACGCCGTGGGCCTCCCTCGCTCCCGAGACCACCACGGGGACGCCGGGAAAGGCCCGCCCCAGCTCCTCACCCGTGCGCGTCGATCCAACCGTCGCCATCCTCAGTCCATGGCCGCCGCACTCGGGGCAGTCCCACTGCCCCACCGTGCGAGCGCACCAACGGCAGGAGGTACGCCCCCGTTGGTCCATCGCCAGCGGACCGCCACAGACAGTGCAGTGTGCGGCTGTACGGCATCGGGCACAGGCCACCAACGGCGCGTAGCCGGCACGTGGCACCTGAACGAGCACTGGTCCGTCCTGCAAAGCGCTCCGCAGCGCTCGATGGGCGAGGGAAGGGATGCGGGCTGCTCCGGACGCGCCCTCCCGGTCCAGCTCAGCTGGGCCAGGGACCTCCACCCGAGGCACCGCAGCGCGCACCACGTGGCGGGGTGCCGCCAGGTTCTGGCACCATCCTTGCTCCACGAGCGAGTGCGCCTCCACGGAGCGGGTGAATCCGCCGATGAGCAGTCCGGCACTCTCCAACGTTGAGCGCAGGGCGAGTACTGTGCGGGCGTGACAGTAGGGGGCGTGGGGCTCCTCCAACCGGTTGTCCCCGTCGTCCCAGACGGCCGCCAGCCCGAGCCGCTGCACCGGAGCGAAGGCTGCCGCCCTGGTGCCGACAACCACCCGGGCACGCCCCAGCAGCAGAGCCAGAAACGCCCGGTAACGGCGTGCCGGCCCATGCTCAGCAGAGAGCACCACCACCGGTTCCCCCTCCAGGTTATGCCTGAGCCGGGCAGCGAGGGTCTCAGCCTGATGAGTCGTGGCGACGACGATGACCGCGCTGCGGGAGCTCGCCAAGGTGGCCTGGACGGCTTGAGCCAGGCACAGCTGCCACGGAGAAACCGCTGGGACGGAGCTGCCATCGTCCCCCGCCGAACATGTCGCGGGCGGCCGCTGCTGCGGCGCGGGCAGGGCGGACCAGACCGCGCGTGGTGCCTCGCCGTGGGCCAACCGTTTCAGGAACTCCTCGCCGCCGTCGTAAGGTTGCCAGCCATGGTCGCTCGAGGACAGCGGTTCCCAGGTTGCAAGGCCGAGGGGACCCTTGTTCCTCTCAGCCTTCTCAGTGGTGGCGTGCCTGGCGGGAACCGCAAGCCGGACGACGTCGGAACGTGTCCCACAGCTACGGGAGGCGACGGCCTCAATGAGGCGGCGTGAGCCCTCCGGCAGGACCGGGAGGTCGGAGACCACTCGGCGCAGAGCAGACAGCCGGCCGATATGGGTGGTCGTGGACCCTCGCTCCCAGATCCATCCGCGCATCTCCTGCTCGCCGAAGCGAACCATGACCCGGGTACCGGGCAGGGCCTGCTGCGCCATCGCCGCAGGCACTAGGTAGTCGAAGGTGCGGTCGAGGTGCGGCACCGGGGAGTCCAGGAGAACCCTGGCCACGGGGTCACGGACCCCGGCCACCGTCACCGTGCGCTGACCGGGCTCCGGCAGTTCCAGCAGCTCGCCCTGCCTGCTTACCCCGTGACCACGTGCGGTCTCCTCCCACTCACCGGAGGCAGAAACGGCGTCATCGTAGCCGGTTGCCATACAAGCCTTCGGAAGTCTCCCGCTCCGAGCACGCCGGACTCAGACGGCCTGGCGCAGGGCCTCGACGCGGTCGGTGGCCTCCCAGCTGAAGCCGGGGCGCCCGAAGTGGCCGTAGGAGCTGGTGGCGCAGTAGATGGGACGCAGCAGGTCGAGGTCGCGCACAATGGCGGCCGGACGAAGGTCGAAGACCTCGTTGACGGCCTTCATGATGCGCTCCTCAGGAACAGTCGCCGTCCCGAATGTCTCCACGTAGACGCCCACGGGGTGAGCAGAGCCGATGGCGTAGGCCACCTGAATCTCGCACCTTCTGGCCAGCCCCGCTGCGACGACGTTCTTGGCGACCCAACGCATGGCGTAACTGGCGGAGCGGTCCACCTTCGAGGGATCCTTGCCAGAGAAGGCGCCCCCGCCGTGACGGGCCATCCCGCCGTAGGTGTCCACGATGATCTTGCGTCCCGTCAGCCCGGCGTCACCCGCCGGACCACCGATGACGAACTGCCCCGAGGGATTGATGAGGACCTCGGTGTGGGCGGTGCCGAGATCGGTACCGGCCTCGGCCTCAGCGGCCAGCACCGGATCGATGACCTCCGTGCGCAGAGCGTCAGTGAGCCAGGCACGCGTGCGGTCCGCGTCGTGCTGGGTGGAGATGACCAGGTTGTGCAGGCTCACCGGACGCTGGCCGTCATAGCCGATCGTCACCTGGGTCTTACCGTCGGGGCGCAGTCCCGGGACAATACCCTGCTTGCGCACTGCGGCCAGACGCTCCGCAAGACGATGCGCCAGGTGGATGGGCAGAGGCATGAGGGCCGCGGTGTCGTCGCAGGCGTAGCCGAACATGAGCCCCTGGTCTCCGGCACCCTGCAGGTCGAGAGGATCGATGTCCGTGTCATCCCGACGGGCCTGAAGGGACTTGTCGACCCCCGCCGCGATGTCCGCGGACTGCTGCCCGATCGATACCGACACACCACAGGAACGGGCGTCGAAGCAGACATCTGAGGAGGTGTAGCCGATGGCGGAGATCTCCTGGCGAACGATCTCAGGGATCTCAACGTAGGCCCTCTCCGTCGTGACTTCTCCGGCCACGTGCACCAGGCCGGTCGTCACCATGGTCTCCACCGCGACGCGCGCGGTGGGGTCCTGCTCGAGAATGGCGTCGAGAATCGCATCAGAGACACGGTCGCAGATCTTGTCCGGGTGACCTTCAGTGACCGACTCGGACGTGAACAGACGTAAGGAGGAACTCACGCACCCATCGTAGTCACCGCCGGAACTGATCCGTCGTGGCGTTACCCACGAAAATGCGGAATCTGGGCCTCAGGTCGCATCCACGAGGTCGGCAGTCAGGGAGATGAGAAGGCGCGCGACCTCCATCTTGCTGCCCTGTCCCCGCGCCACTTCAGTGCCGTGGGCATCCAGGACGACGACGGCGTTGGGGACGTCTCCGAAGCCGAGCTCCTCCCCCACCGCGTTGACCGCCAGAAGGTGCGCCCCTTTTCGGCGGGCCTTGGCCCTGCCGTGGAAGAGCACGTCACCGTTCTCGTCCCCGGTCTCGGCGGCGAATCCGACGATGATCTGGCCGGGCCGAGGTGGGTCGCTCACCAACCCGGCCAGGATGTCCGGGTTGGTGGTGAGCTCAATGGACATGGCGGACATCGTGGACCTGGTGAACCTGGCCGCTTCTCCGGAGTTCTCCACTCCGGAGGGTGCCTGCTTCTTGAGCTTGGTGGTGGCCACGGTGACGGGCCGGTAGTCGGCGACGGCGGCAGCCATGATGACGGCGTCGGCGTCGCGGGCGGCGTCGCGCACGACGCGGAGCATGTCCGAGGCGGTACCGGCTGCAACAACGCTCACCTGCGCAGGCAGGGCTTTGAGCAGGTCGGAGGCCACGTGCGCCTGCACCAGGGTGACGCGGGCTCCCTGCTCGACGGCGGCCGCCGCCAGTGCGCAGCCCTGGTGCCCTGAGGAGCGGTTACCGAGGTACCTCACCGGATCGATGGGCTCGCGTGTGCCGCCCGCGGAGATGACGAGGTGCCGGCCCTCCAAACGCCTATTCTTCTCCCCCAGGGCGTCCTGCGCTGCCGCGCCCTCGGCGACTGGCTGTGTCAGGGTAGCCAGGGCCTGCGACACGATCTGCTCGGGTTCGGGCATCCGGCCCACTCCGGAGTCCTTGCCGGTCAGGCGCCCGCTGTCCGGCTCGATGACCGTCAGACCACGCTCACGCAGCACTGCCACGTTCTCCCGGGTGGCGGGGTTGACCCACATCTGGGTGTGCATGGCCGGCGCCAGGACGACGGGGGCCTGGCAGGTCAGTATCGTCGCGGTGAGCATGTCGTCGGACCGTCCTGCCCGTACCCGCGCCAGCAGGTCCGCCGAGGCCGGAGCGACCACGACGAGCTCGGCCCACTCGGCCACGGCCACGTGCTCAACCGCAGCCGGGTCATCGAAGACCCCGGTGGATACGGGCCTGCCACTGACCGCCGCCAGAGCCGGAGCACCGATGAACCTCAGCGCCGACTCGGTGGCCACCACCTTGACCTCGTGCCCGGCCTGACGCAGCAGTCGAACGACGAAGGGGGCCTTGTAGGCGGCGATCGACCCGGCAACGCCGACGACGACGCGCCGTGGCCGCTCGACGGCGGTCACGGCGCGTTCAGTCACAGCAGTGTGCGGCTCGTCCATGGCGAGCCGGGCTCAGAACTGGATGTCGTCGAGGCTGGTGGGAGTCTCGCCGCCCTCGAGGGACACCGGGGAATCCAGCGAGATGTCGCTGAACATGTCGGCCTCCGCGGCTCGACGGGCCTCCTCGGCCTCGGCGCGGCGGGCTCGGGCCACGTCCCCGGGGATGACCTCGAGCTTGTCCTCGGCGATCTCACGCAGAGCGATGCCCAGGGACTTCTCGCCGACCTCGGAGTCGACCAGCGGACCGAAGAACTCGAACTGGTTGTCCTCGAGCTGCTGGGTGTAGGTGTTGATCTGGCGGGCGCGCTTGGCGGCCTCCACCACGAGCCCGTACTTGGAGTCGACCTTCTCCAGAAGGTCGTCGATCGGCGGGTTGGTGATGCCCTCGGGCTGGGGAGAGGTTCCGAGCATGTGCATGCCTCCGGTTCAATCTCGATAGTTCAGAGCCACGTTATTCTAACTGCCCAATCCCATGAGTCTCTCCAGCTCCGCGGTGGCGCTCGCCACGGTGTCGTTGATGACGACGTGGTCGAACTCGCCGGCCGCGTCCAGCTCGGTGCGGGCCGTGGCCAGGCGCCGCTCCTGTTCATGGGCATCCTCAGTACCGCGACCGACGAGCCTGCGGACGAGCTCCTCCCAGCTCGGCGGCGCGAGGAAGACGAGGCGGGCCTCAGGCATCGCCCGACGCACCTGCCGGGCACCGTCCAGGTCGATCTCCAACAGTGCGGGGCATCCGGCATCGAGCCGGTCCTGGACCGGGCCCCGGGGGGTGCCGTAACGATGCGCTCCGTGGACCAGAGCCCATTCCAGCATCTGGCCACTGGCGACGAGCGAGTCGAAGTCCTCGTCGCTGACGAAGTGGTAGTGCACGCCGTCGACCTCACCGGGACGAGGCCGACGGGTGGTGGCCGAGACCGAGATGAACAGGTCTGGATGGCGTCTGCGCAGCTCGGTGACGACAGTGCCCTTGCCCACCGCCGTGGGGCCGGCCAGAACGGTCAGGCGGGCGAGAGCGGGAACGGACGGGTCTGTGGCAGCAACGTCGGTCATGGCCACATCATGGCCTACCGGGACCCGTCGGCACGACCCAGCGTCTAAGCGGCCTTCCTAGCCGAAGCGCTCCACGAGTGCCGCCCGCTGGTTCGCTCCCAGCCCACGCACCCGCCGGGACTCGGCGATATGCACGTCAGCGAGGATGGCATCAGCTGTTGTGGTCCCCACGCGTGGCAGGGAGATGAGCAGTGCTCTGACCTTCATCTTGCCCAGGACATCATCTGTCTCTGAGGCGGTGAAGAACTCGGAGAGCTTGAGCTCGCCGCTCTTGAGCTCGGACTTGATACGGGCGCGATGCGATCGCGCCGCAGCCGCCTTCTCCAGTGCCTGAGCCCGTTGCTCGGGTGTCAGCGTCGGAAGCGTCATGGTGTGTCTCCTCCCGGTCGAATACCAGTGACCCGCACCACGAGCATAAGTCGGGCCGGGTGCACTCGCATTCGCAGGGGCCCATATTCCACCACCGACTTCGTGTTTCCGCACACACCCTCAATCCGAGGCGGGCTGCAGCACCTGAAGACTCAGCGCAGGGCTGTTGCGGCCTCATAGGCGGATGCCGACGCTGCCTTTCGCAGCTCGTCGATGGAGGGTCCTGCTTTGAGAACCCCGCGTGAGGTGGAGGCCAGGACCTGACGGCGCGCCGTCCCGAAAACCGCCTCCAGCTCGGCCGGCCCAGCGCCTTGGGCGCCCACGCCCGGCGCCAGCAACGGACCATTGGCGCGCTGCAGGTCAATTCCCAGGTCACTCACGGCCCCACCGACTGTGGCGCCGATGACCAGCCCGATGCTGCCGAGCCTGCCTTCGCCACTGGCCTGGGCGTTGGAGGCGGTCACGCCCTCCACGATGCCGGCGGCCACGGCCTGGTCCCCGTTGACGGCGTGCTGGACGCCGACTCCTTCCGGATTGGAGGTCAGGGCCAGGACGAAGACGCCGCGTCCGTTGGCCTCGGCGAGGTTGAGTGCAGGTGTGAGGGACCCGTAGCCCAGGTAGGGCGAGACAGTGATGGAGTCGGCGGCCAGAGGAGCGTCGTCGGACAGGTAGGCCTGGGCGTATCCAGCCATGGTGGAACCGATGTCCCCGCGCTTGACGTCGAGAATGGACAAGGTGCCCAGGTCACGCAGGGCCGCCAGGGTCTCCTCGAGGACCGCGATGCCGGCGCTGCCGTGTCGCTCGAAGAAGGCGGACTGGGGCTTGACGGCGGCCACGTGTCCTCCAACCGCGTCGATGGTCCGCAGGGCGAAGTCCCGCAGGCCTGCGGCCGAGTCGGCCAGGCCCCAGGCCTCGAGCAGGTTCGGGTGGGGGTCGATGCCGACGCACAGGGGGCCGTGGTCGTCCATGGCGTCGGCCAGGCGGGATCCGAAGGGGCGTCGACTGGTCTGGTGGGCGGCGGCGGAACTCATCTGGTCTCCTTGTCGTCAACGGGGGCCACGGGGTGGGGCTCGGACACCGGGTCTCGCCGGGATCGGCGGGCGGCGATGTGCTCCTGGAGGCTGCGAACCTGGAAGGGACCGCGCAGCTGGGCCTCGAGGGCCTGGACCGCTGCCTGGAGCTGTTGGACGGTGGTGATGATGGGACGGTCGGCACCGGTGGTGGCCGCGCGGATGGAGTAGCCGTCGGCGCGGGCCCCCTGGCCCTTGGGAGTGTTGACCACCATGTCGATGGCTCCGGACTCGATGAGCTCGGCGATCGTCTGCTCGCCGTGGTCGCCAACGCCCTGGCTGATCTTGCGCACCGCCAAGGCGTCGATCCCGTTGCGGCGCAGCACCTGTGCGGTCCCGGTCGTGGCCAGGACCGTGAAGCCGAGCTCCGCGAGCCGAGCCACCGGCAGGATGATGGCTCGCTTGTCTCGGTCGGCCACCGAGACGAACAGCGTTCCCTCTCCTGGTAGGCCACCGTAGGCACCGGCCTGGGACTTGGCGAAGGCCCGCGGGAAGTCGACGTCGTAGCCCATGACCTCGCCGGTGGAACGCATCTCCGGCCCCAGGATCGTGTCGACCACGCGACCCTCGGTGGTACGGAACCGTTTGAAGGGCAGGACCGCCTCCTTGACGGCGATCGGGTCATCGGGATCGGTGACGGCGGCGTCGGCCTTGGGGAGGTGACCGGAGCGCCTGAGCGAGGCGATCGTCTCCCCCGTCATGATGAGGGCCGCCGCCTTGGCCAGCTGCACACCGGATGCCTTCGAGACGAAGGGGACTGTGCGCGAGGCCCTGGGGTTGGCCTCGATGACGTAGAGAACGTCGGAGACCAGGGCGAACTGGATGTTGAGCAGCCCTTGCACGCCCACACCTTTGGCGATCGCCTCGGTGGAGCGTCGGATGCGAGCGATCTCCGTGTCGGACAGGGTCATGGGCGGCATGACGCAGGCGGAGTCACCGGAGTGGATACCGGCCTCCTCGATATGCTCCATGACGCCACCGAGGAACAGCTCGCTGCCGTCGTACAGGGCGTCGACATCGATCTCGATGGCGTCGTCGAGGAAACGGTCGATGAGTAGTGGCCCGGTACCGTAGACGCCTCCGGGCTCAAGACCGGCGCGCTGGAGATAGTCGTCGAGACCCTGGGCGTCGTAGACGATCTCCATACCGCGGCCGCCGAGCACGTAGCTGGGGCGCACCAGGACCGGATAGCCGATGCCCTGGGCGACCGAGCGCGCCTGCTCGTCGCTCAGAGCGGTGCCGTGCGCCGGTGCGGGAAGGCCTGCGCGCTGAAGAACGGTGCCGAAGGCCTCGCGGTCCTCGGCGGCGTCGATCGCCTCGGGACTCGTTCCCAGGATCGGCACCCCGGCCTTGGCCAGCCTGGCCGCCAAGGACAGCGGTGTCTGACCACCGAGCTGGACGATGACACCGGTCACGGGTCCGGCTGCCAGCTCGGCCTCGTAAATCTCGATGACGTCCTCGAAGGTCAGAGGCTCGAAGTAGAGCCGATCGGAGATGTCGTAGTCGGTGGAGACGGTCTCAGGGTTGCAGTTGACCATCACCGTTTCGTAGCCGACGCGGGAGAGCTCCAGGGCGGCGTGGACGCAGGAGTAATCGAATTCGATGCCCTGCCCGATGCGGTTAGGTCCGGAACCGAGAATGATTACTTTTTCGCGTTCGGTTTGGGGCGTCACCTCTGATTCTGCGGCGAGGTCCAATTCGTAGGCCGAGTAGTGGTACGGGGTTTGTGCCTCAAACTCGGCGGCACAGGTGTCCACGGTTTTGAATACGGGGCGAATACCCAAGGACCAGCGCAGACGGCGTACGCCTTCCTCACCGGCAAATTCCGGGCGAAGTGCAGCGATTTGCCGGTCGGAAAGCCCGTTGTATTTGGCGGTGCGCAGGAGTTCCTCGGTGAGCACCGGGGCGTCGACAAGCTCGGCGCGGAAGTCCACCAGGGCTTTAAGCTCGGCGAGGAACCAGGGGTCAATGCCAGAGGCGGCGTATACCTCGTCCACAGTGGCGCCGAGCCGCAGTGCAAGTTCGGCATCGTAGATGCGGCCCTCGGTGGGGCGTTTAAGATCCGCAAGCACGGCGCTCACGTCGGTGGCGCGGTCGCCCGCAAATGCCTCGTCGGGGACAGTCCAGAACCCTGCTTGTTTGTTTTCCAGCGAGCGCATGACTTTGCCCAGCGCAGCGATGTAGTTGCGGCCGAGCGCCATGGCTTCACCGACGGATTTCATGGTGGTGGTGAGGGTGTCATCGGCACCGGTGAATTTTTCAAAGGCGAAGCGCGGGGCTTTGACCACCACATAATCCAACGTGGGTTCGAAGGCAGCTGGTGTAACGCCGGTGATGTCGTTGGTGATTTCGTCGAGGGTGTAGCCGATGGCGAGCTTTGCGGCGATTTTGGCGATGGGGAATCCCGTCGCCTTGGATGCCAACGCCGAGGACCTGGACACACGGGGGTTCATCTCGATGGTGATCAGGCGGCCATCTCGGGGGTTGCCGCCGAACTGCATGTTGCAGTGATAGCGCTGAAAGAGCTCGTAGAAGTCATAGCCCTGCATGAGCATATAGTTAAACTCGAGGAAAGAGAGTCCCTTCTCCATGCGGTTCTTATAGCACTCCGCGCGGAGCATGTTGTTGACCGAGAAATGGGGACCTATGTCGCGGATAAACTCGATGTAATTCAAGTTCCGAAGCCAGTCGGCATTGTTTACCATTCTCGCCTTGCCCTCGCCGAACTCGATGAAGCGGGACATCTGCCGCTTAAAGCTCTCGCAGTTGCTGTCAATCTGCTCGATGGTCATCATGCTGCGCATATCGGTTCTGCCGGAGGGATCTCCTATCATACCGGTGCCGCCGCCGACCAGAGCAATCGGCTGATTGCCCGCCATCTGGAGGCGCTTCATCAGGCAGAGCGCCATGAAGTGCCCTACATGAAGACTGTCCGCGGTCGGATCAAAGCCGATATAGAAGGTCGCCTTGCCCTCGTTTACGAGGCGGCTCACCTCTTCCTCGTTGGTCACCTGTGCAATCAGCCCGCGGGCTTTGAGCTCATCGTAGCAATTCATCTCTTCTTCTCCTCTTTCAAAATCATAG
>ERZ773073.979-NODE-979-length-14006-cov-12.133682_pt1 | contig 14006 bp, 14 predicted proteins | sample MGYA00580616_ERZ773073 | MGnify/ENA primary metagenome ERZ773073 (study PRJEB29015, sample SAMEA2737960) | human oral metagenome | biome: human oral; feature: human-associated habitat; material: dental | place: China | collected 2131 ...
TGCGCGCCGCCAGCACCTCGTCGAGGGCGACGTGCAGGCGCGGATCGAGGGTGACCGGACCGATGACGTCGAAGGTGTGGTCGTCCCAGTTCGTGGCATGCCCCAGCGCACGGCGCACTGCGATGCCCACGGCCTCCGGGGTGAAACCGAGCAGTCGCGCGTCCTTCGGCAGGCAGGAGTTGATGGCTGTGGCCAGGTCGGCGACCGAAGAGTTGTGGGGCAGGCCGGTCAGTGCTCGGACAATGTCGTCGAGGGCTTCGTCGGGTTCCAGGAAGAAATCCCCGGAGACCACCACCTGTGACAGTTTTCCGTCGACCACCTCGAGGTCAACCGCCACCAGTTTTCCATCCGGGACCTTGTACTCGCCATGCATGTAGGGGAGCCTACGGGAGATCGGTGGGTGCGTGAGGTCATCGCGTCCGCAAGCCGTTGCAGCGTTTGTCGCAATCCTGCGACGAACGTGCCGTGCGAGGTCCGAAACCGACAAGCTTGAGTCATCAAGCGAGAAACACGTTCCTCCAAGGAGTAGCCATGAAGACCATCCTCACCCGTACCGCCATCGCCGCCCTGGCCGTCGCTAGCTTCGGGTTTGCCGCCTGCACCGCGGGTGTGGAGGCCGCACCGCAGGATGCCTCGGGCAACGCCGGTAGCTCCCAGCAGGCTCCGGCGCAGACGAACTCCCCGGCCACCCAGCAGACGGAGAGCAAGAGCACATCTTCCGAGGAGACCAAGACCGGTTCTGGTGGGGTTTCTGCTCCTGGTGTCACGGTCGGTCCTGGTGGGGTTTCTGCTCCTGGTGTCACGGTCGGTCCCGGTGGGGTTTCTGCTCCTGGTGTCACGGTCGGTCCCGATGGGGTTGCCGCTCCCGGTGTCACCGCCGGTCCCGGCGGGGCCACCGTTAGTGCCGGAAGCATCCGCTCCGCCGACTGCGATAAGGATTCGGTGGTGCAGGAAACCGGTGCCGTGCTCCGCTTTTCCGGGCACTGCGATTCCATCGTCATCAAAAGCGCGGGGGCGGTTGTCGAGTACGACTGGGTGGACACGCTGATCATCGAGGGAACAGGGGTGGCCGTCAAGGGCGGTGACATCAAGTCTCTCAGGATCACCGGAGACGGGGCGGGCGTCGTCTCCAGCGGTGACGTCGATGAGGTGACCATTTCCGGCACCGGCAACGCCGTCACGGTCTCCGGAACTGTCGGGAAGGTCAGCGATACCGGCACCGGGAACGCCGTCAACTGACCTTCCGGGCACACTGCTCATCCGTGACCGGTCACGGTTTTGGATGGGTGGGCGTTCTCGCACTATCTTTCCCCCGACACAATGTGTTTGCCCCCTAAACTAGTCACCCCTGGAGACATCATGAAGACCACCCTGATCCGCATCACCATCGCCACGGCCGCCATCACGGCTCTGGGCCTGAGCGCCTGCTCCGCCGGTGCAGAGACCAAACCTGCCGGGAACACCCAGGCAGTTTCGACCAGCCAAGCCGGCGCCACCAACACCCCGTCCGCCGGTAACGTGGCCACCACCAGCAACGGAAACGATACGAATGCCACCGCGAGCGCCAACGGCTCTGACAACAAGAGCAGCACCGGTGACGACGACGGCAAGAGCAAGGGCGACAGCGACGACAAGCCCTGCGTCGGGGACCCGAACGTCTCCACCAGCGACGGTGTGGTGACCCTCAGCGGACACTGCGACACCATCAAGATCACCGGCAGCGGCAACCAGGTCACCTTCGAGTCCGCTGACAAGGTGATCCTCTCCGGCGGCAGCAACTCCGTCACCGGTCAGGAACTCGACGACGTGGAGATCACCTCCAGCGGCAACAGCCTCAATGTCACCGATGACCTCGACGAGGTCACGGTCAGCGGCAGCGGCAACACCGTCGCATCTCAGGGCATCGCGAAGAAGAACGACACGGGGAGCGGCAACAGCCTCTCATGAGCTCGGTCCTGGTCGTCGATGACGACCCCATGATCCGCGACCACCTCGCCCGCACCCTGGAACGGGCGGGGTTCGTCGCGTTCACCGCCGCTGACGGCGTGGCGGCCCTCGATGTGGTCGGCAAACAGCACCCCGACCTGATCGTCCTGGATGTGTTGATGCCGCGTGCCGATGGGCGGGAGGTGCTGGCCAGGCTGCGCAGGGGAGGGGACTGGACTCCCGTGATCCTGTTGACCGGTGTCGGACAGTCCGGAACCCGGGCCGACGCCCTCGAGAAGGGAGCCGATGACTACCTCAACAAACCCTTTGATCCCGCCGAGCTGGTAGCTCGGATCCGGGCGGTCCTACGACGGGGCCAGCTGGGTCGGACTCTCACCCACGCCTCGCGCATCCGGGGCGGCGGGCTGGAACTCGACCGCTTGGCCAAAACGGTCACCGCGCGGGGGCAGACGGTGCAGTTGACCCCGAAGGCCCTTGCCTTGCTGGAATACCTCATGGTCCACCACGGAGAGACCTTCAGCCGCGATCATCTCCTGGAACAGGTCTGGGGGGTGGAATTCGCAATCACCACTCGCGCCGTCGATCATCGGGTCGCCGAGCTTCGCAAGGTACTGGGGGCGCGGGGGCTCGAGGTCATCGACACCGTCCAAGGTGTCGGGTACCGCTTCCATCCCGAGGTGCGCGCCGCGTGAGAAAACCGGTGTGGCCCTGGGCGATCGCCATGATGGGGGTGCTTCTGGCCGTCGGGATGCGGGTCGCGGGAGCGACCCAGATGTTCAAGGTGGGCGTTGAACTGTGGGCACTGCCGCTGCTCGCGGGAGCGGTTGTGCTGATCGTGGTGCTGGTGCTGAGATGGCACCGTTCTAGGAACACCAGAGCTGTCAAGGAGGCCGTGGAGGGCATCAGAGCGGAGGCGCGAGAGGCCCATCGCACCTTTGTGGGACGCCTTGACCACGAGCTGAAGAATCCCCTGATGGCCCTGCGTGTGGGGCTCGGCGAGGTGCGGGATCCGGCACTTGCGGAGTCGATGCGCGTGCAGATCGACCGGTTGGCCTCGCTGGTTGCCGAGCTTCGCAAGATCAGTGAGATCGACTCCTATCCGGTGGCCGACGAGCCGGTGGACGTAGCGGAGGTGGTCGCCGAGGTGATCGAGACCGTGGTGCCCGGTGACCGCGAGGTAGTGGTGGCCTTTCCGCGAGCCCCACGTCCCCTGCCGCCGGTGCGCGGCGACCGTGACCTGGTGTTCCTGGCCATCTACAACGTGGTGAGCAACGCTGTGAAGTACTCCTCGCCAGGGGCGACGCTGGAGGTGCGCGGTTTGGAGGAACGCGGGCGCGTGGTGGTGGACGTCTCTGACACGGGACGCGGCATCCCGGCCTCCGAGGTGGACCAAGTCTGGGGCGAGTTGGCGCGCTCCACAGAGGTCCGGCACATTCCCGGCAACGGTTTGGGGCTGCCGATGGTGGCGGCGGTGCTGCGCAGGCTCGGTGGTTCCTGCGAACTGAGTTCCATCCAGGGCCGGGGAACCACTGTCAGGATGCGCCTGCCGCTGCTCTGAATCTCGGGCCGGAAGGAATCATTCCGAGCTCGGGTGATCGGGACTATCGCTGCCGTTGCGGAACGGTAGGGATGGTTCCGCGTCGCGGCCGCGGGCGCGATGGTGCTCCGTTCAAGGGGTCATCGTAGGGTGGGTTCAGGGAATCCACGAGCCGGGAGGCGTCGCTCACGGGAAACCGTCTCCGCTATTGGCGTGGATTGCCTGGGGAGTTTCTCGATCGTGTACGCAACCCAGCCTGATCTTCTTGCTGCCTGGGTCAGGTTCAGGCCCAGGTCCTTCAACCAGGAGTGCAGATCTTCATCATGCTCCAGGCGCGGCAGGTAGTAGGAGATTTTCTTCTGCTCGCAGGCGATGATCAGCAGCCCGTCATCGGTCATGAGACGCCTCAGCTCGCGCAGAGAATTCTCCAGGTAGGGCCAGTAGAAATGGGTCTGGAAAGCGCATACCAAGTCGAAGGACTCTCCCGGATAGCCCGTGTCCTCGACGTCCTTCACATCGAAGAAGACACCGTTGGTTCTGTTGCTTCCGGCCTCCGTGATGGCTTCTTCCGAGATGTCGATTCCGATGATTCTGCTTCCGGGGAAACGGCTGTGGAGCAGCGCGGTTGATGCACCGTTGCCGACACCGGTGTCCAAGATGTTCTCGAAGGATCGATGTGGCAGCTGGGAAAGTGCCCATTCTGCCATGGGTAGATAGGCCCTGTTCCAGAGCCTCATCATCCATACACCAATCCGCCCCCTGGGGTGCTTGGATTGCGCTGCTAGATGCTTCAAGAGCAGCCGGCAGAGGATCAGAATGGCCACGATTGTGGACATGATGACCATCAAGGCACCTCGCCTTCAGCTGTTCTTGCTCACATGAGGCGGGATGTCACCCTGACCGGGAGCAGTGGTCACGTCCGGATCACAGTTTCGTGCCGAGTATCTGCTTGTGGGACATGGGTGTGGTTTCTGGGACCATGCTTCTGGGAGTTGTGGGTTTGAAGGCCGAAGTGAACTAGCGAAATTCCGGCTTCCTGGGTAGAACCCCCGCCGTTCATCCCACCTTGTCAAGCGCCATCGCGACGATATCATCAACCCCCCACTGTCTTTCTGCTGGAAATCGCAAGACCTCACAGACTTCATCTTCGCCATTCTTTCAGGGCATCCGGTCATAGCGACCGGTGAAGTTGGTTTATTGTATTAGGTCTTTCAGATTGTCCGCAAAATAAGTGCGTGTTGAGTCTGCCGAGCTCCGGGGTCAGTGATTTCCTTGCAAGGGTCTCTGATCCCTTTTCTTCCGGGGCTGTGGTGCATCCGTGTCAAAGAAACGGTGGGGCCTCGAGACCCGGAGAACATCACCGTCGCAGTTTTGTGTCTTTCTTGCCCCTCGCCTTCCTGGTCGGGTCACGGTGCTTCTCCAGGGCAGTGCTCAGCTGGGTCATCGACTCGTTTAACTCGCGATGGTGCCGAGAGGGTCGCTCGGTCAGGATGTCGGGGAGGAAAGCGGAGGTCCTCCGGGGACTTTTGTAGCGCGTTCTCCCCCTCCCGCGTGAAGGCCACGATGCTGCCCCACCGGTTGATGCGGCGGTCCTGGTGGGCCTGCTTCGGCTGGGGCTATTCCGCGCTGGCCCGGGATCTCAGGTCGAGGAATAGTTCGAAGAGTCCTTTGGTGATTCTCGTCCCAGCGTTGTACTGGCTGGGGCATTCGCGGCTGGTGAACCGTCCTGGGCCTTTCCCGTAGGCGTGAATTCCTATCACGAGGGCCTCGTCGGGCATGTAGAGGGGGGATCCGCTCTGGGCGGAATGGGTGGACATCGAGTAGCAGAGCTGGTTGCCCCGGCTCACCGCCACCGTTCCGCTCATGCCCCAGAGTTCTCCCGGGTTCTTGTCATCTGGATATCCACGTAGTTCGGTCTTGACGTCCTTGTACTCTCCGGGACGCCAGGTAAAACCGAACCAGCCACTGCGCTCTCCAAGCTGTTTGTCGAGCTTGACCACTCCCCAGTCGAGCAGAGGGCTTCCTTTCTTCACCCAGGATGTGTCGGTCCAGGTCTGTGCTGCCTTCGCAGTCTCGAACGGGCGTTCTGAGCCGTTCGCTCCAGGGCTGAACTCCAGTCCTGAGAGCCACTCCTCGCGTTCGAAGCTGTACACGCAATGCCCAGCAGTGACCAGTGTGTCCGCCGAGATCATCCATCCCGTGCAGTGGGTCTTCCCATCTTTGGTGATGTAGACGATGGCCGAGTTCGGATAGGAGGTGGTGTCGGTGAGCTGCATCCGACCGTCCCCTGTGATGACGCTGCTTGGTGCGGATTCTGCTGAATCTGACTCGTGTCCGGCAACGGAGTCCTCGGAATCCGCCGAGCTGGCGGCCTCGGAATTGTTGGGGTGCCATGACAGGGGATTTCCGGAGGAATCGATACCGACTGGCGACACATCCGTGGTTTCCAGATCTGTGTCGTCATCCGCTGTGGCGGGAAGCGCCAGGGACGACGTGGCCAGTAGGGCCGTGGTCACCACAAGTGTCCTAGCCACCAAAGTAATTGAATTTCGGAATTTTTTCACGTTGAACAACCTCGCGTCGGAATACGAACAGCGGTCTTAAGTTTTGACGCTAAGCCTTGACGAATGTTAAGTCAAGAAAGACTCTCCGGAGAAGAAGTCTGTGGTGCCTTTGGCGAGCGGATTCAGGCCGGTGGCTGGGGCGAATTGTCGACTGCGCAACGGTCTTCTGGAATTGCGACGTGGTCGAAGCGCGATCGAGAAAGACCTGCCTGATGACATGGGGAGAGCCGGAACGCCGGTAGTGGAAAACGCAGCGCCGGATACGGGAAAACTCCGCATCCGGCGCATCGGTTTGCTGTTGTGCTCGTTGGGTGGTTGTGCGGATCTGGTCAGCGGCGGCGACCTGTCAGGGCCAGGATGCGGGTTTGGCGGTCTGCGTCGTCTGGAACCTTGACGGGAGTTTTGCAGATTCCCTCCTGGTACAGGACCTCACCCCACGACCGGATGCAGGTCTCCAGGAGATCCAGCTCTGCGGATGTGAGATTGAGGTCGTTTCCGGTCGCCTGGTGGATGTCCCAGGCGTGGATGATCAGGTCGAAGCAGTAGAAGCTCAGCAGCGTGTCGGCCAGGGTGGTCGGTCCGAAGAAGGAGTCGTAGGTGGCTAGGAGTGTTTCCTCGTCGTTTACCGCCGACCTCAGGGCGGCTGTGTGTGCGGCCCAGGCCTCCTGTGGTGTTCCGTCTGGGTGAGGTCCCAGTTCCAGGCGTTGGATCGCATCCAGAAGGTGTGTGTGATGGAACCTGGTCACAACGAGCCAGGCAGCCACGACTACGTCCGCCATGGTGCCACCACTTTGTTCGCTGCCCTGGAGATCGTCACTGGGAAGGTGACCGGGCTCTGCAAGGACCGGCACCGCCACCAAGAGTTCCTCGGTTTCCTCACGCATGTGGCTCGTGCCTGCCCGGGAGCTGGAACTACACCTGGTGATGGACAACTACGCCGCGTACAAGCGAGTCGAGGTCCGCAACTGGCTTAGAGTAAACCCGTGTATCAAGGTCCACTTCACCCCGACGTCGGGGTCATGGTTGTACCTGGTTGAGGTTTGGTTCGGCATCATCGAGCGTCAGGCCATCCGAGGCGGTACTTTCGTTTCAGTCCGCGAGTTGATCGGCAAGATCTGCGAATTCATTAGCAGCTGGAACAACCGAAAACACTCGTTTGTCTGGACCAAAATCCCAGACGAAATCCTCGCCAAAATCGACCGCAAACGTAAACTCACCTCAACGCCAGGTCACTAGGTCCGGGGGTTGCCAATCAATGGTCCCGCGGATCATGCTGCTGAGTTTGATCGGATAACTGTCGAGCTCGGCGGCCAGTAGGGAATCTCTCAGTATCGTTGTGCAGCCGATATACACCGAGTCGTGGTAGATCGGACATGCCGCGACAAAGCTGCGGTCGTGGGGCAGGATCATCAGCGGGCATTGCTGCCCTAGTACAGGGAGATCGCGGGTAAGCCATGACAGTGGCTCGTGGATCAAAATAACATCCCGCGGGATGCCTGGAAGATCGCCTATGCTGTCCGGGGCCAACGACAGGTGACGCACGAGAGGCGGCACCCAAGCGGGCACGTCCAAGGGTGCGCTCGTCATGGTACTGTTCTCCCCGTGGCCCTTCCAGAGGGCGAAGTAGCATTCACCGTCCCGTCCCTGCGCAAGAGCATCAACGAGCATCGCTGCTGTCTGGTCGGACAAGTCCCCGTATGGAGCATCCATCAACTTCGGGGCTCTGTCGCAGATTTGTTCCCAATACACCTCCCCGTCAATCTCTACGGAATCGACGACGTCCTTCCAGAAATGCCACTGCCCCGCGGCGCCACGGACTGGGAGCAGGACTCGCACTGCGCACTCATGTCCCTCGCCCACCAGATCACTTACCCGCACAATCGCACCTCCCAGCACACACCCTCATACCCTGAAACCATAAGTCACGATGTCATACGGATACTCTGCATCTAGCGAATCGATATGGTAATAGACCTCTACCGTCACAAACGCGGAGGCTTATTTACAGGTGGGGCTCCGGTCAGCGCAATTCTCTGGCGAGGGGCGTGGCCAAGGTCTCGAGGGACGGTAGCCGGTTGAACCGTCCTGCTCACTCCGCGAGCCGGCCGCCTCGAAACCCCCGGTGGTCGTGTCCTGGGAATTGCGGCGGGCTCTGGTGGTTTCGAGGTGGACTGCTCCTTCGTTGCGGTCCGGTTCAACCAGTTTCGGAGAGGCTGTGTACAAGCCTCCAAATTTCGTGAGAACCACCCCGCCTGCTGGGGTCAGCGAATGCGGTTCAATCTGTTTCCCGATGTGATCTTCCAAGTTCACGACTCGGCGCCTCGGGCGGAGTACGCGTCAGCGGCGGCGACCTGTCAGGGCCAGGATGCGGGTTTGGCGGTCTGCGTCGTCTGGAACCTTGACGGGAGTTTTGCAGATTCCCTCCTGGTACAGGACCTCACCCCACGACCGGATGCAGGTCTCCAGGAGATCCAGCTCTGCGGATGTGAGATTGAGGTCGTTTCCGGTCGCCTGGTGGATGTCCCAGGCGTGGATGATCAGGTCGAAGCAGTAGAAGCTCAGTAGCGTGTCGGCCAGGGTGGTCGGTCCGAAGAAGGAGTCGTGGGTGGCCAGGAGTGTTTCCTCGTCGTTTACCGCCGACCTCAGGGCGGCTGTGTGCGCGGCCCAGACCTCGTGCGGTGCTCCTTCTGGGCGAGGTCCCAGGTCCAGGCCTCGTTTGCCGAAGACGTCGCGCTGGGTGTCGATGACGTGGTCGAGGACTTCTTTCGCGGTCCATCCCTCGCAGGGGCTCGGGTTCTCCCAATGGTCGGTGTGGAGGTTCGCGATTCGTTGGGTGAAGGTGTCGACGTGGCCGAGGAACTGCGTGATCCGGGTATCCATGAACGCTAGTGTGCTCGTGGGGAGGGAGAAAGTATTGAACGAATACGACACGTTCTTCCTGGAACGGGCTCATCTCGCCGACGACCGCGGTTTCAGCCCGCCGGTGTATCGCTTCGCGCCTCGGGCTGGCTTGGCGGACGTGGTGCGACGTTTCTGGGTGCCGGTGTGGGATCTCGCTCCCGGACGAGAGTCGATCCAACGGGTCCTGCAATACCCGGTCTGCCTCATCACGGTCGCCGCCGATCACGCCAGCTTGGTCGGTCCCACCAGCGGACTCGCCACCAAGAGACTCACCGGTCGTGGCTGGACTGTCGGAGCGATGCTGCAACCTGCTGCGGGACGTCAGCTGCTCGGGGCGGACGTCTCGACCCTGGTCGATGGGCAGATCGCGCTTCAGGACTCCACCCTGACGGAGGTTCCTCGGCTGGTTGCTGACATCCGGGCCAGCATGACCAACCCCGATGATCCAGCAGCCAGGGAATCCGCCGTCGCGGTGATGGAGACCGCGCTGCGGAGGTTGACCCCGGTGGATCCTGAGGGCCTTGCGGTGAACACCATCGTCCGCACCGTCGAGAACGACCCCACCATCCAGCGGGTCTCCCAGATCTGTGAACGGTTTGGCATGAACGAACGCGCGCTGCAACGCCTAGCGGCGAGAAGAATCGGGCTGACACCGAAATGGCTGATCCGCCGCAGACGACTTCACGAGGCCTCCTGGCAGCTGTTGGGGGATGCGGCCCTGGCCGATCTGGCCGCATCCCTCGGGTACTCCGATCAGGCCCATTTCCAACGCGACTTCCGATCGGCCACCGGAATCACGCCGGCCACATACGCCAAGCAACGAGGAGCCGAGTGACCCCCACGATTCAACTGCCAAAAACCGTGTCCTGCTGGTCCTCGATCAGGTTGCCCGAGATGTCCTTCAGCGGTCCGGTTCCGCCGTCGGGAAGGATCTCGCCGTTGGTGGAGCATGGATAGGGGTCGGTTTTCTGGCCCTTCGGTTCGATGAACATCGGGTTGATCAGCCACTTGCCGTCCTCGTTGTCGTAGGCATTGCACATCAGCTCGGTCTTGTTTCGGTTGATGACCAGACGCAACGTGGTGGCGTCGATCAGGAACGAGACGTCGGTGTCGGAGTCCCCGGCGCTGAAGGCCTGGCGCTGCGACTCCGGGGCGGGTTTGAAGGCATCGGGGCCGGTGATGCCGAGGACGTCCTGGTTCACCCGGCAGCGTTTCCCCTCGATGTAGGGCATGCTCGCTTCGTCGCCGCCGCAGGGCATCAGGGACGCGGTGATCCGGTCGCCATCATGGGCCATCGCCACGCCCATCACCTTGTTGTCGGTCAACCCCAGGGGTTCGGCCCACACTCGGGCAACAGGCTCGGCGGAAGCCGAGATGATCCTCACGTCGAAACCGTTCTCCTTCAGCGTTTTGATCAGATCAGTGATCTGGTCGTAGTACCGAACCCAGCCCGTCACATCCTTGGTCCCGATCCTCTGGGTGGTTCCCTCCTCGGCAGCCATGTTTTGTTCCCGGGCCTGGGACGCGAACCCGGCGACCTCCTCGTCGGTGTATCCGGCTTGCAGCTGGGCGGCGAAGGCATATTGGGGTTCGATGCGTCTGGCGTTGAAGCCTGTGAAGGCCTTCTCCCCGCGCGTGGTGGTGCCCTCGGAATAGGCGGAGAGAATCGCGTCCGCACAGGCCGTTCCTGCCTCGGAACCGGTGGGCAGGGGCTGACCGGGTTCGGCAAGCGAACCGCAGGACGACGTCAGGTCCTCCACCGCTGCCGGTGTCAGGAAAGAACTGACCTGTGTCCAGTTGGAGGGCTGCAGAACCTTGCTGTTGGCCAGCAGCCAGAAGGTGGTGGCGTCACCTATATCGTTCCTGACCACGGTGTTGTCCCAGTCAAACAGCGCGAGCGGAGCCCCATCCGCCACGTCCCCATCACCGGTGCACGTCCCGATCTCTTTGATCATGGCATCCAGTCGTTCACGGTTGTCGCCATACCATCCCTGGGCCACGGTCAAGGCCCCGCAGGTGGCGCTCGCCGACTGATCCGGGGCGCTGGCTGATTGCGTTGCTGCATTCTGCGCCGATCCTCCGCACGATGACAGCGCCATCGCCGAGACGGCAAGTGCCATCGCCACCGACCACGAGAACTTCGAGCTCATCTCAGATTTCCTTCGTCCATGCGCACCGAGAACTCAGCCGGCGCGCGTCCCTCACCATCCCCTCTCAGGACGGACCTGGGACACGCTACCAACACGAGGGCGGTGTTTCCGGGGAAACGGAAAACCCAGGGGATTCCTCGTCGGGGCGGTTGTGACGATCTCAGTCAGGCAGCGATCGGGTGCCGTAGACCTTCTCCCAGTCGTCTATGAAGGTGTCGACTGCGGCTTCGATTCCCGGCGCCGACAGGGCGACGCGCAGCAGCTTCGGTGACAGCGTCACAGCATCGGCGCCCGCTTCGAGAGCGTGGGAGACCTGGGAGACATTTTTGAAGCTCGCCGCCATGATCTTGCTGGGGGCGTCGAACCGGCGGATGAAGCCGGCGAGGGCCTCCAAGGTGCCACGGGTGTCGATGTCGAGCGACTGCATCCGGTTGTAGTAGGGCGCCAGATAGTCAACCCCGGTCGCGATTGCCAGGAATCCCTGGGTCTTGGAGTAGATCGCGGTAGCGGTCACCCTGACCCCCTCGGCCTTCAGATGTCGCATGGCCGCGATGCCGGCCTCGGTGGTGGGGATCTTGGGGTAGACCTTGTCGTCAATCCTGTCCAGCAGTTTGTGGGCGTCATTGATCATGCCACGGGTGTCCTTCGCGAGAACCTGGACATGCAGGGTGCGGTCGGGGCCGATGATCTCGCGGATCCGGCGGAAGTGCGCGTAGAAGTCAACCCTGCCCTCGGCCTTGAGGATCGTGGGGTTGGTGGTCACGCCGGTGACGGGGTAGATCGGGGTGAGCCGCTCGATGTCGTCGAGGTTGGCCGTGTCGAACAGGATGTCCATGGCGCACACCCTAACGCCGGCCCGTCACCGCTGCATCCAACGTTCAGGAGTGCTGTGTGACCACGCCGCTCACTCCTTCAGCGCATACAGCCAGGCCAGCAGGAGGGAACGGGAGAACCCGTCGTCGATGGGAACCGTCTCCGCCAGCTCGATCGCCTGTTTCCGGGCCTCCGGTCCGGACAGGGCCCAGTAGGCCAGCAACAGGTCCCCGTAGGTGCGGTTGAAGGTGTCGGCCGTCAACGCCTTGTCGACATTGGTCGCCACCCGGGCCCGGTCCACCCCCAGGTAGGTGGAGGCGGGGGTTATGGGAAGAACCTGGATGGCCAGGCCTGCCTCCGGGTCGGGGGAGAACCAGGTGGCGAAGTCCCGTTTTCCGCCGAAGTTCAGGGGCAGATAGCTGTACTCGAGGGGTGCGTACAGCGGGTCGTCGACGTTGAAGTTCAGCCAGTACTTCAAAGCGGCATCGGCTTCGCTGGACTGCATCCAGGCGGCCTGGTCCGCCAACGCCTGATCGCCGCTGGTTTCCGCCCAGAGCCGCAGCCCCATCCAGGCCGCGACGGCCTCGCTGGTGGATTCCTGGTTGTTGGCGTCGGCGAACGGTGAGGTGCCGGAGGCCCACGAATGGGAGGCGTAGACATCGTAGACGCGCATGGCGGGGAAATTGTCCGAGGCGGTCGGACGGGCGATGTCGGAGGCCAGCAGGGTGGCCACCGGCGACAGCTCCGGGAGCAGACCCGGGTCGTCCATGGCGGCGAGGGCTGCCGCGTGCAGGAAGTAGCCGTAGTGGAAATGGTGGTCGTTGAACTCGTCGCTACCGAAGGTGGAGACCAGACCGACCATGCCGTGATTGGTCTGGTCGTAGAAGAAACAGCGATCGGTTTTCAGTCCGGCACATCCCGCCGGATTCAGCCACGTCCTCAACTCAGGCACCAGCCGGTTGCGAACCGCGGCGGCCAGGTCGTCGCGCCCCAGCGTTTTCGCCAAGTGCATGAGCTGGGCGTCCCGGGCCAGTGCCTTCCCAGCGAAGTAGGTGTCGGCGGGATAGGCCGGAAGCCCCTGGATGTCCGCCTCGAGGCGTGTGATGAGTTTCGTGCGGGCGGCTTCGTCCAGACCTCCCACATCGTAGGTCGCCGGCGCCGGCTGCTTCGGGGTGTTCCAGGTCACCGAAGACGTCAGACACAGCCGGAGTTTGCCGTAGACGCTCTCGTAGGTTCCCAGCTGGCAGTCCTGGGTGGTGTCCGCCGCCTGATGGGGCATGGTGGCCACCAGGGTGGGTGCCCCGTCGGTGGTGTGCCACCCGATGGTGGTGGAGACCTTCTCGTCACCGACCTGCCACGACGCTTCGGACGACGTCACGGGACGGATCTTGTCGAGCAGGTCCGCCTTCGACATTCCGTCGGGGACGGCGGCCCACGTCGCTGCCTGCCCCTCCTGCAGTCGCAGCTGGGAGACCCCGGAACCGGGGTCGGGGGTCAGGGCGAAGTGGTCGGGCAGCGGGGAGGTTTCCAGCGTCACCGACCTCGACGCGGTGAAGGTGACCTGGGGTGAGCCCTGCGCCAGCGTGACCCGGCCGATCGGCCCGGATGCGTCCCGGGCCTCCGCGACGACGGTGACCGTGTCGTAGGCCACCACCTGCCAGCCCTCGAGACCCGGCAGGGTGACCGAAACCTCGGGTCGATGACCGCCGAACAGGGTCTTCTCGGTGGAGCGCACCTCCGGCAGTCCGAAATCGAACCCGGTGGCCTTCAGCTGGAAGCTCAGCGGCAAGGGATACACCGGCAGGGGTTCGGGGCCGAAGACCATCCCGGAGAACCATCGATTGGTGGGTGGCACGAGGCCTTCAGCGAGTCGGGTGGGGTTGAGATTCTTGCCCTGACGCTGGGCCACCGCATCGAGAGCGGCGACCTCACCGGGAAGTTCGCTCGGTGGGGACGGCGGCTCAGGTGAGGGTCCGGTGGTGCTGCTCGGCAGCAGCGCGGTCGCGACCAGGCAGACGGTCGCCAGAGATAGCCGAAGGAAACGTCTCAACGCAGCCCGATCTTCACGAGAAACTCCCGGAAGGCCTGGGTGGG
>ERZ773073.989-NODE-989-length-13888-cov-4.030724_pt1 | contig 13888 bp, 12 predicted proteins | sample MGYA00580616_ERZ773073 | MGnify/ENA primary metagenome ERZ773073 (study PRJEB29015, sample SAMEA2737960) | human oral metagenome | biome: human oral; feature: human-associated habitat; material: dental | place: China | collected 2131 ...
CTATCCGCGCGGGTTTCGGGATATATCCCCGATAGGGAGAGAATTGGAAAAATGCGGTGGCGGAAATGCAGGAGTATCTCCAAAAATAGGTGGCCTGAAGCCCACGTATTTAGGGCGTTTCAGAGGAGGTGCCTGAAACCCCTTATATTTAGGCCATCTCCGGGCACCCCGCCCGCTAGCCCTTTATTTATAAGGGCTTCAGAGGCGCCCGCCCGCAAACGCCCTATCCACGCGGGTTTCAGAGGAGTGCCACGCACCCTCCAAATGACATCCTACCGGCAGCTCCGGCATAAAAAAGGCAGCGCCCACGCGCTGCCTTTTTTGCTTCTGTGAGATATGCCAGTCCGGCTGAGGCGTTTTAGCCTCCGGCAAGAGCGTTTAGGTTCAGGTCACCAGCGGCAACATCGGCACGATCATCAGCGCCACAATGTTGATGATCTTGATCAGCGGATTGACCGCCGGACCTGCCGTATCTTTGTAAGGATCGCCAACCGTATCGCCCGTCACCGACGCTTTGTGCGCCTCCGAACCTTTGCCGCCGAAGTGGCCGTCTTCAATATATTTCTTGGCGTTATCCCAGACACCGCCGCCGGTCGTCATCGAAATGGCGACGAACAGGCCGGTAATGATCGTCCCCATCAGCAAGCCGCCCAGCGCTTTCGGCCCGAGCAACATGCCGAGCAGTACGGGAACACCGACCGGTAGCAGCGAAGGTAGGATCATTTCGCGGATGGCCGCCGATGTCAGAATACCGACCGCGCGTGAATAATCAGGCTTCGCAGTACCGTCCATAATGCCGCGGATTTCCTTGAACTGACGGCGCACTTCAAGCACGACCGCAGCAGCGGCACGGCCGACCGACTCCATCGCCATGGCGCTGAAAAGATAGGGAATCAGACCTCCGATGAAAAGGCCGATGATGACCATATGATCGGAGAGATCGAAAGTCGTCACGAAATTCCGCGCTTCCAGCGCATGTGTGTAATCGGCAAACAGCACCAGCGCGGCCAGCCCGGCCGAACCGATGGCATAGCCCTTGGTGACGGCCTTGGTCGTATTACCGACGGCATCGAGCGGATCGGTCACATCACGCACTTCCTGCGGCAGCCCCGACATTTCGGCGATGCCCCCCGCGTTATCGGTAATCGGCCCATACGCATCAAGCGCCACGATGATGCCGGTCATCGATAGCATTGAGGTCGCCGCGATGGCAATACCGTATAGTCCCGCCCACTGGTGCGTCAGATAAATCGCCAGACTGACACAGACGACGGGCATCGCCGTCGCCTTCATCGAAATCCCCAGCCCTGCGATGATATTGGTGCCATGACCGGTCGTCGAGGCTTCCGCCACATGCTTGACCGGCGAGAAATCAGTGCCGGTGTAATACTCGGTAATCCAGACCAGCAGCCCCGTCAGCACCAGTCCGACGACTGCCGAAGCAAAAATATTGAACGAAGCGAGCACGCTGCCATCGACCAAGGTCACGCCTTCACCGAGCAGGCTGGTCGTCACCGGATAAAAAGCCGCCAGCGCCAGACCGCCGGCCACCGCCAGCCCGCGATAGAGCGCGTTCATGATCTTTCCGCCCTCATTCGCCTTGACAAAAAAGCAGCCCGCAATTGAAGCGAGAATCGAAATGCCCCCCAGCACCAAGGGGTAGATCACCAGCCCGTCGTTCGCATTCGCCACACCCTTGAGCATCATGGCGCCGAGCACCATCGTCGCCACCACAGTCACGGCGTAGGTTTCGAACAAATCAGCGGCCATGCCAGCGCAATCGCCGACATTATCGCCCACGTTATCGGCGATCACGGCCGGATTACGCGGATCATCCTCAGGAATCCCCGCCTCGACCTTGCCCACAAGGTCTGCGCCGACATCGGCCCCCTTGGTAAAAATGCCACCGCCCAGACGGGCAAAAATCGAAATCAACGAGCCGCCGAAAGCCAGCCCAACCAGCGGCTCGACGGCGCGATGAAAGTCGCCGCTGCTGTTCAGCAGGCAGGCGTAATAGCCGGCCACGCCGAGCAGGCCAAGCCCAACCACCAGCATGCCGGTAATCGCGCCACCCTTGAAAGCTACGGCCAGTGCCGGCGCAATGCCGCGCCGCGCCGCTTCGGCCGTGCGCACATTGGCGCGCACCGAAACGTTCATGCCGACATAGCCCGCCGCGCCGGACAGCAACGCACCGAGTACAAAGCCAACGGCCATCAGCTTTCCGAGAAAAACACCAATCAGCACAGCCAGCACGACGCCGACAAGCGCAATCATCGAATACTGACGATTCAGATAGGCCGACGCCCCGATCTGGATCGCATGTGCAATTTCCTGCATTTTTTCATTGCCCGGCGACAGCGAAATCACCCACCGAGTCATGAATAGCCCATAAATTACCGCAACGACTGCGCACGCCAGCGCAAATAAAAGACCTGCCGACATAGATCTCCCCAGTGAAAAGAAAGAAGCAACACCCTAATCGGGGCAATGCATAAAAATTCTGCATCACAAACCACACAGCAGTCGGTTACTGAAATTTCTCCGCCCCAACACCTGAAACCCTTGAAACCTACGCCACTGTGTCCCTGCAATACAACAAAATTATAACGAAAATGATTCTACGACACTTGTCCAAAGCACCAAAGTATCCGCACACAATTCTACGGAAAACCACAACCCAAGCCGTTTCATTCACGATGAATCGGCAAAAAACCGATTCACTCATACAATAGTTATTTAGCGCCTAACAAATCACAACTTCTTTCATGAAAATCAACACCAAAAAACATTATATGTAAAACCTAAATAATATAATCACTAAATCTATATAATTACACCTATTATTTTTAAGATTCAGGTTATCTTAATTCCACACTAAAATATATCTAAAAACTAATTTAAAATGACCGTTCTACTCTAACAACTACAATTATATCCGGCTTCCTATCTGCCCGTGCCAAATCTGACGGCAAATTCTCAAGTTTATTTACCCAATGACCGACATAACGTACTTCTTTAAATGTCGCATTAAAATAAGGTCTTAAAACGCTAGTAAAAGAATCGCCCACAACCCAAATATATTTATCTGAAAGTGGTTTTTTATTTATCACAACCGAAGCTTCACCAAACGGTGTTTTTTCTTCCCCTCTGATTTCTTTTTCCTCCCATACAGGAGGATATTTCCAGACAATATCCCAATTATCCTCAGCATGCAAAGGAAAATTTTCCAACTTAGAAATACCAATCAAATCGCCACTATGAACAGCCCCATTCTTAAAACTAATACTTGGCGCAGGCAATTGTAAAAGATTTAAAAAACCAGAATAACTTAAAAAAGCACCTTTATAGTTCCAATGTGTATCGGTCATCCAATAAAGAATACCTTGAGAACTCTTTAAAGTTAATAAATCAGCGGTTGGATCATAAACAGTAAGATTAGGAATTTCTCTCAATTTATCCAAGAAAAACTCAATATATCTTCTAGGTGAAGGCACAAGGCCATCGGGTAAATATTCTGGATAAATGCTTGACTTATTTGGACCAATAATTAAAACAACTTTTGTATTATATTTACTACTCTCAGTCGCAATTTTTGAAAAATCTTCTTTGATATTTTGTATTCTAGTATCATCAGGAATAATAGCTAACTTTAATTTTGCAACTGTATCTTCATATGCATTACCTAAAAATAGCCAGTCATTCTTTCCCCTATACCAAGAAAGAGAAGATCCAAATGCATATTCAAACCCTTTTCTCTTAACTGCCAATTTTTCATATTGCTGTGACTGGGAAAAATCTGTTTTGCTAATCAGCCACCCACCAAAACCAATTGTAACCATTAATCCACAAAGCGTGGCAACCTTCAGTCTAGTTCTTTGTTCTCCAAATCTAAATGGTCTCTCAACTAGCACCATAGTAAGCCAGGCAAAAATAATAGAAAGTAGCACTGCTAAAATACGAATACTACGTGCAGGCGTCCCATTTTCAACAATCCTTGCAAAAGACAACAGCGGCCAGTGCCAAAGATAAAGGGGAAAACTTATTAGACCAAACCAAACAGCAACTTTATTGGAAAGAATTTTTTGGTTGACCCAAGCTTTAGGGCCAGCCAAAATTATCAACACAGCCCCTAATATAGGTATAATCGCCCATTTACCAGGAAAACTTAATGTTTTATTAATTCGCCAAAAACCATAGGCCAAGGCAAAGAAACCAAGAAATGAAATAAAACTTAAAAAGAGCTTATCATTAGAAAGAAACTGTTTACGATAAATAATTTTACTAAGCAAACACCCCAGACGTAAACTAACAATTGAGAACTTATTTTTCTTATAAAGAAGAAACCAGGCTAAAATGCTTCCGCATAATAGTTCCCAAAACCTTGTTTGTGGAGAATAAAAGGTAGCAACAGGATTAGGTTTAACTCCTTTTATATTTAAATAAAAGGAAATAAATGCGACACTTAAGATAAATATAATTAAATTAAAATTTCTCTTCCATAAAAACCATAAAAATAAAGGCCAAATAATATAAAACTGCTCTTCTATCCCTAAGCTCCATAGATGTAACAACGGTTTAGTTTCGGCAGAATTGTCAAAGTAACCTGCTTCGCTCCACAACACAAGATTAGAGACAAAGCCGGCCCCTGCAATAATATGTTTTCCTAGCTGATTGAGCTCATCTGGAAATAAAACCAACTTGCCAATAACAATACAAATCAGTAAAACAACCGATAATGAGGGGAAAATTCGCCTAACACGCCGAGCATAAAATTCAGCAAAGCTAAAAGTTTCTCGCTCCAGATTTTCAAAAATAATCGTCGAAATTAGAAAACCCGAGATAACGAAGAAGACATCAACACCAACGAAACCGCCTCTCATCGAGGATGGGAAAGCATGAAAAGCAACGACCGACAACACCGCGATAGCCCTTAAACCGTCAATATCGGGGCGATACTTAGGATGCGATAAATGGGGAGGTAATGTAGTCATTGCATTGTATTCACAGTATTTTTATTTTGTTAAAAATTGCAAAATTGTCACGAAAATTCACGATACCAAAAAATTTTACTACACGGATTGATACTGCGTACTCAAAACTGCAGTATCACGCAACATGGAAGCACTTAGGTCATAAGCCATACATGATACCCAGCAAAGCAAGTTGAACCGATCTACCCCTGATCTGCCCACTCATACTTTTTTGCCGCCTTGACCCTCATCGCTCCGGGCGGCAAAAGCCTCCTGCATCCGCTTTGCATCTTCGGGCATGTCGACGCCGGGCAGCGGCGGATGATCGACAATCATCACACTGATGCGAAAGCCGTTGCTGAGCGCACGCAACTGTTCGAGCGCCTCGAAGCGCTCCAGCGGCGACGGCGGCAGATGCGCGAAAGCGCGCAGGAAGTGTGCCCGATAAGCATACAGCCCCACATGCCTGTAGGCGGGCAAACCTGCCGGCAGAGAAAACTTGCCGTTTTCTCCGCTAAAGTGGTCGCGCGCATAGGGAATCGGCGCACGCGAAAAATAAAGCGCATCACCATTTTCCCGGCAGGTCAGCTTGACGACATTGGGGTTGAAAAAATCGGCGGCATCGCCTAGCGGACAACCCAGCGTAGCAATATCCGCGCCGCTATCCGCCAGATGCTGCGCTGTGCGTGCAATCAACGCCGGATCGATCAGCGGTTCGTCGCCCTGCACATTGACGATGATCGTATCGTCGCTCCAGCCGCGCTGTTCGACGACTTCGGCCAGACGGTCAGTTCCCGTCGGGTGATCAGTGCGCGTCATCAGCGCTGATAAACCGTGTTGTTTCACCGCTGCCAGCACCTCGGCATGGTCAGTGGCCACCCAGACTTCCTCGGCGCCCGACAACAGACCGCGCTCGGCCACGCGAACAACCATCGGTTTACCGCCAAGGTCGAGTAGCGGTTTGGCCGGCAGGCGGGTCGATGCGTAGCGCGCCGGCACCACAATCTTAAACGGCATCGGTGAATCTGCCTGCGCACGCATCATTCAAGCTCGCTTTCTTCCAACGTACGCGCTTCATCTTCCAGCATAACTGGGATATCGTCGCGGATCGGGAAAGCCAGTCGACACGGCTTGCAAACCAGTTCCGCCGCAGTTTTACGGTAAATCAGGTCGGCCTTGCAGACCGGACAGACAAGAACATCAAGCAGGCGTGCATCCATCGAGTTTCTCCACGAGCAGTCTCAGCAGCTGCGGCGCATCTTCGTCATCGAACTGCGCATCGACCGGCAATACCCAAGCCTCATCCCAAGCCTCATGCACGGGCAGCGCGGCGCATTTTACCGCATCTTTTTCAGTCATCAGCAGCACGCCATCCCGCGCAAAATCAAGGTCTGCGAGCGTATAACGGTGATGATCGGGAAATGGATGTTCGGTAAATTCCAGACCCAGCGTCGCCAGCTGTGCAAAAAAACGACGGGGATCCCCAATGCCTGCCAGCGCATGCAAACGCCTGCCACGCAATGCCGCCGCCGGACAATGGACATTCGGATCATGCAGCGCATAAAAATCGCCCGCCGCCAAATGCATGGAAAATTGCGGCGGCAGCTTTCCGGGAAAATAGCCTTCCGGCGCGCAATTCCAGACGATAGCCGTCGCTCCCCGCAGGCGCATCAGCGGCTCGCGCAACGGCCCGGCCGGCAACAGATGGCCGTTGCCAACGCCGCGCCCGTCAAACATGACGACTTCAGCACAACGACGCAGGCGGTAATGCTGCAAACCATCGTCGGCAATGATCACATTGCATTGCGGATGCGCCGCCAGCAACGCTTCTCCCGCGGCCGCCCGGTCGCGTCCAACATATACCGGCGCCTGGCAACGCCGGGCGAGCAGCACGGGCTCATCGCCCGCCAGCGCAGCCGGTGTGTCGGGTACCACGGCCATAACGCCGTCCATGCCCTCGGCACTCCCCGCGGCAATCTGTTGCCCGCCGTAACCACGGCTAATTATGCCCGGCCGCCAGCCGCGCGCGCGCAACTGGCTGACCAGCCAGATGACGAAAGGTGTTTTGCCGCTACCGCCGACCGTCAAATTACCGACGACAATGACGGGAACGGGAAGCTGCCGGGAGCGCAGCCAACCTGACCGGAATAGCCCGCGCCGCAATGCGGAAATTCCACGAAACAGCCAGGAAAACGGCAACAGTAGCCATAACGGCCACGCAAGTCGGGCGCGATACCACAAATGGGGAAGAGAACGCGCCAGCCAGTTCATGGACGCCCACTCCAATCGGTCCGGCGGAACACCCAAGGAAGCCGGATGGCAGCCGCCGGAGGCAGGCACAAATGAAGCATCAACGCCGTACGAAACGTACGAAACAACAAAAACGGCAATCAGCGTGGCGGAGACTGGGTCGCAAAAGAGATATGCGGATACCCGGCCGCCTGTGCCGCCTGCATGACATCGATAACGCTCTGGTGCGTCGCCTTGGCGTCAGCATTGACGATGATGAGCGGCTCGGTCATGCCGCCGGCGGCACGACGCAAGGCGGCGCTGATCGAATCAACGTCGTTGGCAGACAGCGGCGACTTGTTGATCATGACCTGGCCGTTCGCCGTCACGGCGATATGGATTTCATTCGGCTGTTCGCTCTTCTTTTCGGCGTCCGCCGTCGGCAGGTTGATTTCCAGGCCGGAAAATCTGGCATACGTCGTCGTCAGCATCAGAAAAATGATGATGACCAGCAACACGTCGATCATCGGAATTAGGTTGATTTCCGGCTCATCCTGGGTATTGCCGCGTCGAAAATTCATGCCTGCCTCTCAGCCCTTGCGTTCGCCGTGAATGACTTCGACCAGGCGCAAAGCCTGCTGCTGCATTTCGACGAGGTAACCATTGACCTGCCCGCGGAAATGCCGCCAGAAAATCATGCTGGGAATGGCAATCACCAGACCGAACCCGGTGTTGTACAGCGCAATCGAAATGCCATGTGCGAGCTGGGCCGGGTTACTGCCGGTCGGCGCCTGCGAGCCAAAAATCTCGATCATCCCGACGACTGTACCGAACAACCCCATCAGCGGGCTGATCGAAGCGATCGTACCCAGCGTCGTCAGGTAGCGTTCCAACTCATGCGCCACCATATTGCCAGCTTCCTCGACCGACTCGCGCATCACTTCGCGCGGGCTTTTAACGTTGCGCAACCCCGCCGCCAGAATCCGGCCCAGCGGCGAATCATTTTCCAGCGCGTCCAGCTTCTCCTTATTGATTTTGCCCTGGCGATATTCACCGACCGCCTGCTGCAACAGCCCATCCGGCATGATTTTGGAACGCCGCAATGCAATCAGGCGTTCAATGATCAGGGCAACCGCGACGATTGAAGCAAAAAGCAAGGGCCAGATCGGCCACCCGGCAGCAAGGATGATGGAAAACACGCTTTTCTCCAGAAACTTTTTCAGGGGCGAACTTTAGCCTGTGGCGTTCTGCTCGGCAAGTCTTTCGCCCATTTTTCATTGCTTTTGTCATTGCTGCACGCCACACCCACCCTTGGCGCACAACACATTTTGCGGAAAAGAGGCGAGCTACGACGTGTCATTGTGTAATCGTGCGCGGGTCGTGCAGGAAATCCGTTTATTCACAAAATCTGTGGATAACTTTGTGATTTATCGCTGAACAATCTTCTCAAACCCCGTCCAGACAAGGCTTTCGTTTACGTCGCCCTGAAAATAGGCAAAAAATAAAAATCTATTTAAATCAAATGGTTAAAATTTAATATAGAAATATCAATACTTTACCTGCCCTATACCTGACAATTTTCGGCACATCCGGACATCCCGCCTAAAAATGTGCATAAAACCGATGATTTGGCAATTTAATGCCGCTATCCCGCACAGAATGCTGCATGAACATAGCCCCGGCACCGAAACAAACGCCGAGGTGAACATAAAGCGTGCAGACATCGAACCCATCGGTATTTCTAAGTCCACACTTAGCCCATCCTTTTACGACTCGGCCGCCTCAATGACGTGCATGTGCTCTCGTCGTTCCTTTCTGGTCTCTTTCTTTTCCCCTTCTCTCCACCCTTCCCTTTTTCTCGCAACGCGCTAAATTCCCTCTAAAATGGGCGCATGAGCCACCACCAGACACCACGCAAAACCAGATCCCGTACGCCCCCCTCGCCCTTGACGGGCGATTTGTTCGCACAACCTGCTGCCCAGGCCGCCGCATCGCCTGTTTTGTCCGCATCCGCTGCCACATCGCCGCCACGCCCCACGCCGGCGTCGGCAGCAACAGCCGCTGCATCCGCGCCCGTCATTCCGGTTTCCCGACTCAACCGTCTGGTACGCGAACGGCTTGAGGCAGCTTTCCCGCTGTGTTGGGTTGCCGGTGAAATCTCTAATCTGAGCTACGCCGCCTCCGGCCATGTCTACTTCTCGCTCAAGGACGCCGAAGCCCAGGTTCGTTGCGCCATGTTCCGCAACCGCGCCCAGTTGCTCGGCTGGCGGCTGGCCGACGGGCAGCGCGTCGAAGCGCGCGCGCTGGTCACTCTGTATGAAGCGCGCGGCGACTTTCAGCTCAATGTCGAAAGCCTGCGTAAAGCCGGACTGGGCGATCTGTACGAACGCTTCCTGCAGCTCAAAGACCGGTTGACGCGCGAAGGGCTGTTTGCCCTGGAACACAAGCGCCCGCTCCCCGCATTTCCGGGCGCCATCGGCATCATTACTTCGCCGCAAGCCGCAGCGCTGCGCGACGTGCTAACCACGCTGGCCCGCCGCGCGCCGCATGTGCGCCTGATTCTCTATCCAACGCCTGTCCAGGGCGAAAGCGCCGCGGCGCAGATCATCGACGCCCTGAACCAGGCCAACCGCCGCGCCGAATGCGACGTTCTGATTCTTTGCCGAGGCGGCGGCAGTCTGGAAGATCTCTGGGCGTTCAATGATGAAGCACTGGCGCGCGCCCTCCGCAACAGCGCCTTACCGGTCATCGCCGGCATTGGCCATGAAACCGACGTCACGCTTGCCGACTTTGCCGCCGATCAGCGCGCGCCGACGCCCACTGCCGCCGCCGAACTGGCTGCGCCCGAACGCGCCGCGCTGCACCGCCGCCTTGATGCCGGTCATGCCGCCCTCTCCCGGCAAATCCGGCATATTCTGGAGCTGCGCGGCCAGCAGCTCGATCTACTGGCCGGCCGGCTCATCCACCCTGCCCGGCGGCTGGCTACGCAAAGCGAACAATTACACACGCTCCGGCAGCGCCTGAACGGCGCATTGCGCCTGCAAACCGGCCGCCAGCAGCAGACGCTCGCCGAACTGGCGCACCGTCTGCGCCTCGGCCGGCCGCGCACTGCGGAACGCCTCCGCCAGCTCGACACACTGCGCGAATGGTTATCGGCGCGCTGGCGCCGCCATCTGAATACGCGGCAAGAGCAGCTCTCCCGCCTGTCCGACGGCCTTTCGCATCTCAATCCGCACGCTGTACTCGCCCGCGGTTACGGCATCGTCACCGACGCGCATGGCCGCATCGTCCGCGATAGCCAAACACTGGCGGAAAACGAACGCATCCGCATCCGCCTGTACAAGGGCGCTTTCAATGCACGGGTCGAAACAGCCGAACAGGAAAATCAAAAATAAAAGCTGGCGATATGCCGCGATGCATTCCATCATCGCCCGCTCTCTCGTGCCCTGGCTTCCCTGCGCTTTCTACGACCTTCTCCTGTCTACCTTCTGCCCATGCTTCACGGATGTCCTCTCATTCTCCGCAACGCAGGCGCGTAAAAAGACCACGCTCACGTGACCGCGAACATTCCGCTATCCTCCGACACATCGCGAACAACGACGGCGCTGATGTGCGCCGAGACCGCCGCGTGGCGCTGCCACCGTTCGCTGATTGCAGATTGCCTGAAAACCCGGGGCTGGACGATTCTGCACATCCCCGGCATGGGTCAAACAAAGGCGCATCCCTACACCTCGCCGGCGATCATTGTCGGCAACCAAGTCGTCTATACGCAGCCGTCCGGGGAAAAGCGGCAGCCTTCGGATCCCAGCCAATATCGATGCCGGCTTCCACTTCGTCATCCCGAAAATACGGCTAAATCATGCGCGGGCAAGGAAGCAAGAAGTCAAGAAGTGCAAAAAATGCAAGAAATTTCGGATAACTTCTCAAACCCGGCGTAAAAACATCACGCCCACTCAATTTGTATGCGCGGCATACGGAAATCTTCAGGTGCTCTCATGCCTTCCATCGAAACGCATCCGCTCCCCCCTTTCCTGCCCGAAAACGCCAGACTGCTGATGCTCGGCTCGTTCCCGCCACCGCAAGCACGCTGGAAGATGAATTTTTATTACCCAAACTTCCAGAACGATATGTGGCGGATTTTTGGCTGGGTGTTTTTCGGCGACAAAGCCCATTTCATCGCGGCGAACACCGCCAAAAAACGATTCAGAGAACAGCAGATTCGGGACTTTCTGAGCAAGACGGGAATCGCCTTCAGCGATGCGGCATACCGCGTGCGGCGGCGACAGGGCAATGCTTCGGACAGGTTTCTGGAAGTCGTCGAGCAGGTCGATTTGGCCAAGCTGCTCTCCCGCCTGCCCGCGTGCCGGAACATTGCCACGACAGGCGAACTGGCGACGGATACCTTGCTCTCGCTGCTGCCGCCCGCAACGGCCAAACCGGCCATTGGTCAACCGGCGGAAACGGAATTTGCCGGCAGAACGCTCAGGCTCCACCGCCTGCCGTCCTCTTCGCGCGCGTACCCGCTGGCGCTGGAAAAGAAAGCGGCAGTGTATGCAGGATTTTTCCGGGAAATCGGACTGCTTGAGGACAGTGCCACCTGAATGGGATACCGGCTGAACGCCGGAGCATTACCTGTTTTTGCGATGGCCTGTCTTTGCGATGCGCTGTCTCTGCACCTCGCTCCTTTGGGCATTTTCCCGTTCATATTGCGGGCGCGCGCCGTTGCCAAATCGACCGCATTACCCGCCCGGCAAAACGTTCTTGCATGAACAGCGGACTCCAGGTTCATCAACGCGACAGCACCGCACACGCACGCCACAGCGCATGTCCGGAATCCCGGTATTTACGCTCGAACGGCGTCTGCGGGCCGCCCTGCGCCGCCAGCATCCGCGGGGTGAGTAACTCGCAATGGATAGGCACGCCGCTCAGCGCACGCACCGCAAGGCAGAATTCCTCGATATAAATCCGCCAGTTGCTGCGACATTCCAGCGTACCGCCGAGCGCCAGCAAAGCGGGAAAAACCGGATGCCCATGCCAGCGGCGCCCCAGATGGCCGATCTTCGGCCAGGGGTTCGGGTAAAGCAGATAGTGCCGGTCAAGCCGGATGCCCGCTTCGCCCAGCAGCCGCCAGTAATCGACGAGATCGGCGCGCACGAGGTCGAGGTTTTCCGGCAGTCCGCCTGTTTTACCGTCGATCCGGCGCGCCAGCCGTGCAGCCGACTGATCGACGCCAATCACGTAATGATCGGGGAAAGCGCGCGCCAGCCGAATGCTGCTCTCGCCGACGCCGCAGCCGGCGTCGAGAATCAGCGGCGCCTGCGGCGCATGGCGTTCGCGCCGCGCCATGCTGGCAGCAAAGGCCGCCCGGTTGTAATCGGCATAAGGTTTGCGGAACGGTGCACCACGATGCCGCTCGAGTACGGCGAGCAAACGCTCATGAACAGCGGACTGCGCGCTCACGGGAAGGCGGGAACAGCCGGCCCCATACCTCGCAACGCCGACCACAACATCGGCAGAGGCATCGGAATCAGCACCGGCAAAACGCCCGGAATGGGTAATTTCCGCAGACATGATGGCCTCACCCCTCGCCAATGTGATGCCGCGCCAGCACAGCCGTCACCGAGGCGGCATCCGGCAGCGGGCGCACTGCCTGGTACAACGCCTCGGCCTCGGGAAAGCGCCGGCACAGCAGCTTGAGCCACATCTTGAGCCGCCCCGGCGCATGGCAGGGCAGCACCTTTTCCGGCAGACGCCGCCAGTATTGCGCCAGCAAGGCGCGGAGCGCCGCCCAATCCGCCCAATCCGCGCAATCCGCGCAATCCGCACAACTCGTCGAATTCATTGAATTCGTTGAATCCGACTCGCACGCGCCTTCCGGCGTGCCGTCCAGAAATGCGCGGATACGCCGCGCCAGAAAAGGATCGGCCACCGCACCGCGCCCAAGCATGACCGCAGAGCACCCCGTCACGGCCCGGCAGCGCAGGTAATCGTCCAGCGTCCATACTTCGCCGTTGGCAATCACCGGAATCGCCACCGCCTCACGGATATAGGCCACCCATTCCCAATGCGCCGGCGGCCGGTAAAACGCATCGCGCGTGCGTGCATGCACAACCAGGTGCGACGCACCGCCCGCCGCAATGGCGCGCGCGCAATCGAGCGCCCTGGCCGTATCGCGGATACCCAGCCGCATCTTGGCCGATACCGGAATCACCGCCGGCACGGCCTGCCGCACAGCCGCCACAATACGCCCGATCCGCGCCGGATCGTCCAGCAAGGCCGCGCCCGCGCCGTGCCGGTTGACCTGCGGCACCGGACAACCGAAATTGAGGTCGATGCCCGGTGGCGACAGGCGCGCAAGCTGCGCCGCATTGTCCGCCAGATCGTCGGGATCGCTGCCGAGCAACTGCACATCGACCGGCACGCCGGAAGGCGTCCGCCCGCCGTGATCCAGTTCCGGGCTGACGCGCCGGAAACTGCGCAACGGCATCTTCGGCCCGGAAACGCGCACGAACTCGCTCACCGCCGCATCGTAGCCGCCCACCTGCGTCAACACATCGCGCAGCAGCCAGTCGGCCAGGCCTTCCATAGGCGCAAGAATAACGCGGGCGGTCATGGCGCACAGAAAAGGGAAAAAAATTCGGGCATTGGCACGGGACTTGACACAAGGCTTGACACGAAAAATCGACGCG